>Ga0335085_10017237_pt1 | contig 10415 bp, 13 predicted proteins | sample Lox_Sample_45_FD_206712 | JGI IMG/M metagenome (GOLD analysis project Ga0335085, IMG submission 206712) | Soil microbial communities from Loxahatchee National Wildlife Refuge, Florida, United States - Lox_Sample_4.5 | ecosystem: Environmental > Terrestrial > Soil > Wetlands | place: USA...
GATTCCGATGACCTGGATCGTCAAAACCGGCCCCGATCCGCTCACCCTGAGCGCCGCCATCAAACGCAAAATGGTTGAGGCCGACGGTCAGCTCGCCGTCGCCCACATCCGCGCCGCCGACAGCGCCGTCGCCGAATCCATGGCGCGTCAGGACTTCAACATGACCCTGCTCAGCGTCTTCGCGGGCATCGCGCTCCTGCTGGCGGCCATTGGGGTCTACGGGATGCTCTCCTATTCGGTCGAGCAGCGCACCCAGGAGATCGGCATTCGCATGGCGCTGGGCGCGCAACGCGCCGACGTGCTCGGCATGGTGGTCCGCCAGGGAATGCTGATGGCCGGCGCTGGAATCGTCATCGGACTGGCCGGCGCGTTTGGCTTTTCCCGCCTGCTGACCGCCCTGCTGTTTGGAGTGAAGCCCAACGACCCGCTGACCTTCGCGGCCGTGGCCGTCATTCTGGCTCTGATTTCGCTGGTTGCCTGCTGGATTCCCGCGCACCGCGCCACGCGCATCGACCCGCAACTCGCCCTGCGCAACGAATAACGCCTACCGCCGCAAGCGTCCGATCTCCACCAGCGAAATGTAGATGTTCAGCAGACCCAGCCCGCTCAGAGCTCCGCGGAAGAACGGACTCATCCACACTCCGTGAAACTGCGGCGAGATGCCGGCAAACCAGCTCAGGTCCCATGAGCGCATCCACGGGAACACCAGCAGGAACACGCCCAGCTCAAAACAGAACAGCACAAACACAAGGATGCCCAGCTTCTGATGCCAGGCGAGCCGCTGCCGTTCCGCCTGCGGCGCCGCTACCGTGTTAGGCGGGTTCAGTTCCACGCTGCCATCTCCTCGACAGGCTCGCCGGCCGGGAACAGCTCGGTCTGTTCGGGATACCCGGCCCATAACAAGTGACGGCAGCAATTGCGAACCGGCTCGAAACTGAAGCGATGCAGGGCGGTGGGTCCGTGTTCGGCGAGCGCCCGCAGGTGCTCGGGAGCGTAGTAGCCTTTGTGACTGGCGAGCCCATATTGCGGGAAGACTCTGTCCCAGGCGCAGATGCAGGCGTCGCGCTCCACCTTGGCCAGAATGGACGCGGCCGCAATCGACTGGCACAGAGCATCGCCGTGCGGAAACGAACGCTGCTCCACCGGCAGGTCCACACTCACATAATCGATCAGCAGGAAGTCCGCCGCCGGGTCCAGCCGCTCCACGGCTCGCCGCATGGCCAGCCGCGAAGCCTGCAGGATGTTAAGGCGATCGATCTCATAGGCATCGGCGGCGGCCACAGCCCACGCGACGGCGCGCTCACGAATGCGTACGGCCAGTTGCTCCCGCCGCTCGGGTGGAAGAACCTTGCTGTCACGCAGCCCGCGAATGGGGCGCTCGGGAGAGAGAATGACGGCGGCGGCGAACACGGGACCGAACAACGACCCGCGACCCACCTCATCCACGCCAGCGATGAACCGGTGGCCCTGGGATCGGGCTTCGCGCTCGAACCTGCCGTGGCAGCGCAAACGACCGCTCCGGGCTTACTCGCGCTCTTTCAGGCGCGCGGCCTTGCCCTTCAACCCGCGCAGATAGTAGAGCTTGGCCCGGCGAACGCGGCCTGTGCGGATCATGTCGATGTGGTCGATCACCGGCGCGTGGATCGGGAAGATGCGCTCGACGCCATGCCCGAAGCTGATCTTGCGCACGGTGATGGTCTCGCCCATGCCGCTGTTCTTGCGCGCGATGACGGTGCCCTCGAACGCCTGGAGGCGCTCTTTGTCGCCTTCCTTGATCTTCACGTGGACGCGGATCGTGTCGCCCGGCCGGAACTCCGGCACGTCCGTCCGCTTGTTCGCATTCAGTACTTTTGCCAGCATCGCATTCTGCATGGGGGTAATCCTCGGGGAAATCTCGGGACGGCGGGCCGCGTGCGCAGACCTGCCGCAAACTAACTATTGTAAACGATTGGCGGGCTTAAGGGAAACCGCGCGGTTCACGTTCATCGCCGAATCAGTCACGGCGAACTCAAGGACGTTTTGTCTTCGGTCGCATCGGCGCAGTTGTACTCATAAGTGGCCTGAATCCAAGCCGGTACACAACCCAAGCGATAAGCCCAAAACATTTTTGCACCAAACGTGTCTCTGAGCTTGCACCGCATGGATGATAGACTTGTGGACCGAGGTGCCTATGGAGGAACAAGCGGCCATCCCGTCGTTATTGGCACTTCTACTCAGCGACTACGTGATCGTCGAAGCAGGCACTAACAAGAAGACCATCGTTGGGGTCTTTGACAATCTCTGGGCTGCTGAGGTGCCGACCGCCCGACAGATTGGGTTGTTCGCGCGTATGACGGACATGGAAGGCTCGTATGGGTTCACCATAAAGGTCGTTCAACTGGATGCCGATGATGAACCGGTGGTAGCGGGTGGCAAGATGTCGCCAGTGAACGTCACTGATCGCCTTCAAACGGTGGACGTTGCACTCAATCTGCCGATGACTGTTTTCCCGCAATTTGGCCGATACGAGTTTCAGTTGTTCTCCAATGATGTCTATTTGGGCAGGGCAATCGTAAACGTTTGCAAGCAGGAGGTTCAAGCGTGATGGCGACGATTTCAGCGTTCGATGAGGACTACGCTGCGGCCATGCCAGGCCCACCTCAGCCAGCAACGAGTGCTGTCAGAGCGTACCAACCAAGTGATGCAGAGGTGCGTAAAGTGTTCCAGCGGCAGCCCGACCAAATCCAGTATGGAGCACGCCTACACCCTGATCTCAGGATCGTCATACCGTTCAGGGTCCTCTTTGAGAAAAGCGCGACTGGGGTTGCCGCAGTGGTACCAGAGGTTTCCGAATACGGTGTAGGAGCCAGCCGGTCAGAAGCCTTGGACGACCTGGGGCGTACACTGGCTGAACTGTACTTCTCGCTGGAACGCGACGAACATCGGTTATCACCGGATCTGGCATCGGTGCGCGCCAAGCTCACGGCACACCTCGTTCGAATCGATCGATGAAGGTCCACGAATTCACACGGCTGGAAACCAAACTGGACCTCAAAACCCGGAACTCTGGTGATCGTCTCGCGTGGTTCGAGCATGAGGGGCAGGTAATTGTAAGAACTAAGCGTTCCCACGGCAACAAAGACTTGCCTGAAAGCCTTATCCGGCAACAGCTCAAGTTGAACGAATCCCAGTTCTCCGGCCTGCTATCGTGTTCTGTCTCCAGAGAGAACTATGTCGAGATTCTGCGGGCCAAAGGAATGATCGCGGACAGGCGCAAAGGCGACGGTTCGGCTGAGCGTTAAGCAACAATTCGTTTCACCCTTCCCCCTTCAGGTCCGGCCGCATCCGGGCCGTCTTGGCCAGCGCCGCCTCCCGGCGCCATTTCCGGATCTCGGCGTGATTGCCGCCCAGAAGCACCTCCGGCACCGGCCAGCCGCGGAACTCCGCCGGACGCGTGTACTGCGGGCAGTCCAGCAGGCCTTCTTCGGTAAACGATTCCTGCACCGCCGAATCCTCGTTTCCCAGCACGCCGGGCACGAGCCGCGCCACCACGTCCACAATCATCGCCGCGCCCAGTTCGCCGCCGCTCAGCACGAAATCGCCGACCGAGACCTCCTCGCTCGCCAGGTACTCGGCCACGCGCTCATCCACGCCCTCGTAACGGCCGCAAATGAGGAACACCTCGTCCAGGCCGGCCCAGCGCCTTGCCGTGACCTGATCAAACTTCCGCCCCTGCGCCGAAAGCAGCGCCAGCGTACGCGCGCCCGGCTCCTCGCGTCGCCAGTCCGGCCAGATCTCCTCGACGGCCAGGAAGATCGGCTCGCACTTCAGCAGCATCCCTTCGCCGCCGCCGAACGGACGATCGTCCACCGTGCGATGCCGGTCGAACGTCCAGTTGCGCAGGTCGTGAATGCGGATCTGAATGAGTCCGGCGGCCACGGCGCGCGCGACTATGCCATGCGTGAAAGGCCCCCGGAAGAATTCGGGGAAGATGGTGAGGATGTGAAAGGTCATCGGGCAGGACCGGGACTCGCCCGGCCCTGCTTACATATTGCCTCGAACTTCGCGAAGATGCCGCAGATCCTCCAGATCGGTCCGAAGGGCGTCGCGGTCCTCGCCCTGGAGCGTGTTGTTATCCACGATGTTCTTCACATCGTCGATCGACTCATCCAGCCGGTCTTTGGCGAATTTGTTGCGGCTGAGATTGCGATCGAAATCCGAGAGGTGCTTCTCGGCCGCCTCGATGCGGTCGTGTTGCTTGTCCCCGTGCGTGCGATGCCTCACGTGGTGCAGGTCGTCCTGCACCCGCTGCACAAGCTGGCGCGCATCGGTGAAAACGCCATCCTGAGCGGCCAGCATCATCACGGCGGCGAAACCCGTCAGCAGGGGTGCTGTGAGTCGTTTCATGCGTGTCCTCCAGTGCATGACTGCACACCCTGTAGACACACCACGCCACCACAGGTTTCACAGGCGCGCCACCGGGCTGCACGCCCGCCCTTCCGCCGATTGTTTACTTCAGCGTACGGACGAACGCCACCACATTGTCGGCTTCGGCGTCGGTCAGTTTCACCGGCAGCATCTTGCCGACACCGGCCGTTGAGTCCTTCTTCAGATCCGCATTGCTCTTCGCCTGGACTTCCTTCGAGCCGAGCGCTTTCATGGTGACGCCCTTCATCTTCGCAATGGTCGCGTTGGGAGTGCCGTCGGCGCCGTGGCAGCCCTTGCATTTCGCCAGGTAAACGGTCTTGCCCGCGGCCGCATCCGCCGCGAAAGCGGCGCCCGCCAGGACGAGCACGAGGATAATAGCGATTGTTACTGTGCGCATCGGAACACCTTCCTGTGTGAGGTTCTGTCTACTTCAGCGTCCGCACGTAGGCGATCACATCTTTCACCTGTGCATCCGAAATCTTCACCGGCTTCATTTTGCCCACACCCTGCGTGATGTCTTTCGCCACATCGGCGTCGGTCTTGCCCTTCACGGCGGCGCCCAGCGGTTTCATGGTGACTTTGAACATTGAGGCGATCGCCGCCTTGCCCGCGCCATCCGCGCCGTGGCACTTCTCGCAGTTCGCCGCATAGACGGTTTTGCCTGCGGCCGCATCCGCAAACGCGGAACCCGCCATCGCTACCGTCAGAGCCGTCGTCATCAGAAAGAGCTTCATCGTAACCTCCTGTTCGAGTTAGAAAATCACTGTCCCACGCCGAGCTCGGTCAAAATCTTCGGCGCCGCCTCTTCTACCGCGAGCACGTTGTGGCACGTGTCGCAATCCTGCGAAATCGTCTCCCCCGACGCGCTCGTGTGCGAGCCGTCGTGGCAGCGGAAACAGCCTGGGAAATCCATGTGGCCGAGATTGTTCGGATACGTGCCCCACTTGATCCGCAGCTCCGGATACACGTTGCGCCCCCACACCGTGGCCAGCGCCTCTCCGGCGCGCTTCACGTCGCCGGCCGGAGCATCGGGATAATTCTGCTTGTAGAACGCCGTAATCGCCGCTGGAATGCCCGCCATCCCGTCGTCGTGCGTCTTCCACTGGCGCTGGATCACCTCCAGACCTTCCTTGTGGATGAACGGCAGCGACGCCGGCACCAGGCCTTTCCCGAACGCCTCGTCCACCGCGCGCTGCGGCAGTTCGTAGTTGTGCGACGGCCGGTTGTGACAGTCGATGCAGTCCATCACGCGATGCTCCAGCGCGTTCTCCACACCCGCCTTCGCGTCCGCCGCCCGGTACACCGTCACCTTGCCGTCGGGCGCTTTGTAGCGCACCCATTCGATCTTCTGACGGCTCGGGTCCGATGCGTACTCCACCTCTTCGCCCGCGCCGACATGCCGGCCATGAATCCCGATACCGCCGTTGCCGCCGCCGACGTGCATCATCAGCACGGTCCTGGTCATGGAGTTCTTTTCGTCATCGCCGTACTTGTTGATCACGCGCAGCCGGTCGCCGCTGAAACGCTGCGGCCAGTGGCAGGCCTCGCAGGTCTCGCGCGCCGGACGCAGACTGGTGACCGGCGTCGGAATCGGTCGCGGATAGGTGTTCAGCGCGTAGTTGAACACCTGGTTCAGCCCCGACATCTTGCTCTTCACGAACCACGAGGCACCCGGCCCGATGTGGCAGCCCACGCATTCCACGCGCGAGTGCGGCGACTGCTGATAGGCCGTGTATTCGGGAATCATGATCTTGTGGCAGGTCAGCCCGCAGAACGTGACGCTGTCCATGTAGCTGACCGCGCGATAGCTGAGCTGTGAGCCGATCGCGAGATTGGCCAGGGTGGTAACACCCACAAAGAAGACGATGCGCCGGACATCCACCATGTTCCAGCGCGCCGGCTCCGTCCATGCCACCGGGCCGAGCTTCCGCTCGCGCCGGTAACGCAGCCAGATCCCCAGCGGAATCAGCGCCAGACCGGCAAAGAAGATACCCGGAATAATCAGAAACAGAAGGATGCCCATGTACGGGTGCGCCACCTGGCCGCGCACGTACACCGGCAGCAGGAAAAGCCACAGCACGCCGGCCGTGGTCACGAAGATCACGCCAATCAAACTGAGCGGATTATTGGAAAGACGCGCTAACGGAGCGCTGAGGAGCCGCCAGTGGCTCCCCGGGGAGGAACTGTCGCTGCTCATGAGGACGCCACCATTCTATCCCCAATCCTGCTCCGGGAGTGTTGCAAAATTCTACAATCTGTGGGTTTTTTCGCGCCGGTGCAGACAGTCTTGTCCGGCGCTACGATGCAAGTGTGAAGACCCACGCCCTTCTCTTCCTTTTTGTGGCGTCCCTCAGCGCTCAATCTGTCAGCGTCTGGCTGACCACCGACGATCACCAGAGCCTGCTGCAGCCGCAGGCGGCGGTATCGTTCGCGCCCGTCGGCTCGCCGGCCATTCCCGCGGTCTTCGTGGACGATCTTCGAATCTACCAGGCCATGGAAGGTTTCGGCGCATCGTTCACCGATTCGTCAGCCGGGCTCATGAAGGAGAAGATCCCGCCCGCGGCCCTGCCCGGCGTCATGACATCGCTGTTCGACCACGCCAGCGGCATCGGCATCAGCTTCGTGCGCAACCCCATGGGATCCTCCGACCTGACCCGGCCGCCCGATTACTCCTATGACGATCAGCCCGCCGGTGTCGCCGATCCGAATCTCGACCATTTCTCCATCGCCCATGATGAGGCCGACATCATCCCGCTTCTGCTGCAGGCCAGAGCCATCAACCCGCACCTGAAGATCATGGCCAATCCGTGGAGCCCGCCGGGCTGGATGAAGACCAGCGGCTCCATGATCGGCGGCTCTCTGCTGCCCGCGCAATACAACGCCTTCACAAATTACTTCGTTCGATTTCTGAAAGGGTATGCGGACGACGGCGTTCCGGTGGACTACATCAGCCTGCAGAACGAACCGCTGCTGACACCAGCCGACTATCCGGGCATGTTGATGCTGGCGACCGAGCAACTTGTCCTGCTGCGCGATCACGTTCTGCCCGCACTGGCGGCGAATCAAATCGACACCAAGGTGCTGATCTACGACCACAACTGGGATCAGCCGAGTTATCCGCAAACCGTGCTCGCCGATTCAACCCTGATCAATTCGCCGCAGATCGGCGGCATCGCGTGGCACTGGTACGGCGGCAACCCCGGCGCGATGAGCCTGCTGCACAACCAGTACCCGCAGCGCAACGCCTACCTGACCGAGGCCTCCGACGGAACGTGGATCCCCGACGAGACAAAGAACGATTTCGAGCTGACTATCCAGTCCATGCGCAACTGGGCCAGCGCGTTTGTGAAGTGGGGCATCGCTCTCGATGAGAATCGCGGGCCGCACACCGGCGGATGCGGAACCTGCACGCCGCTGATCACGGTGAACGAGAGCACCGGCGCCGTTTCCTACGACGCCGACTATTACACGCTGGGCCATTTCAGCAAGTTCGTACTGCCTGGCGCGCGCCGTATCTACTCGAGCAATGCGCCGGGCATCGTGACAGCGGCATTCCGGAATCCCGATGGCGCCGAGGTCGTGGTGGCTTACAACGATTCCGCAATCAGCCGCCAGTTTCAGGTGAACGCCCGCGGCCAGTCCTTCGTTTACACGCTGCCCTCGCTGGCCGGGGCGACCTTTGTGTGGACACCGGCGCAGCCGGGCAGCAGAGGCCGGTACGGCGTGCAGCCGGCCGCAATCATCGGCCACCCCGGCCGTCCCGCCTGGATGGTGAACGTGGCGGCGCAACCCCAGATTCAGGCTTCCAGCTACACCAACATGCTGGGCGTGGAGACCGAGACCTGCACCGACGCGGATGGCGGTTTCGACCTCGGCTACATCGCCGACGGGAGCTGGGCCGAATACAGCAACCTCGATTTCGGACAGGGCGTGAGTTCGGTGAGCGTGCGCTCGGCCAGCGGGGGCTCAGGCGGCACCGTCGAGTTTCATCTCGACGCAGTGGACGGCCCGCTCATTGGAGCCGCAACCCTGCCGGTCACCGGCAACTGGCAGGGATGGACGACGACGACCGCGACGATTACGGGCGCCCATGGCCTGCACAACCTGTTCATCGTGTTTCACGCCGCGGGCTCGAGCGGGATCGCCAATCTGAACTGGTTCAAGTTCCAGTAAAAGGGCCGCGCGAACGCGGCCCTCACGAGTCTACTGGTAGCCGACAACGTTGAGGAAGAACTCCGCCGCCGAGATGAGGCCCTTGTCCAGGCCGGTCGCCGTAAATGTGGTTGGCGTATCGTACTGTCCCAGCCACATGTATCCGGTCGGCCGGGCCAGGTAAATGCCGCTGGGAGGCAGCGACGAGAGGACCCAGGCGGGTATCGTGAACTGGCCGGGCGCGACCGGCACGGTGCACTGCAGCTCCGCAAAAGCCGTCGTCTGGGTACCGTCCGCAGTGAGCACCTCAGACAAGCCACCGAGCGTGGCAACTCCGTTCGGATTGGTGAAGCGGCTCGCGTCCCAGGTCACTGTGAGGTCTACGTTGCGTGGGCGCGTGTTGTAGTTGCCGATGTTGGTCATCTGTCCGCCCTGCACCGGCATGGTTCTCGTGGTGGAGAAAGCGCCGATGTCGCCGCCTCCCGGACCGGTCAGGGTGAATGCGAGGCCCGAATAGAGCACCCGTGTCGTGGCCGAACCCGAGGCCTGGAGCACGCCAAAATAAGATCCAGCCGGATAGTTCTGCGACAACTGAAACGTTCCCGTGGCTCCCTGCAGAGTCAATTGCGGTCCCGCGTCGAGGGTGGGCAGGGTCGAATCGTTTGGAAACGGGCCGTTATAGGTGTATTCGGTTGTGATGCAATACCCCTGGGACACACCAAAGGAAGCCATTTTGGCGGTATCGGGAGTAAACCGGTTGAAGGAGGCCGAGGCGAAGTCGCTGATGTAGGCGCCACCTTCGAGCCGGACCCATCCAAAACTGACACTCTGGCCCGCCGCCAGCTTGTCGATGAGATCCTGTCCGAGGATGGAGTCCGAGCACGTGCTTCCGGTGCTGGAAACCGCTATGGTCGTGAAGTTACTCAGGACCGCGCCGGCCTTGACGGCCACGGGCACGTAGCATCCCTCCACACCCGAAGGCACTGTAAAGACGATCTGGTCCAGGCCGGCATAGCTGGAGCGGCCATGGTAATCCGAAGCAGCCGCCGGCGCTGGCTGGTTCCCTACGTACACCGTCACCGGCGCTGGAAGGTTCCCGAGGCTCCCATTGGGCGGAGGCATGGTCTCATCCCACGAGACTGGGCCCAGCCCGGTGCCCCAGATGATGGCCACGTCGCCGGGGTGGAACGTGTGGATGATGCTGTTCGCGTTGAAGGAGACATCGTTAGCCGCCGCCTGGCCCTGACCCTCTGAATTGGCGGCGAAGATGCCGAACGAGTTGGCCACTACGTGAATCGGCGCCGGCGCGCTGGGCTGGTTCTGGTAGGTCACCGTGATGGTGCCATCGCCAACCGGCGTCGCCGACGGAAGGACGGCGTTGATCTGAACGCCATAAATGACGTTCAGCATGATGGCGTGCGTGGTTGTGCCGCCCACGGTGATATCCACGGAAACGCCCCCGAGTGTCGTCTGCAGCGGATACGTGAGAGCCGGCGTAAACGCATTCGCGTCCCCGAATCCTCTCCCGAAGAGCGCGAAGATGGAGCCCTGTGCAACGCCCGCTCCGGAACCCAGTAGTTCCGGGCCAACGTAGCTGGCGGCATTCAGGACCGGCGGCTGATTGGTGCGAATCACCGGCTGCGCGGCCGCGGCCCCCAAAAAAGCCAGGCTCATTATAAGTGCAAGTCGTCTGTGCATGGACAATCCCCTCCGGCGCACGCGGAGCCCCCTCGGCCCCGCAGGCAGCACCGTAAAGCTCCGGCCCCGCCGCGCGCCCAAATAAAAGACATTCGATACGGATTCTATCCGCTTTTGCGACGCGAAAACAGGGGACCGGGTTGCGGCGCGGGACGAGT
>Ga0335085_10017239_pt1 | contig 10415 bp, 7 predicted proteins | sample Lox_Sample_45_FD_206712 | JGI IMG/M metagenome (GOLD analysis project Ga0335085, IMG submission 206712) | Soil microbial communities from Loxahatchee National Wildlife Refuge, Florida, United States - Lox_Sample_4.5 | ecosystem: Environmental > Terrestrial > Soil > Wetlands | place: USA: Florida...
GAGGACGTCGAGAACACGCTGGTCGCGCTGCAGGATGAACGGCAGCGCGCCGATTCGCTGCAGACCGCCGCCACTGCGGCGGAAGCGGCGCTGGGGCACGCGCAGTCGCTCTACAACCGGGGCCAGATCGACCTGCTGCCGCTGCTCGATGCGCAGCGCACGCGCCTGACGGTGCAGATCAACTCGAATGACAGCAACACGCAGCTGCTGCTCGACAGCGTGCAGCTGTATAAGGCGCTTGGCGGAGGATGGCAGGTATTCGAGCCCGCCAGCCAGCCCGCGGCAAGCGCCAAGACTTCGCCACACTCCTGACATCTATTGCCCGACAGAGGAATCGTCATGAAACCATCTTTTGCCGCGGCCCATCTGGCCGTACCGATCGCCGTAATGCTGTGCGCTTGCTCGCACGACAAGCCGCCCCCCGAGGCCCCGCGGCCCGTGCGCACCGTCGAGCTCAGTTATGACAAGACCGCGGAGGCCAGTCGCTACGTCGGCACCGTGCAGTCCCGGCACGAGGTGGATCAGGCGTTCCGCGTCAGCGGCAAGGTCGCAAAGCGGATGGTCGAGGTGGGCCAGACCGTCCGCGAGGGCGACGTGATCGCGGTGCTCGACGACACCGACTACCGCCTCGCCGAGCAAGCGGCTCGCGAACAGCTGGCGGCTGCGACGGCGCAGGCGCGCCAGGCCGAGTCGGATCGGCAACGGCTCGCCGCCCTCAAGATCGATGGCTCGGTCAGCGCGGCCGACGACGAGCAGGCGCACAGCCGAGCGCTCATGACACAGGCGGCGGCCGAAGCCCAGGCCAAGCAGTATGAGCTTGCCCGCAACCGCTTGCAGTACACGGCGCTGCGCGCATCGAGCAGCGGCGTGGTCACGTCCAGAAAGTTCGAGGTGGGCCAGGTCGTTGCCGAAGGCCAACCGGTCGTCTCGATTGCCAACGAAGGCGAGCCCGAGATCGTCATTGACGTGCCGGAGGATCAGCTCGCGGGCTTCAACAAGGCGCACTTCAAGGCCTGGCTGGCGAGCGAGCCCGACGCCGCGTTCGACGTGGTGCTGCGCGAACTGTCGCCGCAGGCGGCAGCCCAGACGCGTACGTATCGCGCAAGGCTCAAGCCGAGCGATCCCAGGCGCTTGCCGTTGGGCGCGACCGCCACCCTGGTTGCGGAGTACCCAGCCGGAGAAACGCCGATGGCGTCCATCCCGGCCGGCGCGATCACGCAAAGCAATGGGCAGCCGGCGCTGTGGGTAGTGCGTCCTGCAGCCGGCGGGCGGGTTGGTGCGGTCGATCTGATCCGCGTAAACGTACACGGATATCGCAACGACCAGGTGTTGGTCTCCGGACCGCCACCCGGCGCTCTCATTGTCTCCGCGGGCGTGCAGAAGATGGCGCCCGGGTTGCGCGTCGCCGTGCAGGAGGGAGCGCGCAGCGAAACCACGAAGCAGGCGACCCGATGAAATCCCTTAACCTCACCGCATGGGCGCTGAACCACCGCGCCATCGTGTTGTTCCTCATGCTCGTGATTGGCGTGGGCGGCACGCTCGGCTTCACCAAGCTCGGTCAGCTAGAGGACCCAAACTTCTCGGTGCCGTCGATGACCATCATGGTCATCTGGCCGGGCGCCTCAGCGCAGCAGATCCAGGACGAGGTGCTCAATCGCATGGAGAAGAAGTTTGAGCAGCTCGACCACTTCGAGAAGGTGAAGACCTACGCGCGGCAGGGCTACGGGGGCATGACCCTCAGCGTCTATGACGGCACCTCGAAGAAGGACCAGCGCGAGGCCTGGTACCAGGCGCGGAAGAAGTTCAGCGACATCAAGCTCGACCTTCCAGAGGGCGTCATCGGCCCGATCTTCAATGACGAGTACGGCGACGTGTCGGCGCTCCTGTACGCCGTGAAAGGCGACGGCATCGGCCACGCCGAGCTCTCCGACCAGGCCGAGCTCATCAAGCGGCGCCTCCTGAAGGTGCCGATGGTGAAGAAGGTAGACGTCTATGGCAAACAGGCCAAGAGGGTCTATGTCGAGTTCTCGCACCAGCGGCTGGCCGCCCTCGGCATTACGCCGCTGATGATCGCCGAAAGCCTCCACAACCAGAACAGCGTTATTCCCGCAGGCTCGATCGACACGCAGGGCGACCGCGTGCTGGTGCGCGTGAGCGGCCAGTTCGCCAGCCTGGACGACATCCGCAACGTCCCGATCACGGCAGGGGGCCGGACGATCAAGCTCGGCGACTTCACCACCATCACGCGTGGCTTCGAGGACCCGCCGACCTACACCGTGCGCCACAACGGCCAGGAGGTGCTGATGCTCGGCATCGTGATGACCGACGACGGGAACGTCGTGGACCTCGGCAAGGCGATCGAGAAAGAAGTTGCCAGGATCCAGGCGGAGCTTCCCTACGGCGTTGAGCTCGAGCGGGTCGCCGACCAGCCCACCACGGTGAGCGAGTCGATCTGGGAGTTCGAGCGCTCGCTCCTGGAAGCGCTCACCATCGTGCTGATCGTCAGCCTCGTCAGCCTCGGCTGGCGCACCGGCATCGTCGTCGGGCTCGCCGTGCCGATCGTGCTGGGCGCGGTCGCTATCGTGATGCTCGCGATGGGCTGGAACCTCGAGCGCATCTCGCTTGGCTCTCTCATCATCGCGCTCGGCCTCCTCGTCGACGACGGGATCATCGCCGTGGAGATGATGGTCGTGAAGATGGAGCAGGGCTGGGACCGGGTCAAGGCGGCCGCGTATTCGTACGAGGCGACCGCGATGCCCCGCCTCACCGGCGCCCTCATCACTGTCGCCGCGTTCATGCCGATCGGCTTCGCCCGATCGTCGACCGGAGAATATGCCGGAGGCATCTTCTGGATCGTCGGCACCGCGGTACTCTTCTCGTGGGTCGTTTCGGGGCTCTTCACGCCGTACCTCGCGGTCAAGATGTTGCCGATGGACTTAGGCAAGCATCAGAATGGCCGCGATCCGTACGACACGCCTTTTTACCGCCGGCTTCGCGGCCTGATCAGCGTCGCGATCGAGCGGCGCTGGTGGGTCATCGGCGCGACCGCCGCGGCGCTCGCGCTCGCGCTTCCCGGCATGAGGCTCGTGCCGCAGCAGTTCTTCCCGTCGAGCACAAGACCAGAGCTCATAATCGACCTGCGCCTGAAGGAAGGCGCCTCGTTCGCCGCAACGGCCGAACAAGTCAAGAAAATGGAGGCAGTGCTCGCGAAGGACGAGGACGTCAAGTTCTTCACCGCCTACACTGGCGCCGGCTCGCCGCGCTTCTATCTCTCCCTCAACCCGGAGCTCCCCAACCCGGGCTATGCCCAATTCGTCGTGATGACGAAGAACATGGAAGCGCGTGAGCGGCTGCGCTCGCGCCTCATGGCGAGCGTCGACCAGCAGTTCCCGGAGGTGTGGGTGCGCCTCTCCCGGCTCGAGCTCGGCCCGCCGGTGGGCTTCCCGGTGCAGTTCCGCGTCGTCGGTCCGGATACGCAGAAGGTGCGGGCGATCGCCCGCGAGGTCGAGCATGTGGTGGCGTCCAGCCCCAAGGTTCGTGACGTCCAGCTCGACTGGAACGACCCCGTGCGCACGCTGAAGCTGGACCTCGACCAGGACAAGGCGCGGGCCCTCGGGCTGGCGCCGGCCGACGTGGCCCTGGTGACGCAGACGGTGATGAACGGTGCGACGCTGTCGCAGCTGCGCGAGCATGAAGACCTGATCGACATCGTCGCCCGCGCCGTGCCATCCGAGCGCATCGATCTCGACACGCTAAGGGACGTCAATCTCTTTACGCGCCAGGGAACGGTCGTGCAGCTCTCGCAGGTGGCGCGCGTGCGCTCCGAGCTCGAGGAACCGGTGCTGTGGCGGCGCAATCGCGACATGGCCATCACCGTGCGGGCCGACGTCAAGGACGGCGAACAGGCCGTCTCGGTAACCCAGGAGATCGTGCCGATGCTGAAGGACATCGAGGCGAAGCTTCCCGCCGGCTACCGCATCGACGTTGGCGGCTCGGTCGAGGAGAGCGAGAAGGCCAACAAGGCGCTCGCCGCGATCGCGCCGGTGATGATGGTGACGATCCTGCTGATCCTGATGCTGCAGCTGCAGAGCTTCTCGCGCATGGCGATGGTGTTCCTGACGGCGCCGCTTGGACTGATCGGCGTGGTCATTGCGCTGCTGCTCGCCCACGCGCCGCTCGGCTTCGTCGCCATCCTCGGCGTCATCGCGCTCTCCGGCATGATCATGCGCAACTCCGTGATCCTGATCGATCAGATCCAGACTGAGATGGACGCCGGAGCCGACCCGTGGTCCGCTGTCGTGGACGCGGCCGTCCATCGGACCCGCCCGGTGATGCTCACGGCTGCGGCCACCGTGCTCGCCATGATTCCGCTCACCCGCAGCATCTTCTGGGGCCCGATGGCCTTCGCCATCATGGGCGGGCTGACCGTTGCGACGTTCTTGACGATCTTCTTCCTGCCGGCGCTGTACGCGGCATGGTTCAGGGTGAAACGCGGGGATGCACCGATGGCCGCGCCCGCACCCGCGCCTGTCCCGGCGCCTGCACACTGAGTCACGCCCCGAGAAGCACTAACATGGATGCCAATGCGATTCGCCGCACACCGGGTCGCGATCGTCGGGGGCGGGTTCGAGGGGCTGTTGTCCGCCGAGCGGCTGGGGCGGGACGCCGAGGCCGACGTCACAGTCATCGATCTCACCAACCATCACCTGTTCCAGCCGCTGCTCTATCAGCCCGCGACGGGGATTCTCTCCGAGGGCGACATCGCGCCCTCCATCCGAGAAGTCCTCCGTCACCAACGGAAGACGACGGTGGTGAAAGGCAAGCGTAACGTCGACCCGGCGCTGCCGGAGATGGAGCCCGATGCCGGCCTGGGCAACGGTGGCCTCGGGCGCCTGGCCGCTTGCTTCCTCGACTCGATGGCGACCCTCGCGCTGCCTGGCATGGGCTACGGCCTGCGCTACGAGTGCGGCATCTTCAAGCAGACGATCCAGGACGGGTGGCAAGTCCGCGTGCCCGGCGCTTGCTCTGGAGAGCGTCATCGGCGCGGCCGCCGCTGACGTTCAAGTGCAAGCGGGGCGACGGGTCTTCGAGCGGCGCTGCCGCAACTGCCGTGACGGTACGGCGCCGGCGGCTTATCCGATCGGCCCGAGCCTGGCCGGCATCGGGGGCAGTCGCGCAGGAAGCAATCCTACGCGGATGCGCTCGCGCCCAATGATGGATTCCTGAGTTCGTGACGATCCTCTTGATCCGGATGCTGCAATCGCAGAGCCTCTCGCACATGGCGATGGTGTTCCTGACGGCGCCGCTCGGACTGATCCGCGCGGTCATCGCGCTCCTGCTTGCCCAGGCGCCGCCCGGCTTCGTCGCCATCGCGCTGGTGGGCGGTGCTGGTGCCGCCACCAACCGTTTGCTCGAGCTGAAGGCGTGAGGAGTCTGCCATGACCACCAACTTCAACGCACTGGAGACGAACATGATCACCTCGACGTTCGATGACAGCGAGATCCTCCCACTGGCAGTCCCTAGCGACCGGTCGGCAGCGGCGCTGCGCTGTCTAATGCGGGATTGGGAGCGCGATGGGGTAGTCGACGAGGACGAAAGCGAAACCGAGCTGATGGTACTTCTGAGTGGGATGGTGAGCGTGAGCGATCCAACAGGCAGCGACGCATGAAGCATGCCGCTCCTCGCGCAACGCGACTTGCTGGGTGAGCAAACTCGCCCGCTAACCCTCGACGTTCGCTAGCCTGTTCTACACACCATGATCGTCGGCACGGCACCGCACCGAGGGCGGCCCTTATGCCCCCTTGTTGCAGGATTCACGACGTTGCGGTGTCGACCGAGGACTCGCGCGATTGACACACTTACTGCCCACACGCTAACTTCCCAACCGGGGAAAAAAGGCAATTGGTTCTTTCTAGGCTCTCATCGATTCGAAGCGCATTAAGGTTGCGCTTCCAGTTTCGCGTTGGGCTGGCTCGCCGTCTTCGCGAGGCGTGTCTCCTGCGACCATGGCATCGCATTGGCCTGAAGTTCTACGAGCGCCAGATTCCAACCGCCGCGCCCGCGCAGCTCAGCGTGGCTCGGGTCTACGTTCGCAACGGTCCCTCGCCACGAGCGTGGTGTGTGCGCCGAGCTCGCCGGCGCGTAGCGCCGCCATGACGCCGGCCGGCCCGGGACTGATAACGACGACGTCGGTCACTGCTGCGCCACCTTTTCCACGGATTCCGCTGCTCTGGCACTGTCCATCAGCTCGTCGATCCGGCGCGAGCGGACGCTCTCCGCAGTCAGGAGTTGCACCGTGTCGCGCGCGAAGCAGATCTCGAGCATCCATTGCAGGAACACGCGGACTTTCCTCTCGAGGCGCGGTAACATCAACAGGTAAGCGCCGCGCCACATCAGCCAGGTGATGAAGCCGGAGAATCGCAGGCCGACCAGCGTGGCTACGGCACGGTGGCGTCCGATGGCAGCGAACTGGCCGATCATCTCGTAGCGGAACGGACGGATCTTGGACCGCTGTCCGCGTAGGACCGCGGCGATGTTGCGCCCGGCCCGCATGCCCTGGCGCACCGCATGCTGCGCGGTGCCGGGATAGGGCTTGCCCCGCGGGCCCGGCACGGCGGCGCAGTCACCGCACGCCCAGACGCCCGCGTGGCCTGGCACCGCCAACGTCTCGTCGACCACGATGCGGCCCCGCTCCTTATCGAGCGATAGCGCTTCAATCAGCGGCGAGGGCGCGACCCCCGCGGTCCAGATCAGTGTGCGCGCCGGCAGCGGCGACGGCTTGGTTGAATCGATGGAGGAATCGAGCGATAAGGTCCGCCCGTCGAAACCCGCCACCTGCGTGCGCAAACGCACGTCGATGCCAGCGGCGCGCAGCTTGGATGCCGTGTATTCGCCGAGCGCTGGCTCGAATTCCGGAAGCAGCCGCTCCATCGGCTCGACGAGTACCAGCTTCGGCGATTCGGCGGACGCTCTGCGGTAGTGGCGCGCGACCTCGTGGAGGAAGTCGTTGATGGCGCCGATCGTCTCGACACCTGAGAAGCCGCCGCCTGCGACCGCGATCGTGAGTAAGGCCTGGCGGCGTACCGGATCTTCCTCGATCTCGGCGCGCTCGAGGAGGCCTATCAACCAATTACGCAACACCAGCGCATCATGGATCGTCTTCATGCCATGGACGTGCGGGCGCAGGCTCGGCGGGAATCGCGTTTGCGAGCCGGCCGCGATCAGCAGCTGATCGAAGCGAATGGTGCTCGTGTGCCGATCGAGGCCATAGGCCACGGTCACGGTCCGGCCCGCGAAGTCCACTGCCGTGGTCTCCGCACGCACGAACTCCACGCGGCGCAACGCCTCGCGGATCGGCACGACGATCGAGCTCGGGTCGAGGCTTCCCGACGCCACCTCATGCAGCATCGGCGTGAAAAGGAGGAAATTCTGCGAGTCGATGAGCAACACTTCGACCCCCGGATCGCGCGCCACGGTCCGCTCGAGCTCGAGCGCGGCGTAGAGGCCGGCGAACCCGGCCCCCAGGATCACAATTCGCTTGCGTTTGTGCAAATGGAGCAAATCCGCTGCATTCATGTACGGTTCCCTTTCCGTCCTGTTCCATTTCCCGCTCGCGCGCAATGATGATCGACACGCAAAGGGATGTTCCACGGCGCCGTCGCAAAAGCACTCCACGCTTCCTCTTCGGCGCTGCTGCCAGTGGCAATGCGGCGGACTATGTACCTGCAAGGCTAGTTGAGTGTCTGCACGAATCCGGCGAGGGCGTCGACGTCGCCTACAGTGAGCGGTGACGGGTACAGCTTGGGCATGGGTGCTTTCGGATTCTTGATGAAGGCAACCACCTGCTCGGAGCTCTTCCTGGCCGCTTCGCCCTTGAGGGCAGGGCCTACGCCTCCTTCACCCGTCTGACCGTGACAAGCGCTGCAGTACTGCGCGAACAGCGCTTTGCCGTGTGCGCCGGGCGCTGCGCTGCTCGAAGGTGGCGCACTCTCCGCGACCGCGACGATCTTGGGGTCGTCCTTTTCGAGCCCCGTCGTGAGGATGACGACTTTGGGTGAACCGGCGCTGGCGGTAAAGGTCATGCGAGATACGTTGCCCGAGGTCGTTGCCACGTATTGCTTGCCGCCGATGTCATAGGTGATGACGCCGCCCGCAACCGCACCTCCTGTGTTGAGCTTATAGAGCTCGGCGCCGCTCTTGGCGTCGAGCGCGAGGAGGTTGCCGCCAAGGTCGCCGCTGAAGACCACGCCGCCGCCCGTGGGCGTCACCCCGGCGACGACCGGCGCACCGGCATGGTATTTCCACAGAACAGCGCCGTTCTCGCCGCTTACGGCGTGAATCCAACCGTGGGCTGCCTCGGCACCAGCAATGGGTTGCTGCGTCGTCCCAAAGTACGCTTGGCCTTTTTTGTATTTTGGGGTACCGGATTGAACAGTGAAGCAGAAATCCACTGAGCCAACATAAATTGTTCGCGATCGTGGATCGACCGCGGGACCGTTCCATTCCACCCCTCCCAGCGGTCCCGGACACACCCGGACTCCGGCGGGCGTGGGACGTGCGCCGGAATTCTCGATGGTCGTGACTGGCGTCTTGAACAACACCTGATGTGTCGAGCGATCGATCCCGTACAAATTGCCGTCCTTGCTGCCTGCCGCGAGCAGCTTGGCGCCCGTGCCCGCCGTATACAACGCCGGGGCAGCTCCGAAGTCGTAGTCGAGTCCGTCGTTCGGAGTGAACTGGTGATACCACTTCAGCTTTCCCGTCAGAGCGTCGAGCACCACCAGCGAATTGGTGTACAGGTTCGCTCCGGGACGTGAGTCTGGCGCGTAGTCAGGGGCAGGATTGCCGACCGGCACGAAAAGCTCGCCCGTGGTCGTGTCCAGTGTGTATGACGTCCAAGTCCCGCCTCCACCGTGCGCGGCGCTGTCCACCTTTGCCCACGATTCCGCACCTGGCTCGTCATCCATCGGGATGGTGTGGAAGCGCCATCTTTCCTCGCCAGTCTGAGCATCGAGCGCAAGGACGAAGCCTCGGATGCCCACGTCGCTCCCTGCGGCACCGATAAAGACGAGGCCCTTCCACGCGATCGGTGCCGCGGTGAATGACTCGCCGTTCAACGGATCACCGGCCTTGACCAGCCAAAGTTGTTTGCCTGTCCGCGCGTCGAGAGCAAGCACTCGGCCGTCGCCGGTGCCCCGGAAGATGCGCCCGTCGAGGTAGGCGACGCCTCGATTCACGGCATAGGCCTCCTCCTGGACTGGCTGATGCTCGTGACGCCAGCGGATGGCACAGCTCGTTGGATCGAGAGCAACAGTAGTGTGTGTCGTGGTGACGTACAGCGTATCGCCGATGACGATCGGACCGGAATGAAACGACCCGGAATCGCCGAGGCGAGCCTCGCAAACCCGCTTCAGGGTCCCAACGTTCTCGGGCGTAATGCTTTGCGCCGCGGAAAAGCGTTGACCGTCATACGCGTTGTTGTAGGTAGGCCAGGGACCGGACGATGCTTGCTGAGAACCGGACGAGCTTTCCTGATCGCCATGGGCAGTGCATGCCGCCTGGAGCACTGCCATCGTGCAGAGAAGTGCAGTCAAAAGTGAACGTGTCATTTGGTTGCTCCTTTCAAAGCCTTGTGTTGACGTTGCCCCTGGCGCGATTGGTGCGCTTTTCCACAGAGAAGGTTCTCGGCCCTTGGGTGGAGGGGCGCGCAGTCGCATGCGGCGCCACGGAATACGCAGCGCTGTCCATCCGGTTTGCCTGCCAGCCGACGTTCAATTCAAGCTCGCGAGCCGCAGCCGCAGCCGCGTACGCGATGTTCCCTACATAGGTGGGAAAGGCGAGGGGAACTTGAGCTAACTGATCCGCGCGCATGCCGCTCGAAATAGCTATCGCCGCGACTTGGGCAATCTCCACTGCGCGCTCGCCGACAACGTGGCAACCCAATATCTTTGCGGTCTTGCGGTCGACGATTAGTTTGCAAAATCCGGCCGTACGCCCGTCGATGATCGTGCGTATGGTCGAGTCGAAGCGAACGAGTGTGGTGAGCACGTCATGTGTCTCACGAGCCTTTGCCTCGGTGAGGCCCGTGCCTGCATACTCGGGGTCCGTAAATCCGGCGCTTGTATTCACGAGCTCTGGCACGGGCATGCGAGGCCCATGCACAGCGTTCGTAGCGGCAACGAAGCCCTCCTGTATCGCAGGCGGGACAAGCATCAGGCGACCAGTGACGTCCCCTGCGGCAAAGATATGGGGTGTCGAAGTCCGCAGGTACTCGTCCACTTTCACGAAGCCTCGTTGGTCGCCGGCAACACCGGCCGCGCTGAGGTTTAGACCGGCAGTGTCGGCCACCCAACCCGCAGCCACGGCGACGAGCGCTGCCTCTGCACTCTGTCGTATGCCGTCCTTCGAGAAGCGC
>Ga0335085_10017240_pt1 | contig 10415 bp, 12 predicted proteins | sample Lox_Sample_45_FD_206712 | JGI IMG/M metagenome (GOLD analysis project Ga0335085, IMG submission 206712) | Soil microbial communities from Loxahatchee National Wildlife Refuge, Florida, United States - Lox_Sample_4.5 | ecosystem: Environmental > Terrestrial > Soil > Wetlands | place: USA...
CGCGGCCACCCGGCCGGCCAGCGTGTCCGCCTCGATGTGCCGGGCGCTCGGTCCCATCGCGACCAGGTCGGTCAGCTCGGCGTGACCGAGGCGCAACTGGTAGCGCACGGCGGTCACCGCCGAGCTTGCGTAGCCGCCGTAGGCGTCCGCCAGCCGCGCCGCCTTGCGCTCGTCAATGCCGATGAGACCGAGCGGCCGGCGCAGCTCAAGCAGGTGGTCCGCCCCCGGAGTGGCGACGATCAGCGCGCCGCCCGGCGCGAGAACGCGGCGGATTTCGGCCGCGTTGCGCGGTCCGAAGACGCTCAGCACCAGGGCCGCGGAATCGGCGGCGAGCGGCAGGGGCCGCCAGGCGTCGGCACCGAGGGCCGCCGCGCGGGGATGCGCCCTGGCGGCGCGGCGCAGCGCGGCGGCGGAGAGGTCGACGCACGCTCCCGCCCGGCCGCCGAGCACGTCAAGCACCCGGGCAAGGTAGTAGCCGGTCCCGCCGGCCAGGTCGAGCACCAGCCCAGGACCGCCCCGGTCGGAGCGCGCCGCCAGCGCGGCCAGGGCGTCCGCGACCGGCTGATAGTGCCCCCGGCCGAGGAACGCCTCGCGGGCCATCACCATCGCGGCGCTGTCGCCCGTGCCGGGCCCGCCCTGGCCGCTGGTCAGGCTGACATAGCCCTGGCGCGCGATGTTGAAGCCGTGCCCCCGGCCGCAGGAAACCAGATTCTCGCCCACCTGGACCGGTTCCGCGCAGACGGGGCAGCGGACGTATGCCGCCACCGCTTCCAGCGCCTGCCGCCGTTCCGTGAGCACCGGTCTCCTCCGCCCCGCCCGACGCCGAAGCCCGGCGTCATGCGAACTATAGTGCGCATGGCAAAGTAGCCACTGGGACCGGCGGACGACACCCGCGCCGCGCCCTGTCCAGGGAGTACGCCTACCGGAGGGACGTAACCTAATGCGCGTCATCATGCTCTCCCCGCCCGGCGCGGGAAAGGGAACGCAAGGCGAGCGGATCTCCGTCAGGTACGGGGTGCCTCACATTTCCAGCGGCGAGATCTTCCGCGAGGAAACGGCGCGCCAGACACCGCTCGGGAAGCGGCTGAGCAGCTACCTTGACCGCGGTGACCTGGTCCCCGACGACCTTGTCCTCAGCCTGATCAAGGACCGGGTGGTCGCGGCGGCCAGGCAGAGCGGCGGCTACGTTCTCGACGGTTTCCCGCGCACGCTCGAGCAGGCCGAAGCGGCCGCCGAGATCGGCCGGGAGACGCATACCAGCGCGCAGGCCGTGGTGTACCTGGACGCGCCGAAGGATGTCCTCATCAGCCGCCTCGCCGGCCGCGGGGAGAGCCGGGCGGACGACTCGGAAGCGGTCGCCCGGCACCGCCTTGAGGTGTACGCCGAGCACACGCAGCCGCTGGTGGACTACTACGCGGCCCGCGGGATCCTGGTGAAGGTCGACGCCGGGTCGCCGGTGGACGTCGTGAGCGAGGACATCTTCTCGGCGCTGGACCGCATCAAGGACTAGCTCACCACCCTCCGCCGCGGGGCGGCAGCGGCAAGTCGATGACCAAGACGTCGAGGACCGGGACGGCCACCCCGTCACCGTAGTCTTTCGCGTCACCACGGGTCCGCGCGACCTTTCGCCAGCCCCACGACCGGAAGGCGGCCTGCGCCGCGCCCGCCTCCGGCGCGACCGTCAGGGTCGCCCTCTCCTCGGGCCGGCCGCCGAGCAGGAGTTCGTGCAGTTCCCGGCCGATTCCCTGCCGCCGCCAGGATGCGCGCACCGCCAGTTCGGTCAGCGCGAACGTCCGTCCCGGGTGCTCGGCGGTGACCTCGGGCGGTACTTGTGTGGTCAGACCCCGCCACCAGGACGTGGACGGGCGTAGCGGCATCCCCGAGGCGTAACCGACCAGGTAGCCGCCGTGTCGTGCCTCCGCGAGGGCGAAGCCAGGCTGCCGCCGCCACACCCGCGCCCGCCGTACCCGGGCCTGCCGCACCGGCTCCTGGTCGCCGGCATTCCCGTAGACCTCGCCCGCCAGCGCCAGCAGGTCACCTTCGCGTTCGCCGGCCGCGTCCCCGCCAAGCAGCCGGTACGCGATCCCCGACTCGCCCAACCGGCCACCTTTCGTCCGACTCCATGGTCATATTAGGGCGCGGTCATAGCCGGGCAAATCAGGAATATCCCTTCACCGGGCTCTTTGATGGGGTAGATCGTGAGATGTGGGTAAGCGATGGGGAATGCTGGGCGTCGCCGCCGTCATCGGCGGTCTCGCGGCCTGTTCCGGGCCCGCCGCCGTGCCGGGCTGGGTCGCCGCGAGCCATGTGACCGCCGCACCCGCCGTTCCGGCCTGGGTCAAGGGCAGCGTTCCGGCCTGGGTCACCGCCGGCCGGGCCAAGCCGTCGGGGCCGGCCGCGGTCACCCGGGCGCCGTCCGCGGCGGACTCCGTCCTGGCGGATACCTCACCCGGCGCGCTCACCGCGGAGTTCGCGCGCACGCTGTTCGCCACGGCCCCGGTCGTGGTCGTCTCGGGCACGGCCGGCCGCGCGCCGCAGGAAGCGGAGGCCGCCGCCCGCGCCGCGCGCGCCCCGCTGCTGCTCGCTTCGCCGGCCACCGCCGCGGCCATGACACAGCTCGCCGCCTCCGCTCGGGCCCTGCGCCCGGTCGCCGTGCTGGCCGAGGGCCTGCCGTCGGCCGGGCTGCGCGAACTGGCGAAAGACCTGCCGGGAGTGAAGGTGACCGCCAGCGCGGCGGCGGTGCCCGAGACGGGAGCGCCGCTGCCGCTCAGTCACGTGGCCGTGCTGGTCCCGGCCCAGCCGGGTAAGCCGAGCGCGCCGGTCACCGCGGTCACCGCGACGGCCGCGGCGGCAGGGGCGGCCGTGGTCAGCGTGACCGGCGCCGATCCGCGCGCTGACCCCGCGGCGATCACGGCGCTGGCCCGGCTGCGCCCGGCCGCGGTCGTCGCGGTTGGCGCCCAGTTCGGCCCCGCGGCCCGCCTGGCCGGCAGGATCGCCGTGGCGGAGACCGGCCGCCAGCTTCCCGGCGGCGGGCAGGTGATGTTCCCTGGACGGCGTCTGGTGGCGCTTTACGGACACCCGGGAACACCCAGCCTGGGCGTTCTCGGACAGCAGGGCCTGGCCGCGAGCATCGCCCGGGCCCGGCAGCTGGCCGCCTCCTACCGGCCGCTCAGCCGGGTGCCGGCCGTCCCCGCCTTCGAGATCATCGCCACGGTGGCGGAGGCGTCACCGGGGCCGGACGGGTCGTATTCGTACGAGACGCCGGTGTCCCAGCTGCTGCCCTGGGTCCGCCAGGCCACCGCGGACGGCCTGTACGTCGTCCTCGACCTCCAGCCCGGGCGCGCCAGCCTGCTCACCCAGGCCGAGCACTACCAGGCGCTACTTGAGCTGCCCGGCGTCGGGCTGGCGCTCGACGGCGAATGGAAGCTGCAACCCGGGCAGCGACCACTGCAGCAGATCGGCCACGTCAATATCGGCGAGGTCAACAGCGTCGTCAGCTGGCTCGCGGCGCTGACCGCCCGCTACAACCTGCCGCAGAAGCTGCTCGTGCTCCACCAGTTCCAGCTCGCGATGCTCCCCGGCGAGAAGCAGCTTGACACCAGCCACGACGACCTGGCGATCGTCATCCACATGGACGGGCAGGGCACTCCCGCGCTGAAGCAGGCCACCTGGAACGCGGTCACCGCGGCGGCGCCGCCCGGGGTCTACTTCGGCTGGAAGAACTTCCTGGTCAAGGACCATCCGATGCTCACGCCGGTACAGACCATGACCAAGTCGCCGACCCCGGTGATGATCTCCTACCAGTGATCCGCTGCCCGTGGACCGTTCCCGGTGGACTGGCGCGTCCGGTTACCGCAGCACCGGCATGGGGCCGGTGTAGCGGAAACCGCCGGGCTCGTCGAGTCGGACGCCCAACTCGTCGAGCCGTGCCAGCATGTCCGCCGGGTCCGCGTACACGCGGTAGGCGCCGGCCCGTTCCAGCTCTTCCCGGCCGTAGCCGCCCGACTGCAGCCCGATACCGAGCGCCCCGGCCCGCCGCGCCGCGAGCAGGTCCCACACGCTGTCGCCCACGACCATGGTGTGCCGCGGGTCGACTCCGAGCAGTGCCGCGGCGGCCAGGAACAGGTCGGGATCCGGCTTGGCGTGCCGCACCAGGTCCCTGGTCACCATCGGGGTGTCCTCGGGGAGCCCGAGCAGCTCAAGAGCGGGCCGCGCGGTCGCGGCGTACCCGCTGGTCGCGATGCCCCACCGCACGCCAGCGGTGCTGAGCGCGTACAGCAGCTCGCGCGCGCCGGGCAGCGCGGTCACCGACCTGGCCTGCTTGTGGAACTCGACGGCGTGCGCCTGCTGAAGCGCCTCGATGTCCTGGGGGGACAGCGACCGGCCGGTCTCGCGCAGCAGGGCCTGTACGAACAGTCCGCCGCTCATGCCGATCCGGCGGTGAATCCGCCAGACGGACAGATCTATGCCGATCGCGCTGAGCGCGGCGCGCCAGGCGATCACATGCTGGTAGACGCTGTCGATCAGCGTCCCGTCAAGGTCGAACAGGAACGACGGCGTTGGTGCGTGCGGGTAGTCCATGCAGAAATTGTGGCACCGCCGGCGCTCAACCGCCCAGCAAGGTGTCCACTGGCGGGCCGGCTGTCACGGTTCGCGGGAAAGGCGCAGTTCGCGTATTTCCGCGGTCCCCAGATGCGGCAGCCGCCGGTGCCCGGACGGGTCGAGACGCAGGAAGCCCGTCTGCAGGATCTGCAGCGTGTCCCCGTGCGACACCAGGAGGATGTCGCGGCCCGCGTAGCGGCGTTCCAGGTCGGCGACGACCGCGGTCGCCCGGTCAAGCACGGCGGCGGCGGACTCGACGCCCCTGTGTATGTGAGCACTGTGTGCCTGACCGTTCTCTGCCTGACCGTTCTCTGCCTGACCACGGGCCGCCTCGTCGGCGGCCCAGACCCGGGCGTAGTTTCCGACCGGGGACCCCTCCAGGTCGCCGAAGCACCGCTCGCGCAGGCCCGCGGCGATGATGACGGCCTCCGCGCCGAGGCAGTCACGCACGATCCGCGCCGTCTGCCGCGCCCGGGAGAAGTCCGACGAGCAGATCACCGTGTCCGCGGGCAGGCCGCAGGCTGCCGCCGCGGTGCGGGCCTGCCGCACGCCCAGCTCCGACAGCCCGAAGTCGCCGCGCCGGTCGGTCTCGATCCGGCTGACGATGACACCAGCCTCGTTCGCCTTGCTCTGCCCGTGCCGCATGACGCGGAACCGGTTCGCCAGGCGGTCCACACCGCTGAGGTGGTTCATGTCGCGCCCGACGCTACCACGGCCCGTTCGTGCCCCTGTTACCGTGCCACCATGGGAATCCGACTGAGTGAATCGGCGATCCGGCTCATCGACGGTCGCAACTACGCGGTGCTGGCCACGGTAAACGCCGACGGCAGCCCGCAGACCTCGGTGCTGTGGATCGGGCGAGACGGCGATGACCTGTTGTTCTCGACCGTGGCCGGCCGGCGCAAGCACCGGAACATGGTCCGCGATCCCCGGGTAAGCGTCACGGTGATCGACTCCGCGGATGCCGAGAACTACGTCGAGCTGCGCGGCATCGCGTCGATGACCCCGGACGTCGGGCGGCGCGTGGACACCGAGTTGTCGTGGAAGTACGACGGAAAGGACCCCGGGACGGACAAGCCGGGCGCGGTCCGCGTGGTCGTCCGCGTGGAAGTACTCAAGGCGGCCGGCTACGCCGCCTAGCCGGCCGGATCGTACACCGGGGCGTGCCGCCGCCACGGGCTGACCCGCTCGATCCCGGCGGCGAGCGCGAGCAGCGTCTGCTCGCGGCCCGGACCGGCCACCAGCTGTATCGCGCCGGGCAGGCCCGTGGTGCTAGACACAGCGCCGGGGAAAGGCACCGACGCGGCCGGGAAACCCGCGAGGTTCCATACCCCGGTCATCGGCGCGAACGTCAGCGCCGTGGCCACGCTGCGCAGCCAGGGCCGCTCCCCGTACCGGCGCGCGAGCGGGCCCCGCGGCGACCTCACCCGCCGTGACCTCGCCGGCCCGGACCGCCGCCGCGATCCCGGCGGCGGTGCGCCCGATCATGTCAGCCATGTCCCCAGCATCCTCTTCCTGCCGCCGCCTGTCGTCGGCTACTGGGCCAGCATGATGCCGAGGAACAGCGCGGCGAGCGCGGACAGGCCGGTCAGCGCGCCGAAGACGGCAAGCCCGGCGGGCGACTTGGCGCGGGCATGCAGCCAGGCGGTCACCCCGGAGACCGCCACGACGACGAGCTTGACCCACAGGGTGACCTGGTAGGCCCCGTGGTTGTCGGTACCGTGCAACTGCCCGCGCACCGCGACGACGTTCCACCCGCCGGTGAGCAGCAAGACCGCGAACGCGGGCCAGGCGACCCGGTTGAACGCGCGGGCCGCCGCCCGCGGCAGCTCCGCGCCCAGCCGGCGCAGCGGCGGCACCAGGAAAGCCAGGGTCAGCTGACCGCCCACCCACACGGTCGCCGCCAGTACGTGCAGGAACAGCCGGACCGTGTCCCAGCTAACCGGCAGCACCGGCGTCTCCTTCCGCGACCGGGATAAGACCGCCGAAAACATAGCGGTGGGCTCCAGCCGCCGGGCCGGCCGGGCTCAGGCGATCTCGGCCGCGACGGGCGTGCCGAGCTCCACCGTCTTGCCGACGGTGCACAGCGAGTCGTGGGACCGGCGTACCGCGCCGGGGAGCAGTTCGCGCGCGGCGTCGCCGCCCGCGCCCGCGGGAAACGAGACATGGAACGTGACCGCGATGTCCGTCAGCCGGTTCCCGAGCACGTCGCGGATTTTCTCCGCCCCCACCTCGACGGTGAACGCCGTCGGCTCGGCCCGCCGCGACGTCAGCACGTCCACGTCGATCGCCGTGCACGCCCCGATCGCGGCGAGCAGCAACTCGACCGGGGTGAACTCCCCGTCGGTCCCGGTGCCGACGGGGATCGTTCCGCCCCGTTCGTTGGTGACCGTGTACTTGCCTGCCGCGTCCCGCGCGATGCTCACCTGCCGGTGCGTGTCCTGCGCCATATCCGCCGCCGCCTCTCGACCGCCGTTAGCCCAGCCAGCGTGCAGAACGCCGCGAGCCCGTCGGCTATGCCCGGCACGCCGCCAGCCGCTCAGAAACGACCACTATGGAGCAGTTCACCCGATTATGGTGAGTGACTGACTCACTTACTTCTATACTCGCCCAGGTGACAGGCAAGCGGAGTGCCCATGAGCGGTTCCCCCAGGTGATCGCCGCCGCGGTGCGGGTGTTCGCCAGAGAGGGCTACCGGGCGGCGCACATGAGCGACGTCGCGCGGGAGGCTGGCCTCTCCGAGGCGGCGCTGTACCGCTATGTCGGCGGCAAAGAGGACCTGTTCGTGCTCGCGATCAGGCACGCGCTGCTGCTTGAGCCGCTGCCGGGGGAGGATGACCCCGGCGGCGGGTTTCCCGTGACGGTGCCGTCGCTGGATGAGATGATCCGCCAGGCGCGCGACTTCGTGGCCGCGGAAGTGCCGTTCGGCACCCTCGCGCTGGCACTGCGCCGCGGCAGCCGCGATCTGGAAGATCCGCGGGCGGAGCTGGCGCAGGTCATGCGCGAGCTGTTCATCCTGGAAGAGCAGACCGCCCAGGCCGCCGACATGATCGAGCGCTCCGCCCGCGAGCTGCCCGAGCTCGCCGATCTGCTCAACACGGGCCTGCGCCGCCCGGTACTTGACGCGCTGACCGAGTACCTGGACAACCGGGCCAAGACGGGCAAGCTGCGGACCACGCCGGACACCGCGGCGACCGCGCGTCTCGTCCTTGAGACGCTGACCTGGTTCGCCCGGCACCGCCACTCCGACCCCTACGGCGCGGCGATCCCGGCCGGCCTGGCCCAGGAGACGGCGGTCGACGCGCTGCTGCACGCCCTGGTCCCGCCCCGCTATCTGGAAGCCCCGTGTTTGGAAGCCCCGTGTTTGGAAGCCCCGTATCTGGATTTGGAATCACAGAACCTGCCGGCCGAGCACCTGGAGCGCCCGTGAGCACTGCCATCGAGGTCCGCGGCCTCACCATGAGCTACGCCGGCCGCGAGGTGCTCAAAGGCGTCGACTTCCAGGTCAGGTCGGGCGAGGTCTTCTGCCTCCTTGGCCCCAACGGCGCCGGCAAGACCACCACGGTTGAGATACTCGAGGGCTTCAGGCAGCGCACCGGCGGCACGGTCAGCGTGCTCGGCATGGACCCGCAGGCGCAGCCGGCCAGGCTCCGGGAGCGGATCGGCATCGTCTTGCAGGAGTGCGGCTTCCCGCGCCAGGCCCGGGTGGCGGAGCTGGTCGACAGCTGGCGCGGCTACTACCGCAGCCCGCGTGACCTCGACGACCTGCTGGAGGTCGTCGAGCTCACTCAGGACAGGAGCGTCCAGGTCAGGCGGCTGTCCGGCGGGCAGCGGCGTCGGCTCGACCTGGCGCTGGCCCTGGCGGGCGACCCGGACCTGATCTTCCTCGACGAGCCAACGACCGGGTTCGACCCCGAGTCGCGGCGCCGCTGCTGGGCGGCGATCGAGAACCTCCGCGCGCTCGGCAAGACGATCGTGCTCACCACCCACTACCTCGACGAGGCGGAGCGCCTCGCCGACCGGGTGGCGATCCTCCAGGGCGGCCGCATCCAGATCGTCGGCAGCGTGCGCCATGTCGCCCGCCAGGCCGGGGTAAAGACCAGGATCAAGTTCACCGCGCCGCAGCAGGTTCTCGACGGCTCGCTCCCGCCCCCCGAGTGCCTTGATCTCGTGATGGACGGCGGGCTCGCCGTCTGCCAGGCCGAGCACTCCGGTCCGGCCCTCCGCGAGCTGCTCACCTGGGCCGCCGCGAACGATCTGGGCGACCTCGATGACCTCTCGGTCGAAACCCCCACGCTGGAGGACGCCTACCTCCGGCTCGTCACCGGAGATGCCGCATGAGCCGTACCGTCACCCTGGCCTTCCGCCAGGCGCTGCTCGAACAGCGCTCGTTCTGGCGCAGCGCCGAGTACGCGCTGTTCACCTTCGCCCTGCCGCTCGCCCTGCTGCTGCTCATCGGGTCGACCACCGCCACCGGGTACCTGCCGGGCACGCACGTCGAGGGCCAGATGATCTTCGTACCGTCGATCATCGCGTTCGGCGTGATCGTCGCCGCCTACGTCAACCTCGGCGCGAAGCTCGCCACCCTCAGGCACGACGGCGTGCTGAAGCGGATCAGGACCACGCCGCTGCCGGCGAGCGCCTACCTGTCCGGTGTCCTCGGCAGCACGGCCGCCACCACGCTCGCGATCACCGCATGCATCATGACCATCGGCGCACTCGCCTTCGGCGCGGTCCCGCGGGTGAGCGGCCTGCCGGAAATCACGGGCGGCCTCGTCCTCGGCGTCGTCTGCTTCGGCGCCCTGGGCCTCGCGCTCAGCGCGGTCGCGGGCAGCGCCGAGTCCGCCGCACCGATCGCCAACGCCAGCTATCTGCCGCTGGCGATCATGTCCGGCATCTTCGACCCCACGTTCCCCGTCCCGCACTGGCTGTCCGCGGCCGTGGGCCTGTTCCCGGTCCGCGCGCTCGCCCAGATCCTCGCCCACGGCTACACCCCGGTAGCGCACGCCCCCGCCACCGACCTGCTCGTCCTCCTCGCCTGGACCGCCGCCGCCTGCGCCTTCACCGCCTGGCGCTTCCGCTGGCACTAGCAGGCCCGCCCAGACTTCCGCCGGCCCCGTGGTCGTACTAGCCGTACCAAACGGCCACGGCTGCCACGATCGTGCGGAACTAGGGTCCGGCCGCAGCATCGAGGCATGAGAACACAAACTCCGGCAGCAGACGGTCACAGCACCGTCATCACGTACGACAATCACATCATGACCGAGTCGGCGTCGCCGCTGCGGCAGGTGACCGAGGCGCCCTTCACCCGGCGCGCCTGGTCCGAGCTCGGCTACGCCCTCGCCAGCCTCCCGCTCGCGCTCGCCGCGATCGTGCTCATCGTCCCGACGCTGATCAACGGCCCGCTGTGGGCGCTGTCGACCGACGCCCTGCGGCGGTTCGAGTCGTCCGCCCGCGCCCTTGCCCGCAGGCTGCTCGGCGAGGAAATCCCGGCGCCGCCGCCGCTCCGGCCCGTGTACCGGATGAAGGTGGCCACGCCAGACGCCATCCGTCTCTGCGCGGTGGTGAACCAGGCGGGCGGCAAGACACGGGTGTGGGAGACAAAGCCCGGGGTCACGACCACGAAACTCACGCAAGAGCGCATCACCGCGCTGGCCGCCGAGGCGGGGATCACGGTCACCAGCCTGCGGGCACAGGGCGAGGTGGGCGAATGGTTTGGCGCGCGGATCCTCGACCCGGTCGCCTGGCGGACGCGCGGCTACTTCGGGCTGAAGCTCCCGCTCACCCTCGTCGGCCTCGCGGTCATCGCAGTC
>Ga0335085_10017242_pt1 | contig 10414 bp, 17 predicted proteins | sample Lox_Sample_45_FD_206712 | JGI IMG/M metagenome (GOLD analysis project Ga0335085, IMG submission 206712) | Soil microbial communities from Loxahatchee National Wildlife Refuge, Florida, United States - Lox_Sample_4.5 | ecosystem: Environmental > Terrestrial > Soil > Wetlands | place: USA...
AATATCGCTATAATAGGGTAATACGGATTGGCGGAGGGAAACGGCGGGCGAACTACCTTTGCAGTCAAGACATTAGCGATAGCCCGCCCGCTGGAATGGCTACCTTCCGAGTAAAGTCCCGCTAGAGAGGGACGAGCGCCCCAGGGCAGAAACGCCCCTGAAGACGGCTCCCTATTGGAACTGTGACGCTGCCGGTCGGGTGTGCCTGGGCTCCATGCGCGTCCCGGATGACACGACCGTCGAGTCGATTGCCGGGTGGCAAGCGGGCTTCTTCAGGAGCCAGTTCACCCATGCCAACGGAGCAGTGCGGCTGACCAGTTATCCGGGCGGGTTCATATCATTGTGGAAGAGCCTCAAGAACAACCAGCTTTTTTTCCCCACGGAATTCCTGACGGATGCGAAGGAGACGTTGCGCCAGTTTGTCGAGCGGGAGTGAGCCTATGGAGACACACACCATTCATGCGGACTTGTTGCGGCGGCGGGTGCGGGTGCTGGTCGTAGGTTGCGGAGGCACCGGTAGTGCCGTAGTCGGTGGCCTGCCTTTCTTGCACCAAGCGCTGATCGCGTGGGGGCATCCCGAGGGCTTGCACGTCACGGTCATGGACGGGGACGTGATATCTCCCAGCAACTGCGTGCGGCAACCCTTCAGTCGCTATGAAGTGGGTCATCCGAAATGCGTCGTGCTCGTGAACCGGCTCAATCTGTTCTGGAATCTGGGGTGGGAGGCCGTGCCTGAGCATCTGGTCGGCAAGCGCCGACTCGATCGTGTTGACATTGTTATCGGGTGCGTGGACACACGCGCGGCACGCGCGGTGATCAGGGAATGCACTAGCGGCTGGGACTCGACAGCTTACTGGCTCGACATCGGCTCGACTGCCGATGCGGGGCAGTTCATTCTGGGTGAGCCGTTGAACCAAGTGAATCGACGATGCAGAACCCGCTTGCGAACCGTCGCGGAGCTTTATCCGGACGCGGTTGATGGCACCCTGGACGATGACGAACTGCCAAGCTGTAGCGCGATTGAAAGTCTCGACCGGCAATCTCCCTTCATCAATCAAGTCCTTGCTCAACACGCTCTGGCGCTGCTGGCACGGCTCTTCCGCTACGGGAAAATCAGCTATCACGGCGGGTTCATCAACTTGCAGGAAGGCTGCGGGGCGAGGCTCGCGGTTGACCCTTCCGTGTGGAAGCGGATCAGGCGGCGTTCCAAGGGTAAGCCGAGCAAAACGTGATGCCTCCAACTAGTCCGCCGTCACATACTCATCTACCTTGCGCTTGATCTTTGAACGCGACCTCGCGACTCCTTCCATCTCCCTGCTTCACAAGTTTTTCAACTTATACCGCACCTGCCTTCGGCCGTCGCACGCCAAATGAGACTACGACCCTTCCGGTAACGCTCTGCCCGCGTTACCTAAAGAGCCGAAGCCCGCACCGCGAATGCCTGCGGGCACTAGGAATTCTTACCGGCTCCCCCGGGTGACTGGCCCACGCTGGCAGAACTGGAGAACCTCCGCATGTCTGAAAGTCAGAATGAGTTCAGAGGCATTCGTCGCTTTCTTTGTCTGGCCGTCGGCTTCATCCTGATGGCCGCTATTCTGGGAAGCGCGGTGTATATCGTCGCGCATGTTATTAAATGTCTGTGAAGCAGTCAATCTTCGGTTGAGGATTTCTCATGTCATCGGGGTCAGCCCAATTGTGGGGCACTGAGGGCCCACCCCGGCGCCGAAGAGGCGCCATTTTTATCCAACTTCATGGCGGAGACCTAGCACCCTAGGTCGGCCTTGTGTTGAACTCAGCTGACAAAAATCTGCCTCAGGCCGAAATGGCACCGTTCGCCTACGGCTTCTGGCGAAGGGTTTCTGGCACCGGCCATTCGGGCAGCCTCACGAATCTCGTCGCTCACTCCATCAAAAAGACTGGTAGCCGCACGTTCGATCTTTCGGATACTCCGCGGATGAATTCGCGGCTTCACTTGGGTGTTCCACTCCCGGCTCAGATCTCCGAGCCTTGCCCCGAATATCTCAAGGGTGTCGTGGATGTAAAGAATGTCCTTTGCGGCCTTATCGCGCGGGCGCTTGCTGTGAATCAAGACTTTGTGGGCGAGGAAGTTCGCAGGATTCGCTATCTGTACGCGCTTCGGATCGGCAAAGGGAAATCCGTTCGACCGGTCAAGGTCGACCGTCCATGGCGCGTGCAGTAGCATTTCAAGATGGCGGAGTTGTTGCGATACGATTCCGGCTACACGGCGGGTAGCCTTTGGTTGCCGATCTCTACCGCGCTCGGCCCCCGACAATGGGCTCAGAAACTCGGCATAAAAACCCGTCTCGGCACCGCGCAGCCGGTAATGAGTCACAGGGGGTTTGTCCTCGCCTAATCGCTCCTCTTCAAATCCATTGGAAATTAATCGTTCCCGAAGATCTTGACCTGTGGCGGGTAATCGCAGGGGGACCGCCACATCCGTATCGAGCGTTGTCAACGGCAGGTAGGGAATATGCTGGGCACTGGGGTGAAGGCGATAAAGCCGATGAGCCCAGCCGCCAATAATCACTACGTTCGCGAGCCACGGTTCAAGGCACACTATTAATCGGGCGAATTCTTCGTTCTCCTGCCGACCGTTCACCGTGGCACCTGCTGAATCGATGGGGCGAGGATCCGCTTCCAGATTTGCTCGGCTTGTTCCTTACCCCGGGCGGGATGGTTTGATACGTCCAGCCATACCTGCAAAATATCCGATACGGGTACTCCCTGGTGTTGCACAGCCGCACGAAACACTGCCTCTTTGTTTTCGGGAACCCGAACGTAGGCGTCCGGCTGGCCCTTCGCATCTTCAACCGATAAACCGAGTTGCTCCAAGGCAGACACGCTCAGATGTTCCAGGTAAAGGTAAGGAACGGCCCCATGGACGAACCCCACGCCCAGCAAATCCGCCGCTCCGATGAGGCCAATCGCGACGCGAGGCGCGGGCTCGGCCATTCGGCCGGCGCGTGGTTTTTGCCGTCGCAAGCGATTTGCATCCCGCCACGAGCAGTACGACCTAACAGCAGACAGAAGCTGCTCCTGACCACCGCGGATGATCCAGCGGACTGGAACGTCACGCCCAGCCCTCTGGCTTGCGCCCTGCCATCGCCGCAGGAGTTCTTCCTTTCGGACCAGATATAGTGCCCTTTGTCGGTCGTCGAGAAAGCCCTCGCTCAGCAACTCTCGAACCAAGCGTGAGGCGCTCATCGGGGAAACGCCCGCTGCCTGAGCCAGCATCCGGCCATTCCGGTATCGACCGCGCGGAATGGTCAGCAGAGATTCCTGAATATCTTGCCCTAATAGGATCTTGAGCATCCATTGGTTTAAGTCTGAGAAAAGGTATGTGGATGGGGGGCGCTCGATGGGCAAGTGGACTCGTGTACCACTGGAGCGTTCCGAATTGAGTCGCTCCAAGCCAAACCCATGAAAGACCCGCAATCCTTCCGAATCAATGATTCCGATCCCAACCTCTGGGGCGTGGGTCAGCGCGAATTCTTTGACTTGGGCGGCTACCGAATCGGAAATGTGTGGGGAGGCAACAACCGCCACCGGGACGGCAGGGCTTGTATAAAGCCGAGCTGCTGCTTGTGCCTGTAGAATGGCCTGCGCCAGCAGGGGGATTAACCGGTCGCGCCGGCCCTCGGATGACCGCTTGATTTCGACCGCATATTTCTTACCTGCGGACTCAGCCACGACATCAGCTTGACTACCGGCATTCGGTTGCGCGTGTACGCTCCAACCGGCGCGACGAAAGAGGTCCGCCACAAGGGCTTCGAACTCATACTCAGTACGGGGTTCGCGGCCGTAAGTTCGAGGCGGCATGTTCTGTACCTTGGCCATGATATATACCACGGCCATGGTATATCCATTGGAATGTTCTGTCAAGCCGCTGCGCAAACCCGGGCACCCCTACCCCGCCTCAAGGATAATCTGCCGGAATCACTCAAAACTGCCCAGCGGCGCTTTCGTTCCCAGCCAGCGGACCATAGCAAGCCAACTATGACGTGTCGTTACAAGCATATCGTGCATTACATGGAACTACTTCTTTAGCCCGAGATGGGTAGCACAAGCGTGTTTCACCGCCCCTCGGCTTCGAAATCAATTGATTCGCCCAGCCGGCTTTTTAACTCCTTCAACCAAGTTCGGAGGTTTGTGCCATGGGCGATGCGTCCCAGATAGCCAAGTTTCTCTGCTAAGTTGCCGGCGTTCCGTCGAATCTCACCTTTGGTGCAGGTTATATAGAGTGAAAGGAACTCCTCCATGGTCCGGAGCTTCGAAAAGAGGTACGTGGCGTGACCGGGCTCCGAATCTCGATTACCACACAACGCTCCAATTCCAGGATGTATTCGCTCCTGAATAGGTAGAATCGCCGTGCTCGCTTGGAGAGGTCGCGGAGGAAATAAGCATCATAGCTGGGTTCCGAGTTGATCTGTGCGATGTCGAAGTCGCCGGGAAGGCCGAGGTCCCAACACAGGGTACGCAGTTGTTCCCTCTCCATGGGCTCGCGCTCAATGCGGGCGCGGATGCTGGTCAGGGCGTCCGAAAACTCACCAAAACGGTGGTATCTGTTGCGGGCGGTTTCAACCTGCTCAGTGAGGTTCGCAGGCACCTTCACCGTGATGCGGCTGGGTAAGGCTGTTTCCCACTTCATCAACTGCCATTCACCACGCCGGTGCCGGTATTTCCCGGTTTCAACGAAGGTTCCCTTCAGTTCGACCTTGGCGCCCAGCAAATGTTTCCACTGGTTCCAGGTGGCATCCCAGGCAATCGGCAGTGCTGACTGATCGAGCGTCACCTCGACTTTCCTTCGGGCATCGCGGTATATGGCCCGATCGTTGTGAAAGTCAAAATAGCGCAACGGCGCGTGAAACCGGCGCTCCCGGCGCTCGGGGAGGAAGGAGAGGATTTGCGTGGCGAAAAACGTGAGTCCATCGCGCGAGCGATTTCCGGCAACCAAAATCGAACCGAAACCGCCATAGGGAAAGAGCGCCGGCGCCCACGAATCCCTTAGCAACGAGTCGTAACAGGACCGCAATTCCGGCTGGGCCAGGAGGTTGCCATCTGGCAGCGTCTGCAGGCAGCGAAACAGGAACTGGAGAGAAAGAAGAAGGAAGAGGAGAAAAAGGCCTCCCTTTCGCTCTTATCTGTGACGCTATCTGTGACGCCAAATCAGGGTGTCGCGCTAAGTGCTTGAAAAGATGGTAGGCCTGGAGGGATTCGAACCCCCGACCCACGGTTTAGGAAACCGTTGCTCTATCCGTCTGAGCTACAGGCCCATTCTCCTGAGTTTACTGCACTCTTGAGCCAGCCGCCATAGTTTTGGGCATATCTGCTATGCCTGAACTATGCCCGTCTCGGTCCTGAAGTTCCGTCCCTGTGCTGTCCTCGGTCCGGCCTTGGGGCTGGGGCTGGTGCTCCCCGTCCTTCGGCTGAGGCGCAGGCTGTTGAGTCAGCATAGGCTGCTCCAACATGGCGGCAGCCTTGCGGCGGGTCTCCATCTTAACGATGTTATATCGCTCGGAGCAGGAGCGGGTCTTGTGATCCATCAAGTCCATTGCCCACCGCTCGTCCATCCTCCTGTCCGCCATGGCGACCCATTCGCCCGGTCACCACATCAGTTCGCCAAATTCATAATTTCCGCCGCCTGTTGCAGCTTTGCGAAGTACGGGTGTTCAACCGCCTTGGGCGACAGGCGATAGCGGTAGCCGGGGAACGCCTCGAACCGCTCTAGGATTCCGAGGCGGTAGAAGTCGAGCAGGAGATGTCCCACCGTGCCAAACGCCATCTCGGTGTGCCTCGCCACGTCCGAGCTTGACAGCCAATCGCCGGACCGTGAGGCGATGGATAGCACATGAAGAAATGGTCCCACTCCTCATTGGCGTCAACTTTGAGCCACTGGGGACTGATGCTTCCGTTCCCCGCAGAATTGTCGCTCATATAGAGGGAATCGAAGTCGGAGTTTTTCAATCAACTCCAGCGCACTATCGTGCTTTTCTCTTAGCGCTCATTGTCGAATCCCAGAACGGGGAAGAGGGCATCGGTTCTCATTTGCATATAGGAAAAGAAGTGTTCCGCAACAGACTGACCCGGCAGCCGAGGCGGGGCGGTGACGTACATTTGCACGATGTCTTCCAGCCCTTCGTCCCTAAACATAATGAACGTCTTCACAATTTCTTGAGTCATATCGTCAAGACTGTCATCGGAAGCCGAAAGGCCGAACCGTTTCGGCGCACGAGCGGTCATCTCGGCGAATTTGCGGGGATGCTCGTCGAGGAACTGGGGGGACGGTTTTGGGCGGGACGAAGCTCGAACTGGTGTTGAATTCAATCCCCTCGGGGATGAGCAGGTAGACTACTATAGTCAGCCCGCCGCCCGTGGAAACGATTAGTGGGTAACGCTCCGTCTTTTCTGACTCGCCGTCAGTCGGCATACGGCCTACCTCTTTTCTTGACCTGCTGTTCGTCCTTCGAGCGCCTCGTTGATGGCGGTGTCAACACGCTGCCAGGACTCATTCTCCAGTTCCCGCCTATTCTCGGGCAGCCGGATTTCTGACATCTCCGCTCCCGTGTCCCTTGACCAGTATCATCGGGCGGACTCCCAGTACCGCCTCGTGTCCTTCGTTGCCGCTCCGACCATCGCAAAAAAAGCCGGGCGGCGGAATCGAACATTGTTCCAGATTTGCAAACGGCTTCCATGGTCATCCTCCTCACGCACTCAACTGGAGTGGCACGCCAGCGGGTACGGGCTGGTACTGCTCAACCGGTGCATAGTTTCTCCGTGCCTCATGAACAAAGCGGACGACCGAAGCACGGGACACGCCATACTTCTTCGCCGTGGCAGTCAGGCTGCTGCCCGAGAGCCGGTCACGCACAATGGCTTCACGGTCAACATGGAACGGTTGACGACCAAGACGAACACTGTCAAGCTTTGCCCTACGCAGCCCACTTTTGATGCGCTCGACCAACAAACTGTTTTCTAGTTCTGCGATGCTGCTGATCATCACGATGAACATCCTCCCCATGGCTCCCGAAGTGTCGATGTTCTCCCGTGCAGACACGAACTCGATTCCGAAGTCGTGCAATTCATCAATGATGGACAAGAAATGTTTTACCGACCGGGCGACCCGGTCGAACGCCGCAACCAGCACGATGTCAAACTTGCGGCGGTGGGCGTCGGCGAGCAGCGCATCGAGGCCCGCACGCCTCGCCTTGGAGCCGGAGCCGATGTCGGTGTACTCGTGGACAATCTCGTGTCCCCGGCGTGCGGCCATCTCACGCAAGTCGTAAAGCTGATTCTCAAGGCATTGCTCTGGGGTGCTCACTCTTGCGTACACGCAAGCTCTTGGCATTCGCGTCGCTCCTTCTACTTCAAGTTTGGGTTCGGGTCATCGGGTGCAGCCTTGCGGTTTCCAGTAAGCTTGGCAACCTCGTGGGGGTTTACTGGAGACTTAGCCAGCCCTATTTACAACATACCTACGGAATGCGAGTCGCCCGCCACAGATATGGGTGTCGAGAGAAGGCTAGGCTATCAAATTCTAAGTATACCACAATATTATGTAAAACCGCCGAGATCTCTATTCCGGGCATTCATTTGTTCCGGCAGATTTTTCACCCTCGCCGCCAAAATAACGGCATAGGACCACATGAGCGGTGCGGCGGAATGCGCTCAATCCCAAAACCCCGCATCGACGGGGGAGTGCGCCCACTAAACGCATTGCAACCGGCTGCCAATCAAGTACCTGTTGTTGCTCTTGGTCCTATCGTGTATATGGGAGGCGAAGGAACCCTCACCGGCATTCCCTACGCAGAGGTGCCATGCTCAGCAGTCCGAACATGCACGCAGTTCAGCGGATCGAGCCGCGGGCTAACTTGGCCGATGAGTTGATCAACAAGGGTAACCTAACACTCCTTACCGGAACATGTTTGGCTCGGGATAACGCAAGACCTACATCTCGGCAATACGCTGTTTTAGCGTAGCGCGAACAGATTGGATGGGCTCAGGTTTGGCCCTGCTCTTTCAATCGCAGTTCAAGGTCTTCGATGCTAGGCAAGCCTTTGCGAAGCCGTTTTGGCAGCTCAGCCGTGTCCCTGTACTCCGAAACACCAACTGGCTTTCGCAAGTCTCGTATAGCGTACTCAGCGACGACCTTATTCTTCGACTTGCAGAGAATCATCCCGATGCTCGGCTGATCGTCCGGGTGACGAAGTAAATCATCAACAGCCGACAGGTAGAAATTCATCTTGCCGCTGAACTCGGGCTTGAAGTTTTCCACCTTCAGATCTATGACAACGTATGCCCGGAGGTGGAGGTGATAGAATAGAATATCCATGCGAAACTCCTGGCCGCCCACCTCCAGCGGATATTGGCTCCCGACAAACGCAAATCCCCCGCCGAGTTCTAGCAGAAAATCCCGAAGGTGAAAAATGAGGGCGCGCTTCAAATCCCGCTCGTGCGCCTCTTCGGCGAGGGTTAGAAAACCGAAGTTGTACGGATCCTTAACGAGTTGTTATGCAAGCTCCGACTGGGCTGGCGGTAGAGTGCGATTGAAATTGGTGGGTGCCTTGCCTTGCCGATGATAAAGGCCGCTCTCAATCTGATGCACCAGGACATTGCGGCTCCAGCCGTTCTGGATGGTCGCGTGAACGTACCATTCCCGTTCCGGAATTTTCTTTACCAAGTCGAGAATGCGGAGGTTGTCCCCCCACGGAATTTGTCCAACAACCTGTTGGACAAATAGCTCGTCCGGCCACGCCTCCGCAAATGCCTGCATATAAAGGAGATTCGTCCGGGATAGTCCGTTCATTTCTGGAAACTCGCTATGCAGGTCCCGAGCGAGTCGGTCGATGACCTTAGCTCCCCACCCCTGGTTTTTCTGTCGTGCCAAGATGTCGTGGCCGATACTCCCATACAGAAGGACGAGTTCCCGGTTAACGGACAGTGCCGCGCGAAGCTGGACTGCCTGCACACGTTCTTTGAGGCTTTTGAGAAACGATTCGTAGCCTTCTGGGACCGTTAGTTTGGTCATAGAGTCACTTCCACTTTTTGTTGAATTCAAAGCCCTGGTCTCGAAACGTGGGTGCTTATTTCACTTTTCGCCGCCGCCGGTCTAGCTGACGACGGCAGTTGTGTTTCCGCACCGTCGGCACAGAAACGAACCGTCCCAATTCCGGCGGTTTACCGGAAAGATGTGGCGGTTGTACCGCCAGACGATCCACCCGAATAAGATCAAAAAGACCAACGCAGCCGTCCAAGCCCCACCCGAACTCCCGGATGAATTCCTTGGCTTTGTGTGCGTTCGCCGGCGTGAGAGCACCGCCCACAAAGCACACGACGATCAGCCCTGCCAACCACACCTTGAGCGTCGTCCAATATGACCACTTGGTCGGAGGGCTGCCGAGCTCCAGTCGAGCAACGACATGATCTTCCCGATGCTCACTTGGCCCGGTGCGCAGGCGCGCCGTTCAAAGCTGCGTGGTATCGGCTACGGCGTTCGGAGTGACTTCGAATTGAACCTCGGCCGGTACCTCCCTTCGTTCGGGCGGGCGGACGACTATGACACGGATACGCAGCCCGGTGCGTCAAAAGGCAAAGCTGGTTCTCAGTAAGAGATCGGATGCGGAGTCGAGAGCCGGATGATGTCTCTCGGCTACAACTCTTTACACCATTGTTCCACTCGAGACCACAAAGACACGTTAGTGAGGAGATTCGTTACATGAGTGCGATGGCTTCCACACCGATAGACGCAGAGGCAAAAAACGCACCCACGCCCGGTAGGCTCTTCTTCCTAGACCTCAGCGGCGGCCACATCCATTACGCTTCCACTATGCCCGGCATCTACGGCATCCCCATTGCGTTTGTTGCCGAATTAGCCATCTCATTTATCTTGATGAGCGCGGTCCTGTTCGCGTTAAATCACGAAGCCCTGGAGCCTTACACACACTACGTTGCCGCCATCTTAATTGCGACATACATCGCCTTCGAATCCCCGTAATCGGGTATGAGCACGAATCCCGCCCGGACTTTCGGCCCCGCAGTCTATTCCGGCTATTGGCACGCGTTCTGGATCTATTTCATTGCGCCACCCCTGGGTATGCTGGCGGCGGCTCAGGTGCTTTTGGCCCGTAAAAGCAACGTTCCGCATTGCGCGAAGCTCCATCACCACAACGACAAGCGCTGCATCTTCCGGCATTTCTGACCCGCCCGCGCGATTACGAGAACTGGAAGTATATTGCGCCGATCCAAAAGGCAGCTTTCAACCCAACCCTCGCCCTGACTCTAGGGATCAGTTTCCAGTACAAGCGAAAACCCGCCCGGTGCCCACGAATTACGGTTTCAGGCGTGATGACGATCAGGGCTTGTTTCCATCCTGACCAGAATCGACTAACGGCGAGCCAGA
>Ga0335085_10017243_pt1 | contig 10414 bp, 9 predicted proteins | sample Lox_Sample_45_FD_206712 | JGI IMG/M metagenome (GOLD analysis project Ga0335085, IMG submission 206712) | Soil microbial communities from Loxahatchee National Wildlife Refuge, Florida, United States - Lox_Sample_4.5 | ecosystem: Environmental > Terrestrial > Soil > Wetlands | place: USA: Florida...
TGATGTCGATGCTCCGTGCCGCGAGCTCCTCGTGGAGCTGGTGGATGAGGCGCTCGAGGTGTGTCCCGGAGAGCTGGAGCCGAAGGTCCTTGATGCGGGCCCGGAGCAGGGCCTGCCGCTCCGGACGGAGGGCCGGCTGCGCGCGGTCGCGGGGGTCGGGCTGCTGGCGCTCGTGGAAGGCCGGCGGACCCGGCGGAGGCGCCGCGACCGGCTGCGGCGGTCGCTCCCGTGCCTCCGGCTGGGCCTTGTCGGGCGTCGCCGGCTGCGTCGGCTGGGGCTGTGCCTGGGCGGTGGCAGGGGAGGGGGTCACGGCAGGAGGCCACCTTAACCAGTCCGGGCGGTGGTCGGCTTCCCGACCCCGGAGGGGCGGTTTCGGACCCCAGAAGGAGAGTCAAGTTATTGAAATGATTTAATTTTGATCAGCGACCGACCAAGCGTGCGAATGGCTCCTTCCCAGACCCTCATCTCGGTCCGGGTGAGCCCGGCGCGCCGCCAGGGAGCGACGAGATGAGCCACGCCAGCCCGGCCAGGACGGACGAACCCGACGGTCCGGAGAACGCCGTCGAGCAGTTCCTCCAGGCGGCGCAGCTCGGCGTCGGTTCCAGCCCGCGGCGCCGCTCCGGCGGGCCTCGCGGGAGCTCGCCACAGCGCGAACGCGTAGAGGCACACCGCCTGGGCGAGGTTCAGCGATGCCTGGCGCGCGTCGGCGGGGATGCGGCTGAGCGCATGGCAGCGGGCGAGGTCCTCGCGGCCGAGGCCGGTCCGCTCGTCGCCGAACACCAGCGCCACGCGTCCCGGCCGGCGGGCCGCCTCGGCGGCGAAGGCCTCCGGGTCGATGGGGACGGGCCGGAGCCGCGTCCGTCCCGACGTGCCGACCACCCAGCTGCAGTCGGCCAGCGCCTCCTCGAGGGTGGCAGAGAGGCGTGCCGAGGCGAGGACGTCCTCGGCGCCGACGGCGAGGGCGCGGGCTCGGGCGTCATCCGGATTCCAGGGCGGACGCACCCAGGTCCACTCCGACTGTCCGAAGTTCTTCAGCGCGCGGGCGGCCGCCCCGAGGTTCTCCGGCGTGCGGGTGTGGACCAGGACGAAGCGGACGGGGATGGGCATGGGAGCACGAGGCGAGCAGGAGGAACCGATGGAGGCGATCTACGACGATCCGTCCCCGGCCCATCGGCTTCCTCCGCTTCGAGGACGGCGCTCCCGGTGGCCGAGACACGGGCGTCGCCGACTGGACTTCGCCGGCTCCCGATTGCCCCCCAGGCGCCGCGGGTTCGGGTACTGTGTCGCGCATCGCTGCTAGGGGTGCCGGCCCCGCTTCGCTGGGGCTCGGCTGAGACGGCCGGTGGCCGGACCCTTGGAACCTGAACCGGGTGATGCCGGCGGAGGGAAGCAGCGAACGGAGCCGCCCGGCCCCGTCCCTCCGCGGCGGTGGGAGTGTCATGAGCGGACGGACCAAGCTGAGCGTGAGCGGGGAGCGCCTGGAGGGCATCACCCGGGGACCGCTCCCCGCATCGAGGAAGCTCTACCGGACGGGGACGTTGCACCCCGAGGTCCGGGTGCCGGTACGGGAGATCGCCCAGACACCCACCCGCGTGCGCCAGGGCTCGGGCTGGGTGGAGATGCCGAATCCTCCGGTCCAGGTCTACGACACGAGCGGGCCGTACACCGACCCCGAGGCGCGGATCGATCTGCGGCGCGGGCTGGAGCCGGTGCGCACCTGGCTCGACCGGGACCCGGTGCTCGAGACGCTCTCCGGCGTCACCTCGGCGTACGGGCGGGCCCGCGAGGTGGACCCCCGGCTCCGGGACTTGCGGATGGGGCGGGTGCGCACGCCGCGGGTCGCGCGGCGGGGCGGGAACGTCACCCAGCTCCACGCGGCCCGGAAGGGCATCGTCACCCCCGAGATGGAGGCGGTGGCGCTCCGCGAGTCGCTGGTCCAGGAGCAGGCGGCAGAGGGACAGCACCGCGGACAGTCCTTCGGCGCGAGCCTCCCGCGAACGGTGACCCCGGAGCTCGTGCGCGACGAGGTGGCGCGCGGGCGAGCCATCATCCCGGCCAACGTCAACCATCCCGAGCTCGAGCCGATGATCATCGGCCGTAACTTCCTGGTGAAGGTGAACGCCAACATCGGCAACTCGGCGGTCACCTCGTCCATCGAGGAGGAGGTGGAGAAGCTGGTGTGGGCCATCCGCTGGGGAGCGGACACGGTGATGGACCTCTCCACCGGGCCCAACATCCACGAGACCCGGGCGTGGATCCTCCGCAACAGCCCGGTGCCCATCGGGACGGTGCCCATCTATCAGGCGCTGGAGAAGGTGGGTGGCAAGCCCGAGGAGCTGACCTGGGAGATCTACCGGGACACGCTGGTCGAGCAGGCCGAGCAGGGGGTGGACTACTTCACCGTTCACGCGGGGGTGCTGCTGCGCTACGTGCCGCTCACCGCCCGGCGGGTCACCGGCATCGTGAGCCGCGGGGGAAGCATCCTCGCCAAGTGGTGCCTCGCCCACCACCAGGAGAACTTCCTCTACACGCACTTCGACGAGATCTGCGAGATCATGAAGGCGTACGACGTGAGCTTCAGCCTGGGGGACGGGCTGCGGCCGGGTTCGATCGCCGACGCGAACGACGCGGCCCAGTTCGGCGAGCTGGAGACGCTGGGTGAGCTGACGAAGCGGGCCTGGGCGCAGGACGTCCAGACGATGATCGAGGGGCCGGGCCACGTCCCGATGCACCTCATCCGCGAGAACATGACCAAGCAGCTCGAGCTGTGCCAGGAAGCTCCGTTCTACACGCTGGGGCCCCTGACCACGGACATCGCGCCGGGGTATGACCACATCACCAGCGGCATCGGCGCGGCGATGATCGGCTGGTTCGGCACGGCCATGCTCTGCTACGTGACGCCGAAGGAGCACCTAGGCCTGCCCGACCGGGAGGACGTGCGGCAGGGGGTGGTGACCTACCGGCTGGCCGCCCACGCCGCCGATCTCGCCAAGGGCCACCCCGGAGCGCAGGCCCGCGACGATGCCCTGTCGAAGGCGCGCTTCGAGTTCCGGTGGGAGGACCAGTTCAACCTCTCGCTGGACCCGGAGAAGGCGCGCGAGTTCCACGACGCGACGCTGCCTGCCGACGGGGCGAAGGTGGCCCACTTCTGCTCGATGTGCGGCCCCCACTTCTGCTCCATGCAGCTCACCCAGGAGGTCCGGGCGGCCGACGTGGAGCAGGGGATGAAGGAGAAGGCGGAGGAGTTCCGGCGGGAGGGCGGGGAGCTCTACCGCTGACCGCTGCTCACCCGAGCTGCTCCGCATCGAGGGAATGGCTCGGGGATGCCTGCGTCGGAGAGGTCTGGCCAGACTGCCGGGCAGCGCGTCGCGACGAAGTCACCCTGAATCACGGTTCCGTCGAGGAGCGAGGCGGACAGGAATCCGTGCGCCTCGGTCTCCGTCACCTGCGAGAGCGTCACCGAGCCGCCGGTGACGGTCGTCCACTGCGCAAGGCATTCTGGTCTCCAGTCGTAGTAGTTGCCGAGCGAAGACTCGTCCGTGGCGAGATCTGCGCCGAACGGGTACTCTCCGGCACCGACGGATCGCGGCTTCGGCCGGTCGATGGACCAGACGACCTCGGCGACGTCTCTCACTCCCTGGGGTCCACCCTGCGGGGCCGAGCAGGACCACGGCGCGTCCATCACGTAGAGATCGAACGCGGTGATCGGCACGGCTGGGTCCAGGCCTGGGCCCGTACCGCCATCCCCGTCGAGAGTTGCGGAGATGGACGACACCCAGGCGTCGTACTGAAGGAACACGGCGTACTTCCCGGCGAACTGGGTGGGACCACTCCGCGTCCGAACGTCCGTCGCGATCTGGCCCCCTTCGCCGCAGGCCAGAGCGAGCAGCAGAATCGCGCTGACAATTCGTCGCATCACGACCCCCGTTTCGTGCCGCAGCGTCCCCTGACGCTTTGAGCTTCCTTGAAGAGTCCGGTGCTTGCCATCGGACCCTTGCAACCGCACGCGTCTGCTCTGGGTTCGGTGCAAGCGCGAGGCCGTCCTCCGGTGCCGAGAACGGCCCGTCCAGCTCCGTGGACGGGCGTCGCCGAACACGGCCGCGCCACGCGCCGCGGATTCACGTGCACGGCGAGGCCGCGAAGTCGCCCGAGATCCGGGTGTCCCCCTGGAGCGTGACGTCGAGCGAGCCGTCCGCGCTCGTCCCGGAGCTCGTCAGATCCACCTCACCCGAGATCACCTGGACCAGGATCGAGCCCGCGGGATCCTGGTGAAAGTACGCTCCCTGGGCGTGGTCGAGCGACGGGGGCACCGCGATCGGATAGTGACCCGGTGCGACGGGTCTGTCCGGCGGTCCAGCGAGCGCGACGGTGAGGATGCTCCGCGTCAGGGGCGTCACCCCCGGGGAGGGTCCGCAGCCATCGGCGGACGCGTGAACGTCGATCTGCAGGAAGCTCGCTGGGACGGAACCCCCATCCGGCGCGTACAGATTCCCGGTGCCGGAGATGAAGTAGGCATTCGTCCCGGCGAAAGAGATCGGACCGCTCTGCGTGCGCACGTCGGTCTTGCGCTCACCGCAGGCCGCCGTGAGCAGCAGCGCTGCGAGGTGCGCGAATCGTGTCATGGCTCACCCCCCAGTCACCGCGCGCACCTCGACTCGAAGCTCCCCTGGATCCGCGTTCCATCCTCCAGCGTGAGGTCCACCTCTCCGTCGACCGCCGCGGACTCGACCCGGGAAAGCGTCAGCGTGCCCGAGGTCGCGGCCTGCGAGCCGCCGACTGCGCCACCAGGCGCGTACCACGCGTAGCCTCCGGCCGCTCGGAGCCATTCCGGCGCTCCAGCCCTTGCCGCGAGGGAATAGCTGCCGGGAGGAAGTTCCGATCCAAGCTCGGTGTCCCAGAGCGTCAGGACGCCGAATCCCGAGAGAGAGTCATAGACCTCGTCCGGAGTGCACCGCCGCGTCGCCGTGAAGATCCGGATGGCGAGCGTGGTGGCGAGGTTGGTGCCGTCGGGCCGCCACTGCTGGGTCTGAGATTCCGCGTACACCCCCTCGAACAGCGTGGGGCCGTCACTGCCAACACTCGTCCCTCCGCTGCAGGCGAGGAACAGAAGCAGCATGGGCGCCGCTCGCGTCACGAAACACCCCCGGCGAATCCGGCCGCGGCCTGGCCATGCTTCTTAGCCCTGCGCGCCGCGCAGCACGAGGGGTCCAGCCGTCCGGACGGTGCTCCGGCGGGGACGCTTCGGCGGCGGGCTCTTACCGCTGTCCCTGCGCGATGCGCGCAGCCACGTCGACCGTGTCGAGGGCGCGGTCCAGCGCCTCCTCGGCGTCGCGGGCGTCCTGCTCGACCTCTCCGGCCTCGCGGGCCTTGGCGGCCGCCATGTCTTCCTTGATCCGCCGGAGGTTCTTCACCCCGATGTCCAGGAAGGCGCGCACCACCTCGGGGTCGAACTGCGAGCCCGCGCAGCGCTGGATCTCGTCCACCGCGTTCTCGAACGTCGTGCCCTTCCGGTACGGCCGGTCCGAGGTCATCGCGTCCAGGGTGTCCGCCACCGCGAAGATGCGCGCCCCGATGTGGATCTCCTCGCCGCGCAGCCCACGGGGGTAGCCCCGGCCGTCGAAGCGCTCCTGGTGGCTGAGGACGATGGCCGCCGGCGTGTTGAGGAACTCGATGCTCCGAATCATGTCGTACCCGATGTCCGGATGGCGCCGCATCTCCTTCCACTCCTCGGGAGTCAGCTTGGCCGGCTTGAGCAGCACGGCATCCGGCACGCCGATCTTCCCGATGTCGTGGAGCAGGGCGCCGCGTCCGATCTCCTCCAGCTCCGGACCGCGCAGGCTCAGGCGCTCGGCGATGTGCTCGGTGTACTTCACCACCCGCTGGCTGTGGTCGCTGGTCTCGTGCTCGCGGGCGTCCAGCGCGCGAACCAGCGCGAGCAGCGTCGTCTGGTAGGTGCCCTGGATGTTCCGCAGCGCGGTGCGGAGCTCGCCGGTGCGGTCACGGACCTTGCGCTCCAGCTTCTTCTGGTACCGCTTCCGTGCGAGCTCGATGCGCCGCTTCGCGAGCGCGCGCTCGATGGCACGGATGAGGTCCGTCAGCTTCGGTGGCTTGAGCAGGTAGTCGACCGCGCCGCGGCGCAGACAGTCCACCGCGGCCTCGGTGTCGCCGTACCCGGTGAGCATGATCACCGCGGTCTCGGGGTAGCGTTCGCGGAATGCCTCCAGCAACCAGATGCCGTCACGGCCTGGCATCTTCATGTCGCTGATGACCAGCGGTGGCGCTTCCGCGGCCGCGATTTCCAGCGCGGCCTCGGCGGAGCTGGCGGTGCGGCACTCGTACCCTTCCTCCTGAAGGAGTACCGAGATCACGTCGCGGACCGAGGCATCATCGTCGACGATCAGGATGCGAGTCGGCGCAGCCAGGTTGTCCACGAGATGCATCCTACGGTTTCGCCTGTCGATGCTGCCACGGGGCGGTGTGGACCCCCTCGGGTCCGCGGGCGTGGGCGTTCACGGATGTCACAGTGTAAGCGCCTCGCGGTCGACCCGGAACGGGGTCAGGTCGATGGTGGGAACGCGTCCCAGGATCGTGTCGGTGAGCACGCTGGCGGTGATGGGCGTCAGGAGAATGCCGTTACGGAAATGTCCGCTGGCGAGGAACAGCCCTGGAATCTGCGCTGGCCCCAGGACGGGAAGACCATCTGGCGTATGCGGCCGGAAACCGGCCCAGGTTTCTACCACGGGAGCGCCGGCGAGCCCCGGAAACAACCGCAGTCCCTGACCGAGAACCGATGCCAGCCCGCCGGCGGTGACCTGCTTCTCGAAGCCGGCGAACTCCATCGTGCTCCCGAGCAGCACGCGACCGTCGGTGCGGGGGACCGCGTACCCGTGCGCCCCGAACACCACATGTCGGCAGATTGGCACCCGGGTGCGTACCATCAGCATCTGACCGCGGGCCGGACGCACCGCGCCGGGTGAGGCGAGCACTCCGGGGACCAGCCCGGTCCACGCGCCGGCGGCCACCACCACGGCGTCGCCGCCGAGCTCGCCCTGATCGGTCTGGACGCCGGTCACCCGCCCGACGTGCTCGAGCAGCCCGTGGACCTGCGTGGTCACGAAGCGCGCGCCCGCGCGGGCTGCGGCGATGGTGAGCGCCGACACCAGGAGGCGGTTGTCCACCACCGCGTCACCGGGGAAGTGGGCCGCGCCGAGGACATCGGGCGTGAGCTCGGGCTCGAGGGCACGCGTCGCGGCCGGATCCAGCCACTCGGCCTCGAGCCCCCGCGCGCGCTGCCAGCCGATCCGCTGGCGCGCGTGACCGATCTCCGCGTCCTCGAGCTGCACGGCGAGCACGCCGCAGGAGCGGAACGCGACGTCGACGTCGCTCGCCTCGCGCAGCTCGCGGACGAATGCCGGATAGAGCGCGCGGCTGGCGAGGCAGAGCTCGAGGAACGCGCCGGGACCGTCGGCCTCGGCCTGGGGAGCGAGGATGCCGGCGGCGGCGCTCGAGGCCTCGGCGCCGGGGATGCTGCGCTCGAGCACGGTGCACCGGACGCCCGACTGCTGCAGGCGCCAGGCAACGGCGCAACCCACGACGCCGGCACCGACGATGAGAACCTCCATCAGCGCTGCTCTCCGGGAGGCGCCAGCGGCCGGACCGGGATCGGCGGATGCGGGAGCTGCGGACCGGTGACCGAGGGCGGTGGCGGCGGATGGGGCCGGTGGGTGATCCACCACATCCGCGCGAACACGATCAGCGCCAGGATCATCAGTAACAGCGTGCGAAGCGGAAACCGGCGCGGACCGCCGGATCGGGTGGGGGGAGTGGTGAGCAACGGCCGCATTCGTCCCATGACGGTTGGTGCTTGATCGGGTGGAAACGGAGGGTTAATGCCGCCGCGCACCCACCGGGTGCAAGGAGGATGGACGAACGTGGCTGACATTCTGGACGTGGTGATCATCGGCTCGGGACCCGGAGGGTACGTGGCCGCGATCCGCGCCGGGCAGCTGGGCCTGAAGACGGCCATCGTGGAGCGGGACAAGCGCCTGGGTGGCACGTGTCTTCACCGCGGGTGCATCCCCACCAAGGCCCTCCTCTGGACCGCCGAGCTGTATTCCCACATCCAGCAGGCCGCCGAGTTCGGAATCGATCTCAAGTCGCCCACCATCAACTGGCCGGTCGCCATGGAGCACAAGGCCAAGGTCGTCACCGGTGGGGCCAACGGCATCGACTACCTGATGAAGAAGAACAAGATCCAGGTGGTCAAGGGTCACGGCAAGATCACCGGGAAGGGCAAGGTCGAGGTCACGCTCACCGAGGGCGGCGGCAAGCAGGTCCTCGAGACCAAGAACATCGTCATCGCCACCGGGTCGGTGCCGAAGTCGCTGCCCAACGTCACGGTGGATCACAAGCTCGTCTACAACTCCGACTCGATCCTGGAGATCAAGGACATCCCCAAGAGCGTCCTGGTGCTCGGCGCCGGGGCGGTCGGGTGCGAGTTCGCCTCGATCTTTGCCCACGTGGGCAGCGAGGTCGGCATCCTCGAGTTCCTCCCGCACCTGCTCCCCATCGAGGACGAGGACGCGAGCAAGGAGCTCGAGCGGCAGTTCCGCAAGCGGAAGATCGCCTACGAGCTCTCGGCCAAGGTCCAGAAGGTCGAGCCGGGCGGCAAGGGCGTGAAGGTCACCATGGACACACCGTCGGGGACCAAGACCCTGGAGGCATCGATCCTGCTCTCGGCGGTGGGTCGGAGCCCGGTCACCGAGGGCGTGGGGCTGGAGAACACGAACATCAAGCCGGAGAAGGGCTTCATCCCGGTGGACGACTTCATGCGGACCACGGAGCCGCACGTCTACGCGATCGGCGACGTCATCCCCGGCCCGATGCTGGCCCACATGGCCTCGGCCGAGGGCGTCCTGGCGGTGGAGCACATCGCCGGGAAGGAAGTGCATCCCATCAACTACGACCTCACCCCATCCGCGACGTACTGCTACCCCGAGGTCGCCTCGGTGGGGCTCACCGAGAAGAAGGCCAAGGAGCGCGGCTACGACGTGAAGACCGGCGTCTTCCCGTTCAGCGCCATCCTCAAGGCCAAGATCTCGGACGAGGGCATCGGGATGATCAAGGTCGTCAGCGACAAGAAGTACGACGAGGTCCTCGGTGTGCACATGGTGGGGCCGCATGCGACCGAGCTCCTCGCCGAGGCCTGCGTCGCGCTGCGGCTGGAGATCACCACCGAGGAGCTGGGGCGCACCATCCACGCCCACCCGACGCTCTCGGAGATCGTCAAGGAGGGCGCGGAGGCCGCCCTCGGGACGCCGATTCACATCTGACCCGGGCGCGGCTGGACGACGTCCCACCGAGGGGCGATTCTTGACCCCCGACCGCCCCCGCCGTTAATCGGGGAAGGCCCAGATGGCCACGCCCGACCGATTCTCGTTGCCGCAGCTCGCCGAGAGCACCCGGAAGCCCGAGTGGCTGAAGGTCCGGATGCCGCACGGCCGGGAGTACGAGCGCGTCCGGGACATCGTCCGGAAGACGGGCCTTGCGACCGTCTGCGAGGAGGCCCGCTGCCCCAACATCGCCGAGTGCTGGGGCGGAGGCACCGCGACGGTGATGCTGATGGGCGAGGTGTGCACCCGCGCTTGCCGCTTCTGCCATGTGAAGGTGGGCGCGCCGCCGCCGCTCGACCCGGAGGAGCCGGAGAACCTCGCCCGGGCAGTGCGGGAGCTCGCGCTCGAGTACATCGTCGTCACCAGCGTGAACCGGGACGACCGCCCGGACGGCGGAGCGAGCCACTTCGCGGCGGCGATCCGAGCGCTGAAGCGGGAGAGCCCCCGGACCACAGTCGAGGTGCTAATCCCCGACTTCAAGGGCGCGGAGCGAGATCTGGACACGGTGGCCGAGGCGCGGCCCCACGTGGTGGCGCACAACATCGAGACCGTGGAGCGCCTGACGCCCACCGTCCGTGACCGCCGCGCCACCTACCGGCAGAGCCTCCGCGTCCTGCGCTACCTCAAGGATCGGCCGGAGACGCTGTACACGAAGAGCTCGATCATGGTCGGCCTCGGAGAGACCGAGGAGGAGCTGACGCAGACCTTCCGAGACCTGCGCGAGGCGGGGGTCGACGTGCTGACGCTGGGACAATACCTCCAGCCGTCGCAGTACCACCTCCGCGTCGCGCGGTTCGTTCCGCCCGCAGACTTCGACCGCTACAAGCAGGTGGCGGAGGGAATGGGTTTCCTGTACGTCGCGGCGGGGCCGCTGGTCCGCAGCAGCTATCGCGCGGCCGAGTTCTTCATGAAGGGTCTGATGGAGCAGGGCCGGCACGCCTGAGCCCTGCGAGGAGCGCCGTGGCCACGTTCGAGTTCAAGCTTCCGGACCTCGGGGAAGGCGTCGTCGAGGGCGAGATCGT
>Ga0335085_10017245_pt1 | contig 10412 bp, 7 predicted proteins | sample Lox_Sample_45_FD_206712 | JGI IMG/M metagenome (GOLD analysis project Ga0335085, IMG submission 206712) | Soil microbial communities from Loxahatchee National Wildlife Refuge, Florida, United States - Lox_Sample_4.5 | ecosystem: Environmental > Terrestrial > Soil > Wetlands | place: USA: Florida...
CCAGGCCGCCCGCGACCTTTTCCAGCACGTTGGTCTTGCCAATGCCGGTCATCCACGTGATGAGAAGGTTCGTGCCGCCGACCTGTGTAATCGACGTGATGCGGAATGACGATGCGCTGTCGGTCGGATCAGTGCCAGCTTGAAACTCCTGGAGGTCGCTCAGACCGTCGCCATCAGTGTCCAACGTGGCGTTGATCGGGTCGAGCGGATCGAGTCCGTGGCTTTGCTCGTAGCCATTGGGGATGCCGTCGCCATCGGCGTCGTCATTCGGATCCAACAGCGCTGTGCCGTAGATGAATGTGCCGCTGCTGTGGGCAAAATGCCCACAAGCGTTCGTCATCACAAACCTATCCACCATAACAGTGCCGAAAATCAAGGTGAATGTGCCGCTGCGGACTTCTAGTGTGGCATTGTGCGCAGCGTTGGTGACATACAGGCTGCCGCCTGCAACGATGACCGTGCCGGTCGCTGTGCAGGGGAAGTTGCCGAGAACCATGTTGGAGCTGACTTGGCACGTCCCGCCGGGCACTGCCAACGATCCCTGCCCACCTGCGAGCACGCCCAGGTTAATGTTCGGAGTCACGAGCGCGCCGCCAGGATTGATGACCACGCCGTTGGCTGCACTTAGATAACCAACAGTCAAGCCAAGTCCGTTATTCCATACTGAGCCGCTGTCGGCCACGACGACGCTGTTATTGCTCGCCGTGGCGTCGTAGCCAACGTAACCATACCCATTGAACACCTTGGCGCCGCCGCTGATGGTTAGGAGATTGTGTCCCCCGTCGCTCCCCACGTACAAATCGCCGCGGTTGCTCCAGACCGAGCCGACGCCGGCCACCGACACGTTGTTGTTGCTGGAGCTGGCAGTGGCGCCAAGTGTGGCGTTGTCATTAAAGAGGCTTGCGCCATCGCTGACCACGACGCTACCGGCCTGGCCAAAATCACCAATGGTAAGATCCAACCGGTTGCTCCACATTGAGCCGCTGCCGGTCACAAGCGCGCGACTATTCCCCCCAACGTCGAAGCTTACATAGCCGGTTCCGCAGAACGCCTTGGCGCCGTTGCTGATGATCACGGCGTTCATCGAACCACCGAAGCCAGCGTAAAGTATATTCGTGGCGTACAATTCCGAGCCACTGCCGGTCACCCAGAGCGTGTTGCTGTCGGCGAACTCGCCGACGTAAACCGACGAACTGAACACCACGCCACCGTTGCTGATGACCGCGCTGTGCGAGTACCCACCTTCACCGACGCCAACATAGTTGTTACTCACCATCGAGCCTGCACCCGCGACCACAACTTTGTTGCTGAACATATTCGGATAACTACCCAAGCTCACGTCACCAAGAACCTTGCCGCCCGCGAGGACAAGCAGCGTGTTGGCGGGACCTTGATAGCCGACCGTAACCCCGGTCACATTCCACACCGAACCGGCGCCGGTGACGACGACCGTGTTGTTGCTGGCGTCATCATCGTATCCGACCGTCGCACCGCCGGTACTGACCACGACGCCGCCATTGCTGATCGTCATCGTGTTGCCCACGCCGCCTTCATCGGCAATGCTCAACCCTGAGTTCGTCCACACCGAGCCGGGGCCAGTGATCAACGCCGTGTTGCTCGAGCCGCCGTAAGCGTAACCCAAAACGCTGTAACCTCCGACGACCTTGCCGCCGTTGCTGATCACCAAACTGTTGCCGCCGGCGAGATACCCGATGTAGAACAAATCCGTCGCTTGCCAGACCGAGCCAGTGCCCGCGACGACGACGCTGTTCTTGGTCGCAGTCGAGTTGTAGCCGACATACGCAACGGGGTCGACCAACATGCCACCGTTGAGAATCGACAGGCTGTTACCGCCGCCGCTATTCCCGCAGAACAGATTCGTGCCCGACCAAAGCGACCCGCTACCGGTCACCAGCAGACTGTTGCTACTGCTGCTCCCGTTGAACCCAAGGAACGCTTGGAGGCAGGTGACTGCCGCGCCATTGCTGACGATGACGCTGTTGAACCCGCCTGAGGAGCCGATCCGCAGCGTATTGGTATTGTTCCAAAACGATTTGCTGCCCGTCACGAGCACGCTGTTATTGCTGCTGGTGAACTCCGAACCGAGGATGGTATCACCCGAGAACATCGTGGCCGCATTGCTGACAACCACTGCGTTGAACGCCCCGCGGTTGCCGACCCACAACATGAAGGTGTTGATCCACTGCGAAGCATTGTCGGCGACCGTCACGAGGTCGTTGACCGCGTTGGTCGCATCGCCCACCGTGCCGTATGGCGTGAACACGCGTCCGCCGGCGCTGATCTTCAAACTATTCGACGGCGAGTTTGCGCCCACGCTTAAATTGTTGCTGTTCGTCCATGTCGAACCGTTGCCGGTAACCACGGCGGAATTGTTGCTACCGACGAAGCCAACGGAGCCAGATAAGGAGTACACGGCGCCACCGTTGCTGACAATGAGACTATTGTTTGCGCCGCCGCCGTTGCCGACGGCGAAGCTGAACCGGTTGCTCCAAATCGAGCCCACGTCGGTCACGAGCACGCGATTGTTCGTCGCGCCCAGCAACCAGCCCAAGCTGCCGTCGAACGTGAACACACGGCCCCGGTTGCTGATCGTCAAACTGTTGAACGAGCCGCCGACACCGACGGCAATCTGGGTGCATCTCCATAGCCCGTTGGAGTAGATGGCCACGCCATTGTTGTTCGCGCCCGTTTCGTAGCCGATGTAGCTCAGGCCATTTGACAGGTTGCCGCCCGCGCCAATGATGAGCGCGTCGGACACGAAGTTCGAGCCGACCTGATAGCCGGCATTGTCCAGCCAGTTGCTGGCGATGTTGATCGTGTTGGTCTGGAAACTCGCGGTATATTGCGCGCGTGCCTCGCCAGAGAGGATCCTCGCCACCAAAAGAGCCAAGCCTACAAACGAAGTGCTTTTCATTTTCCTTCCTCCAGAAACCTCTTCGCAATCCACCTACGCCGCGACGGAATGCCGCACTTTGAAGAGGAATGAGCAGACGCGACCCTAGCTTCTCCACCGGTAATCCAAGCAAATCCTGCCATAGAAGTCCAGCCAATTCGCCACTACGGCACCAGCCGGACGGGTCACATGTCTGAACCATGGGCGCTGCGAATCGGAGAAGCATCCCGACTCTCAGCTTCAGCGCGCGCCAAGCGACCAGCTGAACGCGACGGGGCAGCAAGGGAACGCTTCTTCTAGCCCTCGCATTTTCTGACTTGCAAGGCGGCCATGCTTTGCGCATTATCCGCCGTGGCTGGGGTGGGAGAATGGGGCGATGTGAGATGACCGCGGGGCCGTCTCGGTTTTGGGTCGTGAAGCATTCTGGCGGGTGGTTGGCGGTCGGCGTGTGTGCTTTCGGACGCGCCGCAGATTTCGCGACGACTTGGGTCGCCCTCAAACAAGGGCGCGCGATGGAAGCCAAGGCGGGGGTCGCGCAGCTACTCCAAGTGTTCGGGCCGTACATGGGGTTGATTGCCTACGAAGCTCTGATTACCACGCCGGCCATCTTTCTTGGGTGCTACCTGGTTCGACATTCGCGTTGCGCGCGCGCGGCCGGTGGCGTACCGGGAATGGCTGAGCGGATGTTCTTCTTTTCAATCGGCGTGATCTCGTTGGTCGTCGCCGTGCATAACACGCGGTTTCTCTTCTGAATGCAGATGACTTGTAACCGCGAATGTCATTCGCGGTTACAGGAAAAGCCTTCTGGGTTGACGGGCGCGATGGTTGGTTTTAGTCTTTCACCCCGGCGATGAGCAACAAGATCACCATCTACGATACGACGTTGCGCGATGGCGCGCAGGGCGAAGGCATCTCGTTTTCCAGCGCCGACAAGGTGCGCATTGCCGAACGGCTCGACACGTTCGGGATCCATTACATCGAAGGCGGTTGGCCGGGCTCGAATCCGAAGGATATGGAGTTTTTCGCGGCGGTGGCGGGACGGCAGTTCAAAATTGCCAAGATCGCCGCGTTCGGCTCGACGCGTCGCGCGAGCACGAAGTGCAAGGACGATCCGCAGATCGACATGTTGGTGAAGGCCAGCACGCCGGTCGTGACGATGGTCGGCAAGACCTGGTCGCTGCATGTAGCTGAAGTGTTGCGGACCACGCCCGAGGAAAACCTCGCGATGATCGCCGATTCCTTGCGCTACTTCAAAGCTCAGGGCAAGGAAGTCATTTACGACGCCGAGCATTTCTTCGACGGGTTCAAGGATGATCAACGCTACGCGCTGGCAACATTGCAAGCCGCGCAGGATGCGGGCGTGGACATGGTGGTATTGTGCGACACCAACGGCGGCTCGATGCCGAGCGAGGTTGGGCGCATCACCAGCGAAGTGGTCAAAACCATGAAATGCGCAGTCGGCATTCACACGCACAACGACAGCGGCGTCGGCGCAGCCAATGCACTCGCTGCCATCGAAGCGGGTGCGGTGCAGGTGCAGGGCACGATCAACGGTTACGGCGAACGCACGGGAAACTGCAATCTGACCAGTGTCATCCCCTGCCTGGTGCTGAAGTTGGGTCTCGAATGCATCCCGAAGGAGAACATCCGTCGTCTGCGCGAGCTGTCGATGTTCGTGGACGATCTCGCAAACGTGCGCCACGACATCCGCCAGCCGTTTGTCGGCGCGACGGCGTTCGCGCACAAAGGTGGCATCCACGTCAACGCCGTTGAGAAGGTCGCGCGCAGCTACGAGCACATCGAGCCGGAAACCGTCGGGAACCGACGGCGCGTACTGGTGAGCGAACTGAGCGGCCGCAGCAACATTTTGATGAAGGCGCACGAACTCGGTATGGACTTGAGCAAAGACACGCCCGAGGTGCGTGAGATTCTGCAGCAATTAAAGCAGCTCGAACACGCGGGCTACGAATACGAGGCGGCCGACGCGAGCTTTCACATCCTCGTGCAGAAGCTGCTAAAAAAACACAAACCGTTCTTCAAGTTGCTCACCTACCGCATGATCATGGACAAGAGCGGCGCCGACGGTCATTCCATCGTCGAGGCCAGCGTCAAGCTCGACGTGCACGGCGAAATCGTGCACACCGTGGCGGAAGGCGACGGGCCCGTCAACGCGCTGGACACCGCGTTGCGGGCGGCGCTCACGAAATTCTACCCGGCGATCGCGCAAGTGCGGCTCGTGGACTACAAGGTGCGCATCCTGGATTCCACAGCAGGCACGGCCGCCAAAACGCGTGTATTGATCGAGAGCACCGACGGGACCGACACTTGGGGCACGGTCGGTGTGGACGACAACATCATCGAAGCAAGCTGGGAAGCGCTCGTTGACTCCGTCGAGTACAAGCTCTTCCAAGACGAACAGCGCAAGTGAACGCGCGTGCCCGTTGGAAGCAACTGGGAGTTCTCTTTTTGGCTGTGCTGAGTTTCACTGCCACCACATCGGCGCAGCGAGCCAACGCACCCACCAACGGCGTCCCGCAAGGTTTCGTTCTCATAGTCAACGAGGAAAACGATTTCTTTGTCGCTCCGTCGACCGACAAACATTACACGCAAGGGTTACACCTCTCGCTGTTGTGGCCCGACGAAGAGATTCCCACGCCGCTGCAGTGGCTCGCGTTTGTGCCTGACCTCGGCATCGACGACGCGACCAGCAAGTACGGCGTCAAAGTCGGGCAGGACATGTTTACGCCGAAGAACCTCAAGACGTCGAACGTAGTGACCAATGACCGGCCCTACGCCGGGTGGTTGTACTTCGGCTTGGTCCGCGAGAACCGTGGCACCAGCTTCCCCGGACTGCCGACGCTGGATCACCTCGAGCTCGATTTGGGCGTGATTGGCCCTGATGCGTTAGCCGAGGAAGTACAGAGCACGTTTCATTCGATTGTCGGCGCCATTCCTCCCAATGGCTGGGATCACCAGCTTCCCAACGAGCCCGGCGTGCTCCTCCTCGCCCGGCGCGAGTGGCTGCTGTGGGAAACCGGAACTGACGACGCGCTCAAAATCCAGATGATTCCAAATGCAACCGTCACCCTCGGCAATGTTATCACCGCCGCGCAAATCGGCACCATGGTGCGGGTCGGCCACCACATCCCTGACGAATTCAGCAAGACGATGGTGCCGCGCGTTGGTTGGTATGCCTTTAGCGAGATTGATGCTCGTGGTGTCTTGTACAACGCGTTCCTCGACGGCACCCTCGGCGAGGAAGACGCCTCCCATGTCGACAAGGAGCCCGGCGTGGCGGTGTTGCGGGCCGGGCTCGCCCTCGTGTTCAAGCATTTCGAGCTCAGCTACACCTACAACTATTTGACGCGCGAGTTTGAGGAGCAGAAGAAGTACGATGCCTACGGCTCGCTCACTCTCGTGTGGCGATACTGAGCGGCGCGGCTTCGCAACCGCTGATACTTTTCATTGAGCGCGTCATCGTTGCCGCGTATCAGAAACGACTCGACCATGATCCAGTACACTTCGGCCCGCGAAACTTTGGTTCGACGCACGGAATCGAGCGGATTAGCTGCGCGCAACCGCGCGATGGTCTTCGTACCGATCCAAATCGGCCAGACGCACGCCAATCGCAGGCGTGCCAGGTTCACTGGAATTGCCAGTGTGTACCGCCATCCTGCATCCAGATGCGCGAGCGTCGTGTCGAGCCAGTGCTCATACTGGGGTTTGATCTCCGTGAAGTTGTTCGGATCGAGCAAAGATGCGGGTTCTTTCACAGGCAGGTAACAGCGTCCCATCCGCAGATCGCGCGGCAGATCGCGCAAGATATTCACCAGTTGCAGCCCTTTGCCGAAACGCACGCCGTCATCAAGTCTCAGCGATTCCAGTCCCGGTAAGTGCGCCTGACACATCTTCGTCCAAAACTCGCCGACACAACCTGCGACCAAGTAGGTGTAGCTGTCCAGCTCACGATCGCTCGGCAGCGCGGTCAGCGTGTCTTCGGGAAACCTCTCGATATCAAAAATCTGCCCGCCAATGATTGTCTGGTGCAGCGACCGAATCAGCTCCTGGTCCTCCCGCGCAAACGATCCCAGCCTTTTGAAGCAATCATCGAGTCGTGACAGCAATCGCTGCTCCGCCGCCGTCCCATCTGTCGCGACAACCTTGGGGCATTCTCCAGCCGCGAAGGCGCGCAGCATTTGGATGCGCTCCTGTTTCGGCACCGCCCTGGTGTCGGCGATTGTGTCGCTGGCGCGCGCCAGCAGATACGCAACCGAAATCTGGGGACGAATCTCCGCAGGCAACATGCGCAACGTCAGGTAGAATGACCGTGAGACCTCGCGCAGCAAATCCGTTAGCAAGTCGTCGCGTCGCTGGTACGGGTACGGCGGCAAACACGGCTTTTCTGCCGTGACCGGGAGACGCTGACTGCTCATGAACGACCACTGTAAAATTAGCCATTGCCTTTCGCAAGGCTTCCTGTATCCTCCCGCGATGCATTTTCTTTTTTGGGAGGTCATCGGGTTCGCTGTTGGGATCATTTACTGCAGTCTCTTCGAATGGATGCTCCACAAGCACGTCATGCACCGGCCCGTGCCGTTCTTCCGCTACCCGTTCGTCGCGCACGCACTGACGCACCACGGCAAATTCAAAGCTGACGAAACGTATCACCTGCAGAACGAGGCCGACAAATCCACCGTGCCGATGGCGTGGTGGAACGCGCCCGTGATGTGGCTGCTGCACGTCGGACCGGTGCTCGGGCTGGAGTGGTTGATCGGATTGCCATTCGCGTGGGGCACGCTGATCGCCTTGCTCGTTTACTACGCGGCGTACGAGTATCTGCATTGGTGCATGCACATCCCGCGCAAGCGGAACATCGAACGCTCTGGCATTTTCTTCCGACTCAACGGCCACCACCTGCTTCATCACCGTTACATGGGTAAAAACCTCAATGTCGTCCTGCCGCTGTGGGATTGGATCTTCGGAACGTTGATGGTCCGCTCGCCCATCAAGTTCGCGCAAGCGACCGGCCCATCGGTCCCCAACGTTCAGCCTCGCGTGCAGAAGCTCGAAATTGCCGCATAACTAGTCACGCTGGTACGTCCCGACCAGTTCTGTCTGCCCAAGGATGTGCCCTTTCATCGCGGCTTCCAGTTGCCGTCGCGTCACGCGCGCCGCAAGATTCAAGTCCGTGTCCAGCGCGTACAGCCGGAAATGATAATGATGCACGCCGTGGCCCCGCGGCGGACACGGCCCACCATAACCAACCTTGCCGAAATCATTCATTCCCTGCCTGGCGCCGGCCGCCGCGTCCGACTTTGCAACGCCCTCCGGCAATTCCTTCGTGTTTGCGGGAATTTCGTAAATCACCCAATGCACCCACGACCCGCCCGGCGCATCGGGATCGTCGCAGATCAGCGCGAAGCTTTTCGTTCCGGCGGGCGCTCCCTCCCACTTCAAAGCCGGCGATGCATCGGCGCCTTCACAAGAATGTTTCGCCGGCATCGGCTGGTTGTTTCGAAAATTCGGACTCGTCAATGCGAATTGCATCTTCGCCTCCTCCGCGCGCGCCAATGCGGCAGCGCTTAGAACCATGACTACAACGCACACACCAGCTTTCATCCTACCCTCATTCTCTACCAGACAGCTCCGTCTTGACAACAATTTTGGAGGTGATAGCGTCGCCGTTAACAGCGTGGCTTTTTTGGAACCACCCTTGAACTCACGTCAGCTCGCTAAGTTGTTTTGGATGACTGTTGGCAGCATCGTCGCGTATGCGTTCGCTGAGCCGAATGCCACGCCGGCCACCAGCAGCAACTACGTTGTGATGATCACTCTTGACGGCATGCGGCCCGAATTCTATCTGCCGGGCGATCTGTCCGTCGGCAACGTAACGCTGTCCAGCTTGATGCGTGACGGCAGCTACGCGAAGGCCGTTTTCCCGCCGTATCCTTCGTTCACCTACCCCGGCCACACGGCGATGGTCACCGGGGATTTTCCGGCGCGGAGTGGGATAGCCGGTAATGAGCTGTTCAACCCGCTCGCCACCGAGCCGCGATGGTATTGGTACGCCAAGGACATCGAAGTGCCGGCGATCTGGGACACGGCGCACAATGCCGGTTTGACAGTCGGCGCGGTGTCTTGGCCTGTTTCGGCAGGATCGAAGTCCATTGATTGGGAGTTCCCGGAGTTTCCGACGACGCCGGCCGGTTTCAAACAATTTCACGAATACACCACGCCCGGACTGTTGACCGAGATCGAGGCCGTCGCTGGCCCGATTACCAATGCCGGCGAATTGGCTTCGGGGAAATGGGACAACCTGATTGCCGCCACCGCTATCGACATCATTGGCAAGCACAAACCGAATTTGCTGCTCGTGCACTTGATTGAATCCGACCACGCCCAACATAACGGTGGTCGCTCCAATCCGGATCTCCCCGGAGTTCTCCACAAATTGGACGGACACATTCACGACATCATCGAAGCGACAAAGAAGGCCGGCATCTACGAGCGTACGACGTTTGTTATTTTGGGCGATCATGGATTTGCTGACATTCGTCAGGCAATCGCTCCCAACGTCTTGCTCGTGCAAGATGGCTTGATCACGCTGTCCGGCAAGAAGGTTTCGGACTGGAAAGCGTTCGTGAAGAACACCGGTGGCTCAGCGGCCGTGTACATCAAAGACCCGAAAGATACTGCGACACTCGAGAAAGTTCATGCGTTGCTCGAAGCACACGCGGTCGATTCCTCAAGTAACCGGCTCTATCGAATCGTTGAGAAACCAGAACTCGTCAAACTCGGTGGCCCACGCGACGCCGCCTTCTATCTGGAAGGAGAATTGGGCTTGATGTTCGTGGGGGCAACGACTGGGGAGTTGCTGCGGTCGCCACCCCTAAAAGGGAATCATGGCTATCTGCCGACCGAGCCCGGCCTCCAGACCGGCTTCATTGCCGCTGGCCGCGGCATTAAAAAGGGCGTGGTGATCGACAGCATGCGTCTGGTAGACGTCGCTCCGACCATCGCGCAATTGCTGGGGATCGAGCTGAAAGACACTGACGGGCATCCGATCCACGAAATCCTCGATTAGCATTCCGCGGTCGCGACTGTTCAATCTTCACTTGCAATCTTCCTACCGCTGACTATACTTTCCGCCCAGCATCAGGAACGCCCAGCCCTTTGCTAGCAAAGAGCTGGACTGCCAACCGAGGCTGGAGTCCTACGGTGGCTGCGCGAAAGCGGATGTGCGAGAGAAAACTCGACAAAAACGCTCCGCCGACCGCGTTCGCTGATGCGATACGCGGTTTTTTATTGTGAACGATAGAACGAAACAACTGCAGGAAGCGTTGAACGAACGGATTATCGTGCTCGACGGCGCGATGGGGACGATGATCCAGCAGCGCAACCTTTCTGCCGACGATTTCGGCGGTGCGCAGTACGAAGGCTGCAACGAACACCTCGTGCTCACTCGGCCCGATGTCATCAAAGACATCCACCGGCAATA
>Ga0335085_10017246_pt1 | contig 10411 bp, 18 predicted proteins | sample Lox_Sample_45_FD_206712 | JGI IMG/M metagenome (GOLD analysis project Ga0335085, IMG submission 206712) | Soil microbial communities from Loxahatchee National Wildlife Refuge, Florida, United States - Lox_Sample_4.5 | ecosystem: Environmental > Terrestrial > Soil > Wetlands | place: USA...
TTGTTTTATAAGAAAGTACACAAAACCATTAGGCCAGCAATTAATATTACTGGAACACGCGCTATTTGCGAAAGCTTTATTCGTTTTGCCGGCGCATATTTTATAGCGGAAGCAAAACCATATTCAGATGGAAATAGTTTTCAGGTTATGTTTGCTGGTAACAAGATTCTACCGCTCATTGGGGGTTTGTATGGCAACGCCGAAGTTTATTTAGCTAGGAAGCATGCACTAGCGCAAAAATTCATTCAAGAATTTGCTTGATATAGTTTTGGAGTGCGCGGCTGTCTAGTTCTTGTTTTCAAAGCAGCCCGCAATTCTGTAGGCAACATTGCGTCAAGCATCTGTTCTTTCTTACGACCACGCATCGTATCATAAATGGCGGCAGCGCGGACTGATTTTTGCGCACTTTCGGGAAGCGCCACTTGCCCATTTCGTGTAATTTTGATTGCATTATTGTCTTTTGCTATCATTTCAACACACCAATCCAATTGAGCCAAAGTTAATCCCATTACATCATCGGAAAAGGGGCTTAAATGTAGTGTTTTAGCTACCAACCACAACTTTGTCGCCAGCATTCCCTCCGTGGGTAGTCCCGCCTGCACGAAATCGTGAAACCTCAGTGTGGAATAACCCAGCGACAATCAAAACATTGTTTACTTTGTCGATTGGAAATTCGCTGGCGCGCACAACCCTTGTGCCATCCGGCAATTTTGTGTAGGGCCAATCTACAGAAGAACTAATAAGTTGGCGTTCAAAATATGTTGCGGCGCGAAGCCAAGCCATTGTATCTCCATCCAAAACACCTTGGCCGTCATCTAATGGATCAGCTTGCAGTCGCATTCGGCGCATATGCCCACCAATGGCAATTTCGTCCATCAGTGTTGGGATACGGAATTCAAATTCTTCTTTGTCGATATTATTTGTGACTATAATGGTTTTTCGTATTAAATTAGTTTCTACGCCAAATGGATCATCGGCTGGATTTTGTTCTGTCATGTAGGCGAGGTATCATGGAATTAAGGATTGGTCAATCCCCCTCCCCCGCTGGCCTGCTTGGAATTCAATATGCATTTGGTGTAATTCTTTAAGGATTGCCATCGTTGCGTCATGCTGTTCTTGCATTTGCAGGGCAAGCCTAGTTGATTCCATTTTGTTTTGGACACCTAGAACTGGTAGAGCAACAAGCTGTAACACACCAGAACTGATAAACTGAATAATAGCAATTACTTTAACCCAAACTAATGGAATTAACGAAAGTGCTAAAAAAGCCCAAACGCATGCCGATGTAGCCAATGCAGCGGCAGTTGCAGAGACAATTTTCATATTCAGACGAATAAGAAATTTGTGCATCTCATTATGTTATGGTTGTCTGATTACCAGCAGCAACCACGAAATTACCTGGGGCCAAGTAAGAATTGCTCTTTAGAATAGAGTTACCGTTCTTATCAAGAACATCCATAGCAATGAATGGCACTGACTGCACAACGGGTCTGTTGGCAGTAATCTGTTCTGAGAAATTCTGCGCAACTGCATCTACATAAGTAAACACTACTGTATTTGTTTGCCCGTCAATAATATGTAAATCAAATTGATTGTTGGCTAACTGATATCCTAGTTGCGTTCCAACCCCTAATACTGTTTGCCCTTCTTGTGTTAATGCAAAGTATTCAACCGTAATCTGTGGCAGCAAGCGAAGTTGCTGAATTTCTTGTGGTGTTGCTTCGCCAATACCGAATAGTGCTTCTGTACCAAAGTCAATACTATGCGGCGCTGTTTGTGCGAACGCAACAACCGCATCACCAATTGTTACTACAACCTGATTAGCGTTTTGGATTAAGTAATTAAGCTGCTGTGGTGTATATCCTGGCATTTGCTATTCCTTCCCTTATCCTACCACAACTGCTGCTTGATTGAATGGCGCCGCATAAACTGTCATTGTAATAAAGCGGTTCTGGCCAACTAGCTGTACTCCCATGCTGGCAATCCATTGCTGCGTAGAGCCGTTGTAACTTACAACGATTGATCCTGTTTGCCATCCTGCCAGCACTGCATTGCTTGCCTGACCGTTAATATTTAAACCAGTATCGGTATAAATTAAGCTATTCAGCGTTTTAATAATAGCATTGCCAATGGACGTAGCGACACTTGGCGCGGCTACGCCACCAACATATGGATTCATAGCAGCAACAAGAGAGTAGGAAACCCAGAAAATACACGCAACCTGTTGGTTAAATACGTTTTCAGGATTGTTGTCTTGCTGCCATGTTGTTACATCAGAAACGATAGTTGGCTGATTATTGGCTAAGTTAATAACCATAACGCCGCTATTTTGAAGTTGCGCAATCTGCGAAGCTAGCAAGTTTTGTTCTACAGTTGTTCCATTCAAAACTTTATTTGTCATAGGCATTGAAACAAAATTGCCGCACATAGCACCTGCAACTGCTGCCGCTGCATATAGACCAGAATAAGTTGTTAGCTGGTTTGTTGCAGTATTGATCGCTTTAATGCCTGGGTAGACGTAGCTTGTTGTGCGCGAGTTTAGGGATTGCGCATTTGCAACTGTTGTAGCAACGCTATCGGCAATAGAAGAACCTGTAATGAACCGGCGCCATGAGCGATTTTGTGTTTGCGATGCTGTCTCAGCATGTTGTGTCCCAAGAGCCTGTACTGCTAGTGTGTTGTTATCTGCAAATACAACCCAGGCTGGTTGGTTCAATGCTAGATTAAAGCATGTTGCATAGTCTGCGAGTACTGGCGCCGAACCAACGGCTCCCGTCAGCGGTGTTAATGTTTGCCCTTTAAGTGTTCCTGATGCTGCACTTCCTGTTGTTAGTGATGCCGAAACGACAGGAGTAAAATTATTTAACCAGTAAATAGGGTCATAATAAGTTGCAGGAACACCGAAATAAACCGGCGCAGCACTTGCGGGAACGCCAGTTAATGCGCCAGAAACAATATCCAAAGATGTTGATGGTAGTTGTCCTTGAGTTGCTGAAAGAATATTAGCTGACCAAGAACCAGTGCCATTAATGTATTGCACAAGAGATGCAACAGTTGGATAAGTTGCTGCACCAAGAGGAATAGAGAATGACTGGCCCGATAGTGGGGAAACCAAATTGAATGTGGTTGCCGAACCAGCAGAGCCGCAAACTACGTAGCTTAGGCCGCTTGTTCCTGATACACCATCGTATGCAAGCATAAATGGATAACCAAGATTATCGCCAGTATATTGCTGATTTGTGTACCCATCCAGTACTTCAAGTTCTACACCGGAAACAGAAGCCGCAAATACACCAACTTGAATAAGATTTCCGGGTGGCCCATATACAGTAGATGAAAGGTTGATAACGTTTGAGGAAGTGCCGCTTACAAGTGCGCCTGATGACAATGTATTGTTTGAAGCATCAATGAAGGTAATGTACGTTGTTCCGGCAATGGCTGGGCCTGGGGTTATCATCTGCTGTACGTAAGCAGATGCCGGGCCACCACGAAGGGCCGTTAGTAGGTCTTGACCTGTGTAGTATGTTGCTGGTGTTTTTGGTTTTACGCCGTAACCGTAACCGATAAATAACAATGGTGGAACAATTGGGGCTGGCGGCGTAAATCCAGACAGCACTGTATATACATACGCGCCTGGAAATATTAATGTTGCGCCACCAAAATTCACGTTAAGGGAAGGCATGCTTTGTTCCTCTTGGAAAAAGTATAAGGCAATATTATCCGTTTACCGATACCCCATTGCGCTAAATCCCAAGTTATCATAAAAAGAAAAACCGTAAATGGATTGCCTATATAGGATTTGAGGGAAACCTTGTTTGGTTGGGTTCTTTTCAAACAAAAGAAGAAGCCACTAATGCCAGAAAACTGTACTACGGAGTTAACTAACCTTTTCCTTCTTTAATTTTTCTATGTGAGAAAACCATTCATCTTCTGTCATTGCCCGGTTTTTGTGACGAATCCTTAATAGCTTTAACCACACTTCATGCTCTGTTCCTACCACTTCGGCGGCAAAACTTTTCAAAGTATGATTCTTTTTAGCCAACGTTTCGGACATGATTTCCCTCACGCTAGTATTCTACATTAGCTTGTCAGAACTACAAACCCTATACAGAAATATTCCATTCGCGTGGTGGAAAATCACTAATAAATCCAGTAACGACAACAGAGGCGCCGGTAACTGGCGGGTAGTTAAATTGAACGTTTACATTAAATGTGCCTGTAATCTCCAAGAGAATATCGCTGTAATAGAATCCCGGCATCTGCCATTTTTGGTCATCAACGGTTTGGCCCGTATGCACCATGAAACGGTGAGAAACATTTTGGCCAAGTGATGTATAAATCGTTGGCATCATAACCTCAAAAGTAGAAAGAACAGCTTGGCGGTAAAATTCTCTTGTATTTACTTCCCTGCTATAGATAGAAACTCGCCACATTTTTCTCGCTATAGTGGCCGTTGTCCACATTTGGTTTTCTGTTCCGGTAACAATATTGTATGGAACACTTTGGCCAATACCGATATCTTCTTGTTCCTCCACCTGTAGTGTAATGGAAATAAACGGCATTGCAGGAAAACCGTTCAACGGCATGTCATGCATAACAGTTGCGCGTTCAATTCCTGCTGGCAATGTCGCGTTGTCAATAGCTGCCTGCAAGCTGCGCATTAAAATGGCTGTTAGTTGCTCTAACTCAATGAGCATCATATTAACGGGAGTAATTGGCCCAACGTTTACCGAACCAGAAGGGTCAGTAAAATTCCAACTATAAGAAGTTCCACTTAGAAGTGGTGTCGGCAAACCGTCACCAATATCAACGTAATATCCAAGGGGCGGTCCAGAATAAACTAAGGCAGATGCTTGGCCAGAAGGTGTTCGTGAAATTGTCATAGTGGCGCCAGCACCACTTGCCCATCCCGATACTTGAAAAGTGACAACTCCACCAAAGAGTGCAGGGATTCCACTAACACTTAATGGCATTTACAATTCCTTCGCAGCTAGTTTAGCAAGAATCTCCGCAGGTGCGTAAGGCCGCATGGCTGGAATTACCCATGCAGGGGTATTTTTAGACATAGGAACAGGTGGAGAAAAACCTGTAAATACTCGCGCAAAGCGATGCATTGGATAACGGCGTCCCCACTCTAATTTCTGTTTCAAGTCAATGGGACCATGCCCAAGTTCTAGCGGTAATGCACTTTCTGAATTAGCTGTTATGGAAATACTTGTTTGCCCATTTCCCACCATAGTAATAGAGGCAGCATATTGTCCTGTTGGATGTTCTAATCGACGCCCCCCAAGCTCTCTTCTTCCAGAAGCAAAATCTTTCCATACATTAAATAAATGTATAGCTATCTCATTAATAAATTGTGGTGACGAATCAGTAACAACTTCGTAGTTACCATTTCCTTTGTCAATAAATTGCGCTACCATTTATTTCCTAAATGATGAACCCAAGAAAGAAAATTGCCAAAATAAGAAAGTACGGCACCAATTGCTGCCAATGAAATAATAACTTTCATTCCCCCGGCAGCACGGCACAATGTATCCCGCGTTTCTCTTGCCTCAACTTGCATTTCTTTTAATAATATTGTAATAGTTTCTGTGCGAAGTTCGACTTCTTTCAATCTATCATTAACAGATCGCGAATCTTCTTCAAGATCAGTAATACGGGATTCTTGTGTAATCACTTTTTGTTCCCCTTTCAGAAATGGTAGTATAGCAGTACTTGTTGAATCAGCACATTACCTATATAAAACGGGCATGGACCCATCATTATTGGACGTTGTAACAGTTATCTCAAATCCAATACGTTGGCGTAGCCGTATCGACTTATATCATAAATTTGCTGCGCATGTATTAGCTAGCGGCGCTCGTCTAACATTGGTAGAGTGTGCTTATGGGGATCGCCCTTTTGAATTAAATAATAATCCAGCTATTCAACATATTGGTGTTCGGGCGAAAATACCTGTTTGGGTTAAAGAATGTTTAATAAATATTGGTGTGGCAAGGCTGTCAGATAATTGGAAATATGTTCTTGTCGCCGATGCGGATATATTTTTTAGAAATCCATACTGGGCAACGGAAATCGTTCATGCTTTGCAACATTATGATATTATCCAACCTTGGTCGGAATGTTATGATTTGGGACCACAAGGACAGCATATTAAAGTTGATACAAGTTTCTGCAAAATAGCCTATCAAGGAAAACCTATTCTACAGGGGCCAAATCTCCAAAAATCATACGCAAAATTTGCACATCCTGGATATGCTTGGGCGCTTACTAGAGATGCATTTCGCAATCTCGGTGGATTTATTGATACGGCTGCATTGGGCGCAGCGGATCATCATATGGCTTTGGCTCTTATTGGCAAAGTTGAAGATTCTATTCCGACCGCAGTTACAGAGGAATACAAAGCCCCACTATTCCAGTGGCAGGAACGCGCTACACAATATATTAGAGAAAATATCGGCTTTTTGCCAATTACGATTGAGCATTCCTGGCATGGTTCACGCATCCGTCGCGCTTACGTAGATCGTTGGGATATTTTAATAAAACATAAGTTTAACCCACAAACAGATTTAAAGCGTAATGAGTGGGGTGTATGGGAACTAACTGGCAACAAACCAGCATTGGTTAGGGACATTGACCGCTACTTCCGCGCGCGATTTGAAGATTCCAACATGATGGAAGATGATTAATAATTTAGCCCTTGACAGGATTCTCATTTGAGCTATATTAATTCCATATTGTTAGCTGAGACGCATTTAGAAAGAGGCCAGCGGGGGAGGGGGATACTCTTCTTCGCTGGTTTTTTCTTCTAAAATGCAATGATCTTTAGATTTGTGAATAGGACAATGACTGTGGGGGCAGTAGCGGGCTACGGGGAATCCTTGCAAGATTCTCGTCTATAGGGTTCGACTCCCTGGGCCTCCATATCAATTAACGAATTTGTCATTTGACGCGGCTATGTGTTTTTGCTATCTCGGTGTGGCTGGAATTAAGGGATGACAAACCACAATAGGCTGGCACCTATTGATGCCAAATGGGAACCCGGAGGCAATGCGACCACCGGCCAGCATATCAATTGCGGGTATAGCATAGTGGTAATGCTTCACGTTGCCAACGTGATGATACGGATTCGATTTCCGTTACCCGCCCCAATTTCATGGGCGTGTAGCTTAATGGTAAAGCCGCCTGCTCATAACAGGTTCGATTTCTGTTCGATTCAGAACGCGCCTACCAAGCTAGGCGGGGAGAGTGTGGCTACTCCGCTGGCCTCATAAGTCAGCCTTTGCCAGTTCGATTCTGGCCCCCGCTACCAAAAACGACGGAAATTGATGGTAGATGTAACACCAGAAGATGTAGCAGATGCCATTGATCAGTATCTTGCTGCTAACCTAGAAGGAAATAGCAATGTTTGACTGCGCAGAACCAGCAAAGAAAGCAACTTTGGCTGACTTGGCATATGTCTTGCGCCACAAAGAGTTGTGGCCTGCGAATTTCGGGCCGTGGAGCTATTGCAGTGCTGATACTTGCGCCATAGGTTTGGTTGCTGCTCTTTGGGGCATGAAACTTGATTCCGATTTCGGTATGGCACGGAAAGATTCGGAAACTATCTTTTCTTTTGCACACGAACATTTGCGCCACCGATTCCTCCATCCCTACCCTACGCATTTTGTGACACCAGAGGATGTGGCTACTTTGATTGATCAATACACCGAAAAACATCCTGAACAAGCCGGCTTGGCAGTGATGGTTCATGCAGCGGCTTGAAGAACCGCCTATATTCGTTCGATCCGAATAGCCGGCACCAATAATCAATTAAATGGCGTTCGTTTAGCTTATGACTTTGAAATATCGCGGGATTTGTAGTCCGGTGACTGCCTTTGCCTTCCAAGCAAAAGAGACGGATTCGACTTCCGTATCCCGCTCCACTTTCTCCGACACGCTGTTGGAGTAATATATATGTATGATCCTGCAATTAGACCCACCAATTCCGATGATCACACCAAAGGGTCACGGCATTGCTTTTTTGTTACTTGACTATGGGGCAGAGTTCAATTTAATATGGGTTGTCGGGCAAGATGGCGATGCCGAGCTAGGCGTTGAACGTGGTGAGATTTGGGCTTGGCAAAACCCACTTGTGCGATTGGATAAAAACATAACTATGGGTAGAGTATAATTCGGCGTAGCATAAAGGTAGTGTCGGAGATTGTTAATCTCTTGGGTATTGGTTCGAGTCCAGTCGCCGGAGCCATAGACGCAAGAAAGGAATAGTTATGCGCAAGATTTTGTTGGCAATAGTTGCGTGTATATTAGTGAGTGGTTGCGTGATTGTTCCAGCGCATCATGGCTATTATCATCCACCATGTTACTATTGTTGGTATCGTTAAATGATATCGGATTCCTGTAGTCAGGCAGCGAAACTCCAAATCTCGTCTGATAGGGGGCGGAACCCTAGTCCGGTGCCAACTCAAGAGGATGCAATGGCGATAGTTGAATTTTATTCCTTGGAGCGCAGACGAGTATCTCTTTTGCTTGCAACAGCGGCGATATGGTCCTGTAGTGGTTGCGGAGAAGTTATTTGTGGTATGGGCGGTCCTGGAAACACCACTTTATGCTTGACATGCGGCAACGCCTTAATAGAAGGTAGGGCAACCGTTGAAATGCACAGTAAGCCAAATGGAGAGGCGGCGGATTGCAACCCCGCATAAGGTGTTCGATTCACCTACTGTGCTCCAATTCAAGAAGTTCTGAGATATGGCAACACTTGCAAAGCGCGCTACACCGTCACAAGCTATGGTCATGCGGATGGTTGCTGGCGCCGTGCGTACTACGGCGAAGGTACATCCAAACTGGACGTTGGCTGATCCACGGACGGCAAGGTCGATTGCAAAGCGTGCCGCAGGAACACTTACGTCGCAATGGCGGGAAGTGTTGGCAGCGAAGTAGCACTCGTTGTCAGAAACGCAGCCTCTTGCTAGATCGGAAACAAGAGATGCGCCGTAGCTGAAAATTAGGTGACGAATTTCAGTTACGTGGGGAGAAGGCCCATACCAGTGGGCCTCTCTTCTCAAAGCTAATTTATATAAGGGAGATTCTTATGGCAATTCAATATATAGTCTTACCAATCATTACTGCACTTCTTTCTTTAGGCTCATATAAACTTGCTCCTGTTGAATTTGGCAAATGGGCAATTATTTATTTGGCTGGCGCGATAAGTGGTTTGCTGCCGCTGCTTTATCTTCTTTTAACATACACGCCACGTTAGTCAGAGGTTAAAATGGCTGAAATAGTTACTTTATTCTCGACTGAAACATCTGACGGGAGCGGCGCAAAGTTAACTGCCACTTACGATACAGAGGCGGATAAAGTCGCAGTTGCGGTTTCGCTGAAAAGTGGGGCACTGAAAACAAAATCATTTCGGCCAGTTTATCGGCCAATATTTGGCTTAGATGTTCTTGACCAAGGGCATGCAATGGAAATTGCAGAAAAGCTTTTGGTGGAACTAGAAGCAGAAGAACTTTCGCATAAATAATGGTGGCGTGGGAGAGCAGGGGAACTCGATGGTCTGTGAAACCATCATTGGCGGGATCGTTACCCGTACGTCACCCCATAGGATAAATCAATGACAAATATAGTGATTCCTATGCCTAATGATTCTTATGTGCGTGTTGAAGAATTGTGGATGGAATTGAACGCAAAAGTTAGTGGATTAGTGGAAAAAATAGCTGCGCTTGAACAGCGCGTTGAATTACTAGAAAAACAGATAAAAGAAATGACGCCGGTATAGCACAATGGTAGTGCAACAGTCCTGTAAACTGTAGGTTGGGGGTTCAAGTCCGTCTGCCGGCTCCATCTAGCCATAGAAAAGGCACCCGCTATGGTTGAAATAATTACTCTATTCTCAACTGAAACATCTGAAATGCTAAATTGGTTCCAGAAAAAAGCAATAGATGACTTAAACAAATTCTATAAAACAGGCAAACTTACGCCCACGGAATATAACGTTATTCTATGGACTATCTTAGGCATGACAATGGAAGAAGTTTTTGGGAAGTTAGAACAAGATACTGCTCATTAGTTTAATGGTAAAACGTCGCGCTCTGGACGCGAAAAGTCGCGGTTCGAGTCCGTGGTGGGCAGCCAATTGGGGAATCGTCTAATGGTAGGACGCGAGTCTTTGGTACTCGCTATGGTGGTTCGATCCCATCTTCCCCAACCAACAAACAGGAGTTAAACATGCCATCACATAATGGCGAAGATGCAAAAATTGATGAATTGCTGGGCTTCCTGGAAATGGGATTTTATGTAGATGTGGGGGCCAATAATCCTTACACTACATCGAATTCCCATCCATTCTATGCGCGTGGTTGGAGTGGTATTGATATTGAGCCAATTCCAGGATTAGCTGATT
>Ga0335085_10017247_pt1 | contig 10411 bp, 11 predicted proteins | sample Lox_Sample_45_FD_206712 | JGI IMG/M metagenome (GOLD analysis project Ga0335085, IMG submission 206712) | Soil microbial communities from Loxahatchee National Wildlife Refuge, Florida, United States - Lox_Sample_4.5 | ecosystem: Environmental > Terrestrial > Soil > Wetlands | place: USA...
CGCCGCGGTCGCCATCCCATTCCTGCTGCTGATGCTGGCGGCGCTCGGCGGCAACCTGGTGCAGCACCGCTTCGTCTGGTCGGTCGAAGTGTTGGCGCCGAAACTGTCGAAGATCTCGCCGGCCGCCGGCTTCAAGCGGCTGTTCGGCAAGCAGGCGCTGGCCAATTTCGCCAAGGGGCTGGTCAAGCTCGTGCTCGTCGGCGCGGTGCTCGCCGCGCTGATGTGGCCGGAGCGCGGCCGCATCATGGGGCTCGAGCGCGGCGATCCGCTGGCGGTGCTGTCGCTGTCGCAGTCGCTGGCGCTGAAGCTTTTCGGCGCCGTCGTCGCCATCATGGCGGTGGTGGCGATCGCCGACTACCTGTTCCAATACCAGCAATGGTACCAGCGGCAGAAAATGTCGGTGCGGGAACTCAAGGAGGAGTTCAAGCAGAGCGAGGGCGATCCGACCATCCGGGGCAAGATGAAGCAGGTGCGCAACACGCGCATGCGCAAGCGCATGATGGCCAACGTGCCCAAGGCGACGGTGATCATCACCAACCCGACGCACTATTCGGTCGCCTTGCAATATGAGCGCGGCATGGTGGCGCCGGTCTGCGTCGCCAAGGGCGTCGATGCGATCGCCTTGAAAATCCGCGAGATCGCCGGCGAGCATTCGATCCCGATCGTGGAAAACCCGCCGCTCGCGCGCGCGCTGCACGCCACCGTCGAGGTCGACCAGGCGATCCCGGTCGAGCACTACAAGGCGGTGGCCGAAGTCATCGGCTACGTCATGCGGCTGCGGCGCCGCTTTGCCGGCAGCCATCCACAGGGCCAACCACGCAATTGACGGGATTGCACCGCCCGGGCTCTTGCGCGAACGGGGCGGCTTAAGGCACTCAGGACCAATGGCAGGCGAGCAACCCGCAGTGCAGGCGCAGGACACCGCGCGCGACGGCGGAACCGGGCGGCAGGCTTTCGACAAGAGCCAAAGCGCGCCGCGCTCCGGCTCGCTCGGCCTGGTGCTGCTGATCGCCTTGGCGCTGATCGTCTCGGCGGCGGGCCTGCTCTATATCGAGCCGCGCTACGGCGGCACCTATATCCTGTTGCTGCTCGCCTTGCTCGGCACCATCGGCGTGGCCGCCCTGTTCGCGCTGGCCGCCGGCATTATGCAGATCGCCGGCCGCGGCCAGGCCAATCCGCTGCTCAAGGCGGTGGTCGACGGCGCCTATGACGGCCTCCTGGTCACCGACCAGTCCGGCCGCGTGTATTACGCGAATTCCACCTATCTCGAACTGACCGGGGCGACCGACGCCAATGACGTGCGCCCCGTCGAGCGGGTGTTCGTCGGCGATCCCGACGTTTCCGAGGCGATCTACCTGCTGCTCAAGGCCGCGCGCGAGGGGCGGCGGCTGCAAAAGGAGGTGCGCCTGCCCGGCGCGACGGCGCTCGCGGCGCGCTGGCTGCGCCTGCGCGTGCGCCCCCTCGGCGGCAGCGAGCATGCGCGCCTGACGGTCTGGTCGGTCGCCGACGTCACGCGCGAGCGCGAGCGCCAGGAGAACGTGTTCCTCGAATTGCAGCACGCGGTCGATTACCTCGATCGCGCGCCGGTCGGCTTCTTCTCGGTCGATGCGGCGGGCGACGTCGTCTATCTCAACGCCACGCTCGCCGATTGGCTCGACCACGATCTCGCCCAGGTCGGCGCCGGCTCGCTCAAGCTCAGCGACATCGTCGCCGGCGAGGGCTCGGCGCTGCTCACCACGCTCAACGCCGCGCCAGGCGACGTGAAGACCGAAGTGCTCGACCTCGATCTCAAGACGCGCGGCGGCAAGCCGGTGCCGGTGCGGCTCTATCATAAGGTCGCGTTCGGCGCCGACGGCGCGGCCGGCGCTTCGCTCACGGTGGCGCTCAACCGCGCCAAGGACGACGGCAGCGATCCGCAGCGCGCGGCGGAAGTGCGCTTCATGCGCTTCTTCCAGAACACGCCGATGGCGATCGCGACCGTCGACAAGAACGGCCGCATCGCGCGCAGCAACGCGCGTTTCGCCGCGACCTTCGTCGACATGCTCAAGGGCGACGAGCGCTCGATCCTGTCGGTGGTGGCCGAGCGCGACCGACCGCTGCTCGAGGCGGCCATCCGCAAGGCGCGCGCGGGGCAGAGCGACATCGCGCCGGTCGAGGCGGCGCTTGCCGGCGCCAACGAGCGCTGGGCGAGCTTCTTCGTCTCCGCCGTCGAGGAGGACGAAGGCGACGGCGAAGCGGCCATTATCTATGCCCTGGAGACGACCGCGCAGCGCACGCTGGAAAGCCGCATCTATCAGCAGCAGAAGATGGAGTCGGTCGGCCAGCTCGCCGGCGGCATCGCGCACGACTTCAACAACGTGCTCTCGGTCATCATGATGGCGACCGATTTCCTGCTCAACGCGCACAAGCCGACCAATCCCTCGTTCCAGGACATCATCCAGATCAAGCAGAACGCCAATCGCGGCGCCGCGCTGGTGCGGCAGTTGCTCGCCTTCTCGCGCAAGCAGACGCTGCGGCCGCAGGTGCTCGACCTCAACGAGACCTTGAGCGACCTCACCATGCTGCTGCGCCGGCTGATCGGCGAGAAGGTGACGCTGGTGACGGCGCTCGGCCGCGACCTGTGGCCGGTGAAGGCGGACCTCTCGCAATTCGAGCAGGTGATCGTCAACCTCGCGGTCAATGCACGCGATGCCATGCCGGACGGCGGCAAGCTCACGGTCCGCACCGCCAACGTGCCGGCCTCGGAAAGCGGCGGTCCCGCCTATAAGGGCATGCCCAGCGCCGACCACGTGCTGGTCGAGGTGAGCGACACCGGCACCGGAATTCCGCCCGCCATTATCGACAAGATTTTCGAGCCGTTCTTCTCCACCAAGGACGTCGGCAAGGGCACCGGGCTCGGCCTCTCCACCGTCTACGGCATCGTCAAGCAAACCGGCGGCTTCATCTACGTGAATTCGGTGCCCGGCAATACCGCGTTCCGCATTTTCCTGCCGCGCCATGTGGCGGGTGCCGAGGAGACGCTGCCGCAAGTGCCGGCCGCCGAGGCGCCGGCGCTCGCGGGCGCCGCGCCAGCGGTCGAGCCGGCCGCAGCGGCGCCGAGCCAGGACATGACCGGGCAGGGCACCATCCTCCTGGTCGAGGACGAAGAAGGCTTGCGCGCGCTCAACGCGCGCGGGCTTGCCTCGCGCGGCTACACCGTGCTCGAGGCCGGCAACGGCGTCGATGCCATCGAGGTGCTGGAGCGCGAGGGCGACGTCGATCTCATGGACGGGCCGACGCTGCTCAAGGAGCTGCGCCGGCGCAATCCGAAGCTGAAGGTGATTTTCGTGTCGGGCTATGCCGAGGAGGCGTTCCAGAAGAGCCTGCCCGACAAGGAGGAGCAGTACGAATTTCTCGCCAAGCCGTTCACGCTCAAACAGCTTGTGGCGAAGGTCAAGGAAACGATGAGGACTTGAGCGGGGCGGCTCACGCGGTCGCGGGTGCTTCGCTCGCCTCGGCGGCGGCCGGCGCGCCTTCGGCCTCGGCCTCCGCGTCGGATTTGGGCTCCGGCGGCATCTCGGCGGTTTCGGCGAAGGTGCGCGCGAATTTGACGCCGACCTGATTGGTCTTGCGCCACATCACGCGGCAGAAGCGGCGCGCGGCGCCGTTGCTCGACAGCAGCAAAACAAAGCGGTCCGGCACCGCGCTTGAATCGTTGACGTCGAGGCGCGCCCCGGTTTGCGACACGTCGGAAACGGTGCAGCCGAAGCGTTTGGTCGGCGTTGTCGCCACCCAGGCCGAGTAGCGCAAAGGCTGACGGCGCGCGTTTCGCTTGTCTCTGGTCATGGGGCCTCTCCGCCGGACGTCCGGACAGGCCGCGCGCACGATTCATGTTTCGTTAACGAACGGCCGGTACATGGCAAACTCTAGCGGCCGCCGATTACCAATTCATAAAGCGTGATGCCCCGGCCGCGCACGGCCGGTCGGCGGCCGGGCGTTGACCTTGCAGCGATTTCCGTCTATTTCGCCGTCCGCAACATGGTTTTTGGCTTCAACTTGCTGACACGCTGCCGGCTTTGGGCTGCGACTCAAGTGATCTCCCCAAAACTTGGATTGTTGCTGCCGGCGCTGCGTGGCGCCGGCGTTCAACAGAAAGCGTGAAAGGAATTGTGAATGCCTATCGGAACTGTGAAGTTCTTCAATACCCAGAAAGGCTACGGCTTCATCAAGCCGGAAGACGGCACCAAGGATGTGTTCGTCCACATCACCGCCGTCGAGCGCTCCGGGATGCGCCCGCTCGCCGAAGGCCAGCGGGTGAACTACGAGATCATCACCGAGCGCGGCAAGCAGGCCGCCGGCAATCTGCAGCCGGCCTGACGGGGTAAGAACTTCTCTGACGTTGAAAGCCCGGCGGTAACGCCGGGCTTTTTGCTTCGACGCCGCTTCGTGTAAAATAAACGGACAACAACACAGGGAGGACTGGTCATGGAGATCATCGCCTGCGGAATGCGCCCGTCGCGCCGCGGCCCGGCCTCGAGCTTCACCGGGACGGTGTGGCAAGACCCCATCATCCAGGCGCCGGACCCGGCGCTGTTGCGCGCCGGCCGGGTGCGCTTCGAGCCGGGTGCGCGCACCTTCTGGCACACCCATCCGCTCGGACAGACGCTGCACATTATTTCCGGCGTCGGCCATGTGCAGGCCTGGGGCGGCCCGATCCGCGTCGTGCGCCCGGGCGACACGGTCTGGATCCCGCCGGACGAAAAGCATTGGCACGGCGCTACGCCCGACAACAGCATGGAACACATCGCCATGCAGGAGGCGAAAAACGGCGAGCACGTCACCTGGCTCGAGGCCGTCACCGACGAGCAATACAAGGCGCGACCGGCAACCTGACGGCGCGATCAAGCGCGCGTGAGGCGCCGGAATAACGCCGCTGAGCCTGGGTTTTGTCCTGCCGAGGCGGGGCGACGGGCTTCCGCCGCTGTCGGGAGGACTGCCATGACACCTTATCGGATCGGCTTGCCCTTGGCGGCATGCCTTGCCGCGTTTGCGGCCATGCCGGCGCAGGGCCAGCAGGCGACTATGAGCTTCTTCGTCACCAGTCACGGGCCGGGCAAGGGCGCCGACCTCGGCGGGCTCGCCGGCGCCGACAAGCATTGCCAGGACCTCGCGGCTTCGGTCGGCGCCGGCGGCAAGACCTGGCACGCCTACCTGTCGACGCAAGGCGCCGGCGCCGTGAACGCGCGCGACCGGATCGGCAAGGGACCGTGGGCGAACGCCAAAGGCATCGTCATCGCCGCCAGCGTCGAGGATCTGCACAGCGCCAATAACAAGCTCACCAAGCAGAACGACCTGTCGGAGAAGGGCGAGATCATCAACGGCCGCGGCGACAAGCCGAACCGCCACGACATCCTCACCGGCTCGACGCCGGACGGCAAAGCCTTCCCGCCCGACAAGGACATGACCTGCAAAAACTGGACGAGCAGCACGCAGGGCTCGGCCATGGTCGGCCACAACGACCGCATCGGTTTGCGCGATGACGAGGCCTCGCATTCCTGGAACTCGTCGCATCCCTCGCGCGGGCCGGACGGCGGCTGCTCGCAGAAGGACCTGCAATCGACCGGCGGCGACGGCCTGTTGTATTGCTTCGCGGTGAATTGAATTCGCAATTTTTGCGGTGGCCGGCCTTGTGCCGGTCACCGTCGTTTTGGTTGACTAGCCCGAGCACAGGGAGCCCATGCGATATCGACTGTATTATTGGCCGGAGATTCAAGGCCGCGGCGAATTCGTGCGCCTCGCGCTCGAGGATGCCGGTGCCGCCTATGACGACGTGGCCCGTTCGAAAGCCGGCATGGCCGAGATGATGGCGGTAATGAACGGCAAGGGCGGCCAGCATCCACCGTTCGCGCCGCCATTCCTCGAAGCCGGCAAGCTCGTCGTGGCGCAGGTCGCCAACATCCTGTTCTTTCTCGGCCCGCGCCTGAAGCTTGCCCCGCGCGATGAAGCCGGCCGCCTCTGGCTGCATCAATTGCAGCTCACGGTGACCGACTTCGTGAAGGAAATTCACGACACGCATCACCCGATCGCCGGCAGCCTCTATTACGACGACCAGAAGACGGAGGCCAAACGCTTCACCCATTATTTCCTCAAGGACCGCGCGCCGAAATATCTCGGCTATTTCGAGCGCGTGCTGGCGAGCGGCGGTCCCTATCTGCTCGGGCGCAGGCTGAGCTATGGCGACCTGTCGCTGTTCCAACTGGTCGCGGGGCTACGCTACGCCTTTCCCGCGGCGATGCAGCGCATCGAGCGCAAATTGCCGCGCGTTGTTGCCGTGCACGACAAGGTGGCGGCGCGGCCACGCATCCAGGCTTATCTCGCCTCCAAGCGCCGGCTGCCGTTCAACGAATGGGGCATCTTCCGGCACTATGCCGAGCTCGATTCTTAAGACGCGCGCGGCTTCCGTCTAATCGGCCGGCAGCGGCTCCTTGCCGTTCTTGCCGGTCTCGTGCCAGAGCAGGAACAGGCCCGAGCCGACCACGATCGCCGAGCCGAAAAGCAGCGACACGCCGGGGATGTCGCCCCAGAAGACGAAGCCGAGGATCATCGCCCAGACCAGCGAGAAGTAATAGAAGGGGCCGACCGCCGCCGGCGGCGCCAGCGACAGCGCGCGCGTCCACCAATATTGGCCGAAGCCGTTGAATATGCCGGCCGTGATCATGGCCGCCGCGTCGTGACCGTTCGGCCAGGCGAAGCCGAACAACGGCAGCGCCAGGAGAAAGAACACGGTCATGAACAGCATCTGATACATGGTCAATGTTTGCGTCGACTCGGTCGTGGTCATGCCGCGCACCGCGGCGGTGACGCTGCCGTAGAGCACGGCATTGGCGAGCGCGAACAGCGCGCCGATGCGGAAACTGTCGGCGCCGGGCGCTGCGACGATCAGTACGCCGCAAAAGCCGACGAGCAAGGCGAGCCCGCGCGCCCAGCCGACTTTCTCGTTCAGCCACAGCGCCGCGAACAGCGTGGCAAACAGCGGGGCGGAGAAATTGATCGCCATCGCCCCGGCGATCGGCATCAGGCTGAGCGCGATCAGGATCATGCTCTGCGCCGCCGTCTGCGTGAGACTGCGGCCGAAATGATCGCGCAGCCGCTTGGTGCGGAACACGGCAAGGCCGTGGCGCGGCAGGATCAGCACCGACACGACGATGAGCGAGACAAAGCTGCGGAAGAACAGCACCTCGGCGAAGGAATAGCTGGCGACCTGCCATTTCGACAGCGCGGTCGAGGCCGCGTACATCACGGTCGCGGCGACCATGAAGAAAATGCCAAGCGGCACACGGTCGCCGCGCGTGGCAGGCAGGCGTTGGTCGAGGCTGGTCACCGGATGCTAAGGCCCTGCGGCTTGGAACTTTTGCCTAGCACGGCCGTCCGCCAGCGAGCAGGGGTCAAACGGAATGGCCGGTTTGCGTTACGTCCGCCGGCGCTTGCGGGCGCGCCGCGCCGCCCGGCGCTTGAGCGTCGCCCGCCGCTCGCGTGCCTTCTTCGCCCGCCGGCGCCGGCAACGGCTGCATTTGCAGTTCGAGCGGCCGATGACGTTCTTCAAATAATCGATGCCGTAATCGTAGACGATTTCCTCACCGGGCTTGATGTTGCGCAGCGTGCGCACGAAGACGCGGTGGCCGACGTCGTAGGTTTCCGCGTTGGGATTGCAGGAATGGTTGAAGTAGCGCGCGATATTGCTGCGCGACGTGCCGTCGATGGTCCAGCGGCTGTTGATCTCGTAGAGATAGCGGTTGCCGCGCGCCTCGGCTTTTTCCGCGTCCTTGGTGGCGAGCAGCGGCCCCTTGTATTCGGCGATACGCTTGCCTTTGCGGATGGCGCGGGTGGCGAACAGGCCAAGCCCGGTATGCGAGCGGCCGAGGCGGAAGGGTCTGCGGGGCATTGCGAAGCGCGGCGTCCAACAAAAGACCGTTGCCGATGCCAGAACGCCATGCGCGCGTCAACGGCAAAAAACTTCGGCCCGGACATGCCGGGCCGAAGTCACGCGAATGTCTTATGTCATCAAGGACCGGAGCGGCAGTGGCCGTGCGGACCGCGATGGCGCCAGTGGCCGCAACCGCCGCTCGTCTGGATCACCGGGTTCGACTTGGCGATGCCCTTGAGCGGAGCCGCCGGCATCGCTTGCGCGCCGAATGTCAGCAACGCAAACACGGCGGCGATCGCCGCCAACAGACTGAACTCTTTGCCCATTTTGTTGTCTCCCTGCAGTTTCAAGCGGGCAAAATTGAGCACAGCGCCGGCCGGCGCGCAACACGGCGGCCGGGCGCGCGGAATTTGCGGTCCGAAAGGCGTCCGCTGGGCTAGCGGAATTTCCCCGACATGATCCTCCCAGAACTGCGGGTCGCCCGCGGCGCCGATCATCCGGCAAGGCTGCGACAGCAGCAAGACGAGCCGCCGGCGGCGATGTCGTTCCGCCTTGCGCGGGGAGGACGCGGCGCATCATGATGTGCGCATGAGCACCGAGCGCTGGCCCGCATTGCCCTATGCCGCCTGGGCGGACACCGCCGCGACGCTGCATTTGTGGACGCAAGTCGTCGGCAAGATCCGTCTGGCGCTGACGCCCTGGCTCAATCACTCCTGGCACGTGGCGCTCTACGTCACCGCGCGCGGGCTGACGACTTCGCCGATCCCCTATGGCACGCGCAGTTTCCAGATCGATTTCGATTTTCTCGATCACGTGTTGTGGGTGCGTGCGAGCGACGGGCAATTCCGCCAGCTGATGCTGACGGCCAAACCGGTCGCCGAATTCTATGCCGACGTGATGATCGCGCTGCGCGAACTCGGCATTGCGGTCGCGCTGCGCACCATGCCCTGCGAAATTCCCGATTGCATTCCCTTCGATCGTGACACCGCGCATCAGTCCTACGACCCCGACTCCGCCAACCGCTTCTGGCGCGTGCTCGCTGCCGCCAACGACGTGCTCGGCCGTTTCCGCACCGGCTTCCTCGGCAAGGTGTCGCCGGTGCATTTTTTCTGGGGCTCGTTCGATTTGGCGGTGACGCGCTTTTCCGGACGGCGGGCGCCCCCGCACCCGGGCGGGGTGCCGCATCTGCCCGACGCGGTCGCGCGCGAAGCCTATTCGCATGAAGTGTCGAGCGCGGGCTTCTGGCCCGGCTCGCCCGGGCCGGTGGATTACGCGGCGTTCTATTCCTACGCCTATCCGGCGCCGGACGGCTTTGCCGCGACGAAGATTGCGCCGGAGGCCGCCTTCTTCTCCAAGGACCTCGGCGAATTCATTCTACCTTATGACGCCGTGCGCGAGAGCGCCGATCCGGACGAGGCGCTCATGGCCTTCCTGCAATCGACCTATGACGCCGCGGCCGATCTCGGGCGCTGGGACCGCGCCGCGCTCGAGACCGCGCTCGGAGCGCCGGGCAAAGTGCGCGCGCCGTAGCGGGCGGTACCTCAGCGGGCCGGCGCCGGCGTGCCCAGATAAAACTGCGAGACCACCCAGGCGGCGTACCAGCGGCTGATCCACGGGATCGGGATGATGAGGATGCTGCAGAGCACGAGAACGAACGAGCGCCACAACAGGCCCCAGCCGCTGGCGGTGAAGCTGAGCGGGCGTTCCGCGCCGACGACGTGGCGGCACATCCAGCGCGTCATCGCCGTGAGCGTCCAGGCCCAGCCGACGACGGTCAAGATCGACAGCCAGCACAACACCGACCAGCCGAGCAGGCCCAAAAAGCTGCCGGTGAAGGTGAGCCGCGTGGTCTGGTCCTGCCAGGTGATCATGGCGAAGAACCAGCGGATGACGAACCAATAGAGCAGCACGTCGAGCACGGCGAAGGCGAGTTCGAGCCAGCCGTTGTAGGCGCCGGCATAGCCGAGCAGCGCCAGCAGGATGAAAACCCACCAGATGTCGCCGGCTTGGCCGGCGAACGCCGGCTGGCGGCTGCCCGGCACGCGAATATGGGCGACGCACCAGCGATAATAGGCAGCGCTCGTCCACGGGCTCGGGATGATGAGCACTTCGCCGAGCATCAGCAGCAAGGAGCGTCCGAAGAAGGCCCATGTGCCCTTTGCGTTCTCTTCCGCCGGCATTGAATTCGCTTTGCGCCGGCGAAGCAATATGGCCGCGCCTTTCGTTCGCCGCCTGGCCAGGCTGCAGGCGCGCGCCATCGCCCCTATTCTTTGCGGCGCGGGGTACGCCGTCGTCCGGTTTTTCCCTCCGGCCAAAATGCCGAGGGGATGGAGCGCCGGATGGCGCACCAGTCTTCCGTCTTGCCGCACATCTTGCGATGTGCGGGCGCCTCCCGGCGCTCCATCGCGGCGATTTTTCGCCTTGGGTCCGCGTTTCCTGGGACGAGGCAAGTGGGCCAGTCCCAGTCCAGCGAGCTCCTCGCAGAGCGGTCGTAATGCCGCCCGATCG
>Ga0335085_10017250_pt1 | contig 10409 bp, 7 predicted proteins | sample Lox_Sample_45_FD_206712 | JGI IMG/M metagenome (GOLD analysis project Ga0335085, IMG submission 206712) | Soil microbial communities from Loxahatchee National Wildlife Refuge, Florida, United States - Lox_Sample_4.5 | ecosystem: Environmental > Terrestrial > Soil > Wetlands | place: USA: Florida...
TCCCGATCATCCTGCTACTCGGCCTCAACGGGCTGCTCGTGGGGATCCTGCAGTCCTACGATCACTTCACGATCCCGGCGATCGCCCCCGCCGTCTGGAACGCGGTGATCATCGTGCTGCTGGTCGTGCTCGCGCCCCACTTCCACGGTGAAGACGAGATCTACGCGTTCTCGGTCGGGATACTGGTGGCGACGCTCGTGCAGCTGGGGATGTCGTTCGGGGCTCTCGGGCGGATCGACTTCCGGCTGCAGATGCGCATCGACTGGCACGACCCGCGAATCAAGCAGGTGTTCCTGTTGATGCTGCCGGTGATGGTCGGGCTCGGGATCGTCAACCTCGACCAGGTCATCAACGCCGGCTTCGGGAGCCTGGTCTCGAACGAAGCGCCGCGGGCGATCGAAAACGCGTTCCGCGTCTACATGCTCCCGCAGGGCCTCTTCAGCGTCGCGGTGGCGACCGTGCTGTTCCCGACGCTGAGCCGCATGGCCTCACGCCGCGATGCGGATGCGATGCGGGGACTGGTGGGCAACGGCATGCGCCAGATCAACCTGCTGATGATCCCGGCGATGACGTTCCTGCTGGTGCTCGCCGAACCCGTCGTCCGTTTGCTCTTCCAGCGAGGCGAATTCAAACACCCGGCGACCCATCTGGTCGCGATCGCGCTGTTCTGGTTCGCGCTGAGCCTGCCGTTCGGCGGGCTGAACCTGCTGCTCACGCGCACCTTCTTCGCGGTGCAGCGGCCGTGGATCCCGACGCGCCTCGCGGCCATCAACATCGTCATCGACGTGATCGTGAGCCTGAGCCTGTACAAGCCGCTCGGCGTCGCCGGGCTCGTGATCGGGACCGTCGCCGCCAACGCGGTCATGACCGGCCTACAGCTGCACCGGCTGCGCGTCGGGCTGAACGGCCGCCTCGATCTCGGCCAGACGGTCATGATCACGGTCCGCATCCTGGTGGCCTCGTCGTTGCTGGCGGGCGTCTCCTGGGGGGTGTGGAAGGTGCTCGAGAGCCTGCTCGGCACCTCGCTGGTCGCTCAGATCGTCAGCGTCGGCGCCGCAGGGGTCGCCGGCGTGGCCGTCTACATCCGCGCTGTGCTCCTGATGCACGTCCCCGAGGCCCACCAGGTCCGCCGACTGATCCGCACGCAGCTCGGGCGCGCATAGGGGCGTTGTGAGGCGCGCCGCCGGACTCGTCGTGCTCGCCGGTGTGGTGATGGCCGGCGTCGCGTGTGGCGGTGGGTCCCCATCCCCGGCGAGCCGGGCTCGCGCGACGGTCGAACGCTTCTACTCCGACCTCGAGAACGGTAGGGGCGCGGGGGCATGTTCGCTGCTGACGGCGAGCGCACAGAGAGAGGTCGTGCGTCCGCTGCAGCTCTTCTCGAAGGTGCACAAGCTCGACTGCCAACGGCTGCTGTCGAGCTTCTCGCGCGCAACGGCGCACAACGCCGCCTACAGGCGGGAACTGGAGGCGACCACGTTCGGCTCGGTGTCGGTGATCGGCGACCGCGCGATGGTGGTCGTCGGCGTGCCCCACGTGGGGCTCCGCGCGGCTCCCCTCACACAGACACGCGACGGCTGGCGCATAAGCCAGTTCAGCCTCAGCACTCACAAGCCGATCGAAGGTTGAGCGCGTCGACCGGAGGCCCACGAGGTCCCCTGGTGATCCGTATGCAACTCGGGCGCGCATAGAGATCATGCGGGCCCGCATGGATCAGCGGACCCGCTTTTCCCTACGCCCCGCACAGACAGGCCGGACGAGCTTTGTGGCCCGCCCGGCCTGCCGGTCATGGATCGCCACTGCACTGCTATGCCCCAGGACTTAGTGTCAGATGCCTGGGTGGCTTGACACTCCCGGCCACCTGGACAGGCCGCCCCCCGAAGGGGGCGCGTTGCCGCGGTTGGACCCCGAGGGGTCACTTGGCCGAGTGGGCGATCCGCCGGAGTGCACACGCTAGCGCTTCACGGGGCGGCCGTGGTCAAATCTGGCCACGTGCTCCAAAGCCCCGAGCGGTGCCCTGCACCCACGCACCGCGGGAGCGGCCATCTACGCTGTAGCGCGGACCATGGACCAGCAGCACATCCGCAACTTCTCGATCATCGCCCACATCGACCACGGCAAGTCGACGCTCGCCGACCGCATCCTCGAGCTCACCCACACGGTGGCTGCCCGGGAGATGCGCGCCCAGCTGCTGGACTCGATGGATCTCGAGCGTGAGCGGGGGATCACGATCAAGGCGCAGGCGGTGCGGGTGTTCTTCACCGCCCAGGACGGGCAGACCTACCAGCTGCATCTGATCGACACCCCAGGGCACGTCGACTTCACCTACGAGGTGTCCCGCTCGCTGGCGGCGTGCGAGGGGGCGCTGCTGGTGGTGGACGCCTCCCAGGGCGTGGAGGCCCAGACGGTCGCCAACACCTATCTGGCGGTGGAGTCGGGGCTCGAGCTGATCCCGTGTCTGAACAAGATCGACCTCCCGGGGGCCGAGCCCGAGCGCGTGGCCGGCGAAGTGAGCGAGCTGATCGGCGAGCCGCCGGAGTCGATCCTGCAGATCAGCGGCAAGACCGGCGAGGGCGTCGCCGAGGTGCTCGAGGAGCTGATCGAGCGGGTGCCCCCGCCGGAGGGCGATCCCGAGGGGCCGTCGCGGGCTCTGATCTTCGACTCGGAGTTCGACCAGTACCGCGGCGTGGTGGCCTACATCAGGGTCGTGGACGGCGTCTTCCGCAAGGGCGAGCCGATCCGGGCGATGGCCGCGGGCACCGAGGCGGAGATCGACGAGGTCGGCTTCTTCAGCCCCCAGATGATGCCCACCGACCAGCTCGCGGCGGGAGAGGTGGGCTATCTGATCACCGGCCTGAAGGACGTCACCCAGCTGCGTGTCGGCGACACGCTCACGCGGCGGGCGAAGGCCGGTCTTCCCGGTGGCGAAGCGACCGAGCCGCTGCCCGGCTACAGGGAGGTCAAGCCGATGGTCTTCTGCGGTCTGTTCCCGATCGACTCCGACGACTACCCCGACCTGCGCGACGCGCTCGAGAAGCTGGTGCTCAACGACGCTGCCCTGTCGTGGGAGCCCGAGACCTCCGACGCGCTCGGCTTCGGCTTCCGCTGCGGCTTCCTCGGCCTGCTGCACATGGACATCGTGCGTGAGCGCCTGGAGCGCGAGTACGACCTCGAACTGCTCGCCACGATGCCCTCGGTGGAGTTCGACGTGACCCTCACCGGCGGCGAGGAGCTGGTCGTGCACAACCCCTCCGACATGCCCGACCCGGGGCGCATCGAGGAGATCCGCGAGCCCTACATCCGCGCCTCTGTGATCACCCCGAAAGAGTTCGTGGGGGCGGTGATGGAGCTCTGCCAGGAGCGTCGCGCCGAGTCCGCCGGGATGCACTACCTCTCCCCCGAGCGGGTGCAGCTCACCTACGACATCCCGCTGGCGGAAATCGTGCTCGACTTCTTCGACCAGCTGAAGTCGCGCACCCGCGGGTACGCCTCGCTCGACTACGAGCTGCAGGGGCTGAAGGCCTCCGACCTCGTGAAGCTCGACGTGCTGCTCGCGGGTGACCCGGTGGACGCGCTGTCGATGGTGGTGCACCGCGACAAGGCCTACGAGGTGGGCCGCGCGCTGACCGAGAAGCTGCGCAAGCGCATTCCCCGCCAGCAGTACGACGTGCCGATCCAGGCCGCGATCGGGGCCCACGTGATCGCCCGCGAGACCGTCAAGGCCTATCGCAAGGACGTGATCGCGAAGTGCTACGGGGGCGACATAACGCGCAAGAAAAAGCTGCTCGAGAAGCAGAAGGAGGGCAAGAAACGGATGAAGCAGGTCGGCCGCGTGGAGGTGCCCCAGGAGGCCTTCCTGGCGGTGCTCGAGCTGGGCGAGGACTGACCCGGAGGCTGTCCCCGCGGTGCGCCTGCTGTTCGTGTGCCTTGGCAACATCTGCCGCTCGCCGACGGCCGAGGGGGTGATGCGCTCGCTCGTGCGCCGCGAGGGCCTCGAGGGCCACATCGAGCTCGACTCGGCCGGGACCGGGGCCTGGCACATCGGCAGCTCCCCCGACGACCGTGCGCGCCGTGCCGCGGCCGGGCGGGGCGTCGAGCTCGGCGGCCGCGCCCGGCAGGTGCAGCCCGAGGACTTCGAGGGCTTCGACCTGGTGCTCGCGATGGATCGCGAAAACCAGCGTCTGCTGCGTGCGCTCGCGCGTGACGAGCGGGAGCGCTCGAAGGTGAGGCTGCTGCGCGAGTTCGATCCCGCGAGCGCGCGGGCCGGCGAGCTCGAGGTGCCCGACCCCTACTACGGGGCGCCGGGCGGCTTCGAAGAGGTGCTCGACCTCGTCGAAGCAGCCTGCGAGGGCCTGCTCGGGGAGATCCGAAGCGGCGCGCTGGCGTGAGCCTGCCCGCCGGGGCCCGCGTGCTGGGCAGCGTCGGCGGCGGCGACATCAACCAGGCCCTCCACGTGGTGCTGGCGGACGGGCGCGAGGCGTTCGTGAAGACACGCCCGGACGCGGCCGCGGGTGAGTACGAGGCGGAGGCCGCCGGCCTGCGATGGCTCGGTGAGCCGCGCGCGCTGAGGGTCCCCTCGGTGCTCGAGGTGGGGGAGGACTACCTGGCGATCGAGTGGGTCCCGCGCGGCCGTCTCGACGGTGCCGGCGAGGAGGAGCTGGGCCGGGGCCTGGCGGCGACCCACGACGCGGGCTCGCCGGTGTTCGGGCTCGAGCGTGCGGGCACGGGCGACGGCCCGGACGCGGGCGCGGAAGCCGCGGAGGGTGCGCGCGAGAGCGCCGGCCGGGCGGGCGCCCACCCTGCACGCTTCGGCTCGCTGGGACTCCCAAACGATCCCGTGGATGACTGGGGCGGCTTCTATGCCGAGCGCCGGTTGCGGCCGCTGGCCCGCGAGGCGGCCGACACGGGCGCGCTGGCGGATGCCGGGGTGCAGGCGGTGGAGAGGGTGTGTGAGCGCATCGGGGAGCTCGTCGGTCCACCCGAGCCCCCGGCGCGGCTGCACGGGGACCTGTGGGCCGGGAACGTGATCGGCGACGCCGAGGGACGTCCGTGGCTGATCGACCCCTCCGCCTTCGGCGGGCACCGCGAGGTGGACCTGGCGATGCTGAGGCTGTTCGGCGGACCCTCGGAGCGGATGTTGGGCGCCTACGCCGAGGCCCACCCGCTGGCCGACGGCTGGCGCGAGCGGGTCGAGCTCTACCAGCTCTCGCCCCTGCTCGTGCACGCGTTGCTGTTCGGCGGCTCCTACCGGCAGGCCGCGGAAGGGGTCGCGTTCCGCTACGCCGGGCGCTGAGGCGGGCGCAACGCCGAGGCCCGCCCGGTCTGTCCAGAACTGTGTTGAAGGCCGCCTGGCGCGTGCGCAAGGATTGCCCGGCTTCACTCCAACGGCAAGCGAAAAGGGGGGCTGGTGACGGAAGTGCCTACGACGGCAACGCATACGCGCTTCGCGAAGGTGACACATATCGGGTGCAAGTCCTCGAAGCAGAAGCCGAAGGCGAAGTCGTCTACAAAGGCAAGGCTAAGAACTGACGCCCTAGCCAGATGTCACGCGGGCGCAAGGGCGTCGGAGAGGACGCCATGCGCCCGCGCACGCAGGAGTCACGCCGGCGGCTGTACCTGATGGCGCGGGTGGTGATCGCCCGCCACTACCGCCAGCCGCTGACGCTCGCCCGGGTGGCGCGGGCACTCGCCAGCTCGCCGCGCCAGATCCAGCGGTCCTTCGAGCAGTTCGGCGGGTCCTCGTTCTCCGAGCAGCTGATGGAGCGCCGCCTGAGCGTGGCGGCGGACGTACTGGTCGAGCAGCGCTCGATCCCGGTCGCCGACGTAGCTCGCCTCGTGGGCTACCGGCAGGGCTCGCACTTCGCGCGCGCCTTCCGGCGCCGATACGGGGCCTCTCCCGCCGAGTTTCGCGCTGGCCTCGATGCGGGGCGGCGGCAGGGACCCGGGCCGGAGCGCGTGGCGCGGCCGTCCAGAGAAGCGGCCTGATCCCGAGGGGGAGGCGCCCGGCGCCATTTGCCGGTGTCGGCCCCCCGCGGCCGGCCGACTGGTACAACGGACGAGATGAACCCCGACGGCGTTGCCGAGCTCGCCGCCCGCGTGGGCGCGAACGTCGCGCGCGCCGTCACCACCAAGCCCGTGGTGCTCGAGCAGCTGCTCGTGGCACTGCTCGCCGGGGGTCATGTGCTGATCGAGGATTACCCCGGCGTCGGCAAGACGGCGCTCGCACGCGCGCTCGCCGCCTCGATCGGGTGCGAGTGCTCGCGCATCCAGTGCACCGCCGACCTGCTGCCGTCCGACATCACCGGCGCGAACATCTACAACCAGGCCAGCGGCCAGTTCGAGTTCCGGCCGGGACCGGTGTTCGCGAACCTGGTGTTCGTCGACGAGGTCAACCGCGCGCCCGCGAAGACCCAGTCGGGGCTGCTCGAGTGCATGCAGGAGCGCCGCGTCACCGTCGACGGCGCCACGCACGAGCTCGCACAGCCGTTCCTGGTGATCGCCACGCAGAACCCGATCGACTACGAGGGCACCTACCCGCTGCCCGAGGCCCAGCTCGACCGCTTCATGGTGCGCCTCACGCTCGGCTACCCGGAGGCGGCGGCCGAGGCCGGCATGCTCGCCGAGCACGCCGCGCGCGACCGCGTGCAGGATCTCACTTCGGTCACCGATGTCGAGGACGTGCTGGAGGCTCAGCGCATGGTCTCCTCCGTGCACGCCAGCGAGGCGGTCTGCCGCTACGTGGTCGCGATCCTCGCCTGCACACGCAGCGACCCCCGCGCCGAGATCGGCCCGAGCCCCCGAGCCGGGCTGATGCTGCTGCGCGCCGGGATGGCGAGGGCGGCGTTGCGGGCGCGCGATCACGTGCTGCCCGACGACGTGCAGGAGCTCGCGCCGGCAGTCCTCGCCCACCGCCTGCTGCTCGCGCCGGGAGCGGGGGAGGGCGAGCGTGGGGCGGTGATCACCGAGGCGCTCAGCCGCGTTCCCGCGCTATGAGCCGGCCGCTCGCCGTGGCCGGTCTCGGGCTGGCGTTCTGCCTGCTCGCCGAGCTGCTCGGCGAGCCCGCGTTCCTCGTACCCGGTGTCGCGCTCGTGGCGGTGGCGATCGTGGCCGAGGCCGCCGTGCGCCTGACGGGCTGGCGCGTACATCTGATTCGCGAGCCGCTCTCGGCGAGCACCGAAGAGGGGGCGCGTGTGCACGTGCTCACACGTGTGCACGGCCCGCGGGCGCTGCGCCGCAGCGGCGAGTTCGCACCGCTTGCGGACGCGGAGCCGCGGCCGCGACGGGGGCGCGAGGACGAGGTGCACGAGGTCGCCGTGCTCGCGCGGCGCCGCGGGCTGCACGAGATCGGGCCGTCGTTGCTGCGCTTCGCGGACCCCTTCGGGATGTGCTCCCGCAGCGTGCTGTCCGAGCCGACGCGGCTGCTCGTGCTGCCGCGCGTGGAGCGCGTCAGGCAGGCCGACGTGGCGCGGCTGGGTGGCAGCGCCAGCTCGCGGCACAAGCTCCCGGCAGCCGCCGGGGAGCTCGACGACCTGCGTCGGGCCGACTCCCACGCGAGCGCCGGGCGCATCCACTGGCTGAGCACCGCGCGCACCGGCACGCTGATGGAACGACGACTGACCCCGGAGACCGACGCGCGCCCGCTGGTAGTGCTCGACGGCCGCGACTGCGCCGGTGCGGACGCCTTCGACGCGGCGGTTCGCGCCACCGCCTCGATCTCGCTGGCGCTCGCGCGCTCCGGGGGCTGCACGCTGCTGCTGCCACCCGAGCGTCGCGTGCACCGCCTCGACCGGGCGCTGTCCTCGTGGCGGCGGATCCACACGCAGCTGGCCCTGATCGAGCCCTCCGACGCGCTCGCATGGGACACGATCCGCCTCGCCCCCGTGGTGGTGTGGGTGAGCGCGAGCGCCGACCCGCACGCGCTCGCGCATCCCGGGGCCGACACCTGCTTCATCGTGTCGCCGTTCCCGGGCGCGCGTGCGGAGGTGCTGTTCACGGTCGCGGGCTGTGCCGTCCAGCGCCATGACCGGCGCGCCGCGAGGGCTGCGTAGATGAGCGCCCACGCCGAGGCCCACGTCGCGCCCGTCGCCGCGGCTCGCGTGCACACCGACGAGCAGCTCGCGCCGCTGTGGCTGCGGGTGCTCACGTTCTTCATCGTCACCGCCACCGCCGCGCTCTCTTACGCGCGGCTGCTGCACGATCCCCCGGCGGGCGTGGCCGTCGCGGTCGCCGCCGTTGCCAGCGCATGCGGGGCCGGGCTCTCGCTCGCGCCCGCGGTGCTCCGTGGCGCGCCTCGCAGCGGACGGGGGCGGCTGCGCGGGCGGCCGGCGCGTGCCGCCGTGATCGTGCTGGCGGCGCTGGGCGGGCTCGGGCTCGGTCTGCTCGTGGTGGGGGTGCCGGCGCGCCTGATCGCGCCGTGGCACTGGAAAGCGCTGGCGAACGCGGTCGGCGGCGGGCTCGCGCAGCTCGGCGGTTGGAGCTGGCCGTACCTCGGCAGCTCCCACTGGGCGCGGCTTTCGGTGCTGATGCTGCTGGTCCCCGCCACCACGCTGATGGCGCTGCTGTATTTCTGGCCGGCACGCGAGGGTGCCGCCGCACGGCGCCTGGGTGCGCTCGCGATCGCCGTCGGGCTCGCGGTGAGCGGCATGACCAACGTGCCGAACGGCGGCTGGCGCGTGCAGGGTCTGCTGCTGGTGGTGCTCGTGTTCGCGTGGCTGTGGCTGCCGACCGTTCGCCGCCTCGACGCCGGCCGGGCGCTCGCCTGGGCCGGCGGCTGCGCGGTGGCCGCGCTGGTCGTGGCCCCGGCCCTGGGCGCCTCGCACGCCTGGATCCCGCTCGGCACCAGCGAATCGAGCCACACGCCGGTCTTCGGGAGCGTCCGGCCGGTGGCCGGCGACTTCACGGGCACGCAGGCGCTCCTGTACGGGCCGATCACGTTGCCGCGCTCGCAGCAGCCGATGGTGGTCGTGCAGTCCAGCGGGCCGCCGGGGCTGCTGCGTGTGACCTCGCTCGACCGCTTCGACGGACTGCGCTTCCTGCGCACCGACGCACCGCCGCAGACGGTCTCGAGCGACGTTCCCGCCGGAGCGGACGCTAACTGGTACCAGAGCGCCACGGTCACCGTGGGCGCGCTGCGCTCGAACATGCTCGTCGGCACCTCGGGCATCACCACCCACATCACCTGGCACGGGCGCCGGGCGCCGACCGTCGGCGAGGCACCCGACGGAACCCTCTCGCTGAGCTCGCCGCCCGCCAGCGGCACCCGCTACACGGTGCTCTCCTACGCGCCGAAGCCCACGGCCGAACAGATGCGCGCGGCGCCGCAAGCTCTCCCGAGCTCCTACCTGCCCTACACGGAATTCGAACTGCCGCTCGCATCGGCCAGCGCGCGGCAGGCGCCGCAGCTCGCGCGCGAGGCCGCCTCGCCGCCGCGGCGTGGCCAGCTCGTGCGTCCGCCGCAGCTCGGGAGCGGGACCTCGACCGTGGCGCGGCGGATCCTCGCCTCCCCCTACGGACCCATGTACGCGCTCGCCAGGCGCCTGGCGGTCGGCGCCGGCACCAGCTACGAGGTCACCGATCGGATCGAGCGGTATCTGCTCGCGGGCTACACCTACGACGAACAGCCGCCGCTCGCGCGCTACCCGCTGGAGGCGTTCCTGTTCGAAAGCCGGCGGGGCTACTGCGAGCAGTTCGCCGGGGCGATGGCGCTGATGCTGCGCATGGACGGGATCCCGGCGCGGGTCAGCGTCGGCTTCAGGCCGGAGCTGCTCCGGCCCCCCAGCTCCACCGGTGCCCAGCTCCCGGGGGGCTCGGCTTGGACGGCGCGCCCGCAGGACGCCCACGCCTGGGTCGAAGTCTTCTTCAACGGCATCGGCTGGGTCCCGTTCGATCCCACCCCGGCGACGTCACAGGGGGGCGGCGGAGGAGGCGGGGCGGCGTTCGCGGCGATGCTGTTGGCGACCATCTCGCCGGGCGCCACCCGCGCGCACGGCTCCCCGGCCACCGGCCCGGCCGCCGGCACGCCCGCCGGGTCAGGGGCGCGGGACCGTGCCGGGGCTTCGGGACCCGCCGCCTGGGAGTGGGGGCTGCTCGCGCTCGCTCTGAGCTCGGGGCTCGCGGTCTGGGTCTACGTCCGTGCCGCCCGTGTGCGTGCCCGGGTCGGGGACATCGACGGCGTCGAGGCCGCGGTGCGCGAGCTGGAGCGCGCGCTGCGCGGCTCGGCCTGGCCGCTGGCGCCGGGCACGACGCTCACGCAGGTGGCGCAGAGTCTGGAGCGCCTCGGCCAGCCCCACGCCGCCGACTACGTGTGGAGGTTGTGCCAGCGGCGCTTCGGACGCGCCCCGGCGCCCGGCGCTCAGGAGGGCGCGGACGCGCGTTTCGAGCGCCTGGCGCTGCGCCGCGCGCTCGCTCACGGG
>Ga0335085_10017251_pt1 | contig 10409 bp, 8 predicted proteins | sample Lox_Sample_45_FD_206712 | JGI IMG/M metagenome (GOLD analysis project Ga0335085, IMG submission 206712) | Soil microbial communities from Loxahatchee National Wildlife Refuge, Florida, United States - Lox_Sample_4.5 | ecosystem: Environmental > Terrestrial > Soil > Wetlands | place: USA: Florida...
ACGATAACGCGCCGGATGCAATGCCGGCCGCCACGCTCGCAAGGCTGCAATAGTGCAGGGGGGGTACCTTCGTCATCGTCCGCTCGCCCAGCCAAATCGTTTGCCCGGCGATCCCGCCGGCACGAGATGCGGGGCCTCCAATTCGCCGCTCAAACGGGCAACCCGCCCCGCAAGAACGCATCCGCGACCGCCGCGTGCAGTGCAACCCCGTTCGCCATCGCGTCCTCGTTCAGCATCATGCGGTTGGAGTGGCAGGCGTGGGCGTGATGGTGGTCCACGCCGTCCGGCGCCACGCCCAGGAACATCATGCAGCCTGGCATCTTCTGCAGCACGTAGGAGAAATCCTCCGCGCCCATCAGCGGCGCCGTCATCTCGAGATAACCGCCGGAGCCGAGTAGATCTTGCGCCACGCCGCGCGCAAATCCCACGAAATCCGGATCGTTGCGCGTGACGGGGTAGCCTGCTTCCAATTCCACCTGCGCATCGAGCCCATGCGTCTTCGCCACACCCTCGGCAATGCGCAGGATTCCCGCGCGCGCGAACTCGCGGCTCTTCTCGGAGAAGCTGCGCAGGGTGCCTTTCAACTCCGCGCGCTCCGGCACCACGTTGATGGCCGTGCCGGCGCTGATCTGGCTGATGGACAGGATGATGGGATCGAACGCATCGGTTCGCCGCGTCGCGAAGCTCTGCAAGGCCAGCACCGTCTCGCACGCCGCGGGGACCGGATCGAGCGTCAAATGCGGCTGGCTGGCGTGGCCGCCCTTGCCGGTGATCGCGATCTCGATCTTGTCGGAAGCCGCCATCATCGGACCGGGCCGGCAGGCAATCACGCCGCTCGGAATGTTGGGCGAAATGTGGATCGCGAACGCGGCCTGCGGCTTCGGTGTCGCATCCAGCAATCCGTCTTCGATCATGTAGCGGGCGCCGTGAAAGCCTTCCTCGCCCGGCTGGAACATGAACTTCACGGTGCCGTTCAGGCTGTCCCGATGGCGGTGCAGGAGGTGCACCGCGCCCACCAGCATGGCGGTATGGGCATCGTGGCCGCAGGCATGCATCGTATTCTCGACTTCGGAGGCGAAGTCGAGGCCGGTATCCTCCGGCATCGGCAACGCGTCCATGTCGCCGCGCAGCAGGATGGTCGGTCCCTGCTGGCTGCCGCGCAGCGTCACCATCATGCCGCTGGTCGACGGCCCATCGGCGATTTGCACGTCGAGCCCCTCGAGCGCGGCGCGTGCCTTCTTCGTCGTCTCGGGCAGATGCAATCCGCGCTCGGGATGGCGATGAATTTCGCGCCGGAGCGCCACCACCATCGGCATTAGGTCTTTCGCGCCCGCGCGCCAATCGGTCTTGCTCACGATTGCAACATTCCCTTCGACTTCGCCACATGGGTCGCGATGGCGTCCATCAGCGGCGGCGACAGGCAATCGTAAGGCTCAAGCCCCAATTCCTTCAGCCGGCCGCGCACCTCGCCCATGCGCTTGGGATCGAAGCCCGCTTCGATGATGGACGACACGAATGCCGCGAATTCGGGCGCCGACCAGCCGCTTTGATCGGACAGCTCGGTGTGCACGAAATCGAGCCCATAGAACGGGTGGTTCTTGTTTTCGATGCGGCCGAACATGTGCGCGCCGCACACACCGCAGGCATGGCGCTGGATCGGCGCATTGGGATCGACCACCTTCAGCTTCTCGCCATGCGCGATCACGCTAACCTTGTCGCGCGGCACCACCGCGATCATCGCGAACAACGCTCCCTTCGGCTTCCAGCATTTGGAGCAGCCGCACACATGGTTGTGTGCGGTCTGGCCCGCGATCTTCACCACCACGGGATCGGTCTTGCACAGGCAGCGAATCTCTCCGCCGGCGAAGTCCGCCTTGCCCGGCTTCACGCCATGATCGACTGAAGGATGAATTGAGACGGCCATGTCACACCTCCCTGTTCGTCGGTTCAATACACCACCACGCTCCGGATGCTCTCGCCTTTGTGCATCAAGTCGAAGGCATCGTTGATCCTGTCGAGCGGCATCGTATGCGTGATCAGATCGTCGATATTGATCTTCTTGTCCATGTACCAATCCACGATGCGGGGCACGTCGGTCCGCCCGCGCGCGCCGCCGAAGGCGGTGCCGATCCAGCGCCTGCCGGTCACCAGCTGGAACGGCCGCGTGGAAATCTCCTGCCCCGCGCCCGCCACGCCGATGATCGTGGAGACGCCCCAGCCGCGATGACAGCATTCCAATGCCTGCCGCATCACGTTCACATTGCCGATGCATTCGAAGCTGTAATCCGCGCCGCCTTGGGTCAGTTCCACCAGATGCGCGACCAGATCGCCTTTCACCTCTTTCGGATTGACGAAATGCGTCATGCCGAATTTACGGGCCATGGCTTCGCGTGCCGGATTGATGTCCACGCCCACGATCATGTTGGCGCCGACCATCCTGGCGCCTTGGATGACGTTGAGGCCGATGCCGCCCAGCCCGAACACCACCACATTCGCGCCCGGTTCGACCTTGGCGGTGAAGATGACTGCACCGATACCCGTGGTCACGCCGCAGCCGATGTAACAGATCTTGTCGAAGGGAGCGTCCTTCCTGACCTTCGCCACCGCGATCTCCGGCAGCACGGTGTGGTTGGAGAAGGTCGAGCAGCCCATGTAGTGCAGCACCGGCTTGCCGTTCAGCGAGAAGCGGCTCGTCCCATCCGGCATCACACCCTTGCCTTGCGTGGCACGGATCGAGGTGCACAGATTCGTCTTGCGGCTCGTGCAGCTTTTGCACTCGCGGCATTCCGGCGTGTAGAGCGGGATCACGCGATCGCCGGGCGCCACCGACTTCACGCCCGGTCCCACTTCCAGCACCACGCCGGCGCCTTCGTGTCCCAGGATCGCGGGGAACTGTCCCTCCGGGTCGGCGCCGGACAGCGTGAATTCGTCTGTGTGGCAGATGCCGGTCGCCTTGATCTCGACCAGCACCTCACCGGCCTTGGGGCCGTCCAAATCCACGGTCTCGATCTCAAGCGGCTTTCCGGCCGCGAACGCAACCGCCGCGCGTGTCTTCATTATTCGGCTCCCGGGCTGGTTATTCTGCATAGAAGCCCGCCCGCCCGACGCGCGCAAGCGGCGCGTCCGCGCACGATTTGGTCATATTCGCCTGCGAGACTCCCGTTCTTCCCTCCCGGGACATATCTCTTTCCCCATGATCGAAGTCCGCGACCTGACCTATGAGTATCCCGCGACGCGCGCGCTGGAGGATGTGAGCCTCAGCGTGCCAGGCGGCACGATCACGGCATTGGTTGGGCCGAACGGGGCGGGCAAGACCACGCTGCTGCGCTGCCTGGCGGCGCTGGAGCCGCCCTATTCGGGCACGGTCGCCATCGACGGCCTCGATACCGGCGCCAACCCCCGAGAAATCCACGCCCGCCTGGGCTATTTGCCCGATTTCTACGGCCTCTACGACGATCTCACGGTCCGCCGTTGCCTCACCTATGCCGCGCGCGCGCATGCCATAGCGCCGTCGCTGGCACCCCCGGCAGTGGAGAAGGCGGCCAGGCGCGTGGGCTTGCTGGACCGCCTGGAAAGCAAGGCCGGCGAGCTTTCCAGGGGCCTGCGCCAGCGCCTCGCCATCGCCCAGGCCATCGTGCACGAGCCCAAGGTGCTCTTGCTGGACGAGCCGGCCGCCGGCCTCGACCCGCAAGCGCGGCGCGACCTCTCCACGTTGCTCGTGTCGCTTCGCGATGCCGGCATGACGCTGGTGGTATCGTCGCATATCCTGGCCGAGCTGGAAGACTATTGCTCGGAGATGATCATCATCGACAAGGGCCGCGTGGCCGGCGGCAAACCGATCAAGGTCAAGGAGGTCGAGCGCGTCCGCTATGCCATCGAGCTCGCGACTGCGCGCGCCGATCTCGGCGAATTCCTCCACGGCGAAGGCATCGACGTGCTGGAAGCCGACGACCGCCACGCGTCGATCGTATTCACGCCGAACGCGGCGGCGCGCGCCAAGCTGGTGCGCGATCTCGTCGGCGCGGGATTCGAATTGGCAAGCTTCGGCGCGGAAGGCCGCAGCCTGGAAGAAGCGTATTTCGCGGAAGTCGGGAAGGAGGCGTCATGAATCCCGAATTCCTTCGCAATCTTTGGCTCGAACTTTCGCCGCGCCGCGTCTTGCTGATGACCGTGCTGCTGGGTCTGGCGATTTTCGCGGCGGCGATTTCCGGCGGCAGGGACTACCTGCCCGCGGCCGTCGCGGAATCGCTCTACTATTTCATCGTCGTGATCTGGGGCGCCCGCAACGCGGCGCTGAGCGTCGTGGGCGAGATCCGCGACCGCACCTGGGACCTGCAGCGCCTCTCCGCGCTCGGCGCCGGCGAGATGACGTGGGGCAAGCTGGCCGGCTCGACCATCTACAATTGGTACGGCGGCGCGCTGTGCCTTGCCGTCGTGCTGGTCTACGGCTTCGCCAAGCGCGGGCCCGCGGCCACTTTCATCGACCTGATCTATTACCTCACCATCGGCGTCATCGCGCAGGCGGGCGCCATGCTGGCAAGCCTCATCGCCGTGCGGCGGCGCCAGCGCCACACGCGCTTCGAGATATTCCTCTATCAACTGGCGGGGTTCGTGGCCGCGCTGGTCGCGTTCTGGGTATGGGAAATGGCCGATCCCGCCGGCTCCATCATCACCCATCGCCCGCCCACGGATTTCATCGTCTGGTGGGGACAATCCTTCGATGCGCGCCCCTTCCTGCTCGTTTCGCTGGCGCTCTTCGGCGCCTGGATTCTCGTCGGCTGCTATCGCGAAATGCGCCGCGAATTGAAGATGCGCAACGGCCCCCTCGTCTGGCTCGGCTTTCTCGTCTTCATGGGCCTCTACGTCGCGGGCTTCGACGCCTGGCTTTCGCGCGATGCGCAGATGGCGCAGTGGAGCGTGGGCACGTTGCGCTTGCTGCTCGCCGCATCGATGTACGCCACGCTCACCTACATCATGGTGCTGCTCGAGCCGAAGGACCGCGTGCTCTACCGCTGGCTCGGCTCGCAGCTCGGCCACGGCCGCATCGTCGCGTTCTTCGCGAATTTCCAGGCCTGGATGATGAGCTATCTCGCCGCCGCCGCCGTCACTCTGGGGTTGATCCTTTGGGTCGGCCGGCACGAGAGCAGCCCGGCGGAGGCGCAGGCCGTGATTGCCGCGGGCCTGGGCTTCCTAACCCGCGACGTCGGCATCTTCGTGCTGTATCACGCCTTTGCCTCGCGCCGCCGCGGCGATTTCGGCGTGCTCGCGATCCTGTTCGCGCTTTACGTGCTGCTGCCCGAAATCGCCAAGGGACTGGGGTTGTCGAGCGACCTGACGATCTTCTTTCCCCAGCCGACGACGCCCATTTGGCTCGGGCCCGCCGTCGCCTGGGGCGAGGCGCTGGTCATTTTCGCGCTCGCCTTCACGCGGGTGGCGCTGGTCTCCGTCCCGCAACGAACGCGCGCCCTGCCCGCGTGAATGAAGTTGCCTTGCCCTCGACGGTCATTCCCGCGCGGGCATGGGAAGACAGGTCTGGCTATTCCCGCACTCCGTTCGCCTGCGCCGCCGGGCCGTTCACCGGCTCGGCGTTGAGCGCGGACTGGGTGATGACCACGCGATAGACCGCGCCGTCGGCGAGCGGCATGTAGACGGCCGAGCCGAAATTGCGATCTTCCACATACGAACGATCGAGCAGCCAGAACAGCCACGCCCGCGGCACGAATTGATTCACCGCGGGCTCGGGCCCTGCCAGCGAGCAGGCGGTGATGGTCTTGCCATTGCCGGCGGCCGCGCTCGTGTATTTGTTGCTCAACTGGTCGAGGTCGTAAGTCGTGTTGAGCCCCAAGACGTTTGCCCATGGCTTCCACTTCTGCACGCGCGCGGAAAGCATCCATTCGTCGCCCTGGATGTTGCAGGTGGTGGACTGCTTCGGGCCGTCAAGCCGCTGAACCGTGACGAGATAGAGCTGCTGCGAGGGGTTCAGCGCCTTCACGCTCACTTGCGCGACCGGCGCTTCGTGCGTGAGCCGGACGAAGGTCTGGGTGTTGAGTGCGATCAGGCTCGCCGCCACGCCCAGAATGGCGATGGGCGAACCGATGACGAGCCGCGCGGCACCGTTGCCGGGGTGGCCCGAAAATACCCGGACGATGCCCGTGAACACCGCCAAGATACCCACCGCCGCGGCCAGAAGCGGGATGACAAGCCAGTACCAACCCATTGAAGAGAATAGCGAAATCATGCCGATCTCCCCCCTTGCCCGTGCTTACTAAACGCTTAATGCGGCAAAAGTGCGTTTCGATCCTAGGCCGCTTTTGCGAGCCTGGCCAATTGGCCGAGCAGCGCCTGGGTGCCTTTGAGCCGATCCTCGGGCGTGGCCCAGTTGCGCGCGATCACCACCTTGTGGTCCGGCCGCACTTTCATGGTGGAAGCGTGTTGCGCGATGAGCGTCACGAGTCCCAAGGGATTGGGGAACGCGCCGTTGCGGAACGAAAGCGTGGCGCCTTTCGGCCCCGCCTCGATCTTCTCGACCGATGCTTCGCGGCAGAGATGCTTGATGGCGACGATCTCGAGCAGGTGCTTCACTTCGTCGGGCAACGGACCGAAGCGGTCGATCAGCTCGGCAGCGAAGCGATCGATGTCGGCGCGGTCTTCGATGGAAGCCAGCCGGCGATAGAGCGCCATGCGCAGATTGAGATCGGCGACATAGGATTCCGGGATCAGCACCGCCGCGCCGATGTTGATCTGCGGCGACCATTGATCGGCGAGTTCGGCCGCGCCGTCGCCGATGCGAAGCTGCGAGACGGCCTCCTCCAGCATCTCCTGATAGAGCTCGATGCCGACCTCGCGCACGTGGCCGGACTGCTCCTCGCCCAGAAGATTGCCGGCGCCGCGGATATCGAGATCGTGGCTGGCGACCGAAAAGCCCGCGCCCAATTGATCGAGCGATTGCAGCACCTGCAGCCGGCGTTCCGCCGTTTCGGTCAGCTTGCTGTCGGCCGGCGTGGTGAGATAGGCGTAGGCGCGGCTCTTGGAGCGGCCGATGCGCCCGCGCAATTGATAAAGCTGGGCCAGCCCGAACATCTCCGCGCGATGCACGATCAACGTGTTCGCAGTCGGGATGTCGAGGCCGGATTCCACGATGTTGGTGGAAACCAGCACGTCGACCTTGCGGTCGTAGAAGGCGGTCATGACGTCTTCGAGCACCGTGGGCGACATCTGGCCGTGCGCGACCGCGGCCTTCACCTCGGGCACCGTGTCCTTCAGAAACTGTTCGGCTTCGCGCAGATCGGCGATGCGCGGACAGACGTAGAAGCTTTGTCCGCCGCGGTAGTGCTCGCGCAACAGCGCCTCGCGGATCACCAGCGGATCGAACGGGGTCACAAAGGTGCGTACCGCCAGGCGGTCCACCGGCGGCGTCGTGATGAGAGACAAATCGCGCACGCCGGACAGCGCCAGTTGCAGCGTGCGCGGAATGGGTGTGGCGGTGAGCGTGAGCACATGCACGTCGGCCTTCAGCGCCTTCAATTTTTCTTTGTGCGACACGCCGAAATGCTGCTCCTCGTCGACGATGACGAGGCCGAGATGGGCGAATTCGATATTCTTGGCCAGCAGCGCATGGGTCCCGATGACGATGTTCACGTCGCCGGATGCCAAGCCGGCCTTGGTTTCCTTGGCGTCGGCGGCGCCGACAAAACGCGAAAGCTGGCGGATGGCGACGGGGAAGCCGCGGAAGCGATCGGTGAAGGTCTTGAAATGCTGGCGCGCGAGCAGCGTGGTCGGCACCACCACGGCGACCTGCGCGCCGGACATCGCTTCCACGAAGGCTGCGCGCAACGCCACTTCCGTCTTGCCGAAGCCGACGTCGCCGCAGATCAGCCGATCCATCGGCCGGCCTTTCGCCAGATCCTCGATGGTTTCGGCGATGGCTTTGTCCTGATCGTCGGTCTCCTGATAGGGAAAACGGGCGCAGAATTCGTCGTAGAGTCCGTGCGGCGGATCGACGGCCGGCAGCGATTTCAACTGCCGCGCGGCGGCGATGCGGATGAGTTCGGCGGCGATCTCGCGCACGCGCTGCTTCATGCGCGCCTTGCGGTGCTGCCAGCCTGCGCCGCCCAACCGGTCCAATTGCGCGGTGCCTTCGTCGGCGCCGTAGCGGGTCAAGAGTTCGATATTCTCGACCGGCAGGAAGAGCTTGCCGCCGTCATATTGCAGTTCCAGGCAATCGTGCGGCGCGCCGGCCGCGTCGATGGTCTGCAGGCCGACATAGCGGCCGATGCCGTGCTCGATGTGCGTGACGAGATCGCCCGGCGCGAGCGCGGAGGCTTCCTGAAGAAAATTCGACGCGCGCTTGGATTTCGCGCGCGCCCGCACCATGCGGTCGCCGAGAATGTCCTGTTCGGAGACGATGGCGATGTCCGGAGCCTCGAAGCCGTGATCGAGGCCGAGCACGGCGACGCCGGCCGCACCGGCATGCAGCGATTGCGCGTCCGGCCAATCGCGGACGGCGCGAACGGCAGCAAGGCCGTGATCCGACAACACGCCGCCGAGCCGCTCCGCGGAGCCCTCGCTCCACGCCGCAAGCAGCACGCGCCTGCCACCCGATTGCAGCGCCTTCACGTGATCTGCGGCGGCTTCGAACACATTCACATTCGGCTGCGCGCGTTCGGGCCCGAAATCGCGGCCGATCCTGGCGCCGGCATCCACGGATTTGTTCGATTCCGGCGCCCGATAAGGCGACAGATCGCGCACCGGATGCGCCATGAGCCGTGCGGACCATTCGTCCGCCGTCAGGTAGAGGCGCTCCGGCGGCAGCGGACGATAAGGCGGCGCGGCGGCGCGGTCGGCGTCCTTCGCGGCGCGGAGGAATTGCCGCCGCGTGTCGTAATAGTCGCCAATCAGTTCCAGCCGCGCCTTCTTCGCTTCCTCGGCCTGATGCGTGAGCAGAACCAGCGCGCGCGGCATGTAATCGAGAAGCGTGTCGAGTTCGCCGTAGAACAGGGCAAGCCAGTGCTCCATGCCCTGGTGCTTGCGGCCGGCGCTGACGGATTCGTAAAGCGGATCGTCGGGATCGGCCGGTCCGAATTCCGCGACATAGCCGGCGCGGAAGCGGCTGATCGTTTCGGCATCGAGCGGGGCTTCGCTCGCGGGCAGAAGCTCGATGGCACGAAGCTGATCGCCGGAAAGCTGCGTGTCGGCATCGAAGATGCGGATCGCCTCCAGCGTCGAGCCGAAGAAATCCAGGCGCAGCGGCTTGTCGGTGCCCGGCGGCCACAGATCGACGATGCCGCCGCGCAGCGCGAAGTCGCCCGGCTCGCGCACGGTGGACGCCTTCACATAGCCGTTGCGCGCGAGAAAGGCGGTGAGCTTGTCATGCTCGACCGTGTTGCCGATGCGCGCGGCGAAGCTTGCTTCGGCGATGGCGGTGCGCGGCGGCACGCGCTGCAGAAGCGCATTGACGGTGGCGACGACCAGTGCAGGGCCGGCATCGGCTTTGCGCCGCGCCAGCGTGGCAAGCGTGGCCAGCCGCGTGCTTTCGATGTCCGGTTTCGGCGAAACCCGATCGTAGGGCAGGCAATCCCAAGCCGGAAAGGAGTGCACCGGCAGCTTCGGCGCGAAGAAGTGCGCGGCGTCGAGTGTGGCCTGCGCAGCGACGTCGTCCGCCGCGACGAACAGCACCAGTCCGTTGCGCCGCTCGGCCGCGCTGGCGGCGATGAACGCATCGTACCCAGCGGGCGCACCGGTGACGGCGAAGCGGCCATCGGTCCTGGCAATGTAGGTCAGACGCTCCACTCTAGGCGCTCCACGTGGGATCCTTGCGGCGGCAGATCGCGCGCATCTGGGCGAACACCGGCGTATCGTGTTCTGGCGGCACGGGCGCGCCCTGCAACCAGTCATAGACAAGCTGATCGGGCACCATCAGCAACGCCTCGAACGCATCGAGGCCCGTTTCGTCCAACGAGTCCAAATGCGCGGCGGCGAAGGCGGCGAAGATGAGATCGGCCTCCTTGAAGCCCCGGCGCTGGGCGCGGAAGAATAGGCGTTTGCGCCGGGCCTCCGAAGAGCCAGCGTTTGGGGCAGTCGTCATGGTGCGGGATATAGCGTTTGACCTTTCATCGCGGAAGGGGGCAGAACGCGCGCGCCCTTCGAGGCCCCGTGCGCGTCATGCTGAGGTGCGAGCGCAGCGAGCCTCGAAGCAGGCGCACGGGGCACCTCAGGGTGACGCGCGCAAGCCGATCGTAATGTCTATCCTGGTGTCCCATGCGGCCCGCGATTCTTTTTCCCCTGTTTGCCGAGACGCGCACGCTTTCGGGCGTGGGGCCGAAGCTCGAAAAGCTGATCGCCAAGGCGGCCGGCAACCGGCTTTTGGATCTCGCGTTTCATCTGCCGAGCGGGACGATCGACCGCAGCTA
>Ga0335085_10017252_pt1 | contig 10408 bp, 10 predicted proteins | sample Lox_Sample_45_FD_206712 | JGI IMG/M metagenome (GOLD analysis project Ga0335085, IMG submission 206712) | Soil microbial communities from Loxahatchee National Wildlife Refuge, Florida, United States - Lox_Sample_4.5 | ecosystem: Environmental > Terrestrial > Soil > Wetlands | place: USA...
CACGGACGCTGCCCATAAGCTGCGCGCCAAGATGGCAGCCCGACCACCCGGCGCAACCCGGAAGCGAGCGGTCTGGATCGTCCACGGCATGGGCCAGCAGGTGCCCTTTGAAACCCTGGAGCAACTGGCCGAGGGGTTGATCAGTGCAGCCGAGCAATCCAATCCACCGCTCCCGGTTCCTCCGCCCAAATTTCGCGAGGTGCGAGTCGGCAACACCGTGCTGCAGCGAATTGAACTGGCCCTGCCCCGCCCCGGCGCCGACCCGCAAGAGGTCCACCTGTACGAATGCTATTGGGCTCCCAAGACTGAGGGTGCAGTCAAGTTGACGGACGTCATAAGTTTTCTCTGGGACGGCGGCACGCGCGGTCTGGCCAATTTTTTTACCGGATTCGCCCGGGCACTGTTCGGCAACATGATCAAATTTCCTCTGAGCTGGCGTACTCCAACTTATCTGCTGGTGACCCTGGCGGTGCTCGCAGCCCTGACGGTGATCAACGCCATCGTCATTGGCATGGGCGCGTCGCTTGCGGGCCTTAGCAGTGCCCAGAAGTTTGTCCCCAGGGAACAGGTTCAGGCCCTTACCGCGGTGGCAAGTATGGTTTGTGCGCTCGCTATCACCTTCGGAGTAACGCTGTTTCTGGCCGAGATGAGCCGGCCCACCCGGGGTACTTCCCTATCCTACGGACGGAGAGTAAGAGATTTGACCTGGGTGGCTTTCGGAATCACGATCGCAACCATCTTGTGTGGCGCCAAGATATGGCTCTCATCGTGTGGGTCAGGTGCACTCCCGCTTGGCTCACGCCCGAGCTTTTTCAGAACTCCGTGATTCACTTTGCCAACGCCCTGGTGCTGTCAGTCATTGTGATCATGATTGCCGCCCAGATTGTCGAGTGGCGAAATGTGTCCAAACACAAGAGCGGTCTGAGGCAAGGCGCGACGCCCGAAGAAAAGAAGGAAAGCGAAACCAGTCCCACCCTGCGCGCACTGTTCTATGTTGCATTTGTGGCCCATGTGAGTGCAGTTGCCGGGATCATTTGGCTGGCATCGGGGGGACAGGCTTGGGCCATCCCGTTCCCTCCCGTGCTGGATTGGTTGTGCGGCTGGCCCACCCACTGGCTGCGATAGCTGCTGGGGGTTCCGCTGTGGGAATGCATGTGCAGCTTTGTGAAGGGAATCCGCGGGCGCGGTTTATCTGGCGCAAGCAAAGGGCAGCGACGACTTTGAATACGAAAGAATCGCCATCGTAGGGCATTCGCTGGGGTCAGTGATCGCTTACGACACGCTCAACCGCCTGATCGCCGACAATGCCCTGGTCTCGGACGCGACTGGAATTGTCCGCCGTACTGGTTTGTTTCTTACTTTCGGCAGTCCGCTGAACAAAATCGCTTTCTTCTTCAGCGTGATGGGAAAAAACACCAAGCACATTCGCGAGCAGCTGGCCGCGGTGGTGCAGCCCATGATCCAGGACTACCGAAACCGCACCTTCCGCTGGGTCAACGTGTATTCACGCAATGACATTATCTGCGGATCGCTCGACTTTTACGATCTGCCCGGCACGCCGGTTCCCCCGGGAGTGGAAAACGTTCGCGACGAAGATGCTTTGATTCCTCTGGTCGCGCACGTCGAGTACTGGAAAAACCCGACCCTGTGGAAACAGCTGTGGTCGGAGATCACGCGCTGACTATGTCGGACTGCACGTCTTTGGCACAGGCAGCTCTCAGGTGGCCGGAGCGCATCCGGGCGTAAGAGGTAGCGCGATTTGCAGGGAGGTGCCGTCGGTGTTTGCTTCTACCTTCATCCAGCCCCCGAGTTCGCGCACGCGTTCGCGCATGCCGCTGAGCCCCACGCCCATTCCGGTGCCGGTCTGATCAAAGCGGCTGAGCACTTCCGGCCTGATGCCGCGCCCGTTGTCCTTCACTTCCAGGATGACCTGCCCCGCCTCTTGCCGGATGAGGACCTGCGCCACCGACGCCCCGGAATGCCGGTGCACGTTGGTCAGGCCTTCCTGCAGGATGCGGAAGAGAACCAGCTCCACATCCGCGGGCAAACGCGCCATATCGCTGGCCGCATCCAGGGTCACCTGAATGCCGCTGCGCTGGGCAATGCCCTCGACCAACCAGCGGGCGGCGGAGGCCAGCCCCACATCGTCGATCATGGGCGGATGCAGCAGGTAAGAGAGCGTCCGAATTTCAGTGACGCACTGCTCCATTAACTCTTGCGATTGGGTCCACAACCCGGCCTGGTCCGGCGCCTGTCGAAGCATGTCAAGATTGAGTTTCAAACCCACCAGGTACTGGCCGAGACTGTCGTGCAACTCACGCGCGATGCGGCGGCGCTCGGCGTCCTGCAACGTCAGCACGCGGGTGGACAGCCGCCGCAAGGCAGCGGTGCGCTGTTCCACCTGCGATTCCAGTTTGTCGTTGAGCAGGCGCAAATTGGCTTCACTCTCCCGCAGCGCCTGTTCCGCCCGCTTTTGCTCGGTAACGTCACGCATAAAACATCGGGTATGGACGAACTCACCGTTTTCCCACAGCCCGTTGGAGTAAATCTGCACCTGCTTTGCGGAACCATCTTTGCAGCGCAGTTGCGCGGGGCAATCGTAGATATCTTCTCCCCGCATCAGCCTCCGCCAGTACTCGGCAAAGACATCCTGCTCAACGTGAAATTCCGAGAATGGATGGCCGACGTACTCATCCGGGGAATATCCCAGCAGATGCAAGAGCGCCTTGTTGGCCCACAGGATTTTCTGGTCGGCGCCAACCTGCTGCACCCCCTCCACCGCATTCTCCAGGAGATCCGTCACTTCCGACTGTTTGCGACGCAGCGAGTCCTGGGCGTCGATGCGCTCAGCCTTGGCGGTTTCAAGTGCCTGCGCCTTCTGCTGCAAATAAGAAATGCTGCGCAGGCGTTCCTCGTCCGTGGACAATGCGGTATAGCTCTCATCCGGAATCACCGCGGAATGGGCGGCACAGATTTTCAGAAAGGGATCAGCATCTTCGTCCTGATTGAAGTTTGTGATGGGATAGGCGCAATGCAGAGAAAACGAGTGGGCATGGGCCAGATCATTCCACAGTTCTTCCAGCCGGAGCGCCGCCTCGTGCTTTCCCTCAGCCCACAACAGGGCCACCATCTCTCCGAAGGCCACCACCCGCAATTCCTGGGTGCCGGTGACGGCACCGATTTGATCGAAGAAACCTCCGATTACGGAAGCGAAGCAGGCCGCGTCTGGCCAGCCATCGCGCATGAACCGGGAAAGCGTCTCCGCCGCGTCGACGGCAATCAACCGCCGCTGCCGAATCGAGCTGGCTACGTCGAAGCCGCGTTCCTTCAGTCGCTGGAAGAGTCCATCGCGATGGGTCTTGGTCGCGATCACAACAGCCGCATCCCCCGCTGCGAGCGCGGTGCCGATAAAGCGGCTGATCGCGCCCAGCAGGGCCGCATCCTCCGTATAAAACTGGACCACATGACCGTGGGAATCGTGGTCATGCCACTGCGCTGGCGGCGCCACGGGAGTGGTCAGCGGAGGGTTACTGGTACTCATATATGAAAGTTCCCGAGATTGTGATTGTTGCAGTAACTCTCCGGACGTCCAATACGGTGAATCATGTAGAGCAAAATGCTGGAATTAGCGGCACGACTGAAGTCGTACCCTGCCCAAACCTGGTTGAAATAGCGTTTTTCTCCAGCCTCTGGAGCCGTGCCCTACCCCAACATTGTGCACGTCATCACAGCGCACTAGCGGAACAGGTTTCGGGCAAGGAAGAAAGCATTCGCCGGCCGTTCCGCGAGGCGACGCATAAAATACGGATACCACTCCGAGCCGAACGGGATATAGACGCGCATGCGCCAGCCCTCGCGCACCAGCCGCCGCTGCAAGTCGCGGCGAATGCCATACAACATCTGAAATTCAAAGGCGTCGCGTGGAACCTGTTCCTGGGTGGCAAAAGCCTTGGCTTGATGGATGATCTTTTCGTCGTGTGTCGCCAGCCCGTGGTACACGCCGCTTTTCATCAGAATCTTCATCAGCCTGACGTAGTTCGCGTCCACGTCTGATTTCCTCTGAAAAGCGATTTCGTCCGGCTCCTTATAAGCCCCTTTACACAGGCGGATACGGATCCGTTCGGCCAACAGCTTCTCGATATCACTCTCCGCGCGTCGCATATAAGACTGGATCACCGCGCCCACCGCGTTCGCGTGGCCGGGCATGCGGTGCAGTTCATGGACGAAATCGAGGGTGCGCTGGGTGTAGGGTGAGCCTTCCATGTCCACCCGCACGAAATTGGGTGGGCTCATGGCCGCCGCTTTTGCCACCAGGCCGGTGACCAGATCGCGGGCAAGCTTCTCGTCCACGTCGAGGCCCATGTGGGTCAGCTTCAGGCTAACGTTGGCGTCGAGCTGGCGGTTGCCGATTTCGTCGAGCATCTGATGATAGAGCTGGGCGCTAGCGCGGGCCTCCTCGACGTTGGTGACGTTCTCGCCGAGATTATCGACGGAGACGCTAAGACCGTTGCGATTGACGGCTTGCGTCACCCGCAGGGCATCTTCGACCTGCGTGCCAGCTACAAAGCGGCCGGACCAGCGCTGCCCGATTTCGGAGCGTTCAGCCAGCCCGCGCAACCAGCGGCTCTCCGAGAGAGAAATGAAAAGCGCCCTCAGCACCGTCGTCCTTCCAGGCCCGGATCGGGATGGCAGGCGCCTTTGCAGCGCATGAAGATCACAGGATTTTGTATCACAGTCGAGGATAATCTGAGCGGGGCTGAGGGTCACCGGGATTTTGATTTATGTGTGTGGTCGGACGCCCCTGTCCGACGCCTTTGATGTTGCTTTTCAGGCTGGAGCTTTGTTTGTGCGCCAACCTGGGTTGATGGCTACGAAATTCTGGAGGTAGGGCAAAGGCAAAATCAAGATCAAAGTCAAAGGCGTCGGACAGGAGTGTCCGACCCATACGGCTTAGCTACCTTGGATCGAACCTGACTTCGATGAACTCATGGGTCTCGTGCCCGGCCGGGACCCATTTCCATTTGTAGATTGCATCCTCTGCCGCCCGCACCAGCACGGGATGTCCGCCCCGCACTTCTACCGACTTGACCACGCCATTGGGCTCGACCAGGGCTTCCGCCTTCACGTTCCCTCTTAAATTCATGGTCCGGGCCATCTCGGGATATTGCGGGGTCACCCGGGTCACGATCTTACGGATGCCCTCGGGGTGCTCCTGCTGGGCAACCGAAGCCGGGTCCAGGACGAGGACCGCGAAAGATAGCAGGAAGAAAGCTGTCAGGCAGCGATTCATAAAGTTCCAGGATCGCTTGCAGCTTATTCGTCTCTGTGGATAGGGAAAAGGTAACCTAGGTAACCAGGTCGAGTAACAGACGTCAGACCGCAGACTTCGGACCTCGGGCCTTGGACTTCAGGCTCTTAGATGTAATCAGACGTGGGAAATATTCCTAGCTGGCTCGGCATCCCCAGAGCAGGCCGGGTCAGCCGACGTCCGACGTCCGAAGTCACGTTAGAAAGACTTCGTCCAGGTAACACCAGCGCCAGTTCTCGCCCGGTTCGAACGATTGGATGATGGGGTGCTTGGTGTGATGGAAGTGTTTGGTGGCATGTTTGTTCTTGGAAGAATCGCAGCAGCCCACATGGCCGCATATAAGGCACTCCCGCAGATGGACCCAGGTATCGCCCATCTCCAGGCATTCTTTGCAACCTTGGCCGCTGGGCTTAACCTGCCGTATTTCTCCCAGGTGAGAACAGGTGGGGGCTGGACGCGCCATTTCAACTACCTCCGCAGAACTGTCACGATTCAACTCGCCTGCCAGCGACGAGGCCCTGACTACAGTTCCGCCTTTTCCAGAAATTTCTCCGCTTCTAGGGCCGCCATGCAACCCGTTCCGGCGGCGGTGATGGCTTGACGATAACGCCGGTCCTGCACGTCACCGCAAGCGTACACGCCCGGCACTCGCGTGAAGACGTTGTTGGTGGTCACCAGATACCCATCCTGATCAGTTTCTAGCTGGCCCTCGAACATCCCGGCATTCGGAATGTGGCCGATGCCCAGGAACATGGCGCTGGTGGGGAACTCCCATACCTTGTCGCTTTTCACATCGCGCAACTTGAGCGCCGTGACTTCCTGCCGGGAAGGATCGAGCACATCTTCGACGATGGTGCCGGTAAGGAAGTCGATTTTCTTGTTCTGCTGGGCCCGGTCGAGCATGATCTTCGAAGCGCGAAACTGGTCGCGGCGATGGATTAGTGTCACCTTGGTAGCGAAGCGGGTAAGGAAGATCGCTTCCTCCATGGCCGAGTCGCCGCCCCCGACGACAGCGATTTCTTTTCCGGAAAAGAAGAAGCCGTCGCAGGTGGCACAGGAAGAAACTCCGTGCCCGATCAATGCCTTCTCCCCGGGCAATCCCAGCCAGCGCGCCGAGGCCCCACTGGCGATAATCAGGGTGCGGGCGTGAATCGTCTCCTTGCCAAAATTCACCGCGAAGGGCCGCTTGCTCAGGTCGACGCTGACCACATGGCCCAGTTGATATTGCGCGCCAAAGCGTCCCGCCTGTTTGCGCATGTTCTCAATCAGTTCGGGACCCTGGATGCCCTCGGGAAACCCGGGGAAATTTTCCACCAGGGTAGTGAGCGAGAGCTGCCCTCCGGGCTCGTGCCCTTCGATCACCAGAGGCTTGAGATTGGCGCGGGCAGTGTAGAGCGCCGCGGTGTGACCGGAGCACCCAGACCCGATAATGACGACGTTGCGAACGTTCTCCATAAAGGATCGAAAAAACTGCGTGGAAGAGCGGCCCTTTGGGACCGCGTTCCGCAGCGCCACACCCCTCGGCCTTTACGTCCAGTGGTTCTACCGGGGCTGAAGCCTGACCCGTACAATCTGGGTACGCGGCGCCCCAAGCGCCGCTCTGCCACGTGAGAGTTAGATGGCCGAGTTCTAATTTGGATGCAACCGGTTCCGCAGCGCTGGAGTCGCGCCTCCGATGCTGAGCCCTACTTTTTCTTCGCCACAGGCTTCTTGACGGAAGATGGTCGCTCTGCCTTCTTCTCCACCACCCCGCCGATCCGCTCCAACTCAGCCGGCACAGTGGTTCGCGCCGCCAGCAAGCCCCGGTAATTTGAAAGGATCGCCGAGGCGCTTTGAAACAACGGCTCGTAGGCGCTTTGGTCCGGAGCCGGTCCTGCCTCCGATCCCGCACACCGCGCCAGCACCACCGAGGATTTACCGAAGCGCTCCAGCTTGATACGACTGGCCGGCGTACTGCTGGTTAACATGGTGGCAGGGGGCGTCACGGCTGAAGCGCTGTCTTCGATTGCAACCTGCAACAAGTCTTTAGGCTCCCGCACCCGGAAGACCAGCGTCTCCACCATGTTCTTGGGATCGACACTGAACGAGTACTGCACCGTCGAAAACAGCGCCTGAACGGAAAACTCGCGCCGGATGCGCACCCAGGTAGCGGTTCCCGGATCGGACGACATCTGGCTACCCGATCCTGGTTGCAAAAAACCCGGCCCCACTTCGAGACTCGACCGCCCGCGATCAATCTCGAAATCCACGCCAAACAGCGGCTGCCTGGGCACCCGGGCCAGAGCCGAGGCAATTTCCTGCTGCTCGGCAGCCGAAGGCGAGCACACGTTAAGCACGTTTACCTTGACCTGGGGTTGCGCCGGCTGTTGCGCCGCCGCCAGAACGCTGAAGCCCAGGCAGATCATCAGACCTAAGATGTTTCGGAGCACCAAGGGATTTTAGCAGGAGGGGCGGGACTTCGGACTGGGGACGGCGAATTGGTGACTGAATCCGCGGTCCGATGTCGGAGTTAGAATCAGCTCATGGCAAATCTGACACTGGTTTACGGAATGCGCCTGCTCCCGTCGGAGGAAGTTGCGGAAGTTGGGGACGCGACCCTGAAACTCAAAAACGGACGCGAGGCCCACGTCACCATGCACGTCCTCGAAGGCAGCAAGGAAGAAATCGAGAAGCAGTTGAAAACCAGCCTGGAAGCGTTCTTCGATTTTTACCCTGAGATCTAGAGTCGGACTTCAGGCGTCAGACCTCGGACATCAGCCCAACCCAGACTTGGAACGCAGTTGCTGAGGTCCGAGGTCTGACGCCGGCCATCCGCTCTATAATCTCTTTTGCGACATGGACCTTTCTTTACGCACACTGCGTTTTCGACTGCAGGCGGCAGGCGTGCTGCCTCGCACCCGCCTGGCCCGTGCCGCCTGTTATCTGCTTGGACTGGACCTTCTCCTCTTTGCTGTGCAAAAACTCTTCGCCCTGTTCAAGGTCTCCTTCGGCCTGGCTCTTAGTGGATGGATAGGAATCCTCAGCTTTCTCGCGATCATCCTTCTTGCCCTGCTCGCCTTCCGCTGGCTCAAGGCCAAACTGCTCTGGCGTCTGCGCAACCGGCTGATCGTGACCTATATGTTCATCGGAGTGATTCCGGTGGTCCTGCTGGTGGCCATGGCGTTCATCACCCTCTACCTGTTTGCCGGCCAGTTCGCGAACTTCATAGTCACTTCTGAACTGGACTCCCGGTTGCGCAGTCTGCAATCGGTAAATGCCGCCATCGCCAACGAACTGGCGGCCCGCGTGGAACGAGGTCAGCCGGCTATTGCCGAATCGCTGGAAGGGCTGAAGCGCAATGATTCGAGCTGGACCTCCCGCCAGATTTGTGCCTGGAAGGGCGGAACTCCGCTCGCGGCGTACAGCGGCGCCACGCCGGGAAAGACTCCCTTTGCATTTCCATCCTTTTTGACTGGAGGCTTTGGCGCAATCGTTCGCGACCAGGGCCAGCTGTATTTGCGCGCAGGAACGCAGCTGGACGCCGGGCCGCAGAAGCTGACTGTGGTCTCGAGCGATGCGCTGGATCGCAGCCTGCTGGAGAAGCTGGCGAAAGATCTAGGGGAGATCACGCTCTACGCATCCGCTTCTAGATCCAAGGGCCTCGGAGCGCCGTCAACCAACTCCGCTCCCCTCATCGCAGAATCTGCCGATAAACAGGACATCACAATCAGCCCGGGCCGAAATGGCATGACGGCGGACAGCGGCCAGGAAGAGCTTCGTCCTGCATTCACCGTGGGTACCTTGCCCGCGGCGGATAACGGCGTGGACCACGAAATCACTTTCGGGACGCCTCTTCCAGTGGTGGATTGGGCCACGGGCGAGCAGAAGAAAACGGGAGCGCTGCTCCGGGTCCAAACCCGGCCGTCGGTGCTCTATACCCGTTTGTTCGCTGCCCTGGGCGACTTCGCCACCGGGGTAGAGTACTTGCTGCTTTTCGCCGCCGTGGTTTTTGCCCTTATCGAGATGCTGGCGCTGTGGATCGGGACCCACCTCACTCGCACCGTGACCGGTGCCGTGGCCCAGCTCTATGAGGCCACCACCCACATCAATCGGGGGGACTTCAGCCATCGCATTTCGGTGAAGTCAAGCGATCAGCTGGCTACTCTGGCCAACTCGTTCAACTCCATGACCGCATCCATCGAGAACCTGATCGAGGAACAGAAAGAAAAGCAGCGCCTGCAAAACGAATTGACCATTGCCCAGGAAGTGCAGGCCCAGCTTTTCCCGCAACACATTTCGCAACTGGCTTCACTCGAGGTGTACGGCTTCTGCCGTCCCGCGCGCACGGTGAGCGGAGACTATTACGATTTCCTGACCGTGGACCCGCACAAGCTCATCCTGGCGGTGGGGGACGTCAGCGGAAAAGGAATTTCGGCGGCGCTGTTGATGGCCACCATTCACTCCGCTGTACGCGCCTACAGCCTGGAGGGCATGCCCAGCCTGCGGGAACCGGTAGGAGCGGCTGCAGGCACCGGCTCCAGCCTAGTCCTCACTCCCCACCTGAACGGCGCCGAGTTGTCATCGGGCGCCATGCTCTCGCTGCTCAATCATCAGCTTTACCAGAGCACGCCGGCGGAAAAATATGCCACCCTGTTTCTGGGCATCTACGACAGCCGCGAACGCTCCCTGACCTACAGCAACGGCGGACACCTTCCGCCCATCATCCTGGGAGAAGATGGATCGGTGCGCCGGCTGGACCAGGGGGGGACGGTCATCGGTTTGTTCGACCGGAGAAGTTATGCAGAGGGAACGGTCGCGATGCGCCGCGGGGAACTCTTCCTCGCCTACAGCGACGGCGTGACGGAGCCGGAAAATGATTTCGGGGAATTCGGCGAGCAGCGCCTTATTGACCTGGTCTGGGAGCATCGTGACCAGCCACTGGCCCGCATCTGCGAGATCGTGACCGCTGCGGTCGACGACTGGATCGGCGCCCACGAGCAGCCCGACGACATAACCCTGGTGTTGGCGCGAGGCCAGTAGATTGAAGTAGTGCGAGCGTGCCGCTGGTACTCCAGCCCCGCTGTGCCGACCTAAGAAATAGGTTCCGAGCCAAGTATTCGG
>Ga0335085_10017253_pt1 | contig 10408 bp, 10 predicted proteins | sample Lox_Sample_45_FD_206712 | JGI IMG/M metagenome (GOLD analysis project Ga0335085, IMG submission 206712) | Soil microbial communities from Loxahatchee National Wildlife Refuge, Florida, United States - Lox_Sample_4.5 | ecosystem: Environmental > Terrestrial > Soil > Wetlands | place: USA...
GTGCTTCTTCGACAGTCGGCCCAGCTTCGGCGGCAGGTCTTCCATTGGGCCCATCCACTGCAACTCCCGATCGATGTCTGAATGCAGGCGATATTTTTTCTGCACCGACGCGATCGACGCTCCAAGAACGTCAATCTTCGCCAAGTCATATTGCCCCAGGCCCATTTGTGCGCAGTACACCAGATACCCGGGCCACTGGCTGTCCACGCTCATCGCTTCCAGACCGACGCGGTCCGCGGCGATGTAGTCCGTGGACGCGATTGCCACCCGCGAATCCACCGGTGTCCCCGACGTGGGCCCGTTGCCTTCCATGCCTTCGTAGCCGTCAATCACCGTTGCGCCCCAAAACGGCCGCATCTTCTGTGCCGTTAGCAGCATGTTGTACTGCATCTGACGTACGCCCACGTGGTACTTCCTCTTGTCGCTCCAGTGTCCATCGTTCGGAGCGCTGTGTAGCGGCGCGCCCAGCGTCATGTTCTTCACCGATAACGACGCCACCGCCGCGTTGTGCGTCTTCAGGACCGCGCAGCAAATCACATATGCATCGGGATCGAACAGCCTCGCCGCCAAACGCACCGGCGTAATGTGCAGGTCAAAATCGATCAGCGTGTGTGTCTCATACTTCGCTTCGCGGTTCAGATCCACAAAACTCAATGGCTGCGTCCGCCATTCCTTCTCCAGCGGCGTGTACCCCAGGTTGTGGTAGCCCTCCAGCGTATCGCCCGCCGACGACTCCGCAATCACCACCGGCCCACGGAATCGTGGCGCCAGGTAATCCATAATCCCATTCAGCGCGTCGGCGTGGGTGGACGCCAACTGCTTCTCCGTGGACACATTGTTAGGCTTAATCACCACGTACTTCTTCCGCAGCAGGCCCGCCTGCACCTCCGCGTCAATACTCATCAACGCGTCGAACACGTTCTTGCGCCGGTTATCCCCGTGAACCAGCGCCACCTTCGATCGCTCCGCATACGGAAAAATGGCAGGCGCGGTGCCCCCCGGAGCCGTTCCCGGAGCCGAATCCGAGCGTAACGAGGGCAACGCGTTGCAAGACTCGGACAGTGCCAGGGCGCTGGCCGCACCGGTAAGCTGAAAAAAATGTCTACGTGACAATGTCATTGTGCCCTCCGTCACTGCCGTCAGTTACAGCCGGGGTATCTTCAGTCTAGTCGGCCCCAATGGAGGCTTCCTATGACGTACGACACATCACGGCGCGGTTTTTTGTCTGCCAGCTTGGCTCTGCCACTGGCCACCCTGACCAATAAACTCGGACCATTTCGGTCGCACTCCTCCCCTGCACCCACCGATTCTCCCGTGATGCTCAACTACCGCACCTTGGGCAAAACCGGTCTCAAAGTCACCACCTTGGGCTTCGGCTGCATGGTCACCTCTGACCCTAGCGTGATCACCCGCGCCGCCGATCTCGGCATCACCTATTTCGACACCGCTCGCGTCTACCAGCACGGCAACAACGAAAAGATGGTCGGCGCAGCCCTGAAAGGGAAGCGCAACCAGATCGTGCTCTCCACCAAATCGCCAGCAGATGATAAGGATGGCGCATTGAAGGATCTGGACACCAGCCTGCGCGAACTTGGCACCGATCACGTCGATATCTGGTACCTCCACGCCAAAACCAAGCCCAGCGAAATCCGCGATGATCTGATCGAGGCCCAGCAAATCGCCAAGCAACAAGGAAAAATCCGCTTCGCCGGTGTTAGCACGCATTCCGGCCAGAAAGAACTCCTGCCCTGGATGGCCCAGAAGAACGCCTGGGACGTTGTCCTCGTCGCCTACAACTTCACCATGGATGCTGGCATGGAGCAGGCCGTGGAAGCCGCGGCCAAGGGCAACCTCGGCGTCGTGGCCATGAAGGTCATGGCCGGCGGCTTCAAGAGCCTAAAGCACGGCGATCCTGCCCTCGAGAAGTTGCATCGCGAAGGTGCGATGCTTTCAGCGCTCAAGTGGGCGCTGAAGAATCCAAACGTCTCCACTACCATCCCCAGCATGACCGATATGGATCAGTTGGACGAGAATCTCAAAGCCATGGCCCAGCCCTTCGCCGCTCCCGACGAAAAATTGCTGGCCAACAAGCTCGATATCATCAAACCTTTATATTGCCGGTTGTGTGGCGATTGCCAAGGTACCTGCGCCAAAGGCCTGCCGGTCCAGGATACTCTGCGATTCCTCACCTACGCCGAGGGCTACGGCCAATTCGCCTTGGGCCGCGAGCATTTTCAGCAATTGCCCGTCGCGCAGAAAACCGTCAGCTGCGGCGATTGCCAGGAATGCACTGTCAAGTGCCCACACGGTGTGCAGGTTTCCGCTCGCATGAGCCGTGCCCAAGAATTGTTTGCATGAGAATCGCATTTCTTCTGCCGTTCCTGCTTCTGCTTAACACCGCTGCGCCCGCGCAGGATTACCTCAACTGCCATCTCGTTTCCGGCTGGGAACAGTCCGGCACCAAACGCGACTTTGCCGCCGACAATCTCTACGAGTACATGGATGGCAACGCAGAAAGCTACCTGCTCTATGGATTTGTCCACATGCAGGGAATCACCTGCACATCGGGTCAGAAGAAACTCGTCATCGACGTGTCAGAAATGGAGGATTCCGACCTGGCCTACGGCATGTTCGCCTCCAATCGTGATCCCAACCAATCCACCGCCAAGATCGCTATGGGTGGGCAGGTCCAACCGCGCCGCGCCAGTTTTGCCAAAGGCAAATTCTACGTGGAAATCGCTGCAAGCCCTGACGGAGATCACACTCCAGCTCTCCAGGCATTCGTCGCGAAAATCGAGCCGCTGCTTGAAGGTCGCAGCGCTCCGCCCGACGCCCTCAACTGGTTCCCCAAAGAAAATCTCGCCTCCGTCCGCCTGGTTCCGGAAAGCGTGCTCGGCCTGAAGCCGCTAAAGCGCGGCTATGTCGCCAAGTACGCGCGAGGACAAGCTTTCGTCGTAATCGAAGCCTCTCCAGATGCCGCCACCGCCGTCTTCAAAAAACTTCAAGCACGTTTTCCCGAGGCAACGCCAGCCAAACTCGGCGATGAATCTTTCGGCGCCCAAACTCAGTACCTGGATAATCTCTGTGTCTTCCGAAAAGGACGTTACCTGGCCGGCTTCGCCAATCTGCCCAACGCCCAAGATGCTCTCTCCCGCTCCGCCGACCTCGTCCACCGCATTCCGTAATAACCCGCTACCAACCGGCGCGGCGCTCCGCTTGAAGCGGATCTTCCCTCACGCTAACATCTCCGGCATGATCCACCCAAGAATGCCCACGCCATGAAACGCCCCTTCTCCGTCACCTTCCTGGGCGTTCTTTTTATCGTCATTGGTGTGGGCGCGCTCGCCTATCACCTCTCAACGTCTTCTTTTGACCGCTGGATGATTCTCATCGCCGCACTGGAGATACTCGCCATCGTCGCCGGGGTGTTCCTTCTTCTCGGCCGCAATTGGGCGCGCTGGTTATTGCTCGCGTGGATCGCCTTTCACGTGTACGCCGCCGCCTTGAATTCGTGGTCGCTGGCGGGCGCGCATCTGGTTTTGCTGATCGCCATCGCCTACTCGCTGCTCACCCCTCCCGCGTCCCTCTATTTTCGCTCGCCGCCGTCACCGTAGCGCCACCGCCGCCGCAGTCCCACGGCCTATGCTTCATGCCCTGCGTCACTGCATTATTCACCCCTCTGTGCTATTCGCTAAGGCAAGGCGGAGTACTCTCCGCGTTGACTCCGAAAGGACCCGCACATGAGAAAATTCCCGCTGCTGTTTTTGGCCTTTCTGGTCGGCTGTTCCGCGATTTCCTTCCGCGGGGGGCCCGCTACCTCACAGATTAAGCAGGACATTGCCTCCTCGTTCGACTCCTGCATGCAGCCCCTGAAAAACGCCAACCAGCCCTATGCCGTACTGGACACCATCAAAATTACCAGCACCAAGATCTACAACAACGAAGCTACCGTCTTGCTCCGCGTCGAATATCACTGGCTGGGGTCGCCCGCCAGCATCCCGGCCTTTCCAGCGCCTCCCTGCAATTACTTTAACGCTCCGTCAGTCGGGAATTCTCCCCAGCCGAAGTTGATCTATAGAATGTCCGGCTCCGATTGGAAATTGGCCGAGATACGGTGATCGCCGGCTCCTGCGCAAGTTTCAAGTGAATCGCTTCGCGCACCACACCGGTGCCCGGGAATCCCTATCCCTACTGCGCTCCCTGCAGCAGTCGTCGTCCCAACTGTCCAAACCTGCAAACTCGCCGTGTCTTGTCCCGAAATCGTGGCCGCATCGTGTCAGGAATGTGTCGTCGAAGAATCCCTGCGCCTTCCATTAGGATTTCGTAAGTCCAACCATTTCTTCGTCCAAATGCCCTCTCCACCCGCTTTCTTGCGAATTTTCCCTCCACCCAGTACACTCAGTAGTTCACAGTTCATTCAAGGACCGCTCGTACCCATGCTGCTCAACCGCGACTATGTCGGACATCTCGCCTCTCAAGTGATCAAAAAGCTCGTCGAAGACGAGCAAGTCGAAATCAAGGAAAAAGACCAGGATCCCATCATCGCCAAGGTCCGCCTCCGCATGCTCGAAGAAATCACCATCGAGGACAAGGTCAACGAGGAAGTGCGCACCATCCTTACCCAATATCAGGATGAAATGCGCCGCACCGGCGTCTCTTATCAGGAAATGTTCAAGAAGGTGAAGGGCCAGCTCGCTCGCGACCGTAAGTTGATTTTGCGCTAACTCCACATCCGCTACAGAAGGGAACAGGGCCGAACCGAAACCATGCGATTGAGCCGCGAAAAAATTGTCCGCATCTCCCACCAGATTGTCGAATTGCTCGTCCAGAGCAACGATGTCGAATTCGTGGAGGACCGCGACACCATTCGCCAGCACATTGTCCAGACCATGACCAATATCCTTAAAGATGAAGAGAAAATCGAGGTCGAGGTCCGCAAGCGCATCACTTCCCAGAAGAAGGAAATCTTGGAAGGCAGCGAAGAATGGGACGTCCTCTTCCGCAAATACTATTCCGAAGAACTTCGCCGCCAGGGTATCGCGGCCGCACCCGAAGAGCATCAGAAGGCCGGCCACCGCTAGCAGCATCGCCCGCAATAAAAAGGGCGGCCACTCTGGGCCGCCCCGCAACACTCCAACGATTCAACTATTGAACTGTATCAAGGGGACGTCGACCCATCGTCCGGCCGCCGCTTCAGTGTCGGACGATCATCATCCGTGCTGCTGGGATCGGTCTGGCTCGTCCCGGTCTGCCCGGGCTGCTTGGTGGTCTGTTCGGTCTTGGTCCGCAATGTCGGCTTGCCCGGTCCCGTGTCTTGTACCTTCCGCGCAAACATCACGTTCCGCAGTCGCGCCTTCACGGAATCGAATTCGGAAGTCGTAACAATATATTCGTCCTTCTCTGGCAGAATCCGCGCGATTTCCTTTTGCGCTGCCGCGATGCGGTCCGGTGTCGGTGGGTGTGTCGAGAACATCTTCGGCACCGTCCCCGGCCGCCGCTTCTCGTCCGCCTGAATACGCTCAAAGAACGTTACGTAGGAGTTCGGATCGTATCCCGCCTTGTACATGTACTGGATGCCCAGAAAATCCGCTTCCTTTTCCGCGTCGCGCGAGAACTTCAGGAACGTCAACGGAATGGCCAGCTGCATACCTTCGTAAATTCCGTAGCCTGCCCATCCGTACGGTACAAAAATCATCGCGGCCATCGCGCCGATCTGAATCAGGTCCGCCTTAGTAGCCTGCTTGGTGCCGTGCCGCGCTGTCACGTGCGAAATTTCGTGCGCCATCACTCCCGCAAGCTCCGATTCTTCCTGTGCCCGCAAAATCAATCCGCTGTTCACATAGAAAAATCCGCCCGGCAGCGCAAACGCGTTCACCTCATCGGAATCGATCACCTTGATCGTAAATGGCACTTGCGCATCCGAATTGCGCACCAGGTTCTGCCCCACGCGGTTGACGTACTCCGTCACCACCGGGTCATCAATCATCTTGGAACTGCGTTCTACTTCCTGCGCTAGCGATTTGCCCAGCGCAATCTCGTGTTCCAGCGAGTAGAAATTGACGCCCTTGCCCACGTTCCGGTTCCCGATCGCGTCCACATCATCCTTCGAATTCTTCGGGTGTACCTGGTTTGGCTGGCTCGGCGTGCTCGAATCGTCCGTAGTGCTCTGGCCGGCCGGAGCCGGACTGCCGGAAGCTTGTCCGCTCGAACTTGGGCTCGCTGCGGGTTGCCCCGGCGTTGCCGCTGGTTGCGTCTTGCTGGAAGGGGCACTGGTCTGGTTCGGGCAGTCTTTCGGTATCTGGGGAGCAGGCTGGCCCGCCTGCGCCTGTGGTGGGTTGCACGGGTCTTGCGGCTGTTCCCGGACTGGAGCCGGATTGGAACTCTGTCCCCGGCCCGCTGCGGGCCAAACCACCAGGCTCGCTGCAAATAGCAGCCCCATGGCGTAGCGCGAAGAGTTTTGTATCATCACTACCTCCCCCCGTCCCATCGGAGTATACACCCGTTCCCCACACGAAACCCTCTATTGCTAAAGGGTAGGATGTGACCCTCCCCGCAAAGGTTTCCCCCGCCTTTGTCTCTTTCCGGTAACCTCTGGTTACCCCTACTTCAAGGGACAGTTGACACTTCCTGCCACTCTATCTACAGTCAAAGACAACGATGAGCGCGCGAAAAATTCAAATCGGCCAACTCTGGAAGAATTTGCAAAGCGGAGACACTTTCCTCGTAACCCGTGTCTATACTGAGGCTTTAAGCACCATCGTGGTCCTCCGCAAGTCCGGCGCCGAGGACGAGCACCAGGTCCGCGTCAAGGTTGAGCGTACCCCCGCCGGACAGAATATCCCGGGCTTCGCTCCCGCCATGGAAGACGATTCCCTCTAGCCCTTCCGCGGCCGCCTCTCAGATCGACCGCACCGGCAACGTCACCACGTCCTCCACCGCCATCAATTCCTTCTGCAGGAACGGCTCGCCATACTTCACGCCAATCATCTGCCCATAATTCCGCGCCAGTAAGTCCATCCGCGCGTCCAGTTGGTCGATCGCCAGGAACACCCGCTGCTTCCTTTCGCTGGCTGCAGGCCGGAATTGCGATCCATACGCCAATATCGCCTTCCGCCGCGTTTCATATTGCTTGCTGATGTCCACGATAAAGTTCGCCGGCATCCCCTCAAACGATGTCGCGTACAGAATCTTGAATGGCCGGAACGGCTCCCCGCTGATCGGCAGTTGTTTCAGTCCCGCCAGAAAACACCCTTCGTATCCCAGCGTCGACGCATGGTAATGATCCGGATGCCGCGCCTCCCAATACGGAAGTATCACCGTATGCGGCCGCAGTTCCCGGATCTCACTCGCCAATCGCAGCTTGTGTTGCCGCGTTGCCTGTACGTCCGAATCCGGCACTCCCAAATTACCTCGCCACGCTACCTGCAAAATCTTCGCCGCTTTCGCCGATTCTTTCGCGCGAATCTCCCGCGTGCCCCGCGTTCCCATTTCTCCTTCTGTCAGGTCCAGAATCCCGGTCTTGTATCCTTTTTGCGCCATCTTCAGCAGCGTTCCGCCGCACGTCAATTCCACATCGTCCGGGTGAGCGGCTATGGCCAAAACGTCCAGTCTCATCGCATCCCTCAAAACTTCCGCGTGGATTGTAGCACCATACCCACCGATCGATTCGCTGCCACACCACCCGCCCACAGAAAAATGTCCGGCGAATATGCTACCTTTTCCGCATGACTGACGCCTCGAACCTTCACGGCCGCGTGGCCCTCGTTACCGGCGCCGCCAAACGCCTGGGACGTGCCATTGCTCTTCGCTTGGCTCACGAAGGCGCCGATGTTGCCGTTCATTACGGCAAATCTGCCGTCGCAGCGAACGAACTCGTCACCGAAATCGCCAAGCTCGGCCGTCGCTCCGCGTCCTTTTCCGCCGAACTCACTGACGTCGCCGCCATCCAAAAACTCGTCGCCGATGTCGCCTCCCACTTCGCCCAACTGGACATTCTCGTCAACGGCGCCGCCAATTTCCTCGAAACCAAATTCGGCGCCACCACCGAAGCCACCTGGGACGCTTCTCTCAACACCAATCTGAAAGCACCCTTCTTCCTGTCCCAGGCCGCCGCTCCCCACCTCGCCCAATCGGGCCGCGGCGTCATCGTCAATTTCGCCGATATCGGCGGTATTCTCGGCTGGACCGAATTTCTTCCTCATTCCGTTTCCAAAGCCGGAATCATCTTGATGACCCGTATCCTTGCCAAGGAACTCGCTCCCGCCGTGCGCGTCAACGCCATCGCTCCTGGCACCATCTCCATGCCCGGCGATCCTCCCGAGTGGCAGGCCGATTTCATCCGCCGGGCGCCTCTTCGCCGCACCGGCCGTCCCGAAGAAATCGCCGATGCCGTTATGTATCTGATTCGCGCGGAATTCCTAACCGGTCACACTCTCGTTCTGGATGGCGGCCGCACCCTGTAACCCCCTCTTCATCATTTGAATTTCCACTGAACTGTATCAACAAAATTTTTGAGCCCTCGCCATGCGCTCTTCCGCCCGAGGGTGTATTCTTATAAATTGTGCATATCGAACTCATGCGCACGGGTTATATAGACTGTAGCGGTCACCCGCGCGGAAGGAACTAAGGCCTCATGGATCAGGAAACATTCGCTCCCCGTCACGTAGAGGACGTCGAAATCCAGGAGTGGCTCGAATCGCTCGATTCCGTGCTGCTTTCCAGCGGTACCGACGTGGCTCGCGAAATTCTCGAACGCCTCCGCGCCCACGCCACCGTCAGCGGTATCGATCTTCCATTTTCCGCTAACACCCCCTACGCCAACACCATCCCCGCCCGTCTCGAACCTCTGTTCCCCGGCGACCAGCAACTCGAACGCCGCATCAAGTCCCTCATTCGCTGGAACGCTCTCGCCATGGTTGTTCGCGCCAACCGCACCGAACACAATATCGGCGGTCACATTTCCACTTACGCTTCCGCCGCTACTCTCTATGAAGTCGGTTTCAATCATTTCTTCCGCGCCCGCTCCGATATTTTCGAAGGCGACACCATTTACTTCCAGGGGCACGCCGCCCCGGGCATTTATGCCCGCGCGTTTCTCGAAGGCCGCCTCAGCATCGAGCAGCTTGAAAATTTCCGCCGCGAACTCAAACCCGGCGGTGGCCTCTCTTCCTACCCGCACCCCTGGCTCATGCCGGACTTCTGGGAATATCCCACCGTGTCCATGGGACTCAGCCCGCTCATGGCCATCTATCAGGCGCGCTTCAATCGCTATCTCGTAAATCGCGGCCTCAAGCCCGCCACCGACGCCAAAGTCTGGGCCTTCCTCGGCGACGGCGAAACCGACGAGCCCGAATCCCTCGGCGCCATCACCCTCGCTTCCCGCGAAAAACTCGACAACCTCATCTTTGTCGTCAACTGCAATCTGCAACGTCTCGACGGCCCGGTGCGCGGCAATGGCCAGATCATTCAGGAACTCGAATCCGCTTTCCGCGGCGCGCGTTGGAATGTCATCAAGGTTCTGTGGGGCTCCGAGTGGGATCCCATTCTCGAGCGCGACTCCGAAGGTCTGCTCGTCAAGCGCATGGGCGAAATGGTCGATGGCGAATATCAGAAGCTCGTAGTTTCTTCTGGCGATTACATTCGTCAGTTCTTCTTCGGCAGCGACCCGCGCCTGCTGAAGCTCGTCGAGCCTCTGCCCGACGAGGCCTTGCGCCGTCTCCGCCTTGGTGGTCACGATCCGCGTAAAGTCTACGCTGCCTATAAAGCCGCCTTCGAACACAAAGGGGGCCCCACCGTCATTCTCGCTCGCACCATTAAAGGTTACGGCCTCGGCGAAGCCGGTGAAGGGAAGAACGTCACCCACCAGCAGAAAAAGCTCAATGAAGATGAGCTACGCGAGTTCCGCTCGCGCTTCGGCATTCCCATGAGCGACGACGATGTCAGCAAAGTCCCGTTCTACCGCCCCTCCGAAGACAGCGAAGAGATTCGTTACCTGCGTGCCCGCCGCGAAGCCCTCGGTGGCTATGTTCCTCAGCGTCGCGTGCGCTCTAAACCCATTGAAGGCGATCACAACGAGCTCTTCCGCGAATTTCACGACGGAAGCGATGGCCGCGAAGTTTCTACCACTATGGCTTTCGTCGCCATGCTCCGCAAAATGCTTAAAGATCCCGAAATCGGCAAGCTGATCGTTCCTATCGTTCCCGATGAAGCCCGCACCTTCGGTATGGAATCGCTCTTCCGCACCATCGGCATTTATTCCAGCGTCGGTCAGAAGTACGAGCCCGTCGATGTCAACACCCTGCTCTATTACAAAGAAGCCAAAGACGGCCAGATCCTCGAAGAGGGAATTACCGAAGCCGGTTCCATGGCCTCTTTCATCGCCGCCGGCTCCGCCTATGCTTCACACGGC
>Ga0335085_10017255_pt1 | contig 10408 bp, 11 predicted proteins | sample Lox_Sample_45_FD_206712 | JGI IMG/M metagenome (GOLD analysis project Ga0335085, IMG submission 206712) | Soil microbial communities from Loxahatchee National Wildlife Refuge, Florida, United States - Lox_Sample_4.5 | ecosystem: Environmental > Terrestrial > Soil > Wetlands | place: USA...
GTGAGATGCGGGCCTCGCGACGTCTCGGCCGCCAGGTAGCAGAGGGTTCCATCGTCCAGCACCCGCCCGGCGGCAGCCGGGACCCGCGCGCTCACGGGAAGAAGTGCACCTTCGCCGCGAGCTCGGCGGTGAACGCGGTGATCACCGCCAGATAGAAGAAGCCGGTCGCCGACTGCACGGCGGCCGGCCGGTCTCCTCGCAGCGTGAGGCGGATGAAGACGGCGATCAGTCCGGTGAGGGCGACCATGCCGATCGCGATCCAGGACGACACGCCGGACAGCGTGAGGATCGGGCTGAGCGAGCTCGGCGCCTCGCCGGCGTTCGCCGCGCCGAACCCGAGGCCGACGGCGATCGCCTCGAGCACCACGGCGGCCCCCAGCAGGTACGTCATGCGCAGGATCGGCCTCCGCGGGAGCTTCCGCTCCGTCAGGTACCAGTGCCCGAGGAGCAGTCCGTCGAGGACCGCACCCACGAACAGCGACCCCGCGAGCAGCTGGAAGAAGGCGAGGACCGTCGACTCGTCGGCGGTCCGCGCGAACGCGTAGAGCATCACCGCCGACACGGGCACCGTCGCGACGCCGACCACGCGGGCGGCGACGCGCGGCCCCGTGTGCAGCAGGACGATCCAGGCCAGCGTGAGGACCGCGACGGCCAGCGAGAGGACGACGGCGGCGTGGGCGCTCGAGCTCGTGACGCCGGTGCGCGCGGCGGCGGCCGTGCCGGCCGTCGCCAACGCGAGTACCAGCAGGATCGATCCCGTCAGCGTGAAGAAGCCCCGGCGAACCTCGCCCCAGAGCGGGGTGAGAAAGAGGAAGACGGCGCCGCCCGCCGTGGTCTCGGCGAGCACGAGCGCCATCACGCCGGCCGGGCCCGTCACGGGCGCGGCCGGCCGCGCGGCACCGCGCCGGCCGGAGAGCGGGGGTCGTTCACGGCCCCATAGCGTATCGGCCGGATCGAATGCGAGCGGCGGCACCGTGCGAACGCGTCCGGCCGCTACGCTAGGGACCGATGCCGCTGTTTCGACGCAACCACGGAAACGGCCGGCCCTCGGGTGGGCCGTCGCGGCCCTCGTCCGCGACGGCCCACGGGCACGCCCCCGAGCTCGCGCCCGGAGACGACCCGTCGGACTGGCGCTCGTACGGCTCGGTCGCGACCGACTACGTGCGCGTCCTGGAACCGCGCACCGACCCGCCGGCCGCCGACCTGGTCGGGCTGCTCGGCGTCGCCCGCGGCGCCCGGGTGCTGGACGTCGGTAGCGGAACCGGGGCGGCCGCTCGGGCAGCATCCAAGGTCGCCGGTTCGGACGGCCTCGTCGTCGGGATCGACCCGTCGGTCGCGATGCTGGCGCAGGCCGCGAACCGCGGCGACCCCGCGCCGCGGTTCGCGGCGGCGGAGGCCATCGACCTCCCCTTCCGGGACGGCACGTTCGGGAACGTGACGGCGTGCTTCGTCCTGTCGCATTTCACGCGGTACCAGACGGCGCTGTACGACATGCTCCGCGTCCTCAGGGCGGGCGGCCGGATGGGTGTCGCTTCGTGGGGGCCGGGAGACGACGAGTTCACCCGCACATGGGACTCGGTGGCAGAGGAGTTCGCGGAGCACGAGATCCTGGCCGACGCCCGCCGGCGGGCCATGCCGTGGCACGACTTCTTCACCGACGCGAATCGTACCCGCGACGCGCTGCACGAGTCCGGCCTCCGCGAGATCCGCGTCGACAAGCGCGAGTACCACTACCAGATGTCGCTCGAGGACTACCTCGAGGGCCGCGAAGCGACCCCGTCGGGGCGGTTCCTGCGCCGGATGCTGGGGGACGAGATGTGGCCGGCGTTCCGCGAGCGCGCGCGCTCGGTGTTCCACGACCGCTTCCCGGCGCGATTCAACGACTTCCGCGACGTGATCCTGGCCGTCGGCACCAAGCCGTAGCGGCTGCGGGTCAGCCCAGGCGCAGCACGCGGAAGCCCTCACCGGCTTCCACGCCGATCTGCTCCCCCTGCAACGTCGCCCACGACGGGATCCACTCCTCGAACATCCTCAGCTGCTCGTCGGTCAGCTGGCTCTTGTGTTCGCGGAGCGCCGCGATCTTCGTCTGAACGAATCCGGAGACGTCCTCGGTGTGGTTCGGCTCGGTCGTCGGCGCGAGCCACGCCTCCGGCACATCCCAGGGCTCGAGCCCGCCGGCGAGTTGCTCGGGGAAGAAGTGCGGGTTGCCGGCACCGGGGGCGGCCGCGTCGAGCACCGCCTCGCCGGTCATCCGGTGGTCGCGGTGGTTGAAGTACGCCCCCTGCGTCGGGTCGTTCGGGTCGCTGAAGAACCAGATGCTCGGGTCGGCGGTCATGAGGACACGCGGGCGCACCTCGCGGATCAGGCGTGCGATGTCGGCACGGACCTCGTACGTGTTCTCCAGCTCGCCGTCGCGATAGTCGAGGAACCGGACGTCGCTCGCGCCCATCACCTTGGCTCCGGCGCGCGTCTCCTCACGTCGGATCCGCACCAGCTCGTCGACGTCCTCGTCGGGGTTCTGGGAGCCGCGCCGGCCATCCGTCACGACCGCGACGACGATCCGCTTTCCCTCCGACGCCCACTTGGCGAGCGTTGCGCCGCTGGAGATCTCGCAGTCGTCGGGGTGTGTGTAGATCGCGAGGACGACGTCGGAACCGTCGCCCTCCGTGGACCCGTCGGGCTCGTCGCTCATCGCGACCGCCCGCCGGACGACGTGCGCCGCCGGCCGCCTGATCCCTTCGACGCCTCGGCGTGGCGCTCGATGTAACGGATCAGGGTGCGGGCCGGCGAGCCGGTCGCGCCCTTCGGCCACGTGTCGCTCCCGCCCTCCACGAACGCAGTCGACGCGACGTCCAGGTGCGCCCACGGCGTGTCGTCGACGAACTCGTTCAGGAACAGCCCGGCGGTGATGGCGCCGCCGTAGCGCGGGCCGATGTTCTTCACGTCGGCGATCGTCGACTCGATGTTCCTCCGGTAGCCGTCCCAGAGCGGCAGCTCCCAGCCGGGCTCGCCGCTCTCGTCGCCGGCGCGCAGCAGGTCGCGAATGAGGCCTTCGTCGTTGCCCATGACCGCGTAGAGCTCGGTCCCGAGCGCCACCATCGCGGCGCCCGTCAGGGTGGCCGAGTCGATGATGACGGCCGGCTTCTGCTCGGCCAGGTACGCGAGGACGTCGGCGAGCAGCAGGCGCCCCTCGGCGTCGGTGTTCAGCACCTCGGAGGTCTTGCCGCCCCTGTGCGTGAGGACGTCGCCGGGCCGGATCGCCGATCCGCTCGGCATGTTCTCGGCGAACGCGATGGCCGCGACCACGTTCACCTTCGGCTTGAGGAGGGCAACCGCCCGCATCGTCGCGAGCGCCGCGGCCGCCCCGCTCATGTCGATCTTCATCGTCTCCATGCCGTGGGAGTCCTTGATCGACAGTCCGCCCGAGTCGAACGTGATGCCCTTGCCGGTGATGGCGATTGGCGCGGAGGCCTGCCGGCCTCCCGAATAGGTCAGCTCGACCATGCGCGGATCGTGCGCGCTCCCCGCGCCGACGCCGAGGACGCCGCCGAATCCGCCGCGCTGCAGCTGCGACTTGGTCCACGTCTTGCACTCGAGCCCGACCTCGCGCGCCATGCGCTCCGCTTCCTCCGCCAGGAACGTGGGCGTGGCGTCGAGCGCCGGCGTGTTGACGAGGTCGCGGGCGAAGTTGGCCGACTCCGCGTAGATCCGCCCGCGGCTCAGGCCCCGCTGCACGGCCGCCCCGTCGGGGCCGCCGAGAGCGAGCACGTTCTCGAGGACGGGGGCCTCGACGGACTCCTCGTCGATCGGACGGCGCTTGTAGCGCGTGAACCGGTATGCACCGAGCGCGATGCCTTCCGCGAAGGCCCGCGCCGACTCCTCCGCCGAGCGTCCCACTCGGTGCAGCGTCGAGGCGACCGTCTGCGACTGGCGGGCCCGCCGCCCCGCACGTATGGCGGCCTTGCGGATCTCGGTGGTTCCCGCTCCCTCCTTGCGGCCGAGGCCAACCAGCATCACCGTCGACGCGGGCAGGCGCCCGAACGTCGGCATCGTGAACGTGTCGCCGACCTTTCCGGTCACGTGGTTCTCGGCGAGCGCCGCGACGAGGTCCGCCTCGAGCGCCTTCTCGACCGCGCGGAACCCCGGGCCCGGAACTCGATCTCGAAAGAACGGAATGATCAGCAACTCCGCGGCAGCGTCCGCGGGCGTCGCCATGGACGCAATGAACGTGGTCACGCGCTTCTCCTCTCCGACCTAACTCGGGCGTGCCGCACCGCCCCGGACCAGCACCTTGTAGAGCCAGGGCACTATATAGCGGTCGCTGGAAACGTAGGACGGGCGCCGCGGGAAGCGTTCGCGCCCGGCCTTTGCCGCGAGGGGTCCGACTTCCGTACGCTTCGGCCAGTGGAAGCCCGCGACCTCCGAGACCTCGTCGCCTTCGACCCAGAGCACGTCACCCGCACGACGCTGTTCGAGACGGGGAACCTCTGGTCGGAGGTGGCGTGCCTGGATCGCAACCAGAGCCTGGGCCCGATCACCGACCCGGAGGCCGACGCGATCTTCACGGTGGTGGCGGGCGAGGCCGTCTTCACAGTCGGGCGCCAGCGCCAGCGGCTCAAGCAGTGGCGCTCGGTGCTCGTGCCCGCCGGACGCGAGGTCAGCGTGACGAACGCGTCGACCGAGCCGCTCGTCCTGCTGGTGATCGCCTCGCCTCCTCCTCCCGTGCGGGCCGTCACCGGCTGAGAGGCGTGCGCGGCAGGCGGCTTCGACGGACGACGCTAATCGCCAAGTGCACGGCGAACGCGGCGGCGAAGCTCGGAAGGCTCGCGCCGAGCCTCCCGCCGGCCAGCGGGAACGGGAGCCGGAGCCATCCGTGGAACAGCGTCTGCATCGCGCTCTGCCAGCCCGACGGTCCGGTCGGCACGCTCCACTGATAGACGAGGAAGCCGGCGACCCACGCAGCGATTGCGCCAGGACGGAAGCCGGCCTGCGGGGCGTCCTGCCGCGACCGCAGCACGAAGTAGTCGGCGACGAACACGCCGAACAGCGGGACGAACACCGAGCCGAGCAGGAACAGGAACGACTGGTACGTGCCGGTTGCCGACGCGGGGCGCGTGCCGAGCCACACGGCGATCGCGACGCCGGCCGCCGCGAAGACCAGGATCGCGCGCCGCTGCGAGATGCGTTCCCGGACGTTCTGCGCGGAGACGGCCGACGAGTAGATGTCGGCGAACGCCTCGTCGGTCTCGCCGACCAGTAGCGTGAGCAGCACGACCCACCCGCCGGCCAGCGACGCGATCGACTGCGCGAGCCCGGCGGGGCTCGCCTCGACGAGTCCGCCGCCCAGGACGAGCAGCGCGCCGAGCGCATAGAACCACACGTTGCCCACCGCGTACCCCGCGTAGGTGCCGAGCGCAGAGCGGGAGCCGGGCCGCGCGAACCGGTTGTAGTCCGCGACGAGCGGCAGCCACGACACCGGCTGCGCAATCACGAGGTCGACGCCGATCCAGAACGTGATCGCGCCGGTGCCCGGGTGCGACCACACCGTCGTCAGGTTCGCGGTGGTCAGGACGCGCACGGTGATCCACGCGGCGACCGCAACGACCACCCAGGCGCCGAACCGCTCGAGCCACCGGCGCACCACCAGGATCGGGCCGCCGAGCGCGAGCGCCGTGCACAGGATCGCGACGAGCACGAGCCACAGGCCCCACGCCGAGAAGCCGAACAGACGCACCGACATCTGGTTCGCTACCTGGCTCATCGCCCACAGCTCGAAGCCCGTCCACCCGGCGAGCTGCAGGATGTTCAGGACCGAGGGGATGTACGAGCCGCGGAGGCCGAGCACCGGCCGGAACAGGACCATCCCCGGAACCCCTTCGCGCGCGCCCGCGACGCCCACCAGCGCGAGGGGGATGCAGCCGATCGCCGTCCCGAGGACGATCGCGAGCAGCGCTTCTCGGAATCCGAGCGCCGGCACGAGCAGAGCGCCCGTCAGCAGGACGAGCAGGCCGACCGACAGATCGCCCCAGAGCACCGCGAGGTCGAACCCAGAGAGCCTTCGACGATCGGCCGGCACGGGGTCGATGCCCCACTCGGGCGCCTCGCGCTTCAGCGCGCGTTCGATGCGCTCGATGACGGTGGACACGTGACTCGCTCCCTCCGCCGGCCTTACCCGGGTCAGGTTCCAAGGGTCGCCGGCGGGTCGGTGCGTCGCGCACGTCGTGCCGGCCTCTCAGCCCGGTGTCCCCCGAGCTCCCCTGCTTGGCTTGCCACGGGCGAGTGTATGACGGCGCGGGCGAACGTGCGGCGCCCGGTCGCCGGTATGCTCCTGCGTGGGAGGGTCATGGCGTACGAGCAGCTGATCGTGGAGCGGGACGGCGCCGTCGCCGTCGTGCGGCTGAACAACCCCTCCAAGCTCAACGCGCTGTCGGACACGATGACGGCAGAGCTGAACGAGGGGCTCGAGGAGCTCGCGGGCGACGTCGGCGTCCGAGCGTTGGTGCTCACCGGTGAGGGCCGCGGGTTCTGCTCGGGCGCGGATCTCGGCGACATCGACGAGGCGGGAACGGAGGGGGCGGCGAACCCCTCCGAGCTGCTCGAGCAGGGCTACGCGAAGGCCGCGCGACTGCTGGCTACCGCTCCCAAGCCCGTGATCGCCGAGGTGAACGGAGTGGCGGCCGGCGCCGGGATGGCGCTCGCGCTTGCCTGCGACCTGCGCGTCGCCAGCGAGGACGCGTGGTTCACGATGGGCTTCGTGCGCATCGGCCTGGTTCCCGACTCGGGGGCCGCGTACTTCCTTCCCCGCATCGTCGGCGGGGCGCGCGCGCTCGAGCTGTCGATCACCGGAGAACGCGTCGACGCCAAGCGCGCGCGGGAGATCGGTTTGGTCAATCGTGTCGTCCCGGCCGAGCTCCTGCACGACGAGACGATGGAACAGGCCAGGCACCTGGCCGCCATGCCGACGGCGGCCATCGCACTCACCAAGTCGCTCCTGCGCGGCACGAGCACGCTGTCGCTGGACGATACGCTCTCGCTCGAAGGCCGCGTGCAGGACGAGGCCGCGCTCAGTGCCGACCACCGCGAGGGCGTCCGCGCGTTCCTCGAGAAGCGCGAGCCGAGGTTCGAGGGCCGCTAAGAAGGGCGGCGAACCTCGAGTGCGATGAGCTTCGGCTTGAAGGCCTCGAAGGGGTTGCGGCAACTCTCGCAGTAGTGGGTCGCGCGGCAGAGCGTGGGCCCGAACTGGCTCTCCTGCATCGTGTTCTGGCTTCCGCAGAAGGGGCATGTCCTCAGCTCATCCGAGGCCGGCGGCGTGACGCCGTAGGTTCGAAGCGACTCACGGCCGGCCGGCGTGATTCGGTCGCTCGTCCACGGCGGCGAAGTCACGAAGCGCACCCGCACCTCGCGGCTCGGAACGGCAGCTGCCACGGCCGCCTCGCAGTCCTCGCGAATCGCGTCCAGCGCGGGGCAACCCGCGAACGTCGGCAGCAGATCGATCTCGATGACCTCGTCGCCGACGCGCACGTCCTCCACGATGCCTAGGTCGGTGATCGGGCACGGCGGGATCTCCGGGTCGTGCACGCCCGCCAGCGCGTCCCACACCGCCGCCGAAACGGGATCGTCAGGTTGCTTTACCATGTCACCCCCGGGTGCGCGCGGTAGAGTCCGGTCAGGTCCCCCCAGAGCGCCGCGAAGTCCTCGGAATGCTTGCCGGCCCTGCCGCCCGCGCCGGCGAACCCACCCCGGTGTACCCAGCGGCCCCTCACCCGCTCGACACCCGGCACCGACAGCGTGGGACCCTCGTCTTCCATCTCTCCCGACGCCGTCGGCACCATGTCACCGACCTTCGAGTGCCGCTCGAGCACGTAGTCGAGCGACACTGCCTCCAGCTCCTCCCCAACGCCGGCCAGCCACGCCGCCAGGAGCTCCGAGTTCGCGACCGGCAGATCCCCCGCAGCCAGCAGAGCCACCTCGCCGGGAAGAGGTTCGAAGATCGCCAGAGCCTCACCGAGCGTGCTCTCCAGCCCCGCGGCCAGGTGCTCGCGAGCGGCCACCGGGCCCTCCGCGAGGCGGCGGAACCACGTCCGCGCGTGGTCGAGGTGGTAGGCCTCTTCCATCCGGACGAGCGTGAGGATCTCGGTCAGCTCCTTCCACGAGGACCCGAGCAGCGCTTGCGTCCGCACGTCGTCGGCGGTGTCGTACAGGAACTGCCGCGCGAGCGAGTAGCCCCAGTCGCGGTTGGGCCGCTCGCAAAGTACGGCGTTACGGTATTCGCTCGGCGGGCGGCCGAGCGCCAGCCGGTCTTCGTCCCACTCGTCGCCGAGCGAGTCCAGCGCCAGTCCGTACAGCAGGCGCGCGTGCGCCATCTCGTCCTGGGCGATCGACGAGAACGCGAGGTCCTCCTCCAGGTGTGGGACCCAACCCGTCCACTCCGAGTGCCGGTGGCCGAGGATCAGCTCGTCGTCCGCCATGGCCAGGAGTAGGAGCAACCGGGGAGAGTCGCCGATCCTCACGGCGCGCCGCCCCCCTCGCGCAGATCCGGCGGCCGTGGCCGGTCGATCCGCAGACCGCGCGCGGCGAGGTCGGCCGCGACGCGCTTCAGCTTGGCGCCGACGCCTGCGTACGCCTCCTGACGCCGGTACGAACGATCGGTGACGCCGCCGAGCGTCTCGGGTGGCCATGCGCCGGTGACCATCGCGTCCTCCGCGTCGCCCCGGCGCCGGACCGCGTAGGCGACGCCTTCCTTGTGACGGAAGTGCGTCTCGCGCGCCAGCAGTAGGGCCATCGACGCGTCGGGTGCCTTCACAGCCCCGACGACCGCCCACTCGTCCCCGGGAGCTCGCTTGCCCAGCACCTCCCAGACCTCCATGGACCCGGCGCGCTCGTTACGCCGCCGCCTTCGGCGGCATGCGCGCGAACGCCTCACGGATCCACGCGTGCGTGTCCCACATCCCCTTGCGAAGCCCGAGCCGCGTCGCGGTCATTGGACCGTTGCCGCGCACCACGTTCCAGAACTCGTCCCAGTCGGGTTCGGACCAGATCCACTCGCCGGCGGCCGCGTCGTACGCGAGCGCCGGGTCGGGGACGGAGATACCCAGGTCCCACAGCTTCGGCACGTACGTGGAGAAGAACTCCTGACGCAGGTCCTCGTTGGTTCGCGTCTTGATTCCCCACTGCAGCAGGACGTCGCCGGCGGGACGCGACGGGGGTCCGAAGAAGTGCATGATCGGCTGCCACCAGCGGTTCACCGCATCCTGGAACATCTCGCGCTGCGCGTCCGTGCCGGACACCAGCTCGAGCGTGATGTCCTCGCCGTGCCGAAGGTGCAGCGACTCCTCGGCGCAGATCCGGCGCATCGCGCGGACGTAGGGCGCGTACGAGGCGTCGAGCAGGGCCTTCTGCGTCACGAGCGCTGCGCCGTCGATCAACCAGCCGATGACGGCGACGTCGCCCCACGACTTTGTCGGGTAGTGGAAGACGTTGTGGAACTTCGTACGACCGTTGACCAGGTCGTCGAACATCTGCTCGCGGCTCTTCCCGAGGTCCTCGGCCACGCGGTACAGGATCTGGCCGTGTCCGACCTCGTCCTGGACCTTGGCAGTCAGTGAGAGCTTGCGTCGCAGGGTCGGCGCGCGCGGAATCCACTCGCGCTCGGGGAGCGCCCCCATGACCTCCGAGTTCGCGTGCATCTCGATGAATTTGAGGGCTGCCTGGCGGTACTCGTCGGGCATCCAGTCGCCGGCCTCGATCTTCTCGCCGGTGTCGATACGCGCCCGGAACCGAGCGACCTTGTCCTCGTAGGTCATGGCGAAAGCCTCATAGGACTCCGCCTATGGTATCGGGCCGCGTCTGGGATTCTCTTCATCTCTTTCGTCCACGTTTGGCCGTGAGAGTCCCGCCGCGACCGGGACTTCGGGCCCGGTGCATCCTTCCTCCTTTCGAAACAATGATGATTTCCCATTCGTCATGATTTGTATCCTTGACCGGAAGCTCGGACAAGTGGAAGCATGGGCGCGCGGCCGTAGACGGTCATTCGCTAGCTCGGCGGGGTGGGGAAGGAGTAGCGCGCGGTCGCCGCTTCGTGCCGGGCGGGGGGCTCTCTCATGAGATCTCGTTTCCTGGTAGCGGCAACGATCGTGTCTGCCATAGTTGCGTTCACGGGGCTGGCCGCCGGACCTGCCGAAGCGTCGGGCGGAACGCTCTGGGTCTCGCTCGCCCCGATCGGCTCGAACACCGGATGCTCGAGCCCCGGCTACAACACCATCCAGGCCGCGGAGAATGCCGCCGCCGCCGGCAAGACGATCCAGGTCTGCGCGGGCACGTACACAGAGCAGGTGACGATCGACAAGAACCTCACGCTCAAGGGCGCCGGCGCCGGCTCGACGCGGATCCAGATGCCGCTTCCCGCAGC
>Ga0335085_10017257_pt1 | contig 10406 bp, 10 predicted proteins | sample Lox_Sample_45_FD_206712 | JGI IMG/M metagenome (GOLD analysis project Ga0335085, IMG submission 206712) | Soil microbial communities from Loxahatchee National Wildlife Refuge, Florida, United States - Lox_Sample_4.5 | ecosystem: Environmental > Terrestrial > Soil > Wetlands | place: USA...
TCAGCGACCGGCTCCTCGATCAGCCGGGGTAGCCCACGGTCTGCGCGAAGGCGACGAACTGGCCCTCCGGCAGCCGCATCGACTTGCCGAGTCTCGCGGCGTCGAGCGCGCCGCGGAACACCGTGGCGAGCCCCTCGGAGGCGCAGTACAGGTACACGTTCTGCCCGGCGAAGGCGGCGTCCACCGAGCCGTACAACCGGCGATCCTGCTGCGAGATGTCCTTCATCCGCTCGCCGTGCACGACGTACACGAGGTCGAGCGGCGCCGTGGCCGCGAAGTCCTGCTGGCCGGTCAGCGCGCGCAGGTCTGTCTCGAGGTGCTTGCGCAGCGCGTGGGGCCCCGGCTCGTACAGCCAGACGCCGTCCGCCATCGCGGCGTAGACGTCGATCACCATGATGTGGCGCCAGTACGGGGCGGTGCGCTCGCCGCCCGGGCGGTTCACGCCGTAGGCCGCCCACAGCAGGTCGGACAGCACCTGCTCGGGAATCGCGCGCGTCGAGTACTCGCGAATCGAGCGCCTCGCCTGCAGCGCCTGCATCAGCGGCTTGCCGCCCTGCCTGCCCGGCGCCGGCAGCGCGCGCAGCGCGTCCTGCGCGAGCGCGCCCGCGGGCAGGGCCGCCATTGCGTCGGCCGCGAGCAACGCGCCATTCGCCCGCCTTCGCGACACCGGATTCCCGGAGCTCACGGGTGTGTTGCCGCCGCCTGCGGCCGGCCGGCGCCGGCGCCTGACACGATGCTCGCGCCGTCGGCCGCGAAGATCGCGTCGCACAGGCGCTCGAGCATCGGCACCCCGCGGATCTCGGTCTCGAACAGCGGCACGATGGCGCGCACGCTGTCGTCGAACTCGCGCCAGATCGTCTTCATGTGCTCCTGCTGCATGGAGACGCGGTTCCTGACGAACTCGGCCGTCTCCGCACCGACCGAAGCGGGATCGATGACCATGTTCACGAGCACGCCGCCCACGGGAATGCCGAAGTCCTTGAACCACTGGATGAAGCGCGTGACGACGGCGATGGGCAGCGCCTCGGCGAGCGTCACGAAGTAGAACGCCGTCAGCTTCGGGTCGGTGAGCAGCACGCGCGCGTGCGCCATGCGGTCGCGGAACGACACCAGGTACTCCATCAGCGGGTCGGTCTCCTTCTTCTTCGTGAAGGAGAGCATCTCGCGCAGCGTGCGCGCCTCCTCGCGGCTCTTCATCATCTTGTTGACCCACAGCGCGTACACCTTCGACATGCCGAGCAGGCGCCGCGCGTTGGCGGTGGGCGCGGTGTCGAAGACGTAGGCGTCGTACTCGTTCTTGAACATGAGGTCGATCATGTTCTCGAACATCGCCGACTCCTCGAAGGCGGGGTTCATGGTCGCGGTCTCGACGAACTCGTCGGCTTTGGTGGTGATGTCGGCGAACTTGAGGAACCAGCGGATCTTCTCGCGGATCTGCAGCTTGCTGCGCTCGATGGTTTCCTTGGTCTCGATCTCGTAGGCCCAGAGGTTCGGCACGCCGGCGACGGCGACGTGCCTGCCGAGCACGTCCTGGCCAAGGAGGCTCGTTAGGCTGTGCACCGGATTGGTCGAGGCGAGCAGCGCGCGGCGTCCTTGCCGCGCGAGCCCGATGGCGGCGGCGGCGGCGAACACCGTCTTGCCGACGCCGCCCTTGCCGCCGAAGAACAGGTACTTCTGCGCGGGGTGCTCGCGCAGGTAGCGGCCCATCGGCATGGTGATCTGCGTCATCGCGGAGCGCTCAGGCGAACATGATACTGGCCAGCTTCTCGATCATCGGCAGCCCCGTGACGTCGCGCTCCATCTCCGGCGCGCGCGCCAGCACCCGCTCGCCGAACGTCGTGCGCAGACCCTGCAGGTGCTGGTCCTGCATGGCGATGCGGTGGCGCAGGTATTCCGGAATGTTCTGGCCGAGGAGCTCGTGCGGGATGACCCGGTTCACCACGTAGCCTGCGACCGGCACGTCGAACTGCGCGAACAGCTTCGCCGCCTTCTGCGTGTCGTCCAGGGCGCCGGCTTCCGGGATCACGACGAAGAAGAACGCCGTCTTCGCCTTGTCGGTGAGGATGCCGGCCGAGGTGTTGATGCGGTTCTTGATGTACAGCAGCTCCTGCAGGATCTGGTCCTGCTCGCTGACCTTCTCGCGCCGGATGCGGCTCACCATCTCCTCGTACTCGCGCATCTCCTCGCGCAGCTTGGTGACCTTGTTGATCCACTCGTCGTAGACCTTGGCCATCGACAGGTAGTAGAGCGCGTGCCCGAGCGGCACCAGATCGTAGATGTAGTAGTCGTAGTCGCCCTTCATCACCACGTCCACCACGGCGTCGAACATCGCGCTTTCTTCCATCGCCGGCTCGGCGCTCGCCGCCTGGATGTAGTTCTCGATCTCCTCCGGCACCGCGGACATGCCGTACATGTCCAGGATCTTCTGGCGAATCTCCTGCTGGTAGGCACGGATGTGCCTGTCCGCGTCGATCTCCTGGGCCCAGAGCTTGTCCATGATTTGCACCGGCCCCTTGCCGAAGATGTCCTTCTTGAAGATGTCGGTGAGCGAGGCCTGCGGGTCCACGGAGAACACCAGCACCTTCTTGCCCTGGCTCGCGAGCCAGTAGCCCGCCGCGGCCGAGAAGGTGGTCTTGCCGACCCCGCCGCCGCCCCCGAACATGATGTAGCGGCGCTCGGGATGCTGCAGGAACACGTCCTTGAATTGCATCGCCATCCCCTAGAACATCGCGTCGGCGACGTCCTTCTCGCGCAGCATGCGCCGCTTCCAGGTGGCGATCTGCGGCACCACGTACGGCAGCAGCCGCAGGCTGTAGTAAGGCGGCAGGATCGGGATGCCGAGCAGATCGCCCATCGTGATGAGGATGAACAGGTGCTCCATCGAGGCGCGCGTGCGCAGGGCGGCGCGGCTCATGTCGTGTGCCGCCATGCCGTAGATCGTGTCGGTGATGTTGTGCCAGATCCGCTTCGCCGCGGATTCCTTCTCCTGCTCAGTCATGGCTTCGTCCTTTCATACGCCGTGCAGGTGATGCTCGTGGTCGCTGCCGAGCTCGCGCTCGCGCAGCACGCTGCGCTTCCAGATCTCGACCTGCGGCACCACCAGCGGCAGCAGTCGCAGCCGGTAGTACGGCGGCAGGATCGGCACGCCCAGCATGTCGCCGAACAGCGCCAGGATGAACAGCCGATCCAGCGAGCCGCGCATTTCCCGTACTTCCTGCACGATCTCGTAAGTGAACATCCCGTACAGGAACTCGCGCAGCGCCTGCTTCCAGCCGTGCGCGCCGCCCGTGATATCGTGCCCTCCGCCATGACGGAGCTCGTCGCTGTCGCCGCGGTGGTGCTGGTCGCCTGGTTTGCCGCCGGCACCATCTGGAACGTTCGCCTGGGCAGCGAGGTAATGCGCTGGATGCAAGGCGGCGCCGAGGGAGGACTGCGGGCCTTCGGCGACCGCACCACCGTGCGCTGGCTGGGCTCGAGCGCCGTAGAGCTCGTCATAGACCAGGGCAAAGCCCCGTTCGCAGAGGTGACAGTGGTCGTCTTCCTCGAGCCGCGCGACCTGCCCTGGTGGCCGCTCTCGCGCGCCCGCGGCCGGCGCGACGCGCTGATCCTGCGCGGCGCCCTGCGCCGCGCGCCGCGACTCGAGCTCGAGATCGTCGACCCCGCGAGCTGGTCCGGCCGCGAGGCGCTGTCCCGCATTCCCCGCGATTGGCAGATCCAGGACGGGAGGCTGAGGATTCACCATGAGAGCGCCGCGGCCCTGGAGCTTGCCGGCGCGCTGCTCGCGCTCGCCGAGCGCGCCGGCTTTGCCGTGCAGCGCCTCTGCGTGCGGCGCGCGGAGCCCAATTTCCAGCTTCACGTCGCGCTCCCGGAACGCCATGCGCCCGCACACAAGTTTTTCGACGCGGTGCAGGCCATGGCGGAGCTGGCGCTCAAGTAGTGCCGGTGGCTGCACGCGGCGCCGGGGCGCCGGGCGCGCCGGTGTGGCGCAGGTAGGCCTTGTAGCCGTCCCAGCCGATCAACAAGGCCGCGACGAACAGCAGCGCCGAGACCGCGATCATGGCCCAGGCGCCCGCGACCGGCAGCGCCGACATCTTGGGATTCGCCGCGATCGTCACGTACAGGTTGCGCGCCGTGACCGCGGTGGCCGCCAGCGTGGTCACGTACATGAAGAGCATCGGCGCCACGACGAAGCTCGGTCTGCGCTTGTCCGATTTGAGCCACACCGCCACCACGAGGAGGCTCAAGGCCGCCATCAGCTGGTTGGCGGCGCCGAACATCTGCCACAGGTAGACCCAGGTCCCGGTGAGCACCAGAGCGGCCGTGAGGACCATCGACGTCAGGCTCGCCACGTGCATGTTCCGGGCGATCGGAACCGCGTCGCCCACCCACTCGGCGAGCGTCACGCGCATCACGCGGAACACGAGCTGCGTGACCGTCAGCACGATGATGACGAAGGTGGCGAAGCCGAGCGCGGTGCCGAAGGCCTCCGGGACCAGCCCGAAGGTGCCGGCGTACACCAGCTTGCCGACCCCGCTCGCGAAGCGGCCGCCGCCGCCGCCCGCGCCGGCGATCGAGACAGCGGTGAGCGAGAGGAGCGCCAGCGCGTTCTCGCCGTGCATCCCGCCCGCGCCGACCGGCAGCCCGTCGGTCTCGTATTCGAGCTGGCGCGCGGTGCCCACCGAGCCGACCAGCGCGTGCCATCCGGAAATGGCGCCGCAGGCGATGGTGACGAAAAGCATCGGCCAAAGCGGCTGCCAGGCCACATCCTGCACCATCGTGAAGCCGAGGTCCTTGACGGCCGGGAGTGCGAAGGCGCCGATGAGATTGCCCGCCGTGTCCTTGGTGCCGAGCAGCGGCGCGAGGACCATGCCCAGCGCGCTGAGCAGGATGGTGATGGACGTGATCCAGAAGCCGATGTAGTTCACCGGCTGCGCGAAGCGCCAGATCGGCAGGTTCGCCCCCATGTAGCTGAAGGCGAACAGGAACGTCATCCACATCAGGTAATTCGGCAGCGTCTTGAGCAGGCCCGTGCCCGAGTCGTACGCGGACGTGGTCGGACGCTTCCCGTCCTTGCCCGGCGCGGGGATGCGCGGATCCGCCATGGTCGGGTCTTCGACCGAAAACAGAGCCTTGCTCTCGCTGACGCCGTCCACCGCGCCGTTCAGCTTGACGATCGCCGCCGCGACGGGACCTTGCGCGAGCGCGCCCTTCTCGTCGCGGTGCTGTCCCCACGGTCCGGCGACCATGCCGGCGAGCGTGAGCACGACCACGAAGACCGTCACGCCCATGATGCCCATCTTCCAGCGGTACATCATCTGGCCGGCGAGCAGTCCCATCAGGGCGAGCATGACGATGCCGAACGGCACGTCCGGACGCGCGGAGAGGATCGCGGCCAGGATGCCGATGAATGCCCCGGCGAGCAGCATCAGGTAGAAGAAGATGAAGACGAACAGGATGGTGCGCGTGCGCGGCGCGATCAGCCGGTGCGCGATCGCCGAGAGGCTGTTGCCGTCGTTGCGCACCGCGACCATGATCGCCGTGTAATCGCTCACCCAGCCGATGAGGCTCACGCCCAGGATCAGCCAGGCAAGCGACGGCGCCCATCCCCAGAGGTTCGCCGCGGTGATCGGGCCCACGATCGGGCCGGCGGCCGCGATCGCCTTGAAGTGATAGCCGAAGAGCACGTTGCGGCTCGTCGGCATGAAGTCGACCCCGTCCATGTACATGCGGGCCGGGGTCGCGCGCTTGGCGTCGGACTGGATGACGTTGCGGTCGATTCGCCGGGCGTAGAAGTTGTACGCCAGGTACGTCGTGAGCACGCCGATGACGACGATCCAGAATGTGTTCATCGCTCCGCTCCTCGCCCTCTCCGGGCCGTATGCGGACGATTGTTCACCGGCGGCCAGCGCCCGTCTTGATCTACGTCAAGCCGCTGCCGCCTCAGCCGGGGTAGCCCACCGTCTGCGCGAAGGCGACGAACTGGCCCTCGGGAAGCCGCATCGCCGCGCCGAGCCGCGCGGTGTCCACGGCGCCGCGGAACACCGTGGCGAGCCCCGCCGAGGCGCAGTAGAGGTAGACGTTCTGCCCGGCGAAGGCGGCGTCGACCGAGCCGTAGAGCTGGCGATCCTGCGGCGAGATCTCCTTCATGCGCTCGCCGCGCACGACGTAGACCAGGTTGAGCGGCGCCGTGGCGACGAAGTCCTGCTGCCCGGTCAGCGCGCGCAGGTCGGCGTCCAGGTGTCGGCGCAACGCGTGCGGCTGCGGCTCGTAGAGCCAGACGCCGTCGGCCATCGCCGCGTAGACGTCGATCACCATGATGTGGCGCCAGTACGGGGCGGTGCGATCGCCGCTCGGGCGATTCACGCCATAGGCCGCCCACAGCAGGTCGGACAGCACCGGCTCGGGCAGCGCGCGCGCCGAGTACGCGCGGATCGAGCGCCTCGCCTGCAGCGCCTGCATCAGCGGCATGCCGCCGTCCCTGCGCGGCGCGGGAAGCGCGCGCAGTCCTTGTTGCGCGAGCGCGCCGGCCGGCAGCGCGGCCGCCGCGCCGGCCGCGAGCATCGCGCGGTTGGCCTCTCTCCGGTTCATGGCATCGCCTTTCATGTCCGCGTTCCTTTCATCGCCGCGAGGATCGTGCGGCGCACGAGCGCCTCGAAAATCGGCAGCTTGTAGGCGTTGCCGCTGAGCGGCAGCGCGCCTTCGAGCGCGGCGCGCGCGGCGGCGCGCGCGGTCTCCTCGGTCACCGGCTTGCCCGCCAGCGCGTGCTCGGCCTGCGCCGCGCGATAGGGCACCGGCGCCGCGGCGCCGAGCACGATCGAGGCCGCGCGGCAGGCGCCGGCGCCGTCCACGTCGAGCACCGCGGCGACGTCGGCGAGCGGCCAATCGAAGGACTCGAGCTCGCCCTGGCGCAGGTGGGCCGAGCGAGCGCCGGGCCTCGCGGCCAGCCGCACCGAGGCCAGGATCTCGCCTTTCTGCAGGTCGTTCTCGCGCTCGATGTCCTGCGCCGGCAGCACGAAGAAGCGTTCGAGCGGCACGACGCGCGCGCGGCCCCCGGGCGCGACCAGCTCCACGCTCGCGCCGAAAGCGACCAGCGCGGTGGCCGGCGTGGATGGGTGCACGATCGCGCAGCCGTCGTGGGCGAAGATCGCGTGGTACTGGTTCTCGCCGGCGAACGCGAAGCAGGCCTCGCCGCCTTTGCGCAGGCAGCGGTGGTGGCGCGAGCGGAAATACCAGCAGCGCGGGCGCTGAAGCAGATTGCCGCCGATCGTGGCGACGTTGCGGATCTGCGGGCTCGCGGCCTGCCCCGCGGCGTCGGCGAGCGCGCGGTAGCGCGCACGCACGAGCGCATGCGCGGCCACCTCGGCGAGCGTCGCCGCCGCGCCGATGCGCAGGCCGCCGTCCGGCGCCTCCTCGATCGCGGCGAGGCCCGGCACGCCGCGCAGGCCGACGATGCGCTGCGGCGCGACGAGCCCCTCCTTCATCAGGTCGAGCAGGTCGATCCCGCCCGCCTTGACCGTGGCGCCCGCCGCGGCGGCCTCGGCCGCCTGCGCGAGGCTTCGCGCCTCGAGCCGGTCGAAGCGGTTCATGCGCTCGGCCTCGCGGCGGGCGCGCGCCCGAGCGCGGCGAGCACCGTCGCCGGCGTCATCGGCAGCTGGCGCACGCGCGCGCCGGTCGCGTTGTAGACGGCGTTCGCGATCGCGGGCGCGGTGGCGATGTTCGCCGGCTCGGCGATGCCGTAGGCGTCGGTCGCGCTCGCCGCGCGGTAGTGCTCGAGCAGGATCACCTCGATCGCCGGCGCCTCGCGCGCGCGCGCGATCTTGTAGTGCTCGAGGTCGGCGTTCAGCACGTGGCCGGTGCGCCGGTCGACGACGCGGTTCTCGTACAGCGCGTAGGACAGGCCCATGAGCACGCCGCCGTGCACCTGGCTCTCGATCTGCTTCGGGTTCATCGGCCGCCCGCAGTCCTGCGCGGCGACGACGCGCTCGACGCGCACGATGCCGGTCTCGACGTCGACCGCGACCTCGGCGAACTGCACGCCGCCGAGCGGCTCCTTCGCCTGCCCCATCTCGCCGAACCTGCGGCCGAAGCCGCCGTAGTCGTCCGAGCGCGCCGCGAGCGCGCTGATCCTGTCGCCCCGGATGCGGCCGGCCGCCTCGCGAAAGCTCAGGCTGCGCGTTCCGTCGGCGGTGGCGATGCGGCCGCCGCGCGCGACCAGCTGCTCCGGCGGGACGCCGAGCGCCGGCGCGACCGCGCGCTTGAGCTCGCGCATCGCGCGCCAGGCGGCGTTGCGCGCGGGCGGCGTGATCGACGCGGTCGTCAGGCTGCCGTACGAAGGCGGCCCCGCCGGGAAGTTCGTGTCGCCGATGTGGATCGCGATGTCCTCGGGCCGCAGTCCCGTTTCCTCGGCGAGCACCTGCGCAAGCACCGTGCCGATGCCGCTGCCGATGTCCTGCACGCCCGAGAACAGCTCGACCGAGCCGTCGCGCAGGATGCGCACCTCGCACGAGGCTTGCGTGTTGACGTTCGCGGTCCAGAACGACTGCGCCATGCCCAGCCCGCGCTTCACCGGCCCGGCGTCCGCGCCCGGCGCGCGCCGGCGGCCCCAGCCGAAGCGCTCGGCGCCGGCGCGCCGCTCGGCGAGGCGCACCGGGCTCGGGTCGATCCGGTCGCGCAGCGCGAGCGGGTCGAGGCCGAGCCTCTCGGCCAGCTCGTCGATCGCCTGCTCGAGCGCGAAGGCGCCCGGCACGTTGCCCGGCGCGCGCATCGCGCAGCCCGGCCCGGCGTTGATGAACACGTCCGACTGCGCGATCGAGAAGTTGTCGCAGGCGTACAGGCCCTGCGCGAAGAAGCCGACGCCCGCCCCCAGCCCGACGCCGGCGGTGCCGTAGGTGTCGATCGCGATCGCCGTGAGCGCGCCGTCGCGGCCGGCGCCGACGCGCAGCTTCTGCACGGTCGCCGGGCGATTTCCGCTGTCCAGGTGCTCCTCGCGCCGGTCGAGCGCGATGCGCACCGGCGCGCGCGCCTCGCGCGAGAGCCGGACCGCCGCGCGCACGTAGTTGCCGGCGCCGGACTTCGATCCGAAGCCGCCGCCCATCGCATCGACGACGACGCGCACGCGCGACAGCGGCAGGCCGAAGGCCTGCGCCAGCTCGGCGCGCACGCCCGCCGTGTATTGCGTCGACAGGTAGACGGTGAGCCCGTCGGCGCGCCAGTCGGCAACGACGGCGTGCGTCTCCATGCAGCAGTGCGTCTGCACCTGCGTGCGGAACTCGCCTTCGACGACGACCTCGGCGCGCGCGAGCCCCGCGCCCGCGTCGCCGCGCGAGCCCGCCGTGTTGGGCCCGCGCACGTTGCCCTGCTGCGCGATCGGGGCGCCGCTCGCGATGGCGCCGGCGTAGCCTTCCCCGTGCACGGGTCGCTCGAAGACGACCGGCGCGTCGGCGCGCCGCGCCTTCTCGATCTCCACCACGAACGGCAGCGGCTGGTAGTCGGCGCGGATCAGCCTCAGCGCCGCCTCGGCCGCCTCGGGCGTGGCCGCCGCGACCGCGGCAACGACATCGCCCACGTAGAGCACGCGCCGTCCGCCTGCGCCGGGCGCTTCCACGGCGCGCCCGACTGCCTCGTCGAGCGCGAGCGCCGCACGCACGCCCGGATGCTTCGCCGCCGGCGCGAGGTCGAGCGCGGCAAGCCGCGCGTGCGGGTGCGGCGAGCGCAGCAGCCGGCCGTGCAGCATGCCCGGCAGCTTCACGTCCACCGTATAGCGGGCGGCGCCGGTGACCTTGGCGCGGCCGTTGATGCGCGGCACGGGCTTGCCGATCCAGGCGAGCGCCGCGTTCGGCGCGAGCGGCGGCGCCTCGTCGCCGCCGACCTGCCGCTCGGCCTCGCCGAGCGCGCCGGGCAGCAGCCCGAAGGGCTCGCGCTGCGTGCGCGTCGGATCACCCGGCACGATCAGCCCCCTCGCGACTTGGCGAGGTCGAGCATGGCCTCGATCACGTGGGGATAGGTGCCGCACCGGCACACATGGCCGGCGATCGCGGCCTTGACCTCGTCGGCCGAAGGCGCGGGATTCCGCTCGAGCAGCGCGGCGCAGCTCATGACGAGCCCCGGCGTGCAGAAGCCGCACTGCACGGCGTCGTGCGCGACGAAGGCGGACTGCACGGGATGAAGCGTCTCGCCCTGCGCGAGGCCCTCGATCGTCGTCACCTTGCGCTCGCCCACGTCGGCGGCGAGCATCATGCACGAGAGCACCGGCGCGCCGTCCAGCCACACGGTGCAGGCCGAGCAGGCGCCGCGGTCGCAGCCGATCTTGGTGCCGGTCAGGCCGAGCGCGTCGCGCAGCACCTCGGCGAGCGTGGCCTGCGGCGAAAATTCCAACGCGTGCGGGGTGCCGTTCACGTGCAGCGGAG
>Ga0335085_10017258_pt1 | contig 10406 bp, 7 predicted proteins | sample Lox_Sample_45_FD_206712 | JGI IMG/M metagenome (GOLD analysis project Ga0335085, IMG submission 206712) | Soil microbial communities from Loxahatchee National Wildlife Refuge, Florida, United States - Lox_Sample_4.5 | ecosystem: Environmental > Terrestrial > Soil > Wetlands | place: USA: Florida...
TGATCAGCGATTCCTGCTGGTCATGGGACAGCTGCCGGCTCGAGTAATAGGCCTTTTTCAGCACCGGCGCCGGCAGGTCCACGCCCCACTTGGCCATGAGCCGGACCGTGCGTGCGAACTGGCGCGGTCCCGGCTTCCGGCGGAAGAGCTGTCCGGTCTGGAGAAACCCGATCAGCCGGCCGCTCAACCGCACCGGCACGGCGATCTCGCACAGGCCGGTCGGGCAGGCGATCATCTGCGCTTCCACCGAGGCCTTTTCGCAAAGGTGGGCCTGGACCTGCAGGCAGGAGGCGCAGGCGCGTCCCCAGCGCGAAATCAGGGCGCAAAAATGATTCTCATGCCGTTTGCCGTGGTGCGGCAGCTTCCACGGGTCCACCGGCTGCAAGGTCATCGACAGTCCGGTCATGTTGCCGAAGGCCCGCTCGTATTCGCGGTAGATCTTGGAGTTGGTCAACGCGTCGATCAGCGCGCGGTTGTCGCTGTCCTGGTCTTTGGCCTCGGCCAGTCTTTCGGAGTGGAAAGGATCCTGGTGCACCAAAGGCAGGGAATCGGATTTAACAAATGGTGGTTGCATGACGACAAGATAAGTGCAGGGCGGGCCCAATTTCGGTAATGTACAGGACCGTGTCGTCTCCCGCCGTGCGTTTGTTGGCAATCATCGCGCAAGTCTTGCCAAAAACCGCATAACAATCGCCAACCGATGCACAGCCGCTCCGGCCCCGGCGTGCTAAGTTTTGCTGTCGCCATGAAATTGAAACGCTTTCCTTCCCGCCGGTGGCTCCCCGGGCTGTGCCTCGCCGCCGCGCCGCTGGCGCAAGCCCATCCCGCGCCGGGGCCGGCCGTCGGTTTTGGCGCTGGTGTGGCCCATCCCTTCAGCGGGTGGGACCACCTCCTTGCGCTGCTGGCGATCGGTCTGTGGGCGGCGCGGCTCTATGCGCCGTGCCTCATTCCCCTGGCTTTCCTGACGCTGATGGCGGTCGGCGCGGCGTTGGGGCATTGGACCGGCGCGGTGCCCGGCGCCGAACAGGCCATCGCCGCCTCGGTCCTGGTGTTCGGCCTGCTGGCCGCCAACACGGTGCGGCTGCCGGCGCGGGTGAGCTTCGCCCTGGTCGGATTTTTTGCGCTGTTTCACGGCGCCGCGCACGGCGCCGAAATGCCGGCCACAGCGTCCGGCCTGGCCTATGGCGCGGGGTTCGTGACGGCCTCGGCCCTGTTGCTGGGCGCGGGCGCGGGTTTGGGCGCGCTGTTCGAGCGGGAGGCGACGCGGATTCCGCAATTCGCCGGCTGGGTGATCGCCCTGGTGGGCGCGGTTCTCTCGGTGCGATCATTCCTGGGAGGAAACTTTTTTTGAGGAAACGCCCGATGCACGAAGCTGGAATCATGGAATCAACCCTCGCCCTCGCCGCGGCCAAGGCCCGCGAGCAGGGGGCGGAGCGCATTCATCGCATCGTGCTTCGCCTCGGCGCACTTTCCGGTGTTGAGCCGGACGCCTTGCGTTTCGCGTTCGACGCAATGGCCAAAAACACCCCCGCGGCCGGCGCCGTGCTCGAAATCGAGACGGTGCCGGCCTGCGGGTACTGCCCCGACTGCGACCTCGAATTTGCAGTGAAATCCGATTTTATTTTCACCTGCCCAAAATGCGGCCGGATTTCCGGCGAATTGAACCAGGGCAGGGAACTTGAGCTCGCCCGCCTCGAAATATCCTGATTTCCGCCATGCCCTCGAATTCCGCCACCGCCGCTCCCATCCGCTCGCTCGACGTGAAGATTTCGCTCCTCGAGGCCAACGACCGGCTGGCGGAGCGCAACCGCGCCGATTTTCTCCGCCGCCGCCTGGCCGCGCTCAACCTCGTCTCCTCGCCCGGCGCCGGCAAGACCACGCTGCTCGAACGCACGCTCGACGGATTCGGCCGCGAGACCAAGTGCGCCGTGATCGTGGGCGACCTCGAGACCGACTGCGACGCGCGCCGGCTGCGCCGGCCGCACACCCCGGTGGTCCAGATCACCACCGGCACCGCCTGCCACCTGGAGGCCGCGATGGTGGCGCGCAGCGCCGCGAGCATGGATCTGACCGGCGTCCGGCTTCTTTTCATCGAAAACGTTGGCAATCTCGTCTGCCCCGCCTCCTTCGACCTGGGCGAGACCGCGCGCGTCGTGCTCCTTTCCGTCACGGAGGGCGAGGACAAGCCGCTGAAGTATCCGCCGATTTTCAAGTCCGCGCATGTCGTGCTGCTGACCAAGATTGACGTCGCCGAAATCCTGGGCTTCGACCGGGCGGCCGCGATCGCGAACATCCGCCGCATCGCCCCGCAGGCGAAACTCATCCAACTCTCCGCGCGCACCGGCGAAGGCCTGGACGAATGGTGCGGCTTTCTCCGCACGCTCGTCCCGCGGACCTGATCCCATGGTCGCCGGTCTCCAGGCACCGCAAAACGGGGGGCAGGGCGTCGACGTCATTTTGCGCGTGCGCGGCACCGTGCAGGGCGTGGGCTTCCGGCCCTTCGTCCACCGGATCGCCTCGCAGCTGCACCTGCGCGGCTGGGTGCGCAACGATCCCCAGGGCGTCCTGATCCGCGCCGCCGGCACGCCGGAAGCCGTGGCCGCGCTGGTGCAAGCCCTCGAGCACGAGGCGCCGCCCGCGGCCCGCGTCCTCGCCGTGGAAAGCCGTGCCGCCGGCGATTCCGCCGAAAGACTCGCCGACGCCTTTGCCATCGTGCCGAGCGAGACGGGCGGCCTGGCGGTGAAGACCGCCGTGCCGCCGGACCTCGGGTTGTGCGCCGACTGCCGGCGGGAACTGCTCGATCCGCGGGACCGCCGGCATCGTTATCCTTTCATCAACTGCACGCAGTGCGGCCCGCGGTATTCGATTTTACAATACTTGCCCTACGACCGTCCGCACACGACGATGCGGGCCTTCCGGATGTGCCCGCAATGCCAGGAGGAATATGACGATCCGGCGCACCGCCGGTTTCACGCCCAGCCCAACGCCTGTCCGGACTGTGGGCCGCGCGTCGTCTTCCGGCGGCGAGGCGAGCCCGAGCGGGCGGGCGAGCCGGCGCTGGGTCAGGCCGTGAAGCTGCTCGCCGCGGGCGGCATCCTCGCGGTCAAGGGCGTCGGCGGCTACCACTTGATGGCCGACGCGACCGATGAGGCCGCGGTGGCGGAACTTCGCCGACGGAAGCACCGCGACGAAAAACCCTTCGCGGTGATGTTCCGCGACCTGGCGGCGGCGGCCGCCGCCGCCGAAGTGCCGGAGGAAGCGGCGGCGCTGCTGGCCGCGCCCGCCGCACCCATCGTGCTGCTGGCGCGAAAACCCGGCGCGCCGCTCGCGGCCGGCGTCGCCCCCGGCAATCCATGGGTCGGCGCCTTGCTGCCGTATGCGCCGCTGCATGTGCTGCTGCTCGAAGCCTTCGGCCGGCCGGTCGTCGCCACCAGCGGCAACCTGGCCGAAGAGCCGCTTTGCACGGCCGAAGCCGACGCCCACCGGCGCCTGGCCCGCATCGCCGACGCCTTTCTCGATCACAACCGCCCCATCGCCCATCCGGTGGACGATTCCGTCGTGCGCCTGACGCGCCGCGGCCCGGTCCGCTTGCGCCGTGCGCGCGGCTACGCGCCCGCGCCCCTGCGCCTGCCGGGCCGGATTGACGGAAGCTGGCTTTGCGTCGGCGCCCAGATGAAGAACACCCTCGCGGTGGCGACGCAGGACCAGCTCGTGCTCAGTCCCCACATCGGCGACCTCGGCGGCGCGGCCACGCGCGACGTCTTTCACCGCACCGCGGAAATGCTGGAAAAGATCCACGGCGCGAAATTCACCAAGGTGGTTTGCGACCGGCATCCGGATTACGCCTCCACCCGCTATGCGGAGCAAACCGGCCTGCCGCTCATCGCCGTGCAGCATCATCTCGCCCACGTGCTGGCCTGCCTGCTCGAGCATGGGCGGGCGGCCGACGGTGTCCTCGGCGTCGCCTGGGACGGAACCGGCTACGGCGAAGACGGGACCGTGTGGGGCGGCGAATTTCTGCTGCTGCAAAACCAGGAGGCCTGCCGTTTCGCGCGGCTGCGTCCGTTCCGGCTGCCGGGCGGCGAGACGGCGATCCGCGACGGGCGCCGTGCCGCGCTCGGTCTTGCCCACGCGCTCAGCCCGGCCCGTTTTGAGGAAGTCGCGCGGCGCCTGGAGTTTTTGACCATGGAAACGGCGCTGCTGCACACCATGCTGCAACACGCCGTGAATTCGCCGGAAACGACCAGTATGGGCCGTCTCTTCGACGCGGCCGGAGCCTTGCTCGGCCTGCCCGCGCGCAACCACTTTGAAGGGCAGATCCCGCTGGCGGTCGAAGCGACGGCAACCGCGGGCGGTGGCGGAACCGAGGCGCTGCCGCTGCCGTTGCGCGACGTTCCCCGCGGACGTGGCGCGGTGATGGAGCTGGACTGGGAGCCGCTGCTGGATTCGCTGCTGCTCGGCCGGACGCGCGGACGTCCGCCGGGCGAGCTGGCCGCCGCTTTTCACCGCGGGCTCGCGCAAGCCGTCGTCGCCGTCGCCCGCGCCGCCGGAGTCGGCACGGTCGCGTTGAGCGGCGGTTGCTTCCAGAACGTCCTGCTGCTCGACCTCACCACCGCCGCCCTGGAGTCGGCCGGTTTCACCGTGCTGGTGCCGCGCGAGCTTCCGCCGAACGACGGCGCCATCGCCGCCGGTCAGGCGCTCGGCGCCCTGCTCCAACTCACCTCCGTGCGAATGCCCTGAAGAAATTTTCACCATGTGTCTCGCTGTTCCAGGCAAACTCCTCGATGTCCGCGGCCCGGCCGGCGATCCGCTCTTGCGCAGCGGGCGCGCCAGCTTCGGCGGCGTGATCAAGGAAGTGAGCCTCGCCTGCACGCCCGAGGCAAAGGCCGGCGACTACGTGCTCGTCCACGTGGGCGTGGCCATCAGCGTCGTCGACCCGGCGGAAGCCGAGCAGACGCTGCGCTATTTGCGGGAAATGGGCGAGCTCGCCGAACTGGAGACGGAAACCGCCCCGCCGTCCGCCGCTCCGCCATGAAATTCGTCGACGAATACCGCGCCGCCGCCGCCGTGCGGTCGCTGGCCAGCGCCATCGCCCGGGCGACGACCCGGCCGTGGACCCTGATGGAGATTTGCGGCGGGCAGACGCACGCCATCGTCAAGTTCGGCCTCGATGAATTGCTGCCGCGCGGCGTCACCCTCGTGCACGGCCCGGGCTGTCCGGTCTGCGTCACACCGGCGGAGTTGATCGACCAGGCGGTCGCGCTCGCGCTCCGGCCGGGCGTGATGCTCTGCTCGTTTGGCGACATGCTGCGCGTGCCCGGCACGGGCATCGATCTGCTCACGGCCAAGGCGCGCGGCGGCGACGTGCGCATCGTCTACTCGCCGCTCGACGCGGTCCTGCTGGCCAAAAACAATCCCGGCCGCGAGGTGGTGTTTTTCGCCGTCGGCTTCGAAACCACGGCGCCGGCCAACGCCATGGCGGTCCTGCGCGCGCGGCGCGAAGGGCTGGCCAATTTTTCCCTTCTCGTTTCGCACGTGCTCGTGCCACCGGCGATGCACGCGATTCTCGGCTCGCCGGACAACTGTGTGCAGGGCTTTCTCGCCGCCGGCCACGTCTGCGCCGTGATGGGTACGGCCGAGTACGGGCCGATTGCCCGCGCCCATCGCGTGCCGATCGTGGTCACCGGTTTCGAGCCGGTGGACATTCTGGAAGGCACGCTGCGCTGCATCCGTCAGCTGGAGGCGGGCCGCGCGGAAGTGGAGAACGCTTACGCGCGGGTCGTGCGGCCGGCGGGCAACGAGGCGGCCCGGGCCATCGTCGAGGAGGTGTTCACGGTCGTGGATCGCAACTGGCGCGGACTCGGTCCGATTCCGCAAAGCGGCTGGAATCTCGGCCCGGCTTTCACCCGCTACGATGCGGTGGAAAAGTTCGGGCTGAGTGTGGCCGCGCCAGGGACTGCGGACGGATGCATCAGCGGCGAAATCATGCGCGGGGCGAAAAAACCGTTGCAGTGCCCCGCCTTCGGCACGCGCTGCACGCCCGAACATCCCGTCGGCGCGCCCATGGTTTCGAGCGAAGGCGCCTGCGCCGCCTATTACCGGTACCGGAATCGCACCGCGCCGGCCGCGGCCGAAAACGCCGCCCGCTAGCTTCGGAAAAAGACCGCCTCCGGCGGATCAAATCGGCCGGAAAATCTGCAGCCTGACCGGTTGCAAACAGCCGACCGGCACCGTTGCAGGAACAACTCAGCAGATGCGCGGCAATTGCTCGCCGCTGAGGCGGTCGAGGATCCGTTCCGCGCCGATCACGCTGCGCAGCGACACGGCGCCGGCGCGCGCCGCCCGCACCTGGCCGATCAGGGCCGGTGGACCGCCCGGTGCGGTGCGTTTGAGAATGTCAAGCGCGGCCGGCGCCTGCTCCTCCGGCAGGATGCAGACGAAACGTCCTTCATTGGCGACATAGAGCGGTTCGAAGCCGAGAATCTCGCAGGCTCCGCGCACCATCTCGCTCACCGGCACTTTTTGTTCATCGATGCGGATGGCGAGTCCGCTGGTTTCGGCGAGCTCGACCAGCGCGGTGGCGAGTCCGCCGCGGGTGAGATCGCGCAGGCAGTGAATTTGCAGGCCGGCCGCCAGCAGCGTCTGCACCGGCGCAACCAGCGGGGCACAATCGCTTTCGATCGGGCTCTCGAAGGCCAGCCCTTCGCGCGTGGCCATGATGGCCATGCCGTGCCGGCCGATGTCCCCGCTCACCAGCACGGCGTCGCCCGGCCGGATGCTGGCCGGCGCGATGGTCAGGGCGTGTTCGATCACGCCGACGCCCGCGGTGGTGATGTAAAGTCCGTCGCCTTTGCCGTGCTCGACCACCTTGGTGTCGCCGGTCACGATGCCGACGCCGGCGGCCGCGGCCGCGGCGCTCATCGCGGCCGCCACCCGCCGCAAGATCTCGATCGGAAGGCCTTCTTCGAGCACGAAGCTCGCGCTCAACCACAAGGGCCGCGCGCCGCACATGAGCAGATCGTTGACCGTGCCGTTGACCGCGACCCGGCCGATGTCTCCACCGGGGAAAAAAAGCGGGCTGACCACGTGCGCGTCGGTGGTGAAGGCCAGCCGGACGCCGGCCAGTTTCAAAATCGCGCCGTCGTGCTGGCATTCCTGCGCCGCGTGCGCAAAGGCCGGCCGGAAGATTCCGTCGATCAGCTCCTGGGTCAGCTTGCCGCCGCCGCCGTGGCCGATGGTGACTTCGGTCCGCTGCGCGAGCGGCACCGGACATTGCAGCGCCGGGCGGAACGGCGGAGTCGGTCCGCTGCCGGTGACGCTGTAATCGTCGAGTCCGGGCGGAATCGGCTCGAAATTCAACGACAGTCCGGCAGCCGGGACGGCATTTTTGTGCGACGATTTCATGTCCAGCGTTTGGCGTCATGACTATCGTCCGATCCGCCCTCCGCGGCTCCGCGCAGGTTGGCCAAGGTTGCGCAGTTCTTGTCATCCCGCGTGCCGTTTCAAACCGGTGAGGCGTGTGGCTCGCCGCCACCGGGCGCGGCGCTGGCGAGACTGGATCGGCAGGCCCGTGGAAGCCGGGACGCGCCTCACGTCATCACGGCCCGGCCGGCATGCGTCGCGGGGATTTATGCCGGCTGACCGCCAGGGCGAGGACGGCGAGGCCGATCAGCGCGGCACAGTCCGCAGGCTCCGGAATCGGCGTGAACGCGACGTAATGGATTTCACCGCCGCTGACCGTCAGGTTGTTGGCAAAAAGGCTTGGAATATTCCAGCCGCTGTCAATCCGGCCGGGTTACAAATAGCCAACAATCGCGTAACAGCTCCGGCCGGGTGATCGCCAAGAAAGAACCGCCGGAGAGATGAAACCCGCGCGAAAAATTTTCCGGCGCGTTCAGGCGCCGCGGCGTCGGCGGAGTTTTCTCAGGGCGCAGAGGAGGGCGAGCGCGCCGTAAAACCACTCGGAGGGGGCGCCGCCGCCGTGGTGGTGCGGAGGCGTGGAGCCGCCGGAGCTTGAGCCGCCGGGAGTGGTGGAGGGCGGCGGAGTGACCGTCACCGTAAGTGGCGTGCTGACCACAAAGTCGTCTGAGACGAGGCCGATTGCGACCGTGTAAACGCCAGTGTTGCTGACCAGGGCGCTTGATACGGTGTAGGTGGAGGCGGTGGCCCCGGGAATGTCCAGGTTGCCCAGGCGCCATTGATAGGTCGAGGGGGTGAAGTTGGCCGGCACAGCCGTGAGGGTGAAGGCGGTGCCGCCGGTCACGGTGCCGGAGGGGCCGGTGATGGAGGCCGAGCCGGTGGCCGCGTCGGTGTAGCCGGCGCCGGCGATGTTGCCCGCGTTGGCGGAGATCACCGCGGCCACATCGGTGGTGGGCAGTGCCTCGTAGGAATAGGTGGGGGTGAAGACCTGGTCGGGGCCGCTGTAGGGCGCGGTGCCGGTGGTAGCGGTGTAGAGATCGTCGATCGGGAGAGCGCGGCCGATGGGCAGGGAGGTGTTCACGTTCTGGACTATGAGCGGATTGGCCACTCCGACGTAGACATTGCGTCCGCTCAGGAATTGCGATTGGTCGCTGGAGACGGTGCCGCTGGTATTGCCCGGGGTGTTGAAATAATTGTTGTAGAGGTGGACGTAGCCGAAGGTCGCGAGCGGCATCTGCTGATCGACACCAGTTGACCAGAAGTTATGGTGCAAGGTGACGTGCAGCGGGGCGCTTTCGGCGCCGGGGGTGCCGATGAGGAGGCTGTCGCGATGGACGGTCTGGTTGGTGGTGTAGTAGAACTCGCACCAGGAAACGGTGACGTTGTCCGCGCCGTTGGTGATCTCGATGGCGTGATTGGCGGTGTCGAAGAAGGTGCAGTGGGTGATGAAGACGGTGCCCGCGCCGGAGAGGGTGAGGCCGTCGCCGCCGTCGGTGTAGGCGCCGCCCACGATGGTGGTGCCGGGGTTGGTGAGATTGAGGCCGCGGATGATGACGTTGTTCACGCCGCTGCCGAGGGTGAGGTTGCCGATCAGGGTCGAGTTGGCATCCGCGCCCTGGAGGGTTTTGTTTGAAGCCACGTTCACCGAAATCGAGCCAAGATCGATGATGCCGGCGACGGTGATGACGCTGGGAGTGGCGGAGGTCGCTTGGGTGCGGAAGTCGACCGCGGTGAGGACGGTGACCGACTGCGAGCCGGTGCCGGTGCCGCCGGTGGCCGCGGCGGCGAAACCGTCGGGGGCCGGCGCGGGATAGGAGGCGCTGACCGAGGCGACGCTCAATTTTTTGGTGCCGGCGGCGCTGCTCTTGGTACCGTCGCTGACCACGAAGGAGAGGATGCGGGTGCCGGAGGTCGCGCTGCCGGCGTCGGAGAAGGTCACGGCGCTGAGGGCGCTGGCCCATTGCGCGAGGGTGGCGGTGGCGCCGGAGGAGGTGAGGGTGAGCACACCGGTGCCGCTGTTATAGGAGGCGGCGATGTTGCCGAAGGTGGTGGCGCTGGTGTTGGTGAAGGCGAGCGTGTCGCCGCCGTGAAAACCGCTGGTGATCGAGACGGTGGCCGAAGCCAGGGTGCCGTTGTCGCGGTCGGTGAGGGTGACGCCGCTGTCGATGATGGCGGCGCTGCTGCCCGCGACATAGTTGGTGATGCCACCGGTGTTGGTGACGACCGGCGTCTGGTCGGTGTCGGCCACCGTCGCCGTGCGCGTGGCGGTGTTGCTGGTGTTGATGCCGTCGTTGACGGTGAAGCTGAGGGTGCGGGTGGCGGCGTTGGGCGTGATCGCGGTGTCGGTGTAGGTGACGGCGCGCAAGACCGCCTGCCATTGGGCCAGCGTGGCGGTGGCGCCGGCGGAGGTGAGGGTGAGGACGCCGGTGCTGCTGTTGTAGGAGGCGCTGACGTTGCCGTACAAGGTCGAGCTGGTGTTGGAGAAGGCGAGCACGTCCTCGCCGCTGTGGAAGCTGGCGGTGATCGAGACGGTGCCGCTGGCCAGGGTGGTGCTGCTGGCGTCGGTCACAGTAAGGGCGGGATCGACCGCGACCGGACTCGATGTGGTGTTGTCGGCCGCAACGAAGGCCGCGCTGCCGCCGCTGGTGGTGACAATCGGCGGGGCGGTCACGGCGACGGTGTCGGTCGCGGCCGCGCTGTTCTTGGTGCCGTCATTGACGACAAAGGCGATGGTGCGGTTGCCGGGCGTGACCGTCGTCGCGGCCGAGAAGGTCACGGCGCTGAGGGCATGAGCCCACTGCGCATCAGTGGCGGTGGCGCCGGAGGAGGTGAGGGTCAGGACGCCGGTGCCGGCGTTGTAAGAGCCGACAATGTTGCCGAACGTGATGGCGCTGGTATTGACGAATGTGAGCGTGTCGCCGCTGTGGAAGCCGCTGGTGATCGAGACTGTGCTCGAGGCCTGGGTGGTATTGTCGAGATCGCTGACG
>Ga0335085_10017259_pt1 | contig 10406 bp, 13 predicted proteins | sample Lox_Sample_45_FD_206712 | JGI IMG/M metagenome (GOLD analysis project Ga0335085, IMG submission 206712) | Soil microbial communities from Loxahatchee National Wildlife Refuge, Florida, United States - Lox_Sample_4.5 | ecosystem: Environmental > Terrestrial > Soil > Wetlands | place: USA...
CGGGATTCGGCTGGCACATGCGCCTGCCAGACAATCCGGCGCAGGTGGGGCTGGAACTGGTCGGGTCGCGGCCGTGCCTGTACGGCCAAGGCGAGATCGCCCACATCATGTATCGCCACGACGGCCAGCCGGTCTCGCTCTTCATGCTGCCGAAGAGCGCCCGCGCCGCGCAGATTGTGGACGTGCTGGGTCACCAGGCGAAAATCTGGTGCGTGGGCGATCGCACCCTGGTGTTGATTGCGCACGAGCCGCGCCAGAGCGTCGAGCGGCTCGCCGAGTACGTGCAAGCCTCGCTACACTAGGAGACGTATGAAGATTCGCTGGGCCGCAGCCGCCGTCAGCGCGCTCGCACTCGCATTGCTCACGCTGCCCGCCGATCCGTGGCACGAGCTGTTCTCCGACGTGGACGCCGCGCCGGCAGGCGCCGCGTGTCCCGCCAACGCGAAGCCCGCGCTGTTGAAATACACGCTCAAGGACATCGACAACAAGGATGTCCGCCTGGACTCGCTGAAGGGCAAGGTGATCCTGCTTGACTTCTGGGCCACATGGTGTGGCCCCTGCAAGATCGAGATTCCGTGGTTCATCGAGTTCCAGAACAAGTACGGCAAGCAGGGACTCCAGGTGGTCGGTGTGTCGATCGACGACACGCTCGACAAACTGAAGCCGTTCGTCGCGAACATGAAGATGAACTATCCGGTCCTGCAGGGTCTCGACCACGACGACTTCCAGGATTTCTACGGTCCGATGTTCGGCGTGCCGGTGACCGTGATCATCTCGCGCGACGGCAAGGCCTGCTTCAAGCACGTCGGTTTGTCGTCGAAGCCCGATTTCGAAGCGCAGATCAAGGGTCTGCTGTGATGGTATGATCGGATCGTGCTGAAGGGATTTACGCACGCCCGACTGGCCTGCGGCTGCCGCATCACGTTCCGTGACGGCGTCGAAGGCAGCCCCGTCACCGTCGTCGTGGAGGAGAAATCGCCCGCGTGTACGCTGCCGCTGCACGTCCGCGATCTGCCGCTCTACGACTACCGCGAGGCGCTCCGCGCGTCGACGCGCCTCGGCCCGCCGGAAGAAGAAGAATTCGAAGAAGAAGGCTAATCGTCGTCGGTTTCACGCCTTTTACCGACATCTTTCAGCCGTTCACCGATAAGATGTAGCGCAGAACCCCGGTTCTGCGTTTTCTTTGTACCCGTGACAATTCACACCGATCCTCCGGCGCACGACCTGTCGCGCCTGCGTATCGATCGCGACGCCGCGCCCCGGCTGCGCTGGCTGCCCTGGTTGAGCCTGGTCGTCCTGGGCGCCGGCGCGGCCATGCTGTATCCGCGGGTGCGCGCGTACATCGCGATCCGGCAGGCTCCCGAAGTCGATGTGGCGCATGTGACGCAGTTCGTCGCCGCACCCGGCGTATCGACGGCGCTGCCAGTGCTGGTCGCCAGCGGCTACGTCGTGGCGCGACACAGCAGCGACGTCGGCGTCAAGGCAGGCGGCCGGCTGGCGACGCTGAAGTTCGAAGAAGGGACGCACGTCCGTAAGGGCGAAGTGATCGCGGAGATCGAGCACGCCGACATCGAGGCGCAGCTCGAGGCGTCGCGCCGCGCGGTCGTGGAGGCGGAGGCGCAGCTCGCGCAGGCGTCCGCCGCGCGCGAAGAGGACGACCGCAACGTCGATCGCCAGCGCGCGCTCGCGCGCGACGGCATCACGACGACGGCCACCCTGACGGCGGCGGAATCGGCAGCCGCGGTGTCGGCCGCGCGCGTGAAGTCGGCCGAGGCCGCGATCGCATCGGCGCACGCGCGCGTGAAAGTGGCGGAGGAAGCGCTCGAGAACACGAACGTCCGCGCGCCGTTCGACGGGGTGGTCATCAAGAAACGCGCGGAGGTCGGCGAAACGGTGTCGCCGTACGGCGTGCAGGGGCAGGCGACGCGCGAGGGCGGCGCCATCGCGACGATTGCCGATCTGCACGAGCTCGAAGTGCAGACGGAGGTGAGCGAGAACAGTTTCGCGAAGCTGAAGTCTGCGATGCCCGCAGCCGTCACGCTGCAGGCGTTCCAGGGGCAGACGTACAAGGGACGGCTGCGACAGATTTTTCCCTCCGCCGATCGGTCCAAGTCGATCGTCGAAGTCCGCGTGTCAATTCTTGACGCCGATGATCATGTAAAGCCTGAAATGACAGCCTCCGTAACGTTCCAGGAGGCAAAAACGGATGCCGATGCGCTTCCGAAGTCCGAACGAAGTGCATCGGACGTAATTTTGATGCCGAAGAAGGCGCTGGCCGAGGCCGGCGGACAGACGATCGCCTGGGTCGTGGCCGGCGGAGTCGCCGCGCGCCGCGCGGTGAAGGTCGGCGCCGATCGCGTCGATCAGATTGAAGTGAAGGGCGGGCTGCTGCCCGGCGAAACGGTGATCCTCAATCCGCCCGGCGGACTCGTCGATCGCGCACCCGTGCGCGTGAAAGGGAGCTGAGACGTGGCGTTGATCGAATTACGTGACGTCAGCAAGTCGTACCACCGGGATCAGAACGAGATCGTGGTCCTCAACGGGGTGACGATCGCGATTGGCGCAGGCGACTTCCTCGCGCTGATGGGTCCGTCCGGTTCTGGCAAGTCGACGCTGCTGAATCTGCTGGCCGGCATCGATCGCCCGACGCGCGGCTCGATCCGCGTCGGCGACACCGACATCAGCGGACTCTCCGAGCGTGCGCTCGCGGCGTGGCGCGCCCGCCACATCGGGTTCATCTTTCAGCTCTACAACCTGATTCCCGTCCTGACCGCGTTCGAGAACGTCGAGCTGCCGCTGCTGCTGACGCCGCTCAGCAAGAAGCAGCGGCGGGATCACGTGATGACCGCGCTCGGCATCGTCGGCCTGAGCGATCGCGAGAAGCACTATCCGCGTCAGCTCTCGGGCGGGCAGGAGCAGCGTGTCGCGATCGCGCGCGCGATCGTGACCGATCCGACGCTGCTGCTCGCGGACGAGCCGACGGGCGACCTCGACGCGAAGTCGGCCGCCGAGATTCTGACGCTTCTGCAGCAGCTCAATCGGGACTACAAGAAGACCATCGTCATGGTGACGCACGATCCGCACGCCGCCGAGCGCGCGTCGCACGTGCTGCACCTCGAAAAAGGATCGCTCGTTGACACGGCGGTGCACGCATGAAGTATCTGACGCTCGTGCTGAAGAGCGCGCTGCGCAGCAAGCGGCGCACGGCGCTGACGATCATCAGCGTCGCACTGGCGGTGTTCCTGTTCGCGTCGCTGCGCGCCGTCCTCGACGGCTTCAACGCCGGCGCGGAGGCAAGCTCGTCGACGCGCATCGTCACGATTCGATCGACGTCGCTGATCTTCTCGATGCCGACGAGCCATGCCGAGACCATTCGCGCTGTGCCTGGCGTCCGCGATCTGACGTGGGCGAACTGGTTCGGCGGCATCTACAAGGATCAGCAACACTCGTTCGCGAACTTCGCGATCGAGCCGGAGAGCTACCTGCGGGTGTATCCGGAAATCCTACTGACGCCGGACGAGCGGCAGGCCTTTCTCGCCGATCGCACCGGCTGCATCGTCGGCGACGGACTCGCGCGCACGAACGGCTTCAGGGTCGGCGACAAAGTGACACTGAAGGTCGGCATCCCGACCTACGGCACGCAGGACTACGACTTCACGATTCGCGGTATCTATCGCGCCGGCAGCGGCGCCGTTGACAACCAGTCGATGATGTTCCACTGGAAGTACGCGGACGAGCGGTCGGTTGTGAAAGGGCAGCTCGGCTGGATCGTCGCGCAGATTGCGAGTCCCGAGCAGGAGCCGCAGATTGCCGGCACCATCGACGAGAAGTTCGCCAACTCGCCGTACGAGACCAAGACCGACACCGAAAAGCAGTTCGCCTCGTCTTTCGTCTCGATGTTCGGCAACCTGAACCTGCTGCTCGGCAGCATCGCGATCGCCGTCGTCATCGCGACGCTGTTCGTCGCCGGCAACACCATGGCGATGTCCGTCCGCGAGCGGACGACCGAGATCGCCGTGATGCGGACGCTGGGATTTCCCGGCGGCACGATCTTCGGCTTGATTGCGGTCGAGGCGCTGCTGATGTCGATTGTCGGCGGCGCCGTCGGCGTCGTGCTCGCGCGCGTGGTCGTCAACCCGCATGTGATTCCGTCAGGTGGATTCATTCCAGAAGTCAGCGTGAACGATCTGAACGTTGCCATCGGACTGGCGCTGAGCGCGTTCATCGGCATTGTCGCCGGTCTGATCCCCGCGACGCTGGCGTCGCGTCTGAAGATCGTCGACGCGCTGCGGAGAGTGGCGTAATGGGTCTCGTCTCCGCGTACAACCTTCGGTCGATGATCGTGCGCAAGGCAACCGCGGCGATGACCGCCGGCGGCATCGCAATGGTCGTCGCCGTCTTCGTGATGACGCTCGCGATCGCGCAGGGTTTTCGTGCGACGCTCGTCGCGAGCGGCTCGCCGGGCAACGCGATCGTCCTGCGGAAAGGCGCGACGTCGGAGACGGTGAGCGCCGTGCTGCGGACCGACGTGCCGATCCTCGAGAGCCTTCCGCAGGTCGCGCGCGGCGCCGACGGGCGGGCGCTGGCTTCTCCAGAGCTCGTCGTGATCATCTCGTTGCCGCGCGTGACCGACAATCAGCCGGCCAACGTGCCTGTGCGAGGCGTCGGTCTGAAGGCGTTCGACCTCCGTGATCGGCTCACGTTCGTGGAAGGGCGCCGCTTCGCGCCGGGAACGCGCGAAATCAACGTTGGCCGCCTCGCGACGGGCCGCTTCAAGGGACTCTCGCTCGGCAGCGACGTGCGTTTCGGCGGCAATACGTGGAAGGTCGTCGGCGTGTTCACGGCCGACGATGCCGCATTCGAGTCGGAAGTGTGGGGCGACGTCGATCTGATGCAGCCGGCATTTCAGAGAAGCGACTATCAATCGATGACCGTCAAGCTGGCAGACCCGTCGATGTTCGATTCGTTCAAAGCGGCCGTCGAAGGCGATCCGCGGCTGATGCTCGTGCCGCAGCGCGAGCAGGACTACTACGCCGAGCAGTCGCGTCCGGTCACGACGCTCATCAGCGTGTTTGGCACGTTCGTGACGTTGATTCTTTCGATCGGCGCGATGGCGGGTGCGATGAACACGATGTACGCGGCCGTCGCGTACCGCACGCGTGAGATCGGAACGCTCCGCGCGCTCGGCTTCGGACGGCTGAGGATCGTTTCGGCGTTTCTCGCCGAGTCGATCGTGCTCGCGTTTTTCGGAGGCCTGGCCGGCTGCATCCTCGCGCTGCCCGTCCACGGCCTCTCGACCGGGACGACGAACTTCTCCAGCTTCAGCGAGGTGGCGTTCAAGTTTCGCATCACGCCGCCGCTGCTCGTCGGTGGCGTGATCTTCGCGATGGCGATGGGCGCCGTCGGCGGCCTGCTGCCGGCGATCCGCGCGGCCCGGATCCCCGTTGCGCGCGCGCTCCGGGAAATCTAACCGAGTCTGACGTCCGCGACGAGCGGCAGGTGATCCGACGCGACCAGCGAGAGCCGGGTCCGCGCGAGCTCGACGTTCACGATGTCGATCCGGCCGGCGTAGTAGATGTGATCGAGATCGAGGATCGGGAACACACCGGGGTACGTCCGGCGGCGCTTCAGAAAGTTCTTGAGGTCGACCGCGTTGAACCGCTCCGTCAGCATCTTCGTCGTCAGACCGCGCATCCATTCGTTGAAGTCGCCGACGACGAGCTTTGGACCCGACACGTGCCGATCGGCGACGACTGACGCGAGCCGGCGCGCCTGGTGCCGCCGTTCGAGGATCGCGGTTCCGAGATGGACGTTGTAGAGATGCAGCGTCACGTGATCGACGGCAATGTCGACGCGCTGCATGCGCCGCGGCTCGCACGTCTTCCACGAGAGATCGTGCTCGAGATGATGCGTGATCGGAAACCGGCTCAGCACGACGTTGCCGAACTGGTGGCCTCGCAGCTGGCGCGCGGGCGCGTGTACCCATCCCATGCCGAGCGCGGCGCCGAGCTCCTCCGCGTGCCCCCGTCCGCGCGGACCGGCGCCGATCACTTCCTGCAGCGCGACGACGTCGGCGTCGATCGTCTGCAGCACAGCCGCGATGCGATCAGGACGCGTACGGCCGTCGAGTCCGCGGCAGCGGTGCACGTTGTACGTCACGACGCGCAGCGTGGGCCGGGTCGGAGCCACTGCAGCTATGATAGACCGTGGTGATGCGAACGGTTTTCGTCGCGGCCGCGATTGCCGTAGCCTGCACGATCGCGTGTCGCGAGACGCCGAAAGAGACCATTACGCTCGACAGCAACTTCGTCACCGTCGACAACCGAACCAATCAGGAGTGGCGCGGCGTCGAAGTGTGGCTGAATCACTACTATCGTGCGACAGCGTCGTCGATTCCGGCGGGCAGCCGCTTTCAGGCGCCGCTGTCGGTCTTCGTGGACAGCTACGCGCGCCGGTTCGATTTCAAGACGATGCAGATCCGCGACGTGCGGCTGACGGCGACGCTGCCGGACGGCCGGAAGGTCTCGATCGAAAAGCCTTTTCAGCAGAGCGGCCTCGAGCACGCGCTCGGCCAGGCCGTTGGAAAGAAACCGTGATGGCCAAGCTCACCTCCGAGGTCGAACTGACGTGCCCGTGCTGCGGCGCGACGATGGTGGTCGATCTGAATCTGAAGCGGATCGTCTCGCATAAAGAACCGGACCGCGGCAACAAACCCGAGCTGAGCGAGGCGCAGCGCATCCTCGCTGAGGAAGCCGCGCGACGCGAAGCGATGTTCGAGCAGTCGTTCAACGCCGAGAAGACGCGCGGTGATGCGTTGGCCAAACGCTTCGAAGAAGCGCTGAAGCAGGCGAAGCAGGAGCCGGTGACCAAACCGCTCCGCGATTTCGATCTGGATTAATCGTCGTCGCGATTCCGCCGACGCCACTCGTTCGATCGCCACCATCGCCCGATCATGTCGATCGCAAACACCAGGACGACGAGGAGTGCGACGAAGCTGATGGAAGACACTGCGGTCTAGGCAGCTTAGCGGACGCAGTCGACTCCGATCAAGCGTCGTACTCGAAATGAGGCGGTAGTTCGGTCCAGCGATCGCGGCCGCCGTAGTACACCGGCTTGCGGCCTCCATGCAACAACCGATAGCGCTTGTAACGCGTCCGCAGGCGCTCGACCCGTCGGTCCGACGACGCGATGGCCCGATGCGGATAGTCGAGGAGCGCGCGCTCGACCTTCCAGACGTTTGCCTCTGCCCATCTCCAGTCGTACGCGCCCATCAGGTCGGCGACGTTGACGACGACGTAGCCGGTAATGCGTCCGGTGTCGTCGATATATGGATCGAAATAGCTCAAGGCTAACGCTCGCGGCGTCGCGAAGACCGGCTTGCGTCCGTGCAGACCTGGATCGCGGGAGCGTGCGACCGATCCCCACCCGCTGCGCGCGCGATAAGCGAAGATGACGTGATCCAGCTGATCGATCGACTCGAAGCTGAGAAGCAGCGGCGGATACCCGTGCTGCTCGAGCACGACGGTCGCGAACAGCGCGGCTTCGAGACAGTGCGCGCAGCCGTGGCGGACGACGCCGCGGAAGCTGCGGAGTGTGGCGCGGCCGTGGGGCTCTTCGTTGTACGGGAGCGCGTTGAGGTACCGCTGCACCGACAACGGCGTCGACAGCCTCGCGACGAGCCTGCGCTCGCGAGGCGTGAACGCTGACGGGACTCGGGATTCGAGATTCGGGATTCGGCGGTTCACGAATCTTTTCGAGTCCCGACTCCCGAAGCGCGAGTCACGTCGCGCAAGTCTGCAAGGACCTGCTCCGGAGTCCACTCGTTGCCGTTGTAGCTCTTCACGAGGCGGCCGTCGGCGTCGAGGATGACGGTGCGCAGGTTGTGCGTGATGTCGCGCGGATCGTTTGATGCGCGGGAGACGGCAAGACCGAACCGTGCACCGAAACGATCGATCTCATCGCGATCCCCCGTCAGAAACGTCCATCGCGAGAAGTCGGCGCCGAGCTCCTTCCCGTGCGCCTTGAGGACTGCGGGCGAGTCGACCGCCGGATCGAAGCTGACGGTGACGAGGTGGACGCGCGCGAGTGTCGGGTCGCGCTTCAATGTCTGCTGGATCGTTGCGAACTGACGATCCATCAGCGGACAGAAATTCGGCAGCGGGCAGCGCGTGTAGATGAACGTCATGACCAGCGGCGCGCCCCTGAACCTGGAGAAGTGCAGTCGCTTCGCGTCCTGATCGACGAAAGGCGCGTCCGGCGCCGGCTCGCCCGGCTTCAGCATCGCGATCGGCGCGGGCGGCATCGGCGCGTCGGGAGGGGGCGGTTCGAGTGGCGCCTCGCCGGTTCTCTTGATCGCCGAGAGATACGCGTCGTTCGATTCGACGACGAGTGTGGCGTCGATGAGGTCGCCGGCCTTCAGGCCGGCCAGCAGCGCCGCGTCGTGCACCGAGTACGGCATGGTCATCGCGGGCATGAGGCCTTTGATATCGCCGTGCTTGATGTTCAACGTTTTCCGGGGTGCGTCGATCGCAAGGATCTGTCCCTGCAGTGTGTAGGTGTTCTTCGGCTGCGATGGCGAGCACGCAGCAGCGAGCAAACAGACGAGAAGTACAGAACGCATCGTTAACAGTTTACAGTCGACGGTCGGCAGTCGGCAGGGCCTGACCGTGAACCGTAACTGTAAACTGTGAACCGATGATCTGGGTCGGCACGTCCGGCTACAACTACCCCGAGTGGAAGGGCAGCTTCTATCCGGCCGATCTCGCCGCCGCGAAGATGCTGCCGTACTACGCGGCGCGGTTTCCCACGGTCGAGATCAACTACACGTTCTATCGCATGCCGACGGAGAAACTGGTCGCGGGCTGGGCCGCACAGACGCCGTCGGCGTACAAACTGACGCTGAAAGCGCCGCGGCGCATCACACACGACAGCCGGTTGAAGAACACGGGCTCGCTCGTCGCCGGTTTCTGCCAGGTTGCCGGCACGCTCGGCGACAAGCTTGGCGCGCTGCTGTTTCAGCTGCCGCCCAATCTGAAAAAGGATCTGGTGCTCTTCGACGCATTTCTCGAAGATCTCCCGCCGAAGATCTGCGGCGCGTTCGAGTTCCGTCATACGTCGTGGCTCGACGAAGAGATCTTCGCGCGGCTGGCGGCGCGCAATCTCGCCGTCTGCGTCGCCGACAGCGAAAAGCTGTCGACGCCCGTGCGCATCACCGCGGACTACGCGTACTTCCGGCTGCGCGACGAGGGGTACACGCGCGACGACATTGTCCGCTGGGCCGACACGATTGCGCAGGCGACTGCATCGTGCCGTGACACGTTCGTGTATTTCAAACACGAGGAACAGGGGAAGGGACCCGAGTTCGCGCAGTTGCTGATGCAGCGCCTCGGAATCGGCACGTGAAATGTCAGAATTCGACTTGCAGATTTCAGATTGACTGACGGAATTGATCGGCCGCGTTCATAAGCTCCTGTCCTGACCCCTTCTGACTCCCGGCACTGGCTTTGCTCTTCCGAGGCCGCGTTCATAAGGAGCACACCGATGCGCATGAAACAGCTGATGTCGCGGGCGAAGAAGTACGCGAAGGGACGTGCGAAGCAGGCGCGCCGGATGCCGATGAAGATAAAGATCATGGCTGCGGGCCTTGGCATCGTTCTCGGCGTCACCGGCGCGTACGCGGCGTCGAAGCTGACGTCGGCATCCCCGTCACCGGTTGCGGCGAAGGCGACTGATGCGGTTGCGTCACAGCGCGTGGCCGAGAACAGGAAGGCCGCCGCGGAACTGTCGGCGCCTGCGGCCGACTACGCAGGCGCCGGGTCGAGCGCGGCCGTCAAGACACCGCCCGCGACGCTGATTGGCTGCCTCGAGCAGAAAGGCGACGAGTTCCGGTTGAAGGACGCCGCCGGCGCCGACGCGCCGAAGTCGCGCAGCTGGAAATCGGGGTTTCTGAAGAAGAGCACGCCGACGATCGATGTCGTCGACGCGAGAAACAACCACCTGAAGCTCGCGGACTACGTCGGTCAGCGGGTCAGCGTCAGCGGCACGCTGGTCAATCACGAGATGCAGGCGAAGTCGCTGAAGGGCGTCGGCACCTGCAATTGACGAAGTCGACGATCGCGTTCTCCGCCCAGTAACCGTCGTCGAGTCCTGACCGCGGAGCGACGAATCCGCAGTGGCCGCCGTGGCGGCATACGTGCAGCTCGATGTGTGGGTTGGCGGCGATCTTCGGGTCGTGAAACGGCTGCGATGGGACGAACGGGTCGTCTTCGGCCGTGATGACGAGTGCCGGCACGGCGATCCGATCGACGATCCGCATGGCGCTGGCGCGTCGATAGTAGTCGCTCGCGTTCCGGAAGCCGAAGTACGGCGCGGTGTATGTTTCGTCGAACTCGCGCACGGTCTTGACG
>Ga0335085_10017260_pt1 | contig 10406 bp, 8 predicted proteins | sample Lox_Sample_45_FD_206712 | JGI IMG/M metagenome (GOLD analysis project Ga0335085, IMG submission 206712) | Soil microbial communities from Loxahatchee National Wildlife Refuge, Florida, United States - Lox_Sample_4.5 | ecosystem: Environmental > Terrestrial > Soil > Wetlands | place: USA: Florida...
CCCGCCAGGTAGCCCGCCGCGACCTCGAGAAACCCGAGATTCCCCGCGTACGCCAGACCCGGCACGCTGATGAACGTCAGCGCGCTCGTCTCCGTGGCGACGATCGAAAAGAGCACCGCGATCCACGGAATGCTTCGCTCCGCGACGAAGTAGTCCGTCGCGTCCCGCTGGCGGCGCCCGATCCAGACGCCCAGGACGGTCACGCCCGCCAGATATACCGCGATGACGACGAGGTCGAGCCAGTCGAGCGATCGCGTCATGCCGCGCGCGGCGACCCGACGCTACTCGACCACATAGGCCTCCATCGCGAAGTACTCGGCGAGCCCGAGCCGGTCGAGCGCCGCGGCCGTCCCGATGTTCCGCGCCTCGACCCGCTGCCAGAACTCCCGGTCGTCGTATCCGCCGGGAAACGGGGCCGAGTCCTTCTGCGATTGATGTTTGAAGATCGCCTGAATCTTCAAGCGCAATTCCTCTTGCGCGAGGGGCACCAGCCACGTGGCGTCCTGGAGGGACCACTCCTGCCACGCGCCGCGATACAACCAGACCTCGGGCCGCGGGTCCGTGAGCGCCTGATCGATCGCGTCCTTGCACATCCGGTGCGTGCCGTGCGGATCGGACAGGTCGCCCGCGACGAACACGAGATCGGGCCGGACCTCGTCGAGCAGCGCCCGGACGATCGCGACGTCGCGCGGCCCGATCGGATCCTTCCGCACCTTGCCCGTCTGGTAAAACGGCAGGTTGAGAAACCGCGCGGCCGATCGCGGGAGGCCGAGCGTCGCGATCGCGCTCACGGCCTCCGCTTCGCGGATGATCCGCTTGATGTCCTGCACCTGCGGAAGGTCGACGTCACCCGGCTGTTTCGCGTCCAGGAACTCGCCGACGGACCGAACGAGCGAGCCGATGCCGTCGTGATCGATGAGGCCGTCGCCCGCCGCGCGCTCGAGCCAGTCCAGATATCGCCGGACGTCGTGATCGAACACGGCGATGTTGCCGCTCGTCATGTACGCCACCGTGATCGCGTTGCCGTTCTCGACCAGCTTGTGGAGGATGCCCCCCATCGAGATCACGTCATCGTCCGGGTGCGGCGAGAAACAGATCACCCGCCGGCCGCGCGGGAGCTTGGACCTCCCCCGGATCTTCGCCCCCAGGAGATTGAACACCATGCCGTTGACCGCGCCGGGCGAGCCGTGCCGCGCCACCAGCGACGAGAGCGTGTGATCGGCGTAGTCCCGCTGCGTGAGCTTGAGAATCGCGCGGCCCGTCTGCTCCGACAGCCAGATCACCGCGCGGACCATCAGCGCCTCGGTCCACACGACCTGATCGACCAGCCACGGGGTGGCGATCCGCGTGAGGTCGGACGCGGCCGCGCGGTCCACGTAGCAGGTCGCGGCCGGGTGCCGCTGGAGAAACGTGGCCGCGATGTCGACGTCGACCTCGCCCTCGACCGCCCGCCGGACGATGCGCGCCTTGTGCTCGCCCGTGGCCAGGATCGCGATCTCCCGCGCCTCGAGAATCGTCGCCACTCCCATCGTCAGCGCTTCGCGCGGCACGAACTCCTCGCCGAAGAAATCGGCGGCCGCGTCGGCCCGCGTGACGGCGTCGAGGGTGATCAGGCGCGTCCGGCTCGCCGCGCCCGACCCGGGCTCGTTGAACCCGATGTGCCCCGTCTTCCCGATGCCCAGCAGCTGGAAATCGATGCCGCCCGCGTCGCGAATCGCGCGCTCGTACGCCGCGCATTCCGCGGCGACCCCGTCCCGCGCGACCGACCCGTCGAGGAGATGGACGTTGCCGGGCTCGATGTCGACCGAGCCGAAGAGGTTCTCCCACATGAACCGGCGGTAGGAGTGAATGCTCTCCGGCGACATCGGATAGTACTCGTCGAGATTGAACGTGATCACGCGGCGGAACGAGAGCCCCTCCTCGCGATGCAGGCGGATCAACTCGCGATACACCCCGATCGGCGTGGACCCGGTCGCGAGCCCCAGCACCGCGCCGCCGCCGCCCGCCGCCCGGTCGCGGATGACCGTCGCGATCCGGGCCGCGACCTCGCGCGCCAACTCGCGGTGGTCGTCGACCACGATCGTCCGCAGCCGCTCGCCCGCCGCGCTGGCCTGGTGATGGAGACGAAGCAGCCCGCGAGACGAGGGGGAACTCGCATCGCGGGCGCGATCGTCGTCGTATCGACTGCCTTCCGTGCCGGAGGTCGGCCGATCCATGGCGAACCTCCCTATCCGCCCGACACGCGACGGATCAGGCGGAGAACGAACTCCCGCACCCGCAGCCGCCGGTCGAATTCGGATTCTTGAAGGTGAAGCCCGACCCCTGCATCGACGAGACGTAGTCGATCGTCACGCCGTTGATGTACTGCGCCGAGAACGGGTCGACGAACACGCGCCAGCCGCCCTCTTGATCGACCTGCAGATCGTCTTCGGCCGGTGCGTCCTCGATCAGGAGCCCGTACTTGAAGCCGCTGCATCCGCCCGGCTGGACGCTGACCCGGAGGCCGCCCTTGGCCGGATCGACGCCCTCGGCGTCCATAAACTTCTTGACTTCTACCGAGGCGACCGGCGTCACCGACACCATCACCTCGGGCTGATTCATCGTGCTCATGGCGTGTCTCCTGAGGAGCGCGGCAAGTGGAAGCAGCCGCAGGACATAGGAACTATACCCTGATTCGCGCCAGGGTTCAACGATCGACCCTCGGCCCGAGGTCCATCGGGCCGGCATCCCCGCCGGCTCGCGTCGGCCTCGATTCGTTCCGGCGTGAGTGATTGCCCCCTTGCCCGGCATCCCCGCCGGCTCGCGTTGGCCTCGATTTGTTCCGGCGTGAGCGACTGCCCCCTTGCCCGACGTCCCGCCGCCGGCTCGCGTCGGGCTCGATTCGTTCCGGCGTGAGTGACTGCCCCCTTGCCCGACGTCCCGCCGCCGGCTTACGCCGGCCGTTCGACAGGGCGCAGTCCGATTGAACCCCGGTGGTGGCGACCGCATGGGGAACCCTGCTTCCGCACCAGTCTCCTACGGGTATCGTCGTTCACCGCTTGCGACGAGCCCGCGATTGTGTAGTGTACTCCCCGACGATACCGACACGGTTGGCGTGCGATGCCGGCAGGCTCTGCACCCGGCTCCAGCGCGCGACCGTGCCGGTCCACACGAGCGAACCCCATGAAACCTGATCCGCGCGCGGCCCGCCCATGATGCTCCTCACGCGCGTGAACCTCACGCTGGGCGTCGCGTTCCTCCTCGGCACGGGCGTCTCCGGCGTCGTGGCCCATCGGATCCTCCAGGACGACGCGAAGCGGGAGGCCCTCGAGACCGTCCGCCTCATGCTCGCCAGCGCGACCGCGAGCCGCGATTACACCAAGTCGGAAATCGTCCCGCTGCTGTCCCCCCGGCTCGCGACCGTCTTCCTGCCGCAGATGGTGCCCGCCTACGCCGCCACGCAGAACCTCGAACGCCTGCGCAAGGACAACCCACAGTTCGTCTATCGTGAGGCAACGCTCAACCCCACGAACCCCCGCGACCGCGCCGAGGAGTGGGAGGCCGACATCGTCAACCAGTTCCGGAGCGACAGCACCCTCAAGGAGTTGAACGGGGTCCGCATGACCACGCTCGGCCCTTCGATGTACCTCGCGCGCCCCCTGCGCGCCTCGTCCGCTGATTGCCTCGTGTGCCACGGCACCGCCGCGAGCGCGCCGCCCACGATGGTCGCGATCTACGGAACCGAGCACGGCTTCGGCTGGCAGGTCAACGAAGTGATCGGCAGCCAGATCATGTCCGTTCCCATGTCCGCGGCGCTCGACAAGGCCGATCGCGCGTTCACCGTGTTCATGCTGTCGATCACCGGCGTCTTCGCGTTGATGTTCGTGCTCGTGAACATCATGATCCGCGGCATCGTGCTCCGGCCCATCGCGCGGATGGTGGAGGTCAGCGAACAGGTGAGCCACGGCGACCTCTCGGCCCCGACCTATGAGCCCAAGGGGAACGACGAGATCGCCCAGCTCGCGCGGTCGTTCGAGCGGATGCGGAAGAGCCTGGTGAAGTCACTGACGCTCCTCGATGGCTGACCCCAGGGGTTCGGCGTGAGGATCTGCCCCACCTGTTCGGCCGAGTATCCGACGAACGAACGGTTCTGCCCGATCGACGGCACGCCGCTCCGGGTCGTCGACGCCCAGGACGGCCTGATCGGCTCGATCGTCTCCGAGCGCTACCACATCCTCCAGAAGCTGGGCGAGGGCGGCATGGGGCAAGTCTATCTCGCCGAGCATGTGCGCATGAGAAGAAAAAGCGCCGTGAAGGTGATGCACGCGGCGATGATGTCCAACACCGAAGCGATCAGCCGCTTCAACCGCGAGGCGGCCAACGCCTGCCAGATTTCTCATCCGAACGTCGCCGCGATCTACGACTTCGGCGAAACGGCCGACGGCATGCTGTATCTGGCCATGGAATACGTCGAGGGGCGTCCCCTCACTGCCGTGCTGGCCGCCGAAGGCGCCCTCCCGGCCCCCCGTGTCGCCGCCATCGTGCGCCAGATCGCCGACGGGCTGGGCGCCGCCCACCTGCTCGGCATCGTGCACCGGGATTTGAAGCCCGACAACATTCTCGTCGGCACCGCGCCCGACGGGTCGGATCGCGTCAAGGTGGTCGACTTCGGGATCTCCAAAGCCAGCCAGCAGGAGGGACAGAGCGTCACCAACGTGGGCCAGTCGGTCGGCACGCCGGATTACATGAGTCCCGAGCAGCTGAGCGGGGACGCCATTGACCTGCGGAGCGACGTGTATTCGCTCGGGCTTGTCGTGTTCACGATGCTCACGGGAAAATCGGCGTTTCCAGCCGCGAACCCGCAGGCGTCCATGGTGCTGCGCTTGACCCAGCCGCCGAAGCAGCTGCGCGAGATGCGGCCGACCCTCGCGTGGTCGGCGCAGCTGGAATCCGTGATCGCCCGCGCGTTGGAGCGCGAGGCGCCGCAGCGGTTCCAGACCGCGAGCGCCCTGAGCGAGGCATTGACCGCCGCCGTCGCGGCGTCGCCGGCGCGCGGGAGCAGCACGCTGGCGATGCCGGTGGCGGTGCCGGTGGCGGTGCCGGTGGCGGTGCCGGTGGCCGTGCCGTCGGCCGTGCCGTCGGTGGTGCCGCCGGCGCGCACACCGCCGCAGCCTCGGCCGATCTCCGGTCCGCAGGGCCAAACGGATACCCCCATCGGACCCCACCACGTGCCGCCCGGGAGTGCGCTGACCGTGGCGGATCTGTCGGTGATCGAGGGCGCGTTGGCGAAAGTCCTCGGACCCGTCGCGACCGTGCTCGTCAAGCGCGCCGCGCGGACCGCGCCGTCGCGTGACGCGCTCATCGCGGCGCTCGCGGGCGAGATCGACGACGACAAGGATCGGGAGAGCTTTCGACGGAGCTGCGCGACGAAGACCCGCGCCTGAATGTTCTCGGTCGGGGCCCGGAACTCATGGGCTCTTCTGTCGTGGCGTGAACGAAGCTTGGCGGCGCGGCCCGCTTGGACTAGGAACGAGTCCAGAGCCCGATCAGAATGGGAACGAGGAGCGTCACCCAGCCCAGCATCAGGAAATGCGCCTGCCGCTCCCCGGCCGCGCTGATCTTGGCGTCGAGCGTGGCCTCGAGCTTGGCGAACAGCCCTGCGCTCTTCGCATCCATGCCCTCGATCTTCGCCTCAAGGACGCCGAACTTCGCGTCCAAGGCCCCGACCTTCGTCTCCAGGCCCCCGATCCTCACCTCGAGGCCCCCGACCTTCGCATCCAGACTCTCGAACTTCGCGCCAAGGCCCCCGATCTCGGATCGCACCTCTGCGATGCGCTGCTCCAGCTTCGCGTCGAACCGTGCGAAGTTCAGCTCGTTCAGCTCTCGAAGATCCGCGCGATAGCTCTGATCCACGGCATTCAACCAGTCCACGAGCTCGGTGGCCGCCTGCTCCCCCACCTGCTCGTAAAAGGCTTTCGATAGTTTCGCGGTCACCGGCATCTGGCTCCTCGTGGGGACGGGACGCCAGATACTACAACGTACCCTCGGCGCGACCATCACCGAAAGCCCGCGCCGCGGACCATCTCAGTGCCAGTACCACCAACGCCACCAACGCGAACGGCCGCCAAGACGCTGGCGGCCGTTCGCGCGGATGACGGTCTCCGGGAGGCAGGGCTCGGGCGCCTGTTCGCGCCGTGTCCGTGCTCCCGGTCCTCATGGCTATTTCATTATGTAGGCCCTACGCGGCGTGCACCTCCGGCGCATACTCCCGGCGCTCCGGGTGACCGATGGTGGTGGGGGGGACCGTCGGGGTCGGCGTCACCGGCGCCGGACTCGGCGTCACGCCGCTCGAGGGGCGGATCACTCCCGGCTTCGCGACGATCCGCTTGGCCGCCCGCCACCCCGCCAAGAGGCCGTCGTTCCCGGCCAACATCTTGGTGACCACCGGGTCCAACATCTCCACGGCCTGTCTCCCCTCGGACAACGCCTGCTTGATGCCGGCGGTCGCGGCGATCCGGACCACCTTCGATCCGGACCGATCCGAGATCGCCGTCTCGACGGCATCCGCCGCCGCGGCCAGCTCTTGCAGCGCATCACTTGGAAACTGCGCCTCGGTCAGCCGCGCCGCGTAGGGTGCCGCGGCGGTCGCCATGGCGCGGGCCGCCGCCACGAGCGCGGCACCCCGGAGACCGTTGCCGGTCTTGGTGAGCTTCGCGAAGTCCGGGACTCCCGTGAGATTCGCACGGGCGAACTTGGCGATCGGCTGCATGTGGGCTTGCCGCAGGACCGTCACGGCTTGCCGTTGCTGCGACAGCTGGCCGGTCGCATCCAAGCTCGCCGAGTCTTGCTGGGCGCGATTGGACGTGGCGTGGCTGACTGCCGCGTTGAGCTGGGCTCGGGCCGGCGTGTTCACGAGGGCCCCGAGCGCGACGCCGTTCGAATCCAGAAACGCCTGGACCCGAATGAGGGCGTCGAGCCCGTACTGCTGCTGTTTCTCCATGGCACTGCTCCTGATGAAATGGGTTGGACGCGCGGAAGGAACCAACGGCCGGCGTGCGCGTCCTGGCGCCGGCCGCGAAAGCGGTGGTGTGGAATGTCGACGAGGCGTTCATCGAGTAGAATTCGGAATGACGAGCGTGAGGGTCTTGCGGGCGTTGGCATCGCCGTGCGCGCAATCGTGCGAGCAATCGTGCGAGCAATTGTGCGTGACATCGTGCGCGCAATCATGCGCGCAATCATGCGCGCAATCATGCGCGAAATCGCGCGTGCAATCGAGCGTGCAATCGAGCGTGCAATCGTTCGCGCAATCGTTCGCGAGGACGCCGCGCCGCTTTGGGGTGCGCGGGTCCAACGCTCTGCTGGCGCGAGCCATGGGCATCGGGGCCCTCATGGCGTGGTGTGTGGCCCCATGCCCCGCCCAGCGATCGGCGCCTGCCGAGCCCGCCGGAGCTGCCCGTCCCAACACGCTCCCGCGCCAGCTGTCCGACAGCGCCTTCTGGACGCTCGAACGAGAGATCTCAGAACCGGGCGGCCCGTGGACCAGCGACAACTACACGTCCAACGAGCCGGAAGTCGCCCAGGAGATGCGCCTGCTCCGGATCGAGAACCACGTGGGCGGCGTGTACCTGGGGGTCGGGCCGGAGCAGAACCTCAGCTACCTCGCGGCGATCCGCCCCCAGATGGCGTTCATCTGCGACATTCGGCGCGGCGCCGTGATGCAGCATCTCATGTACAAAGCTATCTTCGCGTTGGCGAGGGACCGCGCGGCGTTCATCTCGCTCCTCTTCTCCAAACCTCGGCCGCCGAACCTCGATAGCCTGACCCCGATCGCCGCCATGTGGGGCGCCTTCGGGTCCGTCCCGACCGATCCGGCGATGGCCGAGCGAACGTATGCCGGCATTGTGGATGTGCTCACGAAGACTCACGGCTTCACGTTCACGCCCGAGGAATCCGCCAATCTTCGTCAGATCTGGGACGCCTTCACGGAGCTCGGCCCCGCGATCTCGACCCGTGGTACGGCGCAGCGCGGTGGGGGCGGCGGCCGCGGGGCTGGCCGCGGTGCCGGAGGGCGGGGCGGGGGCGGGGGTATTGGCGGCGGAGGTCGGAGCGCGGATTTCGCGAGCCTGACCGCAGCGGTCGACGCGACCGGCCAGGTGCAGAGTGTCCTCTCGAGCGAGGAGAACTACCGCGTGGTGCAGGCGCTCGAAGCCAGGAACCTCGTGGTCCCCGTGTCGGGCGACTTCGCGGGGCCTCATGCGCTGCGCGCGATCGGGGCGTACCTCGCGGCGCATGGCGCCACCGTCACCGCGTTCTATGTCTCGAACGTGGAACAGTACCTGTTCCAGGATGGCCGCGCCGGGCTCTTCTACGCGAACGTCGCGACCCTCCCCGTGGACGAGTCGAGCGTGTTCATCCGCCCGTACGCGCTCCGCGCGCCAGGAGAGGCGCCATTGTGTCCGATCGCCGCGTTTCTTCGCGCCAACGCGGCCGGCCGCGTCGTCAGCAACGTCGACGCATTGGAGTGCACACGCTAATGCACGCATAAAAAGCGGTCAGAAAGTCCGAGCGCGTGTCCCGGAAGGTCGAGCGCGTGTTCCAAGCCGTGGAGCACCCGCCTTGAGGGCTGGAGCGGCCGTTCCGGACCACGGAGCATTGGGGTCGACGTGTGGAGCGCGCGTCCCAGGGGCGCGAGCGCCTCCCCCAGGGGGTGGAGCGCCAGGCCCCGACTCTGGAGCGGCGTCCTGGCGGGGGCGAGCACGCGATCCCGATTCGCGAGCAGCACTTCCAGGCGCCGGGCCCGCCTCTTGGCGTGTGGAGCGCCTGTCCAAACCCGTGTGCATTGCGTCCACGACCGTGGAGCGCCGATCCGCGGTCCCGAGCATCGCGTCGAGGCCGATCGCCGCGCGGGCCCGACGTCCGGTCATCGTCTGCGCGCACCGTGCGATCGTGAGGGTTCGAGCGTGCCGTGCGGTGGCGGCCATCGGCGCGCCGAGCCCTCGGGTCATGATCGTAGCCCGTGCCGTGCTCTCCACGTGATCCCGCGGGTCGAACGTCGCCCGTGCCGTCCTCTCCGCTTGATCCCGCGGGTCGAACGTCGCCCGCTCCGCGCTCTCCGCTCCAGCCCGCGGGTCGAACCTCGCTCGCGCCGTGTTCTCCCCTCCAGCCCGCGGGTCGAATTCGCTCACGTGGCGCGAAAAGCGCCGTTGCCAGCCCGCGCCACGCCGGTGGGGACGGGGCTCTGTCGTCATACGACCGGCGCCTGCCCTGCTCATACGGCGCGCCGGATCGGGCGCCCGGTCGCGGCCCATCCGATCGAAGGCCACCTTCCGCGCCCGTCTGCCATTGCGGAGGCGGCCGGACCGGGCAGCATTCGAGGCCGTGACACACCGGCGCACGTCAGCCAGTTGGCCATGATGGGGGAGGGGCACCTGTCGACCGGTCCAAACCCGCAACGGGGACCGTGATCAAAACCCGAGGGCTCCCATCGAGCCGGGGATCGTCGAACCCAATTGCGATCAAAACCCGGCGAGTCACATCCCTCTATAATTATGTCGTATTCCTAGACATGTCTAAAACACGCTGGCCGATCCCGGCTCGAATCGTCGCAACACCATGTGAAATAATCCGATAATCGACGGTGGCCAGGCAAACAACCACGCCAGAACTAACTGGCAAAAACTGGCCTAAACAGATATTCGATAGCCCGATCCCCGGGAACCCGCTGACTTCCGGGCCAGAAAATCGACCTAGATCGGCTGGTTGAACGGCGAGCCGTCGACGTTGCCCGCCCGGTCGACGGTCAGAATGATCACCGGCGCCAGGCGGACCCGCGCCGCCTCGCGCGCCTCTTTCGCCGCTTTCCGGTATTGCGTCGATCTGGGCATCGCAACCGCGATCAAGTCGTTGTCTTCGACCCCGTCAAAGCACAACGCTCGGCCGATCGTCCCCCACAGCGCTCGATACTCGGTCGAGCTCCGCGAGCTCTCGAGGTTGCCGCCGCTCGTCGCGATCAGAAACCTGGCCAGGGTCGACGTATGCGCCACGATGTCCGGGCCCTGGCGTCGAGCGTTGAGGTCGAGCCCGAAGCGGCAGCCGTCGACCCGATAGGCGCCGCGCCAATCGTCGCCCGGCATGATGGGCACGGCGCCGTGCTCGGCCAAAAACGCGCGCACCGGAAAGTGGGGCCCCTCGCGGCGCGTGAGCTCGCTCCCGCGGATGGAAACCTCCACGTCGGCCAGGACGTCGTCTTTGCGCAGCAGCCAGAGCGCGAGGCGGAGGGAACACTCGGTCCGCGTCATCCGGCCGGCGCCGACCCAGGTGCGCGTACCGCCGCCATCGGTCGGGCCCGACGGCGCCTTGTGTCCCGCGCGGCGCGCGCGCGCCGGACGCTGAGCGTGCCGCCCCGCCCGCGTGTTGCCCGCCCGGCC
>Ga0335085_10017261_pt1 | contig 10405 bp, 8 predicted proteins | sample Lox_Sample_45_FD_206712 | JGI IMG/M metagenome (GOLD analysis project Ga0335085, IMG submission 206712) | Soil microbial communities from Loxahatchee National Wildlife Refuge, Florida, United States - Lox_Sample_4.5 | ecosystem: Environmental > Terrestrial > Soil > Wetlands | place: USA: Florida...
CCGCTGGCACAACCGGGTCGCCGCCTACGCGTTCGTCCTGGTCACCGATCGGTACCCGCCGTTCAGCCTGGCGCCGTGACCCGGCACCGCAAAGACAGCCAGGCTAGGCTGTACCGCGAGCTGGACAATCGGTGCCGAGGAAGACGGGCCGCGCGTCCGGATAGGCATGCCACATTGCAGTTGATCCGTGGTGAAGTCCGCGCCCTGCCAGGCGCGCCCGCGAGCGTGACCTCATGGCAGAGCGGGCGCGGGAAGCGCCGGGCGCGTCGATCCGGCTGGCGGTTCTACGCGCGAGGAGTGGCGGACCAATCTGCCGTCCGTGATCCAGCCGAACTGGGTGGACGTCCGGACCAGCCAGTGCTGCCCCGAGCCGTCGTCCCAAGAGTCCGATGGCGTAACGGCCTGCCGAGCCGAGCTTCGAGGACCTGGCCAGCCAGCTTCCCGGCTCTCACGCCACCCCATGGTCCAGTGCCCCATGACGCCCTAACCCGAGCCGCCAGAGTCGCGATGGCGTTCAAGTACGGTGCCGCCGCGCATAGCGCCAGAGACTACCCACTCATCCACGCTGGGGGTCGATCAGGCAAGGTGAGGGCCCTACGATCTGGGCATGGCCTATGACGAGCAGCTGGCCGGGCGGGCCCGTGACTGCCTTCGGGCGGCCGCCGGGGTAGGACTGAACCATGGCTGACGCCCCTGTCATGGCCGGGAAGTCCGTTCTGGTCACCGGAGGCACCGGCGGCATCGGCAAGGCCACCGCCATCGGGCTCGCCGCGCTGGGCGCCCGGGTCGGCATCACCGGCCGGGATCCGGCCCGCACCGAGGCGGCCGCAGCGGGCATCCGCGCCACGGCGGGTAGCCCAGCCGTGGATGCTTTTGCCGCGGACCTGTCCGTTCAAGCCGGGGTGCGCCGTCTGGCCGCTCAGGTGCTGGACACCTACCCGCGGCTGGACGTGCTGGTCAACAACGCCGGCGGGTTCTGGGCTCACCGGCACGTCACCGCCGATGGCCTGGAGCACACCTTCGCGCTGAACCACCTCGCGCCGTTCTTGCTGACCAACCTGCTGCTGGACCGCCTCACCGCGAGCGCACCCGCCCGGATCGTCACCGTCTCCTCCGGCGCCCATGCCAAGGGCCGCATCGACTTCGACGACCTGCAGGGCGAGCGGAACTACTCCGGGCAGCGCGCGTACAGCCAGTCGAAGCTGGTCAACGTGATGTTCACCTATGAGCTGGCCCGCCGCCTGGAAGGCACCGGCGTGACCGCCACGGTGCTGCACCCCGGCATAGTACGCACCAGCTTCGGCGCCGAAGATCAGGCGGCGCATATCGCCGTCATGATCGGCGTGGCGCGCCTGTTCATGAAGACCCCGGCCCAAGGCGCGGCCACACCGATCTACCTCGCCTCCTCACCCGAGGTCGAGGGCATCACTGGCCGGTACTTCGTCAACCGCAAGCCCAAGACCTCCAGCAACGTCTCCTACGACACCACAGCCGCCGCCCGGCTATGGCAGGCCAGCGCCGACCTGGCGGGCATGACAGCAACCACATAGCGCCCCCGCCACGAACATCTGGCAGTCTCGAGCACGTGTTCCGCCGGTTCATCGGCGCGGCAGATTAGCTCATCTAAACGCCGCCCCTGGCGCAGCACTGGGCAGTAACTGGCGTGCAGATCGGCAGACCCGCGAACAGAACGTCCTGACCCGGGCGTTACCGCTGGCCCGAACGTCCAACATCCGTTGCCGCGCCAGAACGGCGGCTACTTGTACGCCTGGTCGGGTCGGATCGGCACTTCCGGCGCCGTCGCAACATGCCGGGGGACTCGGCCGTGATCTGGGTACCGGTGCGGTGGTGCGGCCAGCGGCGTGCATGGCCAGGACTGGGGCGGTCAGGTGAGCCTGCCCGGACTGGCGGGGGTCATGTGCCTGCGGCGAGGTCGTTGTGCTCGTGCCGCAGTTGCCGTTTGAGGATCTTGCCGCTGGGGTTCTTCGGCACGGCGCCGGCGATGATTACGCGCTTGGGGGTCTTGTACCCGGCCAGCAGCCCGCGGGTGTGAGTAATCACCGCTTCCTCGGTGAGCGTGGCGCCTGGCCTGGGGACGACCATGGCGACGACTGCCTCGACCCAGCGTGGGTGAGGCACGCCGAAGACGGCGACTTCGGCCACTGCGGGCATCTGGTAGATGGCCTCTTCCACCTCGCGGCTGGCCACGTTCTCCCCGCCGGTCTTGATCATGTCCTTCTTGCGGTCGACGACGGTGAGGTAGCCGTCTTCGGTCATCACGCCCAGGTCGCCGGAGTGGAACCAGCCGCCGCGGAACGCTGCAGCGGTCATCGCCTCATCGTGGTAGTAGCCCAGCGTGGCGTGCGGGCTGCGGTGGACGATCTCGCCGACGGCGCCCGGCGGCACTGGCCTGTCATCGTCGTCGACCAGCCGGGTTTCCACATTCAACGCGGCCCGTCCGGCCGAGCCGGCCCGGCTGACCTGCTCGTCCGGGCCGAGGATCGTAGCCAGCGGGGCCATCTCGGTCTGTCCGTAGAAATTCCACAACCCGATGCCGGGAAGCCGCTCCTGGAGCTCGCGCAGCACTTCGACCGGCATCGCCGAGGCGCCATAGTAGCCCTTGCGCAGCGAGCTGAGGTCAGCGCGGCCGAACTGCGGGGAGCGTAGCAGCGCGATCCACACCGTCGGCGGGCAGAACAGCTTCGTGGCGCGGTGGGATTCGATCGCGGCCAAGATCGCGGCCGGATCCGGGGCCGGCAGCACGATGCTAGTGGCACCCAGGTAGATGTCCGGCCCGAGGAAGCAGTCCAGCTGCGCGCAGTGGTACAGCGGCATGGCGTGCACCTCGACGTCATCGCCATCCATGCCGCCGTCGATGACGCAGGACACGTACTGCCACATCAGCGACCGGCTCGACAGCATCGCGCCCTTCGGCCGGGACTCGGTGCCGGATGTATACATCAGCCGCACCAGGTCATCATCGCCGACCTCGACCGGCGGCGGGGTTCCGGCACGGTCGATCCAGTGCCGCAGGTCGGCCCACCCGGCCGGCACCTCATCCCCGCGCAGCCGGATCACCGCGCGCACCGGGACCTCCAGCCCGGCCACCTCGACCGCCTTGACGGCAGTGGCGGCCAGCCCGTCCTCGGCCACGAACCCCCTCGCCTGGCTGTGGCCCAGGATGTAGGCGATCTCGGCCGGGCCGAGCATGAAATTGACCGGCACCAGGACCACGCCGATCCGGGCGGTCGCGAACGACAGCACGGCGAACTGCCAGCAATTGTGCGAGAGCAGCGCCAGCCGGTCACCCCTGCCCAGCCCTTCGGCCGCCAGGGCGGCCGCCGTCCGCGACACCGCCGCCTCCAGCTCCGCGAACGTCAGCCGGGTCTGGCCATTGACGATGGCCAGCTTGCCCGGCACCCGCGCCGCGGTCCGGTGCAGCATCTCGCTGATGCCCTGCCGCCGCGCCAGCCCCGCCAGCCCGCCGCCGATATCCTCAGCCACGATGCCTCACCTCCTGCAGCTCCCACGCCAACCGTGCACACTCCCGCAGCACCTCGTCAGAGGCGAAAGTCACACCGCCGGCACGCCAGAACCTCACCGAGCCCGGGCACCTGACCCTACGAGCGGGGGCCGCCCACCAGGCACTAGTCGCACAGGCTGCCGGCCGGCACCAGCATCGCGGCTGCTTGGGACCGCCCGGCTTGGCTACCCAATGCGCCTCGTGCCCGCCGCCGGCGGCGCATCCGGCAGGCAATTCACCACCCAGACCGTTCCGCTCGTTCGTCACCGCGGTACACACTGTGAAGGACATAATGGGTGCCCAGCGGCTGCTCAACCGTGCCGCCGAGGTCGCAGCAGGCATCAAGACGCGCCGTCGTCCGCTCAGAATCCCAAATCTGCCTGGTCCCGCGCAGTAATCGAAGCCGGGCCCGCATCCGCACAGAGCAGGTCAGCGCGCGTTCTCCCGGACCGCGCTCGTTACTCAGCGTCACACTGTCGATCGGCATAGCGCCGAGGCCGACCTTCGATTCAGCACCAGTTGGACTGGTCTGCCGGAGACCTATGGGTCGCTGGTCGAGGTTCTTGCCGAGACCGAATCCAGCGGCGGCACGGGCACATCATGCTGGAACTTACGCGCGGAACGCGGCCGATGAGAATGTTTCATGTGGCAGTACCGCTTGTAAGGCTCGCTTGGGTCAGTACAGCGCCTTGAGAGGTGCGACCGTCACCAGATCCTCCACGGCGCCGGCGAGTTGCCGGTCGAGCGTGATCAACGCGTCGGCGTGGAGCTGGGTCAGTGCCACGTACTCGGCGTCAAAGGCGTCAGGCCACCCGAGCAGGACGGCGGTCTTCCATGCGACGCCCTGAAGGACGCGGTCCCCGAGCAGCCGGATCCGCAGCCCGCGCACGTACTCGAGGTGCCGCTCGGCGTCCTTCCTGGTCATCTCACCGCGGCGCACTGCCTGGTACAGAAGCGACAGCACCTGCGAACGCAGAAGCGCCGGAGCCAGGATCTGATGTCCACCGCGGATCACGGCCTGGTCGTGAGCCAGGCGTATGGCGACGCGTCCGGACCGATCACGTACCTGGTCATGGAAGATCAGTTCCCCTCAGTAGCTGCGCCACGCGAGCCTGTCCAAAGTACGGGAATATCAAGCTCGCTCTACATGCATGAGTGCGTGTTGCAGCCTTGGCGCGCCAGGGGAGTCGTCCATGGTAAGGAGAAGGTCTACGGTTCGATTCCGTAACGGGGCTCCAGCTTAGAGGATTAATTCGAACATCTCGAATGGGCCATGGGGGCCATTCCGGGGGCCAGGTTCCAGCCACATAGAGCCACGCGGAGCATCAGTCTGCCTCCGATCCGCGGACCTATGTGGTCTGGGCGGCTCTTTGATGGACCTGCTCGACTGCGCGGAGGATCAGCGGCGTGGCGCGCTGGATGGACCGGCTCACCAGGTGCCCTGAGCCGTAGCGGTCCTGTATCTCGGCGAGCCGCCTGTCGACCCGCACGGGCTGGCCGTCCGGGCCGGTGGTCATGTCGCAGCACGTCAGCACGCTGGCCAGTACGTCCGGGGCAGGGTCGAACTCGGAAGTCAGGACATCGGCGAGTCCGCGTTCGCCGGCTTCGATGATGGCGCAGGAGTGGTGGGCGACCAGCCGGCACAGCATCGCATCCGCGTGCTGGGCGTCGCGCAGGTACCGGGCGCCGTCGAGCTGGTGCAGGCCGGTGGTGGCGAGGCCGGGGGCGTAGCCGATGTCGTGCAGCCAGGCGGCGGCTTCCAGTAGATCGGCGTCCGCGCCGAGAACAGGCGCCAGGCTGCGTGCCCGGGCGGCGACGCCCTGGACGTGCGCCCAGCGGCGGGGCAGGGGGTCGTGGAGGAGTGCCCGGGCGAGCTGTTCGCCCCATGATGCCAGCGCATTCATGCGGCCCAGGCTAGACAGCTGCGGCCGGGACGTTCACCGACGCGGCAGGCCGTCTGAAGACGTCTTGCTCAGCGTTACGTCCCTTCATCCAGCAACAGCGATTCAGTCTCGATCAACATCTCGACCGCACCATTTCGATACCAAACTCCCTGGCAGTGGTCCACCAGGCAGACCGTCGACCACTCGACTCTCCGGATGGCGCCAAGTTCATCTCGCTGAGGCCAGCACCACTTCGCGTGTGACTGTCCCCCGCCAAGCTGGCCCAAGGAAGCCTCCGTCCATATTGACCCTGGTTGTGAACGCCTACGCGCAGCGCGGCACGCCGCAGGAATGTAAGGTGCTGTGAACTACTGTCGGCTATGCTGGCCTTGTCGATCCGAACATTGATTCGAGTAGGAGCGGCGATGGATCAGGTTGACCTTCTTGTCATGTGCCGGGTTCGGGGAGTGTCCTGGAATTTTCTGGCCCGGGAGGCCCAGCGCCCGGACGGCATGGAGCGGCTCCGCGCCGGGCGCGCCGCCGAGGAGAGCCCCGAAGCTAGCAAGAGCCTGGCCGCGCTAGCCGCCGCACGCGACGACGCCGGCGAGCGGCAGCACAGCATCGAGGGGATGCTCGAGGGCACAGATGCCGACGGCATCCAGCTGACGACCGTGCTCGACGAGGATTACCCGGTCAACCTGCGTACGATCTTCAACCTCCCCCCGTTCCTGTTCTACAAGGGGACACTGCGCCCGGACGACGCGCTGTCCGTCGCGGTCGTCGGGACACGGCAGGCGAGCGCGGATGGCCTGAGCCGGACCAAGCGGATGGCCGGCCTGCTCGTCGACGCCGGGGTGACCGTGCTATCCGGCCTTGCCCGCGGCATCGACACGACGGCCCACCAGGCGTGCCTGGATGCCGGCGGCCGCACCATCGCCGTCCTGGGCTCCGGCATCCGCCGCGTCTACCCGCCCGAGAACCAGGCCCTGGCCGGGCAGATCACCGAGCACGGCGCCGTCGTCTCGCAGTTCTGGCCCGACGCCCATCCGACGTCGTACACGTTCCCGCGGCGGAACGTGGTGACCTCCGGGATGAGCCAGGGCACCGTGGTCATCGAGGCATCGGCGACATCGGGAGCGAAAATGCAGGCACGCCTGGCGGTCGAGCACGGCAAGCAGGTCTTCCTCCTGCACAGCCTGGTCGCCGAGCGCGAGTGGGCGCGCAAGTACCTGGAACGGCCGCGGGTGCATGAGGTGAGCGACGTGGCCGACATCGTGCGGCTGCTGCGCCCGGCGGCCGAGCAGCGCAACCGAGCGATGGAGCGGGTCCAGACGCCGCTGACGCTCTTCTGACGATGGACGAGCCCCTGACGGTGGATGATCTCCTCAGGCAGGTACCTGGCTTCGGGCAGTGCCGACAGTGCAAGTTCAGCGAGTCAGGGTCCGCCGAGCTATGTTTCAGCTGCGCGCGGCGCACGATGGAGCCGCTTGCGGCCAGGCGGTGCCCGGTGTGCGACCGGCCCTACCCGCCCGACGAAAGCGCGTGCGGGAACGTGCTGTGCAACCGCGACGACCGTTGGTTCTCGTGGAACATCGCCATCTCCATGCGGACTGGGGAGCTGAAGCGTGCCATCGACCGGTACAAGTACCAAGGGCGCTGGGGGTGGGCTCTGATCTTCGGCCGGGTAGTGGCCGGTTTCCTCGACGAGCACGCCGTCCTCTTCCGCCAGTTCGATGTCATCACCGCGAGCCCGACCTACGTCGGGCCTGACGGCCGCAGCTTCGACCACACGAGTAGGGTGCTGATCCAGGCGGCGGTCGAGGTGTCACCGGGCGCGATGTGGCCGTTCGACATCACAGGCGAGCCAGTCATCGTGAAGACCGGGCCGACGCCGCCGATGGTGGGGAACGGATACCAGGATCGCCGGCGCATCGCCGAAGGCCCGCTGCGTGACGCCCTGAAAGTAACCCGTGCCAAGGACCTCCAAGGGAAGCACGTCCTCGTCTACGACGACGTGTTTACCGACGGCCTGACACTGAACGAGGTCGCCCGGACACTCCGGCGCGCTGGCGCTGATGACGTGTGCGGCGTCACCCTCTGCCGACAGCCCTACGGGGGACAGCCGTTACCACGGCGGGGCCGGTAACGGTCGCACTCCCGAGCTGTGCTACCACCGCTGCGTCCGATCGATTTTCGGCGGCACCACCGAGATCCAGAAGGAGATCATCGACCGCAGCCTCGGCCTGTGGCCCTGACCAGGCCCTCTACGAAGCCCGTGCTCCCTGTTTCTAACGCGATGTTAGACGAGAAGTTAGAACCGGCCGCCTGCGGCCAATCCGTGCTGGGAAGTGGAGCTCCATGGCGCCTGCCCGGCCGGAAGCCGGGCTGAGCCGCGCGGCGCGTTCTAAGCGGGGCATCCGTGATGGGATACCGCCGCGCGGGCAGGGGCCTGGCCGTCGTGGTGGTCACCGGACACCGCATGTGCCCATGCTGTCGTGGTGAGCGTCCTGGCCCCGGCCGAGAGGCTGATTGCCGCGCGGCGGGGACAGGGAGCAGACTCAGGCATCCCTGGACCAGGGTAATCATGACCGCAGATACCCCGAATCGAACGCTTGCGGTCACAGGCAGATGCAGGTAAGGCGGATCTCGTGCGGCGGCCGTGGCCAGCGATTGTGCCGCAGCGTGATAGCCGTTCGGAATCTTGAGCTACGTGATCGCCGATTCGGGCACAGGTGTCCCGGCGCCTCCGACGCAGAGACGAGTGTCATTATGTACACCCGGCCCGCTGTGCTCGGTGTCACGTTCGGGATCTCTTACGAGACACCGCTCACCAAGGTGATCACGCCGGGTGTGATGCGGGCGCTTGTATCACGTGTTCGTCACTAGCGGCAGACGGCGATGGCGTCGATCTCGAAGAGCATGGCGGGCAAGGCGAGGGCGGCCACGCCGGTGAGGGTCTGGGTTGGCGGGTGCGAGCCCCAGATCCGGGCGATCCGGTTGGCCAGTATCTCCAGCTTCGCAGCATCATGCTTGACGATGTGAGTGCGGAGCTGGACGACGTCTTCGTAGTCGAGTCCGACGGCGGTCAGTGCGGTGTGCAGGTTGTCCAGCGACCGGTCGACCTGCTCAGCGAAGTCCGGCGAGGTGACGTGACCGTCGCCGTCCGAGGCGTACTGGCCGGCGATGAACACCAGGTCGCCCGAGGTGCGGGCCACGTGGCTGTAACCGAAGCCGGTGGGGTCGTGCAGGCCGTCGGGGTTGATGATGGTGTGCGCCATTGTGATGATCCCCTTGGATTGTCAGATTGTCCGGGCCATGGGCAGGTGGTTATGCCGCTCACAACTATTTAGTTCAATCTGCGGACGCGCCGGGGCGGTTCAGCGCGTCGGGTCTTGCGGTCAGCCGCCGGCCCGGCGGGCCTGGTTCGCCTCGCGCAGAACCGTCCAGGCGTCTGCCACCGGGCCCACGTGGCCGAGCTTGCCCGGGGTTGATCACCGTGCGGATCGCCTGGATCCGCCCGTCGAGGATGCCGGGCGTCCAGGTGCTGACGACCTTGCGGTCCCGGTCCCGGAAGATCGCGCCCGGCTGGCCGTTCACCTCGCGTGGCTCCATGACGACGCCGATCTGGGCGAACGGCGTGACGATCGCGGCGAGTACGCGGGCCACGTTCCCGGCACCGAAGATGCCCTTGCCCCTTGCGGGGCCTTTCCGCCGCTGTCGCTGACCAGCGCGACGTCGGCCACCAGGAGCTCCTGCAGCCCGTCGACGTCCCCATCCCTGGCAGCGCAGAACATCTGCACCGCCCAATCGCCGGCCCATCCCGGACCAATCAGGTGAACACGTACCTAGCGGCTGAGTGAGCGGACTGACCACAGACCAGCCGCTGTCGCTGAGCGTAACCGGAACGCCGAGTCGCCGAGCTCCTTATCGCCGATTCCGCGCGCGAGGTGATCAGTTAGCCGAAGCGCGTAGACGCCCACAGATCACCCAGCTCGGTACGCTGTCCGGAGCGGGACGCTTCGGATCGCACGATCGTCCACCCCTTGGGGCTGGAAAGGGAGCGGTTGGCAAGACTGTCTCCGTCAAGGGCTGAGTTGGATGGCGAGGGGCTAGGTCGGGACTGATTCGTCACGGCGTCCATTGTCTTTTATGACCTGGCTGTGCGAACTTCCTGTACTTAATTTCGAGGGCTAAGTCACAGGTCAGGCTCGAAGAGCGCGGCGAATCCTCGCAAGACCTGGCGCCTTCAAGAAGGCGCGGAGTTCGATGAGGTGATTCCCAAGTACGCTGACCATATGATCTGCTAATCAACATGACGGCAGCAGTACCGGCGATCATCGCTGTTCTTGGAACTCTACTTGGGTCAACCACGACATACGTCTTTCAGCGCATATCATCCAAACGGGCTGAAAAGTTCTCTATGCATCGCCAGCTCTGGGCCGAGCGTATGAACGTATACAGCAGCTTTGGCGGAACACTAACAGAAGCCCGACGTGGGGAATATGAATGGTGGAGCCGCTGCAATGAGGCTCCGGAAAGCCCGGCCTGCGCTGATGCAGGTACTGAAGCGCACAGGCTGCGAGGATTGGCCGCGCATGCTCTGTTCCGAGTCCAGCTCGTCGCAAGCAACCAAGCAATGGTTGACGTTGCACGACACGCATATGAACTTACTAGGGGTATCCATAAGGCAACCACGAAGACGGAACTTTGGGTCGCGGGAGATCGGGCGCGTGAACGTTTGGACCAGTTCTTGATGTTGGCGTCTCTTGAGATCCAGGGGAATGATACACATCAAGCCCTTACTACCAGTGGACCACATGCGGACCAGGCGACCTCCCGCACTGATGCCCGCGCAGGTGACCGTGGAACCGATCTACCGCCTCCGGAGCCATGAGCCCGTCGGCCAGCTATCAGCTGATCCGCAGAGGTGGCCAGACCGAATACGTTCGTTGAAGATGGCATTTGCAGTCTCGCTGATGTGTGTACAGATCACCCACTT
>Ga0335085_10017262_pt1 | contig 10405 bp, 10 predicted proteins | sample Lox_Sample_45_FD_206712 | JGI IMG/M metagenome (GOLD analysis project Ga0335085, IMG submission 206712) | Soil microbial communities from Loxahatchee National Wildlife Refuge, Florida, United States - Lox_Sample_4.5 | ecosystem: Environmental > Terrestrial > Soil > Wetlands | place: USA...
CGTCGCCCAATTGCCTTTAGCCCGCCAACGACCCCAGAGCGAGGCGCTCGCGATCACCAGGCCGACCGCAGCGGCATGCCAGCCGAGATCGAGGAAGCTGGCATCGATGGGATGGTTGAAATCGAGGAAGAATGCCGCCAGCCCGGCAACGCCGAGCCCGCCCAGCGCCGCGACCGGCACGGGCGCAAGCGGCTTGGCGCGGGCGAGAAAGATGATGAGCGCGACGCCGAGCGGGATGCTGAAGCCAACGATCGTGCCGAAGCAGGCGGCGCTCTCGCCGAACTGCCAGCCCTGATCGCCGAGCGTGATCCAGTCGCGCCAGCAATTGTAGCCGCTCGCGCCCAGCCACAAGATCAACGGCGGCAGGGGCAGCCAGGCCCAGGCGGGCGAGCGGTCGGGCATGCTGAGCTCGAAGGCGGCGATGACCGCGGCGACGCCGGTCAGCAAAGTGCCGATCAGCTCGACGACGAATTTCGGGTCCCGAGCCCGGTCGGCAAAGAGCGTGAAATCGCCATAGAACGGTAGGACGATGGCGCCGACGGCGGCGACGCCGATCAGCCAGAACATCGCGCGCAGCAGCGGCGGGCGCAGGCGCCGGACGGGTTCGGCGCCGGCGGCGAGCTGGGCGATCAGCTGCTCGGTCGAGGGCGGCACGCCTAATCTCCTTTCAACTGCGCCCGGAGAGCCTTCAGCGCCCGGTGCATGTTGACCTTGAGCGCGCTCACCGATTTGCCGGTTTGCTGCGACGCCTCGGCCAGCGACAATTCCCGGAGCTTCAATAGCTCGACCGCCTCCCGTTGCCCCTCGGGCAGGGCGGCGATCGCGGCCTGAAGCGCCGGCGTCTCGTCGCGTGCGCTCATCTCTCTATTCGCTGCCGGGTCGGAAAAGGTTTCATAGGCCTGTTCGTCGAAAATCTCGGCTTTCTCGGTCCGGCCGCGGCGGCGCAGGGCGTCGATCGAGCGCCGGCTGGCGATCGTCGCCAGCCAATGGGTAAAAGGCCGTGTCGGATCATAGGTATGGCGGACGCGGTGGAGGGTCAGGAGGATGTCCTGGACCACGTCCTCGCGCCGGTCGGCGGTGCGGTGATAGCGGCCGGCGATGCTGCGCAGATAGGGCAGGCAGTCCTTGAGCAGCCGCTCATAGGCGGCGCGGTCGCCGTCCTGCGCCGCCGCCATCCAGCGCGACCATTCCGCCTCTTTATCTTGCTGCGTTGTCATGCCGAGGGGAGATTACCGCTTCTCGCCGGCTTGCAGAACAGCGTGGCCGATGAGATTACGCAGCATCTGCGAGGTGCCGCCGCCGATCGTGAACATCCGCGCGTCCCGCGCCATGCGCTCCAGGGGCCGGTTGCGCGAATAGCCGGCGGCGCCGTAAAGCTGGAGCGCGTCGTTGGTCACCTTGATCGCCATCTCCGCCGTGAAGACCTTGGCCTGCGCCGCTTCCAGCGCATCGGGGAAATTGCTCCCGGCGCGCGCGGCAGCTTTGTAGATGAGCGCCCGCGCCGCCGCGAGCTGCACTGACATATCGGCCAGCATCCATTGCACGCCCTGGAACTCGCCGATGGCGCGGCCGAATTGCTTGCGCTCGTGGGCATAGGCGAGGGCGAGGTCGTAAGCGCCTTCGGCGATCCCGAGCGCCACCGTCGCCGCGCCCAGACGCTGGGCGTTGTAGGCCAGCATCAAATCCGAGAACCCGTGCGCTAGGCCGCGCGGGGTCGCGAGCAGCGCGTCTTGCGGCACATGCATATCCTCGAAGATGATCTCGGTCTCGGGCAGGCCGCGCAGCCCCATCGCCGGCTCGCGCTTGCCGATCGACAGGCCCTTGGTCTCGTCGCGATAGGCGAGGAAGCCGCCGATGCCTTCCTCCTTGCCGCTTTCGTCGAAGACGCGCGCGAAGAGCAGATGCAGCCGTGACACGCCGCCGCCGGTGATCCAGTGCTTCTTGCCGTTGATGACGAAACCGTCCTTGCGGCGGTCGGCGCGCGTCGTCATTTGCGTCGCGGCGCTTCCGGCCTCGGGCTCGGTGATGCAGATCGCCGGCTTGTCGCCGGCCAGCACCAGCGCGGCGGCGCGTTTTTTCTGCCCTTCGGAGCCGTAGGTCATGATCGCGCCGATCGCGCCCATATTCGCCTCGACGACGATGCGGGCGGTGATGCCGCATGCCTTGGCGATCTCCGCGATGACGAGGATCGCATCGAAACAGCCGAGGCCAAGCCCGCCATAGACGCGCGGGATCGTCATGCCGAAGAAGCCCGCTTCTTTCAGCCGCTCGACATTGTCCCAGGGATAGGCCTCGCTGCGGTCGATCTCCGCCGCGCGCGCGGCGAAGGTGCCGGCCAACAGGCGGGCTCGCTTTTGCAGGTCGCGCTGGTCCGGCGTCAGGTCGAAATCCATGAAAGGGCCTGTGAAGCTCGAGGCGATTGCGCCATGATATTATCATGTTCTTCGACGCGCGCGGCGTTGCCGTCACCGCGACCAATCCCGATGCCGTGCCGCTGCTCGATGCGGCGCTCTTGAGCTATGCGGCGTTCAAAGCCGATACCGGAGACCGGCTGAAGGCGGCGCTGACGGCCGATCCCTCGCTGGTCATGGCGCCGGTGCTGCGCGGCTATTTCCTGCTCCTCCTCGAGAAGCGCGAATTGGTGCCGCGCGCGCTCCAGAGCGCCAATATCGCCGATGCCGCGATCGACCAATTCGGCGCGACGCCGCGCGAGCGCTGCCATGCCACGGCGCTGCGGCGCTGGGGGCACCGGGATCTGCACGGCGCACGCGCGATCCTGACCGCGATCCTCGCCGAGGAGCCGCGCGACCTCCTGGCATTGAAGCTCGCGCAATATCTGCTCTTCTATGCCGGCGAGTGGCGCGCGATGCGCGAGACGGTCGAGACAGCGCTCGCTTCCTGGGACCCAGCCGCGCCCGGCTACGGCTACATGCTCGGCTGCCATGCGTTCGGGCTTGAGGAATGCGGCGAGTATTCCGAGGCCGAAAAAATCGGGCGCCGCGCCGTGGCGCTCTGTCCCGACGATATCTGGGCCGGACATGCGGTCGCGCATGTCTGCGAGATGGAAGACCGGACCGACGACGGCATCCGCTGGCTCGACGAGGCCGGCGGCGGCTGGAAGGGCGCGAACAATTTCGCCTTCCACGTCGCGTGGCATCGCTGTCTCTTTCTCCTCGATCTCGGTCGCTATGACGAGGTGCTGGCGCTCTACGATCGCGACGTGCGCGCGGAATCGACCGACGATCTCCTCGATATCAGCAATGCGGTCTCGCTGCTGTGGCGGCTCGAGCAGCTCGGCATCGACGTCGGCCGCCGCTGGCAAGAGCTCGCGGCGCGCTCGGCGAAGCGCGGCGACGACCACATGCAGATCTTCGGCGATGCGCATTATGCGATGGCGCTAGCCGCGGCCGGCGGCGACGCGGATTTTGCGCGCTGGCGGCAATCGAGCGAGGCTTACGCAGCGGAGCGCGAGACGGAATCTACCGTCATGCGCGAGGTCGGGCTGGCGCTGGGCGATGCGGCGCTTGCGCATCGCCAGGGCGACTATGGCCGCGCGACCGACTTGCTCCTGCCGCTGCGCGAGGGCTTTGGCCGCATCGGCGGCAGCCACGCGCAGCGCGATCTGTTCACGAAGCTGCTGATCGATGCCGCCGTGAGGGCCGGCCGTACCGAGGTCGCGCGCGAGCTGCTGTGCGCGCGGCTCGCCACGCGGCCCGACAATCGCTGGGCCAGGATGATGGCGGATCGTGTCCGCTAGTCTCGGCCATATTGCCGCGCTCTGGCGCTACCCGGTGAAATCGATGCGCGGCGAGGCGCTGCAAAGCCTCGCCGTCGGCGAGCGCGGTGCCGTCGGCGACCGCTATTTCGCGCTCAAGGACAGCGAGGGCCGGCTCGGCAGCGGCAAGACGAGCAAGCGCTTTCGCGCGATCGATGGCTTGCTCGGCTTCAGCGCGGCAACGGAGAACGGCGCGGTCGTCGTCCGCTTTCCCGATGGCCGAATGATGCGCGCCGATGATCCGGCGCTCGCCGCGATCCTGAGCGCGGTGTGCGGTATCGACCTCAAAGTCGAGTCCGAGGACCAGGGTCGGGTCATGCATCGCGACAGCGCGCCGCTGCATCTTCTGACCGAAGCCTCGATCGCCTGGCTGCGCGCGCGGCTGCCTGAGATCGACATCGATGCGCGCCGCTTCCGGCCCAACCTCGTCATTGCCAGCGCGGCGCCGGGCCTGGTCGAGCAGGATTGGCTCGGCCGCGAGATCGCGATCGGCGATCAGCTCGTGATCAAAGCCGCGCGGCCGACGGTGCGCTGCGTGATGACGACCTTGCCGCAGGCCGAGCTCGGCGCGGCGCCCGCGGTTCTTCGCACGCTTGCCGAACAGAACGCAGCCTCGCTCGGCATCTATGCCGAGGTGCTGCGGCCCGGGACGGTGCGCATCGGCGACGCGCTGCGTTTCGCCTAAGCCGCGGCGATGTGCTCGGCCGCGAGCAGGCCGAGCACGAAAGCCTTCGACAGCCCGCCGACATAGCCGGCGCGCGGTCCGCCTTCGAGCCCGGCGACCGGCGTGCCGACCGCGTACAGCCCGGGGAAGGGCGCGCCCGCCGGCGTTTGCGCCTGCGCGTTCGCGTCGATGATCACGCCGCCCATCGTGCCGGTGATGCCGGCGCAAAGCGGCACGGCATGGAACGGGGCTTTGGCGATCGGCATCGGCTTGTGTTTGCGGAGGCTTCGCGGCACCGGCAGCGCCGTGAAATCGCCGTTCGCGACGGCGGCGTTATGGGCCGCGACGGTCGCGGCGAGCGCCTCAGGCGGAATGGCGATCTTTTCGGCCAGGCGCGCGAGATCGGGCGCGGTGATCAGCGGCCCGCCGGCATTCGGCATCGCCGGGTTGATCGGCACGGTGGTCGTGATCTTCGGTTCGGCCTGCCAGATCGCGTCGTCGAGGATGAGATGGCTCGACAGCGGATCGGCGAGCTGCGCGAGCGCATTGGCCATGCAAACGCCGCCGAGCCCTTCATCGGTGAAGCGCTTTCCGTCGGGCCCGACCAGGATCGCGATCTCCGCTGCGGCGTCGCCATGCGGATAGGGCCAAAGCTGCGTGTTGGTCATCGCGTTCTTGTGGTGGATATGGCCGTAGAATTTGCCGAACCCGCCGAGCGCGGCGCCGGCGGCTTCGGCCATGCGGATGCCGTCGCCCTGCGCGCCGCTCCATGCGCGGCACAGCACGCGATCGGCGCGCGGTGTGATGTAGCGCGCGACCATCTCGCGATTGGCAGGAAAGCCGCCATCGGCGATCGCCACCGCCTTGGCATCGATCCGCAGGCGCTCGCCGTCGCGCGTCGCTTCCACCCCGGTACAAGCGCCGCCCACGACGATGAGCGCCTCGGCTTTCGTTCCGCGGAGGATTTCGCCGCCGCGCTCCATGATCTGGGCCTCGAGCGCACGCATCAGCACGTCCGCGCCGCGGCCTTCCCAATCGAGCCCGGCCTGCAGGCGGCGCGGCGGCGCCAGCACCTGCTGTCCCGGCTGATCTTTCTGCAGGCCGCGCTGGATGAAGCGCGCGCCTTGCGCCCCGAGCCATTCGATCGCGCGCTTGCCGTTCTGCGCCATGGCCCGCGCCAGATCGGGCCGCGCGGTGCCGCCGCTGCCTTCGAGGATCGCCATTTCGAGCTGCGCCGGATCGGCGAGGATCGCGAGGCCCATAATGTTGATGACACCGGTCGACCAGCGCGACGAGCAGAGGTAGCGCTCCTCGCTGCCTTGCTCGAGCACCGCGACGCGCCGGCCGAGCTGCGCCGCCCGGCACGCCGTGACGAGGCCCGACAACCCGCCGCCAATGGTCACGACATCAAATCGCATCCTGCGCTCCTCTTTTGTATGATCCTAGTCCGGGCAATGACCCGGCGGGGAGGGGCGTGGTGAGATTCGGGCGGTGGTTGAGTGCGCTGGCGCTGATCGGATCGCTGTTCGCGACCGGGGCGCAGGCCGAGGCGATCAAGGTCGGCATTCTCAAAGTCGGCGCGTCGGGGCCGCTCTATATCGCGCAGGAGCGCGGCTATTTTGCCGCCGAGAATCTTCAGGTTGAGCTCGTGAGTTTCGGCGCCGGTCAGGCGGTCGCCGTCGCGGTCGCGTCGGGGGATATCGATATCGGCGTTACCGGTCTCACGGCCGGCCTCTACAACCTTGCCAGCAACGGCCAGATCCGCGTCGTCGCCGGGCTGCATCGCGAGGCGCATGGCTTTCACACCTTGGGCTATTTCGCCTCGAAGCGCGCCTATGATGCGGGACTGACCTCGCTCAGGGATATCGCCGGCCATTCGGTCGCGCTGACGACGATCGGCTCGACGACGCATTATGCGGTGGCCTTGCTGGCGATGAAATACGGCTTCCCGCTCGAGAGCGTGCGCATCCTCCCGTTGCAGTCCAACACCAATAGCGCCGCGGCGGTGACGGGCGGGCAGGCGGATGCCGCGATGGTTGCGAGCACGATGGAGCCCGAAGTCGAGAAGGGCGGTGCTCGCCTCCTAGGCTGGGTGGGCGACGAAACACCGTGGCAGCTCGGCTCGGTGTTCGTGAGCGGGAAGACCGCCGATGAGCGCGGCGACATGATCCACCGCTTCCTGCGCGCTCTCGCCAAGGGCGCGCGCGATTACCACGACGCCTTCACCGATGCCCACGAAGCGCGCGCGGACGGACCGACGGCGCCGGCGGTGCTGGCGATCATGAGCAAATATCTCGGTGCGTCACCCGAAAAGCTCGATGGCGAGATTCCCTACGTCGACCCGAAGCTGCGCCTCGATTTTCGCGATATGGCGCGGCAGATCGATTGGTATCGCTCGCAAGGGATGGTGAAGGGCGATATCAGCGTCGATAAGCTCGTCGACAGGCGCTATGCGGTACCGCTGCAGTAAGGGGTGAGGCGATGGCATCCGAAACCGAATTGCGCGAGCAGCTCGCGACCTGCGCGCGGATCATGGCGATGCAAGGGCTGCTCGGCCTGCACGGCCATATCAGCGCCTATCAGCCCGAGGCGAAGCGCATGTTGATCTCGCCCGGCGCCGGCTCCGACAAAGCCAATCTCCGCGCCGACGACATGGTGGTCGCGGGGCTCGACGGCAAAGCGCTCGACGGCAAGCGGCCGCCGCTCGAATGGCCGATCCATACGGCGATCCATGCGGCGCGCGCCGATGCGCTCGCCATCGCGCATCTCCACCCGCCTTACGCGACCTTGTTCTCGATCAGCCGGCGTGAATACCGGCCGGTCACCATGCATAGCGGGCTCTTCGGCAAGGGCATCGCGACCTATCGCGAGGCGCATCTCATCACCAGCGTCGAGCGCGGCGAGCGGCTGAAACAGGCGCTCGGCGACAAGCGCGCCGCGTTCCAGCGCGCCCACGGCATCACCGTCGTCGCGCGCAACATCCCTGAGATGCTGCATGTCGCGCTCTGCCTGGAGAACGACGCGCTGAAGACCTTGCAAGCGGCGAGCCTCGGCGAGCTCGGCACGCTGAGCGCCGAGGAAGTCGCGCTGCTGGAGAACGAGATCACGCTGGAGATGGTGGCGCCGCGCACCTGGACCTATTTCACGACGCTCGAGGCGCGCTGGGATCGCCAGCCGAACTCGGGCCGCGCGGCGCTTTTTCCATAAAGCAAAATCGAACGGGGGGTTACATGCGGAAGATATTCGGCCTGATGGCCGCGGCCATTGCGCTGCTCGTCGCGGGCAATGCCGAGGCGCAAAGCAACAAGGTCACGGTCGCGGTCGGCGGCAAGACGATCATCGCCTATTTGCCGCTGCCGGTCGCTTATTACGGCGGCTTCTTCAAGAACGAAGGGATCGAGGTCGATCTGCAGGATGTGCAGAACGGGCCGAAGGCGGTCGAAGCGCTGGTCGGCGGCAGCGCCGACATGGTCTATGGCGCGATCGATTATGCCTTCCTGCTCCAGCCCAAAGGCGTGAACATCGTCTCGCTCTTCCTCGGCGCCAATCTTTCTGCGATCGTGCTCGGCCTGCCGCCCGACAAGGCGCGCGCCTACAAGGGCCCGGCCGATATGAAGGGCATGACGATCGGCGTGACCGGCCCCGGCGGCGCGGCCGAGAACATGCTCCGCATCGTCGTGAAGAAGGGCGGGCTGGCGCTGACCGATGTGACCTCGGTCGGGGTCGGATCCGGATCGACCGCCATCGCGGCGATGGAGACGGGCAAGATCCAGGGCATCGTCCTGGCCGATCCGGTGATCATGCGGCTGACCGTCGACGGCTTCATCCTGCCGGTGGTCGATACCAGGACGGTCGCCGGCCAGACCTTCGTCTATGGCGGGCCGGCGGCGCTCGCCGGGGCGACCACCACGGCGGACTATGCCCGGACCCATCACGACCTCGTCCAGCACTACGTCAATGCACTCGTCAAAGCTGTGAAATGGCTGCACACCGCTCCGAACGCGGAGATCGTGAAGCTCCTCCCCAACGAATTCTACGGCGGCGACAAGGACATTTTCGACAAGGTCCTGACCGCCAATAAGGGCATCTACACCGCTGACGGCCGGACCAGCCCGCAGGAGCAGCAGAATGCCTATCAGCAGGTGCTGGATACCGGCAGGCTAAGCCCCAGCCAGCCGATCGACCTCAAGAAAATCTTCGTTTCGGAATACCTCGATAAGGCGAATCAATAGCCGCTTTGCCGGGGCAGATCGGGCGGGGCATTCGCAAAAACAGAGGGTTGGGGGTAATACTTAAGGTCCCGTCTGGGTAAGGAAGTTTCCGGTTGGGGGCAAAGCAGGGGACGAATCGGAAAGCATGAATAAAAACCAGAACTTCGCGCGGTTTTCTCTTGCTCTCCGTTCGCCCCAGTTACAATTTGGCGGCGACCCAGGACGATGCTGGGGCTAGTTGGAGGAAAGCGATGCCATCCCGCAAAAAAGCGGCTCCCAAAAAAAAAGCGGGGAAGCCGGCTCCTAAAAAGGCCGTGAAGAAGGCGAGCAAACCCGCGCGGAAACCTGCCGTTTCGAGTGCTCCCGCGCCGGTCCGGCCAGTTGTCGCGGCGCCGGCCGGTCGCCCCGTCCAACTCGCTTCAACCGCCGGGAATTCGCAGCCGCGACCCGCTGCCGCCGGCCGGCCCCTGAGCCCGGGCCAGGTCGCGACCGCAGCCCAGGCGGAAGAGCGCCGCAAGGCGGCGACCCGCAAGCTTTTCGCCCGTATCCGCTCGCTCGAGGCCATCGTGGGCGCCGATCTGCGCAAGCGTGGCAGCCTGCTGCTCTCGCAAGCGGTCGATCAGTGGTATGCCGAGGCGACCAGCGCCACGGCGAGCGACGTCTCCATCACCAACGCCGCCCGGGCCGTCATTTCTCAGCTATAGCACGCCCCGCGAGCCCGGCTTAAAGCCGTAGGCCGCCGCTGGCCTCGATCACCTGGCCGGTGATCCAATGCGCCTGCGGCGACGCCAGGAAGGCGACGACATCCGCGATATCCTCCGGTTCGCCGACTCGGCCAAGAATCGTCTCGGCGGCGATCTGTTTGGCCGATTCCGGATCGCGGGCGAGGGTGTTGAGATCGGTGCGGGTTGCACCCGGCGCCACGGCGTTGACCGTGATACCGCGCGGTCCGAGGCGCTTGGCCGTCGACAGGGTTAGGGATTGCAGCGCCGCCTTGGTCGCGGCGTAAAGCGGCGTCTCGGCATAGGAGATGCGGGCTGCGGTCGAGCTGATATTGACGATGCGCCCGCCATCGACGAGGCGCGGCAGCGCCTGCTGCAGCACGAAAAACGGCGCGCGCAGGTTGATCGCGATCATGCGCTCGAAATCGGCGGGCGTGACCTGCTCGATCGGCTGGCGGCTGCCGATCCCGGCATTGTTGACGAGGATGTCAAGCTTGGGCTTGTCGCCGCGCTGGCGCAGCGAGGCATCGAAGGCGACGAAGAGCTGCTCGGCGGCGGAGGGCTCGGCGAAATCCGCGGCGATGGCGAAGGCCGTGCCGCCGACGGCGGCAATCGCCCCGACCACCGCTTGAGCTGCGGCGCGGTCGCGGTTGAAATGCACGGCGACCAACGCGCCGTGGCCGCCGAGCCGCTGGGCAATGGCGCAGCCGATGCCTCGGCTCGCGCCCGTGACCAGCGCGATCTTGCCCTCGAGCGGCTTTGCGGCGGGCGTGGCCATCTGGGTCAGTCGGTCAGCGGCACGACGTAGCGCTTGTCGATCACGGTGTTCACGTCGATGCGGGTCTTGAGCATCCCCTGCGAGACGTACCAATCGACCTGGTTCTGCAGATCTTTCACGTCGAGCCGCGCATCGGGATCGATATAGGCAATCGCTTTGCGCACCTGATCGGGACTCTGGCCGACATATTTCGAGATGATCTCGAGCACGGCCGGCGCGGTCGCCTGATCGGCGCGCTTGCCGTCGGGGCCCACG
>Ga0335085_10017263_pt1 | contig 10405 bp, 8 predicted proteins | sample Lox_Sample_45_FD_206712 | JGI IMG/M metagenome (GOLD analysis project Ga0335085, IMG submission 206712) | Soil microbial communities from Loxahatchee National Wildlife Refuge, Florida, United States - Lox_Sample_4.5 | ecosystem: Environmental > Terrestrial > Soil > Wetlands | place: USA: Florida...
GGACGCGACCCGCGCCGGGTGCGGCCCGGCGATGCGCCCCCGCGGCCGCTCCGCGCCCCCTCCGCCGGCGTATTTCCAAAACGGATACTTGTGCTTTCCCCGCATCCCGACGACGATGTGATCTCGATGGGAGGCACGCTTTGCCGGCTGGTGGAACACGGCCATGAAGTGCACGTCGCCTACCAGGTCTCCGGATCGAACGCGGTTTCCGACGAGGCGCTCTGGCGGACGCTGCTTTTTGCGGCGGACAGCGGGCTGGCCGGAAGCACGTCGGCGGAAACCGTGCGTGCGCTTTGCCATACCTTCGCCGTCAGCGGCGCGCTGCCGGCGACGCCGGAATTGGCGCGGTGGAAGGGCCTCGTGCGGCGGCACGAAGCGATCGCCGCCGCCCGGGTCTGCGGCGTGTCCCCTGAGCGGCTGCATTTCCTCGATCTGCCGTTTTATCACACCGGCCCCACCCCGAGCCGCCATGGCGAACTCACCGAAGCCGACATTGGCATCATGCGCCGGGTGCTCGGCGATCTTCGCCCGCATCTTGTCTTTGCCGCCGGCGATCTCGACGATCCCCACGGCACGCACCGGTTGTGCCTGCGCGCCTTGGGCGAGGCTCTGGCCGGCGCCGCCGGCGAACCGTGGCTGCAGGAGATGGAATTGTGGCTCTACCGTGGCGCCTGGGCGGAATGGGAAACCGACGAAATCGACATGGCGGTGCCACTCAGTCCGCAGGAAGTGCTGCGCCGGCGCCGGGCCATTTTCCGCCATGAAACCCAGAAGGATCAGGCGCTGTTTTTAGGCGACGACCGCCGCGAGTTCTGGCAGCGCACCGAGGACCGCAGCTATCGCCTAGCCGAAGCTTACAATACCCTCGGTCTCGCTGAATACGAGGCCATCGAAGCTTTCCGGCGCTTCACGCCGGAGGCGTTTCTCCGCCATGTCCAGTTGTGAACGCCTGACCGCAGCCTGGTCCGCGGCGTTGCTCGCGCTGGCCATCTTGGCCCCGTTGCGCGCGGCCGAGCCCGGCCCGGCCAGCGTGATGCCGGCGCCGGCCGAACTGAAATTTGCCGCAGGTCGGCTGCCCGTCACCGCGAAATTCGCTTTCGCCATAACCGGCCATGACGACGCCCGGCTGCGCGCCGGGCTGGCGCGCGCGCTCCAGCGTTGGGAGGCCCGCACCGGCTTTGCTTTCGCGCGCGAACCCGCCGGCAACGCGACCGCCGCCACGCTGATCGTCAACTGCGACGGCCCCGGACCCGCCGTGCCGACGCTCGATCAGGACGAATCCTACACGCTCGACGTCACTCCGAACCGGGCGACTTTGCGCGCCCCGACGGTGGTCGGCACGCTGCGCGGCCTGGAAACGATGTTGCAACTGCTCCAAGCCGACGCAAACGGCTATTTTCTTCCCGCGGTCAGCGTCCGCGACCAGCCACGGTTTCCCTGGCGCGGCTTGCTCATCGATGTCTGCCGGCACTGGCAGCCGGTGGACGTGATCAAGCGCAATCTCGACGGCATGGCGCTGGTCAAGCTCGACGTGCTCCATCTGCATCTCACCGACGACCAGGGCTTCCGCATCGAGAGCAAAACCCATCCGGAGCTGACAGAGAAGGGTTCGGACGGGTATTATTTCACGCAGGAGCAGATGCGCGCCCTCATCGCCTACGCGGCGGCGCGCGGCATCCGCGTGGTGCCCGAGTTCGACCTGCCCGGCCACACCACGAGCTGGGTCGTCTCCCACCCCGAGCTGGCCAGCCAGCCCGGCCCGTATCAGATCGAGCGCCATTGGGGCGTCTTCGACCCAGTGCTGGATCCGACCAACGAAAAAACCTACGCGCTGCTCGACGACTTTCTCGGCGAAATGGCCGCGCTCTTTCCCGACGCCTACATCCACATCGGCGGCGACGAGAACAACGGCGTGCAATGGAGCGCCAATCCGCACATCCAGGCCTTCATCCGCGACCACCACCTGGGCGACAACGCCGGCTTGCAGACCTATTTCAACCAGCGCGTCTCCGCCATCCTGGCCAAACACGGAAAGCGCATGATCGGCTGGGACGAAATTTTCCAGCCCGGCCTGCCCAAAGACAGCGTCATCCAATCCTGGCGGGGCGTCGATTCGCTCGCGGCCGCCGCGCGCCAGGGTTATTGCGGCATTCTGTCGAACGGCTACTACATCGACCAGATCCATCCGGCGTCGGAACATTACCTGAACGATCCGATCCCGGCCGGCACCACACTCACGCCCGCGGAGCAGAAGCTCATCCTCGGCGGCGAAGCCACCATGTGGTCCGAGTGGGTCACGCCCGAAACCATCGATTCACGCATCTGGCCGCGCACGGCGGCCATCGCCGAGCGGCTGTGGTCGCCGGCGGCGGTAAACGACGTGGCCGACATGTACCGGCGGCTGGCGCTCATCAGTGCACGGCTCGACGAGGCCGGCCTGCTGCACGAGCGCAACCGCGACCCGATGCTCCGCCGGCTGGCCGGCGACAACGTTGATCCAGCCGGATTGCACGCATTGAAAATCTTCGCGAGCCTCATCGAACCGGTGAAAAATTATAATCGTGGAAAACTGCAGCCCGATTCGATCCAATCCACTCCGCTCACCGGTCTGGCTGACTGTGCCCGGCCGGAAAGCACGGAGGCGCGCGTTTTTGCGAACGAAATCGACCGGTTGCTTTCCACGCCATCTCATATCGATCCGAACCTGGCCGATGCGCTCCAGCACAAACTCGAGACCTGGGCCGCGGCCGGACATTGTGTCGCGGTCGTCCTGCCCGACCCGGCACCGCGCTTGAGGGAAGTCGCGCCGCTCGGCAAGGCTCTGGAGGACTCGAGCCGGGCCGGCCTGGAGGCGCTGGCGGCATTGCGTTCCGGCCAGCCCAAATCCAAGGACTGGCAGACGGCTCGGCTCGCCATCCTGGCCCGCGCCACGGAGCCCAATCCTTCCGCCACCGAACTGGTCATGCTCGCGCCGATTTCCCTCCTCATCAATGCCGCGTCATCCCAGCCTTGAGCCGCCCCGAAAAATTTCGCGTGGTGCTCGGATAATTTTTACCCCACCCAAAACTCCGATGAATAGAGGCAACCCATGAACAATGTGACCAATAATGGCGGCACGGCTCCTCGAACCTCGCAGGCCGGCTACAACCGTTTGCTTCTCGTCGTCGCCGGACTTGGCGGCCTGCTCTACGGTATTGATGTCGGCATCATCGCCGGCGCTTTGCCATATCTGCAGGACACGTTCGGTCTGAATAGTGGCAACCATGCCGGCCTAAATGCCAGCCAGCTTTCGTTTATCGTAGCTGCCGTTCTGCTTGGCAGCGTGATTTCGACTCTTTTTGCCGGCTTGCTGGCCGACTGGATGGGCCGCAAGTGGTTAATGGCCCTGAGCGGCGCAATGTTTGTGATCAGTGTTCCGATGATCGCGCTATCTTCCAGTTATGGAATGCTGGTATTTGGCCGTTTGCTGCAGGGCACCAGTGCCGGCCTGATCGGTGTAGTGGTGCCGTTATATCTGGCTGAATGCCTGGGCGCATCGAGCCGCGGCAAGGGCACCGGGATTTTCCAATGGATGCTGACCTTCGGCTTTGTCGTGGCCGGCAGCATTACGATGTATTTCAGTTATCGCCTCGGCCAGATCACGAAGCTCGGCGACGCCAGCCAGATTTTCGCGTTCAAGGATCACGCCTGGCGCAATACTTTCTGGGTTTCGCTGCCGCCGGGCCTTCTGTTTGTGATCGGCAGCTTCATTGTGGCCGAATCGCCTCGCTGGCTCTTCCGCCGCGGCCAGAAGGAGGCGGCCCACGCCGCGTTGCTCCGTTCCCGCACGGAGGATCAGGCCCGCACCGAATTGAAGGAAATGGAGGACACCGCGGCGGCGGAAAAAGCGCGAACTTCGACCGGCGCGCAAATCAAGGAGTCGCTGCTCCGCCGGAAGTATGTGATTCCGTTCGTCCTCGCCTGCGTCATCCTCGCCTGCAACCAGCTCACCGGAATAAATTCCATCATTCAATACAACACCACCATTCTTCTGCAGGGTGGCCTGTCCGACGTTCAGGCCCACATCGGCAATCTTGTTTTCAGCGTCGTGAATTTCCTCATGACCATGGTCGCGGTCATGCTCGTCGACCGCAAGGGCCGGAAATTCCTGCTCACCCTCGGCAGCGCCGGCATCATCGTTTCGCTCCTTGGCACCGGCCTTCTTTTTCACCGGACGGAAAAATTGCAGGTCGATGCGCGGGACGCCGTGCAAGCCCTGGTCGCCCCCGACCAGACGCTGACGATGTCCTTCGATCAGCACGCCGCCAACACGCTGCTCACGGCCACGGGCGCGCCGGGCGACGCCATCCGCGGCCAGCCGGTGTCGCTCGTGGTCATTTATTCCTACGGAGATTTTCGGTCGGCCACACGCGTGGTCCGCTCGGCTGACGCCGGCGCCCAGCCGCTCCAGATCAAGCGCGATCTTCCCGGCAGCAAGGTGGAGGCGTTCTTCCAAAACCCTTCCGCCGATCTCGCCGCCGCCCAGACCGCTCCGCTCAAAATCGAGAACGCGCTGATCACGCCCGTGCCCAGCCAGCAAAACGGCTGGCTGGTGGCCATCACCCTTTATCTCTTCATGGCCTTCTTCGCCGTCGGTCCCGGCGTGTGCGTGTGGCTGGCACTCTCCGAATTGATGCCCACACGCATCCGCTCCAACGGCATGAGCATCGCCTTGCTCATCAACCAGGCCGTTTCGACGACGATCGCGGCCATCTTTCTGCCCACCGTCGGCAAGCACGGCTACGCCTCGATGTTCTTCGCCTTCGCCGGCTGCACCGTGATTTATTTCATCACCGCGGCGTTTTTCCTGCCCGAGACCAAGGGCAAGACGCTCGAGGAAATCGAGGAGCATTTCGAAGGCAAACGGCACGAGCCAGCCTCCGCGTTGAACTAAGCCATGAAATTGAAATGCCCACCGCCGCTGGATCCTGGATTCCTGCCCGCCGCGCTGGCCGACCGGAATTATGTCGCGGCGGCGAAGGCCTCCGGCTGCGCCGTGCCGCTGGTCATCGGCCTGGAACGCGAACGCGGCCTGGTCTCGCGTTTTGAGACCGTCGTCCGCGACGACGCCGATGCGGAAACGCTCCGCTACGTCGAGCGCAACGTGAAGTTCCTGCTCTGGGCCCTCGGCGGCTGGAAACTTTTCGTCGGCGGGCCGAAAGCGATCGGCGAATTCATCCGTCAGACCTATTCGCCGCGCGGAGCGCGAAAATTCGACTGCGACCTGATGGGCGCGGCCTATCAAAAAAAATTTCAGGTCGTCCTGACCGCACCGGCCAGGGTTCCACGCGCCAAGGAGATGCAAATTTCGGCCGGCGGACACCTGAAAGGCTGCCGCATCGGCTTCGATCTGGGCGCAAGCGATTACAAGGTCTCGGCCGTGGTCGACGGCGAAGCGGTCTTCACCGAGGAAACGCCGTGGGATCCGAAGAACCAGCCGAATCCGGAATATCACTACCATCATATTTCCGCCGCGCTGCACCGCGCCGCCGCGCATCTTCCGCGGGTGGACGCGATCGGCGGCAGTTCCGCCGGCATCATCGTCGACAACGAAATCCGCGTCGCCTCGCTGCTGCGCGCAATTCCCAAAAAGGATTTCCCGCGGGCCGCGGCGGTTTTCAAACGCATCCAAAAGGAATGGAAGGTGCCGGTGGTCGCAATGAACGACGGCGACGTGACCGCGCTGGCCGGCGCGCTCTCGCTGCAAAAGAAGGGCATGCTCGGCATCGCCATGGGCTCGAGCCAGGCCGGCGGCTTTTTGGAGAAAAAGGGCCGCATTCTCGGCTGGTTGAACGAACTCGCCTTCGCGCCGGTCGACTACAACCCCGAGGCCGCCGTGGACGAATGGTCGGGCGACCGCGGCGTGGGCGCGCTCTATTTTTCCCAGCAGGCGGTCAACAAGCTGCTGCCGGCGGCCGGCATTTCGCTGCCGGACAGCCTGGGCCTGCCGGAGCGGCTCAAGGAGGTCCAGACACTCATGGCCCGGGGGGACGAAAAGGCGGCGAAGATCTACGAGACCATCGGCATCTATCTCGGCTACTCGATCGCGCACTATGCCGATTTCTATGATTTCGACGATGCGCTGATCCTCGGCCGGGTCACCACCGGCCGGGGCGGCGACATCGTGCTCGCCAAGGCGCGCGACGTCCTCGATAAAGAATTTCCCGAACTGGCGGCCAGAATCACACTCCACGTCCCGGACGAAAAATCCCGCCGCATCGGCCAGGCGGTGGCGGCGGCAAGCCTGCCGGAAAACGGGCATTTGAAGCTATGAAACTGCACAACTCCTCGGCTCAGGTTTTCGTGCCCGACGACGAGCCCGTCACGGCGGCGCTCAAACGCATCACCCATCTCGGCATCGGCGCGCACCAGGACGACCTGGAATTCATGGCCTTCCACGGCATCCGCGAGTGCTACGGCAGCGACATGAAATGGTTTGGCGGCGTGACCTGCACGAACGGCTCCGGCAGCGCGCGCGCCGGCGATTATGCGCACCATACCGATGCCCAGATGATGACCGTGCGCCGCACCGAACAGAACAACGCGGCGGTCGTCGGCCATTACGGCGTGATGATCCAGCTCGATTATCCCAGCAGCACGGTGAAAAGCGCCGCCGATCCGTCCTTGACGGAGGATTTGAAGGAAATCCTCACTGCCGCGAATCCCGCGGTGGTTTATACGCACAATCTCGCCGACAAGCACGATACTCATGTCGGCGTGGTTGTAGCCGCGCTGCAGGCGATGCGCGAGCTTCCGTCCGACCAGCGCCCGAGGAAAGTCATTGGCTGCGAAATCTGGCGCAATCTGGACTGGCTGACCGATTCGGAAAAAGTCGTCATGGACGTGAGCGGCCGCGACAACCTGGCGGCGGCGCTGAACGGCGTGTTCGATTCACAGATCGCCGGCGGCAAACGCTACGACCTCGCCACGCTGGGGCGGCGCGCGGCGAATGCCACGTTCTTCGAATCCCATGCCACGGACAAATCGAGCCAGCTGATTTTCGGCATGGATCTGACCCCGCTGGTGACGGACCCGGCGGCGGACATCCTGCAATTCGTCCTCCGCCACATTGACGGATTCGCGGCCGACGTGAAAACGAGACTCGGCCGGCGCCTGGGAAAAAGCTGACCGCGGTGCGCCGCTTCCGGCGCGTATTGACAGGGCGCCGGTAATCCGGCTCTTAGCTGGACATGACCCTGCGCATCGGCGTAGACGGCGGCGCAACCAAAACGGAGTGCATCCTCGTCGACCGCTCGGGTGAAATCGTGGCCCGGCACGCGGCGGGCGGCAGCAATCCGAACGTCATCGGCGCAGCCAAGGCGGCCCGGACGGTCACTGCGGCCCTGCGCGCCGTGCGGGACCGGGCGCCCGCCGGATCCTCCCCGTCTCTGACCTTGCTCTGCATGGCGGGCAGCCCGCTTTTTTGGAAGGAATTCGCCGCCGGGCTGGCGGGATTTGGAAAAGTGGAAACAGCCAAGGATTCGCTGCCCATCCTGGAGCTGGCGACGGCCGGCCAGCCCGGCCTGGTGCTTCATGCCGGCACCGGCTCCTTCGTCGCCGCCCGCGCACCCGACGGATCCGTCCACCATGCCGGCGGCCTCGGCTGGCGGTTCGGCGACGGCGGGAGCGGCTACGACATCGGTCGCCGCGCCATCGGCCGGGCGCTGCTGGAGCTGCAGGGCTGGGCGCCCTCCAGCCGGCTCGCCGCCGCCGTGCGACAGCATTTGAAAATGGAAGATTGGGCCGAAGCCCTGCGCGGTCTCTACCGCGAGGCGTCGCCCAATGCGAAGATCGCCGCGCTCGCGCCGGCCGTGCTCAACCTCGCCGCCGCGGGCGACCCCGCCGCGGGCGAAATCGTCCGCGCTTCCGCCTCCGAACTGCTCGATCTTGCCCGGTTTGTGGCGGTGAAACTTTTTCCCGACACGCCTTCGGACAACGTGCGCGCCGGCCTGAGCGGCCCCATCCTCGTGCATCCGTTCGTGCGCTCCGAGCTCACCTCGCGCGCGCCGTTTCCGCTCACGCCGGTGGAAGAACCGCCGGTTGAAGGCCTGCGCCGGATGCTCCTGCGCCTCGCCTGAGCCGCACCGGCGGTAGGCGGCAGCGAATCCCGATTCATCCGGACGCAAATGTCTGCCCGGGCCGTTGCTTTTTCCCGTGTCGAGTCCCGGCGAATCGAGCGTTTCATCAGCTCCTGGCCTCCCCCAAAATGTCTGAAAATCAACCTACGAACCGACCGGACCTAACGTAAATATTAGCTATCCTATGGCTTCTTGAAGATTATTTTCTAACAAATTTATAACAAATTTGACTTGATTTATAGGTAATCATACCTATTAATGCAGGGTAAACACCCCACGTTTATGCGAGAAGAAAATTTAGTTAACTCGAAGGTTAAGCTCTCGACCGTGGACGGAATCGAGTTGTGCTGGCATCGGGAAAACTCCTCGCTGCGCTGGTTCCCCACCCATGATTTCGATGCGGCCGAGGACCAGCTGACTCGCTGGGCTTTAAGCTGCTGGCCGGCGACGGAGATTCTGCAGATCAGCTACGTCGTTTATTTCAAAAACGGATTGATTTTCACCAACCGCATTTCCTGCGACCATTTCGGCTTGAGTGTGGAGGGCCAGACCTTGCGCGAACATTTGCTCGATTCGCTTTTGTTCACTGTCGGCGAATTGAACCCCTCTTTTCCTAAGGAACGAAGCGGCATGATGTCGCAGGGCGACACCGCCGCGCGGCTCAATGCCTGCCGGATCCTGATGGAATGCGAGCTGCCACAGATGTGGGGCTGAAGCCGGGACCGGGACCCGTTTTGGCGGGCCCGCGGCGCGCGGAATTTCACGACTCGATGATCGACGAATCGAGGTGCTGGATGATGAGCTCCTGGATCGTGGCCAGAAACAGGTAGCACATGAAGGCCTTGCGCTGAGGCTCGGGCAGGTCGCTGATCTCGACATTGCCACTTTCGAGCACGTCGTCCTCGAGCGTTTTCAGATGCCGTTCGCGGAGGCGCAGGCGCACCGCCGCGCAGGCGCGCACGATGGCCTCGGCATTCGACTCGTCAAAGGCGATCACGCCGTTGGCGAAAAACTCGCGGTCGAAAAGCGCCAGGAGGGTTCGGCAATCGCCGGTCTGCGAGGCGAGCAGCCCGTCCATCCAGGTGGCGCGCAGCTCCTCGTCCACGTCGCGCAAGGTCGAGGGCGCGGCGAGCGAGCCGCCCAGGTCGTCGACCGTGGACTTGATGACGTCGAGCAGCGGGGCGACGACGGACAGGCTGAGTTTGACTTCAATTCTTTTCATCCGGCTCGATCATGGCGGTGAGGTGCCACTCCTGCAGCGAGAAGGCGTAGGCCTCCGCTTTTTCACGCAAGCCGATCCACACGACGGAGCGGCCCTGCTCGTGCACTTCGAGCATGTGGCGGCGGGCGGTGGGTTCGTCGAAGCCGAAAATTTTTTTGAAGACCATCACGACGTAGCTCATGAGATTGACGGGGTCGTTGAGGACGACGACGCGCCACAATCCCTGCAGCGCGAGCTCGGTCTCGGTGTGCTCGCCTGGGGTGGTGACGGTTTTTGTCTGGGCAACCTTCATGTCGGCCGGGCGGCCTCAGCGACGGCGGCGGCGAGCCGGGTCCCGGCCTCGGCCAGAGGCAGCTTGGTCGTTTCCTTTTGCGTGCGCCATTTCATTTCGACGATGCCTTCCTTCAATCCTTTTCCACCAATGGTAATCCGAAGTGGCGCGCCGATCAAGTCGGCGTCCTTGAACTTCACCCCCGGCCGCTCGGCGCGGTCGTCCACCAGCACGTCGGCGCCGGCTTGTTCGGCGGCAGCGGCGAGCGTTTTCGCCGTGTCGGCCGCGGCGGCGTCCGCCGGATCAAGCAGGCAGACCAGCACCTGGAACGGCGCGATCGGCCATGGCCAGACGATCCCGTCGCCGTCATGGCTTTGTTCGATCACGGCCTGGAGCGTGCGACCGATGCCGATGCCGTAGCTGCCCATGACCATGAGATGCGACTGCTTCCGGTCATCGGTATAGGCCGCACCGCACTGCCCGGAGTATTTCGTGCCGAGCTTGAAAATATGCCCGACCTCGATGCCGCGGCGCTGCTTCAACGGCCGGCCGGCTTTCGGATCCGGCTCGCCCACGCGCACGCGGCGGAAATCGCCGAAGCGGGTGATGGCCAGGTCGCGTGCGACATTGACGTTGCGCAGGTGGAACCCATCGCGGTTTGCGCCGGTGGTGCCGTTGCCGACGAGGCGGATGGCGTGGTCGGCAAAAACGCCCGCGAGCGCTTCCGGGGCTTTGATCGTGCCCCTGACCGCGCCGAGGCTGCCGGGCTTCGCGCCCATGACCGGCTCGATTTCC
>Ga0335085_10017264_pt1 | contig 10404 bp, 5 predicted proteins | sample Lox_Sample_45_FD_206712 | JGI IMG/M metagenome (GOLD analysis project Ga0335085, IMG submission 206712) | Soil microbial communities from Loxahatchee National Wildlife Refuge, Florida, United States - Lox_Sample_4.5 | ecosystem: Environmental > Terrestrial > Soil > Wetlands | place: USA: Florida...
GACAACGAATAGCCGACCAACTGGTACCCCACGAGCACAAAGCCGACAACCATGAGCGCCGTATTGGTCGCAAACGAATATTTGATGAACCCTGGCCTCGTTCGCCAAAAGGTAAGCAGGATCAGCACGGCTGTGAGCGCGATCACCTGGCCGATCTCGACGCCGACGTTAAAACTGACAATATTGGTGACCAGTCCGTTCCGGGCGAGGTCAAGCTCCTGCAGTTTGGTGGCGAGGCCAAAGCCATGAAAAAGGCCGAAGATGAGCACAGCGACCTTTGTGTTCGGCTCGAAGCCGAAGAGACGGCGGAAGCCGTCCATGTTGTCGAACGCCTTGTAGACCACCGAGAAACCGATGATGGCGTCGATGATGTAAGAATTCGCGCGAACGTTGAAGAGCACGCCGCCGAGCAGCGTGAGGCTATGGCCGAGAGTGAACAGGCTGACGTACGTCACGATGTCTTTCAGCCGATAGAGAAAGAAAATGACGCCGACGAGAAATGCCAGGTGATCGTATCCCGTCACCATGTGTTTCGCGCCAAGATAGATGAACGGCGCGATGGCGACGCCGTGAGTGGACTGAACGAAGCCCGCATCGCGTTTTGACACGTTGTGCGCCCACGCCGTATGCGGCAGGGCCAGGATCGCAATCAACGCCACCGTCGCTAAGAGAAGTGCGCGTCGGGATATCATCGGTGCCTGCATTTCAAAAGTGAATTTTGGCCGCTATCTGAATCAGGCGGGGATTAGCGGCGCTGACAACCTGCCCGAACGTCGGATCCTGCACAACGCCGTCTACGGACTGAGGCCCATAGAACTGCGCATGATTAAAGGCATTGAAAAACTCGACACGGATGTCGATCGACTGGCCTTCTTTGAACAGCGCGGTGCTCTTGCTGATCTGTATATCGAAGTTTTCGAAGCCGGGTCCCTGAAAAATTCGCCGCCCGGCGCTCCCAAGCTGTCCTGGCTGCTCCTGCGCGAAGGCATTCGGGTTGAACATGTAGGGGTTGCTGCGCGGATTGGTATTCAGGTCCAGCGGCACGCTGTTCAGCCGCTCGGGTGTATCCAGAATGGAGTTATTGACGCCGTTACCCAGGGTCCCGAGAAAAGAGTTGTCCGAATCGTCGACCAGCGTGACCGGAAACCCATCGCCGAACCGAGTAGTGCCGGCGATGGCCCAGCCCTGCGTCAGACGGTTGCGCTTGTTAAACCAGTGGTCGAACGGAATCGAGTAGTTATACGAGGCCACAAAAATGTTGGGTATGTTGAATGACGAAATGACCCGCGTCTCGCGCTGATTCAGCGGATCGATCTGTTCCCCGAGGTTGGAAGCGTTGTCAATCGACTTCGACCAGGTGTAAGAGAACAGCGCAGTCGTTCGACCGAACGTCATGCGCACGCTCGACTGGAGCGCATTGTAATTCGAATGTCCCAGCGTGATATCTGCCGCGTTCGAGCCGTAATTGGGACCTTGACAGCGGATGCCCGGAATACACCGCGTGTTGGGGTACACCGTGCCGTTCGCCGCGGTGTAAGTGCCATCTTCGCCATATGGACCGCAGGTCGCGCTGCCCGGGGTCACATTGGCGGGATTGCTCAGAAAAAGGCAAAGCCCCGGGTTGCCAATGTTGGAATTCTCCTCCACCAGAAGGTGATGCCCCTGATTGCCCACATAGCTCACCGTTGCCAGCACCCTCGTGCCGATCTGGCGCTGAATCGAGAGCATGTAGTCTTCCGAATATGGGACCTGGTTCTTGTAATAGAAGTACGGGTCCGCGCTGATCGGGGTAACGGATGGCCAGTTGAACGCTGAGTACGGCTTCGATGCCGACACACCATGAGGGGGGAAGTTGAACGGATAAGGATCGGTATTCAGCGTACCGTCAGCGAGATTAATAAAGGGCTGCGCGAATTCCGGGGGCTCCGGACTCAGGTAGTTGTAACCAAAGGGAGGAACGCCGTACATGATACCGGCGGTCAGACCCGGAAATGCGGTGTAGAAAATGCCGTAACTGGCGCGAACGCTGGTTTTGCCTCCATCGCCCAGCAGCTTCTTGAGAAATCCGCTGTGACCTTCAGGCGACCACGCCACACCCACCCGCGGTGCAAAACTCTTATACCTCGTCGGAGCGAGAGTCGAAGGAATTCCCGGATCGCCGGCGACAAGCAGTCCGGGAATTGCGTTGGGGTAGAGCGTGGATTGTGCGCCGGCCACGTAAGTCTGAATGTTGTTGTACTTCTCCGACCATGGGCGGATTAGGTCCCAGCGCAGGCCGAGATTAAAGGTCAGATTGCTGCGCGCGCGCCAGCTGTCGTTGGCAAAACCAGCAACATAAAAGTCCCGCAGATAGAAACGCTGCCCGGTGGTCTGCGTATAATTGCTTGGGAACCCGAGAACGAAATCGGCGAAGGGGTTGCCCGTCTCCGTTCCGAAAAAGCTGAAGGTACCGTTAAACGTGGCGTTGGGGTTTTCGTTGACCTGATCGTTGTGATACTGCACGCCGAAGTTCAGCGTGTGTAATCCGACGACTTTTGTAAACGTGTCGCCCGCATAAAAAGTGTTGTTCCACTGTTTGGTGTTGGTGATCGGGACCCCCATCACGAAACTGGGAAAAACAATGTTCTCTACGCCCTCATACTGCGGTGCCTGGACAACAAGACCGCCGTTGGCGGGCCCCGGAACGAATCCCTGAGAGGCCAGACTGACGCCGGCCCCGCCGTGCGGCTGGCCGATGTTGTTCACGTTGCGCAGGAACCCGACATTAAACTGGTTCACCATGTTCGCGCCGATACTCTTGGTGATCCCGATCGTCCAGAGCTGCGAGCGGCCTACGGTGAGTGCGTCAAAGCCCGGAATCGACGCTCCGCCCTGTCCGCCTGGATAGGGGTTGTCGAGCTGATAGTTGTCCATGAAGTAATACCCGAAAATCTGGCCGAGTCTGGTGCTGCCGTCGAGTCGCGCGCCGCCTTTGTTGTCGCTGACCGTCTCGAAAGCATCCGATGTCTCAAACAGATTCGATCCGATATTAGCGGTCGGAATATAACCCAGCAGATTTTTTGCAACCGGTGAAAAGGCGCTCTGGGGAATAATCGCGTTGGGGAATACGCATTGCGCCGTCGACGTGCAGCCGGTCGTATAGTACGCCTCGCCTGGCACAACAGGGTATCCGAGCGACTGCATCAGTAACTGCGCCGTGTTTGTACCGCCAACTGTTCCGTTTAGGGAGCTGGCCGCGTCACTAAAGTTGCCCGCTCGTTCCTGGTTCGACAGGACCGTCGTGACGTTTGAAGCGAAACCCTGGGTGGTTCGCGTTCCCTGGTAATCGAGGAAAAAGAAAAGCTTGTTTCGCAAAACGGGGCCGCCAACTGTGCCACCGTATTGATTCTGCTGGTAGAGGCCGCGCGTGTTGCTGAAATAATTGCGGGCGTCAAGATCGGTGTTACGCAGAAACTCGAATGCCGTGCCATGAAATGAGTTGGAGCCCGACTTCGAGATCACGTTGATCAATCCGCCGTTGTAATTCCCGTACTGAGGATCGAAATTGTTGGTGAGGACGCGGAACTCCGAAATCGAATCGAGGTTTGGAATCACGCCCGTGCCGCCGTTCATCGGCTCCTGCACATCAATCCCATTTACAAAAAATCCGTTGGACGATTCGCGCTGTCCGCTGATCGACAGATCGCCCGGATTTGCATCGCCCGAGGGATTGATCGTCCCGGTAACGCCTGCCATGATCACCGATGTGGGTGTCAGCGAGGTGATGGGCGCCACGCCCGGCTGAATCGCAAGAAGGTCGGTATAAGCCCTGCCATTCAGCGGTAACGCTTCCATCACGACACCGGAGACAACCTCACCGAGGTGTGTCGCAGTGGTCTCCACCTGGGTGCTGACGGCTTCTCCCGCTTCGGTGACTGTTACCTCCTGGTTTGCCTGCGCAACGGATAAGGTCACATCCAACCGCACCTGAGAGTCGGCGTCAACCGTGATGCCCGTCTTCTTCTGGGTTTGGAACCCCTGAGCTTCGATCGTCAGATCAAACACGCCAACGGGGAGTGACTGAAAGCTGTAGAAGCCTTTGTCATCGGAAACAGTTTTGAATTCCGTTTTCTGCGCTGTGTTGACGAGTGTAAGGTTCGCCTTTGGCACTATACCGCTGGTCTGATCTGTGAGAGTTCCCGACAGAGAGCCGCCGGCAAACGCGGACACGAACTGAATGGTGAGAAGGAAGAACGCTATAACTGCGCTTGCGAAAATTGTCCTTAAAGCACGTTTCGTTGTTTTCATCTCAGTTGTCTGAACCCGTTCTCCTTGCCCGAAATCCTGGGACGAGCCAGCGACCCTCGCCGAAAACCAGGACGGCGGCACGCGCAAAGCACCGTATCGAGAGCCCTGGCCGGACATTACATTGGCCAGCGTAATTGCCCGCAAGCTGCCTTCGCTATCTATCTTTAGGCCACTTTTACGACGTTTCGTGCTCGGTTTTGAGCTCGCAAGATACAATACTGTTGAGAAGAACCCTATGATTCGCGGCGTTTTAGCGTGGAAGCCGCGCACGATTCTGAGCTGCGGTGCGTTGCTAGTCGGCATCATTGCTTTTGCGGATTGGCGTATCGAGTTCAATGCCACCCTTGGTTTTCTGTACTTTTTCCCCCTCGCGCTCTTCGGCATCGTCCTGGGCTGGTGGCAATTGCTGCTCGTTGCCGCATTCTGTACACTGCTTTCCGATCGGCTCGACCCGTTCATGAACGATGTCGAGGTTGCGCGCGACGCTTTGATCTTTTTAACTATCAGCACGACTGGTTTACTTTCCCGCGCGGTTACACGCAGCTTTCGGGCGGAAGTCGAGGGCCGGGCTCGGCTACAGGAGGAGGGTCGCGCCCGCAGGACTGCTGAGGGCCAACTGGAATTCCTGATTGAGACCAGTTCAGCGGGAATCGTGACGATGAACCCGCAGGGCGAGATCTTGTTTGCCAACCCATCTGCGCATCGGTTGTTAGCGGTATCCGCAGGTACCTTGAAGGGTCGGAACATCTCCCGCTATATCGAAGCTTTGGGTTCAATATCGATGCCAGGCGAAGGCGGTGGCGTGTTTCGTACCGAAATGCAAACCCGCGGTCGGCGGGAGGATGGTGAAATTTTTCTCGCGGACGTTTCGTTCTCGACCTACAACACACCCGCTGGGCACAGACTGTCCGCGCTGATTGTAGACGCGTCCGAGAACCTGCGCGAGCGTGAAGAAGCCAGCCTTGAGCAGTTGCTCGCGGGCTCGCGAATCCTGGTCGCAGCCGTGTCCCACGAAGTTCGGAATGTGTGCGGCGCGATTGGAATGATGCACGAGAATTTGACGCGTCGGAAATCGTTGGAGGCCGACGAGGATTTCGAGGCGCTCGGAAGCCTTGTTGAAACCCTGAAGAAGATTGCCTCGGTCGAACTAAAGGAGAGTATTCGCCCGGAACCGGCGACAGTCGACCTGAATGAAGTTCTCACAGATCTGCGTATCGTGCTCGCTCCTTTTTGCGAGGAGTCCGATATTGAATTGCTGTGGAATGTTCCGGAGAATCTTCCGGTAGTGCAGGCTGACCGGCATAGTCTTCTGCAGGTCCTCCTGAATCTCGCCAGAAACAGTCAACGGGCGCTGAATCTCACACTCGAGAAACAAATATCGGTATCGGCCGTTGCGGAAGTCGGCCGTGCCACGGTTCGGTTCACAGACAACGGTCCCGGAATCCCATCCGGGCAGCGCCTGTTTCAACCGTTACAGAAGGGCGCTGAGGCTACGGGTCTCGGCTTGTATTTATCCCGAGCTTTTATGCGGTCGTTCCGTGGTGAATTGCGACATGATGCGGACCACCCGGGGTGTTCGTTCGTGCTCGACTTGCTCACTGTTTCGACCGACCTGACACCAGAAAGCGCGACAGAAGAAAATGCGACCAATTCGGCTCTTGTTGCTTGACGACCATATCCTGTTTCGCGAAGGACTGCGGCGTCTTCTCGTTTCGGAACCGGAGTTTGAGGTTGTCGCAGTGTGCGGAACTGCGCAAGAGGCGCTCGCAGCCGTAAGCAGCGAAGAGATCGACGTAATCCTGCTCGATTTCGACCTTGAGGAAGAAACTGGGACGCGGTTTATCTCGGCCGCTGTCGCCGCCGGATATCGAGGGAAGATCCTCATGGTGACGGCGGGTATGTCAGCACCGGAAATTTCAGCAGCCCGGCGACTGGGTATATCCGGTATTTTCCCGAAACACGACTCCCCCAAAGCTCTCCTGGATAGCATCCGGAGGGTGGCGAATGGCGAAGGCTGGGCCAATTCCGTTGCGACGATAGCAGCAAACAATCCCGCCAAACCAGCGCCCCCGCCATCACGAATTCCCTTGACCAACCGCGAGCAGATCGTGCTCAGAAGTGTTTTCGAAGGCCGGTCAAACAAGGAAATCGCTTTTCAGGTAGGCGTGTCACTCAGCGCAATCAAGGGGACATTGCAGCAATTGTTCGTCAAGATGGGGGCACGCACGCGGGCTCAACTCGTACGCATGGCGATAGAGCACTCCCTTGATGCCGCCGACGCATCGCTTGCCGGATCTCGACCGAGTCAACAGACGGCGAAGTAAAGCAGCAACAGCGTAACTATCGCGCAAAGACCGGCATTCGCCGCGAAGCGCCCCTCAAAACCGGCCGAAAGATAGATAGCAGAAGCGCGGCTTCCTTCAGTACGTTCGTAGAAGGCGATAAACCGTGCGAGTATTCCTGATCCTCACCTCTTCCAGCTGCCGGTACTCTACGAATGGGCGTTCCGGCGGACGCCGAATAGTTGAACTGGCTAACCTGAGTCTTTTGACGCAAGTGGGTGGCGGTCGTCAGCTGCCTTCCAGTCCCGAGTCGTCGCCTGATCGCTGGAAACGCGGGCCTTATCGTTGGCCATGACAATGGAGCGCGAGTTGCCCTGAACGCGTCAATATGGCAGCGCATGGCCCGGGTTATTCGAATCTGGCGGTTCCATCTGCTCCGGTAGTGGAATCTCATCACGATCACGACGAACATGAGCACGCAGGGGGCTGGCAGGAATGGGCACGAGTCGCCTTCGTTGCCGTGCTGCTGCTTATAACGTGGTCGGGTAAAGTGCCGCGGTTTCATGGCCTGGACTTCGTGGCATTGATCGGAGTCCTGGTCGGCGGCTTCCCTATCTTCAGCGAAGCCTTTGCGGACATCCTCAAAGGCCGCATGACCATGGAGCTGTCGATGACGATCGCGCTCGTCGCGGCCTCGGCGATCGGCGAGTTCCTCACCGCCCTCCTGATTACCGTCTTCGTGCTGATTGCAGAAATCCTCGAAGGAATGACCGTCGGGCGCGGCAGGGGAGCCATTCGGCAACTGCTCGACTTGCTCCCGCACACCGCGGAAGTGCGCGCCGATGGTCAAGTGGCATCACGCGGGCTTGCTGAAGTGCAGGCAGGGGACATCGTCCTCGTTCGACCTGGCGGTCACATCCCGGTGGATGGCGTAGTCGTGGCCGGGCATTCCTTCGTCGACCAGGCCAGCATTACCGGCGAGTCCATACCCGCCGAGAAGATTCCCGGCTCCGGTGTTTTCGCCGGCACCATCAACCAGTCCGGGCTTCTGGAGATCAGGACCTCGAAGGTCGGACACGATACGGCTTTCGGTCGCATCATCGAACTTGTCGAGCGCGCCGAGCACTCCCGCGCGCCGATCGAGAAGATTGGCGACCGGCTGGCGGGCTACCTCGTCTATTTCGCCCTCGCGTGTGCAGCCCTGACTTTCTGGATCACGCGCGACGCGCGTTCAACGATCTCGGTCATCGTGGTTGCGGGTGCATGTGGCATCGCCGCCGGGACGCCTCTGGCAATCCTGGGCGCTATCGGCCGCGCTGCTCAAAAAGGTCTGATCGTCAAAGGCGGCCGGTACCTCGAAGGTCTCGGTAACGCCAATGTTGTCGTGCTCGACAAGACTGGCACGCTGACCCTCGGCACTCCGGAGGTTGTCTCCGTACATGCCGCCGAGGGTATAAGCGAGGAGCAAGTCATCCGCACTGCGGCGTCCGCGGAGCGTTTCTCCGAACATCCCCTGGCGAGGGCTATCGTTCAAAAGGCGAGGGGCCTCTCGCTCGCCATATCCGAACCAGAAGATTTCGAGTATCGGCCCGGAATGGGAATTGTATGCCGCGTGAACGGCGCACGAATCGTCGCCGGTACGCGCGCGCTGATGGATTCTGAACTAATCCCTGCGTCACTGTCCAGTAACGGTTCGCTCGAATCCTCCGAAGTTCTGATCGCAGCCGACGGGCAGTACCTCGGATCGCTCAGCATTGTGGACGTAATTCGCACAGAAGCGGCCGGCGCGATGCGCGAGCTGAAATCGATGGGAATCCGGACGGTTCTGCTGACTGGCGACCGGAAAGAGATCGCGGATGCGGTCGCGCGCGAGCTTGGAGTGGATGAAGTCCGGTCGCAGCTGTTGCCGGAAGAGAAGGTCGAATGGGTGCGTGATCTCCGGCTGCAGGGGAAATATGTCGTCATGCTCGGCGATGGCATTAACGACGCGCCCGCTCTGCTTGAAGCCGACGCCGGTGTAGCGATGGGATCGGGAACCGATGTGGCGCGCGAAAGCGCATCTGCGGTGTTACTGGGCAACGATCTCCTGCGTTTCACAGAAGTGCTCCGGATTGCGCGACGCTGCCGGAACATCATATATGCCAATTTTGCCGGGACTCTTCTGGTCGATGGTGCGGGAGTACTGCTGGCCGCGTTCGGCATGCTGAACCCTGTCCTCGCCGCTCTTATTCACGTTTCTTCGGAACTGCTCTTCATAGCCAACTCGGCCCGCTTGTTGCCGGCCGTCTCCGTGAGGCGCGGCTGATATGTTCCCGCTGGATCGGAGTCCCATTCATGAACTCGTACGTGCTGACGGCGCACATAAGAAGATTCGTGTTCAGGATGGCCAACTTTTCGTCTGTCACGGATGCTGCTGCGGACGCACCGAAAAGGGCTTCCCGCCTCTCCCTCTGGACGAATTCAAACGACAATGGAAAGCCCGAGGCATCCGGCGGCGTTTTCATTTGACGATTTCCGGATGCCTGGGGCCGTGTCCGATGGCCAACGTCGTGATGATTGAGTTTCAGGGAAAGTCCATCTGGCTTCACTCTGTTACGAGCGAGCAGGACGTCACGGATATTTACAACTACGTGGAGGACATGCTCAAAACGAAGAGTTACCTGGAGCCTCCGGCGGCGTTGGCCGGACGGCATTTCCAGCGCTATTCGATCGACACGGCGGATGACCGTCATTGTGAGGTGGCGGCGTGATTCGGCGGCGCCGAAGCCGGGGACTGAATGCACATCTCTGAAGGATTCCTTCCCGTTGCGCATTGCGTTGGCTGGGCCGCCGCCGCGGCCGTTCCTACCATCATCAGCGTTCGCGCGATTTCGAAAGATCTGGACCGGAAACGCGAGAACCGGGTGCTTCTGGCAGCATCGGCAGCATTTTTGTTCACCCTCAGTTCACTGAGGATGCCCTCTATTACCGGCAGTTCATCACACCCGACTGGCACTGCCGTCGGAACCTGGTTGTTCGGTCCGCGGGCGATGCCGGCGCTGGCTTTGATCACCCTGGTGTTTCAGGCGCTATTGCTGGCTCATGGAGGGCTGACAACGTTAGGCGCCAACCTCTTTTCGCTGGGAATCGCGGGGCCGTGGGCAATGTGGCTCTTGCTTCGTTTGATGCTCAAGATGGGTTGCAGCCGGGACCGCAGCATCTTCGTGTCTACGATTGCGGGCGATCTCGCCACTTACTTCACGACTGCCATTCAGCTCGGCCTCGCCTATCCTTCGCCGCACAACGGCTTCCTTGGCTCGTTCCTGAAGTTTCTGGGCATCTTCATGATCACGCAGATTCCCATTGCCATCGCGGAAGGAATGCTCACAGTCGCCCTCCTGCGGGCTCTCGCGGCAAGCAATGTGAAGGGTCTCAACACAGAAATGTTCGCCGCGGGCCGAAACGTGTGGAGCTTCCGCAGCGCGGCCAGTGTGATCGGTGTGCTGGGGCTGCTGGTGGCGGGGATGTTTTTCCTGAATCAGCGCAAGGCGCAGGTGGGCACGGACGACCGCGCCGAAACTGCTGTTCAGACGCTTCGACCGGGCTATCGTCCGATTGCCGTTCCGATCTGGACTCCCGGACAGGCTGCCGAAGGGCTGCTCTTCGCAGCGCAGGGAGCGGCCGGTGTCGGAATCCTTGCGTGGGTAAAACTTCGCCTGCGGCGCATACGCAGAGGTCCACGAGGCAAGATTGCGCCCCATCGGTTTCACATGCACGCCCACCTTAGCGATATCGCTTTCACCAATCGATGGCGGCACCGCAATCCGTGGGAAAAGGTGTTGTTCGGTGGAGGGTT
>Ga0335085_10017265_pt1 | contig 10404 bp, 12 predicted proteins | sample Lox_Sample_45_FD_206712 | JGI IMG/M metagenome (GOLD analysis project Ga0335085, IMG submission 206712) | Soil microbial communities from Loxahatchee National Wildlife Refuge, Florida, United States - Lox_Sample_4.5 | ecosystem: Environmental > Terrestrial > Soil > Wetlands | place: USA...
GGAAATTCTGCGGACGCCGCGGTGAGGAAACGCGCCGCCAATTCCAGGGAGGCTCACATGACGAGTATCGCAAGGATTGCCAAGACGGCGATTGCCGGACTGTGTCTCATGGTGCTGGCCGCCTGTGCCAGCGGGCCGAAGTTCTCGGAGGTGCAGGAGAACCTCGCCGCGCGTCCCGTCGACAGCGGACGCATCTACGTCTATCGCACGGCGATCATCGGCGCCGGGGTGCAGCCCGCCGTCAAGCTCAACGGCGAGGTGATCGGCTCCGCCGTGCCGCAGGGCTTCTTCTACGTCGATCGCCCCGCAGGCACCTATGAGATCAGCACCTCGACGGAGGTGACGCGCAACCTGAGCCTGACGCTCGAGCCGGGGCAGACGCGCTACGTGCGTTTGGGCATATCGCTGGGCTTCGTCGTCGGCCACGTATATCCCGAATTGGTCGAGGACACCGTCGGATCGGCCGAGATCCAAGGGTGCCACTACGTCGCCAGCAAGTAGCGATCCCCGGAGCTCCGAGGATGCTGTAACAAAATCGTCACGCGGCTGACATTTTCGGGTAGTGCCGGTCTGGTACCGCTCATTGCGTGACGACCGCCGCACTCTCATCGCTGCGAGGCTCTCGCCGTGCCGGGACGAGACTGGGCGAGTGGGATCGGCGGGCGCGCCCGCTTCTCCTCTTGCTGCCGTCGCTCCTTTGTCTCGGCGCCTTTACCTATTGGCCGATCGCCTCGGTTGTCGTGGATTCGTTTTTCGGCCGCAGGCTCGGCGAGAAAGTGGCGAGCTTCGCGGGGATCGGCAACTATCTCCGCCTCGCCACCGACGGCAAGTTCGAGGCGGCTGCTCTCAACAATCTCGTCTATGCCGTGCTCACGGTCGTGCCCTCGGTCGCGCTGGCGCTCGCCTTCGCGCTGCTGCTGCAGCGCTCGACGCGCTTCACGGCGGTCCTGCGTGCGCTGCTCTTCTTTCCGACGATGATTCCGTTGATCGGCGCGGCGGCGCTCTGGACCTTCCTCTTTCTGCCGACCGTGGGCCTCATCGACTACTACATTGGCCGGCTCGTGCCGCTTTCGATCAACTGGCTCGGCGATCCCGACACGGCGCTGATGGCACTCTCGATCGTCACAGTCTGGAAGAACGCCGGCTACTACATGCTTTTCTACATCGCTGCGCTGCAGGCGGTGCCGGGCGAACTCGTGGAGGCCGCGATCCTCGACGGCGCCGGCGCGTGGCAGCGGCTGCGTCATGTGATCCTGCCGCAGATCGCGCCTACCACCGCCTTCGTCGCGGTGATCGCGCTCATCCAGTCCGTCACCGCTGTCGACCACGTCATCGTCATGACCCACGGCGGCCCCAACGATGCGACCAACCTCCTGCTCTTCTATGTCTTCCAGACCGCAACCGAGCTGCATGACAGCGGCAAGGCCGCGGCCGCGACCGTCGTGACGCTGGCGATACTCCTGCTGGTATCGGGCTTCGGGATGCGCGCGTTCGAGCGCGGAGCCGCCCATGCGGATTAACGGTGCGGCAGTTTCGGGGATCGCGGCCGCATTCGCGATCGCGCTGGTGTGGTCGGCGCCGCTCCTCTGGATGCTGGTGGCCTCGCTGCGCCCGGACAGCTACGGCGCCCTCGACATCGCCTCGCTCTGGCCGAGCGGTCCGCTCTCTTTCGAGAATTTCCGGGAGGCCTTCGAGAGCGGCGACTTCCTCGTCTGCTACCTCAACACCCTCATCGTGGTCGCAGGGACGCTCGGCGTGCAGCTCGTCACCGTGAGCCTCGCGGGCTACGCCTTCGCGCGGCTCCGGTTTCCCGGGCGCGATCTCGTCTTCTACCTCTTCCTGCTGCAGCTCATGATCGTGCCGCCGGTCCTTATCGTGCCGAATTTCAAGACCGTGACCGCGCTCGGCATCCACGACACGCTTTGGGCGGTGATGGCGCCCTATTGGGCCTCGGCCTTCGGCACCTTCCTCATGCGTCAGGCCTTCAAGAGCATCCCGCGCGACTTCGAGGATGCCGCGGCGATCGACGGATGCAACGTGATCCAGCTCCTGCGTTACGTGCTGCTGCCGATCGCGAAGCCCGCGCTCATCGCCTTCTCGATCGTGAGCGTGGTCGCGCACTGGAACGAGTTCTTGTGGCCGCTGATGGCGATCGATTCGCCGGGGAAGCGGACCCTCACCTTGGGCCTCGCGACTTTCGTCAGCGGCGCCGAGGGGGCCGCTGAATGGGGTCTCATCGCCGCGGGCACGCTCATCGTGAGCCTGCCGCTGCTCGCGGGTTTCGTCGTCTTCCAGCGCCAGTTCGTCAACAGCTTCGTGTTCTCCGGCATCAAATGAGAGGGGTAAAGCCATGACGAGAATGACACGCCTCAAGCTCGCTGCGGTCGCGCTCGCCGCGGCGCTCGCTTCGAGCGTCGCCGCATCTGCCGCCACCAAGATCGACTTCTATTTCCCGGTCCCCGTACAAGGCGCGCTCGCGACCGAGATGGCGCGCCTCGTCAAGGAGTTCAACGAGAAGCATCCGGAGGTCGAGGTGACGGCCGCCTATACCGGCAGCTACGACGACACGCGCCTCAAGACCCAGGCCGCGATCGAGGCTGGGAAGCCCCCGGCGGTCGCGCTCATGTCCGCGAACTTCGTCCAGGAGTTCGTGATCGCGGGTCAGATCGTGCCGGTCGACGATCTCCTCGCAGAGAATGGCGGCGATCCCAAGACTTTCCTCGACGATTTCTGGCCGGCGCTTCGCGGCAACGCCACCGCCAACGGCCTGATCTACGCGATCCCCTTCCAGAACTCGACGCCGCTCGTCTACATCAACGTCGACCACTTCAAGGCGGCGGGCCTCGACCCCGAGAAGCCGCCGGCGACCTGGGCGGAATTCGTGGCGGCAGCGGAGAAGCTCACGGTGCGCGAGGGCGACCGCATCACCCGCTACGGCTTCGAGATGCCCGGCAGCTACGACTATCTCGGCTGGCTCACCCAGTCCTTCGCGATGTCGAACGGCGGGCAGTTCTTCAACGTGAGCATGCCCGGCGAGGTCTATTACGACCAGCCCTCGACGCGAGGCGCGGTACAGCTCCTGCACGACCTCGTCTTCACGCACAAGGCGATGCCGCAGGGCGTGATCGATCCCAACCAGGTCTCGACGGATTTCTTCGCGGGCAAGGCCTCGATGGTGATGCTCTCGACGGGATCGCTGAGCTTCATCCGCAAGGGCGCGAAGTTCCCCTATACGGTGGCCTTCGTGCCGCGGAACCTCCGAAATGCGGTGCCGATCGGCGGCGGCTCGCTCATCTTTTTCAAGGGCATCACGCCGGAACAGCGCAAGGCCGCCTGGGTCTTCGCGAGCTGGATGACCTCGGCGGAGACGCTGGGCTCCTGGAGCCGCTTCACCGGGTATTTCGCGCCGCGCAAGAGCAGCTACGATCTCCCGGAGATGAAGAGCTTCGTCGCCGAGCACCCCGACGCACTGATCGCGGTGAAGCAGCTCGAGTTCGCGCAGCCCTGGCTCTCGACCTACAATGTCGTCGCCGTGCGCAAGGCGATCGAGGACGAGGTGCAGGCTGTTATCAGCGGCAAGAAGCAGCCCGCCGAAGCCGTCCGCGACGCGCAGCGCAACGCGGACGAGATCCTCAAGCCCTACAACGAGAAGATCGCACACGTGACGGTGTTTTGACCCTTCGTCGTAACATGCTAGCCCTACGGCGCCCCCGCTCGGGGGCGCCGGTCCTTTTCGAGGCTCGACCATGATCATTGCGCAAGTGAGCGACCTGCACGTGCGGCCAGACGGCGTCCAGGCCTATGGCCGGGTCCCCACCAACGACATGCTCCGCGAGACGATCGCGCATTTGAACGCGCTTCGCCCGCGCGCGGACGTCGTGCTCGCAACCGGCGACCTCGTCCATTTCGGCCAGCGCGAGGAATACGAGCGGCTCCGCGATCTCCTGGAGGAGCTCGACGCTCCGGTCTACCTCGTCCCCGGCAATCACGACCATCGCGGCAATCTCCGCGCGGTCTTCGGCCATCACGCCTATCTCCCGCAGGAGGGCGATTTCATTCACTACGCGGTCGACGAGCATCCCGTTCGCCTCATCGGGCTCGATACGATCATTCCCGGCAAGGCCGGCGGCGAGCTCTGCGCGCGGCGTCTCGATTGGCTTGCCTCCGCGCTCGCGGCGGCGCCGGATCGGCCGACGGTGCTCTTCATGCATCATCCGCCTTTCCGCACCGCGATCGACCACATGGACGTGATCGGCCTCGACAACGCCGACGCGCTCGGCGCACTCGTCGAGCGCAATCCGCAGATTGAGCGCATCCTCTGCGGCCATCTGCACCGGCCGATCCAAGTGCGCTGGCGCGGCACCCTCGCGGCGACCGCGCCCAGCACCGCGCATCAGGTCGTGCTCGACCTCCGCCCTGGCGCCGACGGCGCCTTCGCGCTCGAGCCCCCGGGCTATCAGCTCCACGTCTGGACATCCGGCTGCGGCATCGTCTCCCACACCGCCCAAGTCGGCAAATTCGACGGCCCCTATCCCTTCATCGAGGCGGGGTGAAGCATCGAGGGACCACCCAGCGGATGAACGGCCGCCGCGCCGGGGGCAGCACTGCTCTTCCATGACCGTCCCTGATTGGCTTTGGCCGCTCGCGGCGGCGCCATTCGTCGGGAGTTTTCTCGGCGTGCTCGTGATGCGCTTGCCGCAGCACCGCACGGTCATCTCGGGAGGGTCGGCCTGCGGAATATGCGGACACCGGCTCGGTGCGCGCGATCTCGTGCCGGTCTTGAGTTGGGTGGCGCTGCGCAATCGCTGTCGATATTGCCGCGCGAGGATCGGGCTCTTCTATCCCGGGATCGAGCTCGCAGCGGTCGCAATTGCCCTTTGGGCTGCGACGCTCGCCACGGGCACGCTGCTCTGGGTGAGTTGCGGCCTCGGCTGGGTGCTGCTCGCGCTCGCAAGCATCGACGCGCGCGAGGGGTTGCTTCCGGATTTCCTGACGTTGCCACTCGTTCTCGCGGGCCTTGCCGCGGCTCAATGGCTCGAGCCCGACGCGCTCCTCGCGCGTGCTATCGGTGCAGTCGCGGGATTCGCGGTCTTCTGGTCGGTCGCACTCTTATATAGAGGACTCCGCCATCGCGACGGGCTGGGCCTCGGCGACGCCAAGCTCCTCGCTGCCGCGGGCGCCTGGCTCGGCTGGGAGGCGTTGCCGAGCGTCGTGCTGGTCGCGGCGATCGCGGGCCTCTCCACGGCGCTCGCTTCCGGCTTGGCCGGCCGCAGGATCGCCTACGACACGAAATTGCCCTTTGGCCCAGCGCTTTGCCTGGGATTCTGGCTCGTCTGGCTCTACGGCGCCCTGCAATAGCGATTCTCTTCACAAGAGTGTCATAATACCGCCAGACAATCCCCGCGGGTTTGCGGCGGGGGGATCGGCTTGGCGGGGCGAATGGCGACGAACGGAATGGACCGCCGCGATTTCGAGCGGTCGCTCGCCGACCGCCTCATCGAGGCCGGCAAGCTCGATCCCTCCGTTCTGGACCGGGCGCTGCGCCTGCGCGCCCAGAGCGAAGAGCGGCTCGAAGCGCTGCTGGTGAAGCTCGGCCTCGCGAGCGAGCGCGACGTTGCGGAGGCGCTGGCGCGGGAGCTCGGCCTTCCGATCGCCGCCGCCGCCGACTACCCCGACGCCCCCGTCCTCGAGGAGCGGATCAGCCGGAAGTTCCTCCGCCAAGTGGGGGCGCTGCCGCTCGAGGAGACGGTGGAAGGGCTCGCGGTCGCAATGGTCGATCCGGTCGATCTCTTCGCGACCCGCGCGCTCGAGATGGCGGCGGGGCTTCCGGTGCTGCGCCGCGTGGCGCTTCCCTCCGAGCTCGAGGCGGCGCAGCAGCGTCTCTTCGAGGCGGAGCCCGGCGCGGAGATCGTCGAGCGCATCGAGAGCGGTGCCGACGAGGAGCTCTCGGAGGACGTGAACCGGCTCCGCGACCTCGCGAGCGAGGGACCGGTGATCCGCCTCGTGAGTCAACTCATCGCGCGCGCCGTCGAGAGCCGCGCCTCCGACATCCACATCGAGCCCTTCCAGAACCGCATCGCCGTTCGCTAGTCCCGCGGCTTCGCGTAGATGACGAGCGCGTTGTTCTTCTCGTCCGCGACGATGCGGGCGCGAGGCGGCGCGAGCTCATCGTCGCCGCGTCCCGAAGACGGAAAGCCCGCATCGCCCTGCTGCGAGGATTGCGGACCCTGCGGCGCTCCCGGCTGATCCGCCGGCTGCTGCCCCGGCTGAGGCTGCTGCTGCGGAAACGGCGCCGCCGCGGGTTGCGGCGCGGAGGCCGGCGCTCCTCCATTTGCGGTTTGCCCGGTGCTCGCGATCTGCAGCGGCGTCTGGCCCGGCGCGACATCGGCGTTGACGACATGGACCTGACCCGTCGAGAAGAGCTGCGAGAGCACGTGCGCCAAATCGGCGGCGCGGCTGTTCTGCACGCGGTACTCGAAGATCCGCGGCGTGTTCTCATCGCCGCGGTCGAGCCGCTCGATCCAGCTCCCGGCCTGGCGCAGATAGGACTGCTGCGGCGAGATCACGAGGATCGAGTTGATGCGCTCGAGCGGCACGAAGCGCAGCGCACCGCCGAGCGCGGAGCCGCTCCCGGAACCGAAGACCGTGCCGAGATCGCTCGCGATCGACTTCGCCGTGCCGTTTTGCAGCGGAAAGATGCCGAAAGACATGCCCGCGAGAAAATCCACGTCGAAGGTCGCGATGAGCTCGGAGAGCGCTTGGAGGTCGGCGCCGGTGCCGGAGACGATCAGCATGTTGCGCGCGGCATCGACCTGGATGCTCGCCCCCTTCGGAACGTAGGGCTCGAGCATGTGCGCGAGCTCGCCCGCGGAGACGTAGCGGAGCGGCACCACCTGGATCGCGTAGCCTGCTTGCGGGCGCCCGGTCGGGGTCGTACCCGGCGGGCCCGCGCCGCGCGCGGCCTCGTCGAGCGGTACGAGCCTGTAGATGCCGTCGCGCTGCACGAGCGCCAGCCCGCTCGCGCGCAGCACCTCGACGAGGGTCGGCAGCACATCCTCGCGCCGGAGCGGCCGGCTCGTCTGCACCGTCACCGTCCCCTGGACGCGGGGATCGATCGAGAAGTTCATATGCAGGACATCGCCGACGACGGAGCGCACGACCTCGCGCACATCGGCGTCGACGAAGTTCAGCGTGATGTCGCCCTCGGGTCGCGTGCCCGGCACCGCAGGTTCCGTGGGGGTGCGGATGAAGACGCCGGTCCCGGGGTAAAGGCGCGGCCGCGCCGGCGGCGCGGGATTTTCCGACGGCGGCTGTTCCACTCGGCGCGGGGGCGGCGAGGAAGGGGAAAAGGCGGTCTCTGCCGGCAGCGATTGCTGCGGCAAATCCTCCGGTACGAGTCTTCCCTGCGAGAGCGACTGGCAGCTCGTTAGCAACGCCAGGGCGAGCGCGGCGGCGCCTCGCGCCGGCGAGCGAGCGAATGTGAGTAGCAGCTTCCCCTCCACACGCGAACCGGTGGTCCACCCGCTCCCCCGAGCCAAGCGGTCGGCCGCGCGCGCATCATGTATATAGCCCTAAGGAGGAACAACGCATTTTTCCTGCGATTTCCGGGCCTTGAGCAACGAGATTGTCATCTAATTCGGCTTTACTGAGGGGTTGACCTCCTCATGATTTTGCAATTCGCCGTCGTCCTCGGCGACGAAGCCGGACTCGAGTTCTTGCGCTCGAAACTGCACGCAGCGCCGCGAGTCAATTTTGAGTCTGTGCCGATTCTGAAATTAAATTCACTTCCACGCCACTCGCGCGCCACGATAGTTGTCTTAGACTGCAATAAGCGATCCTCTTTCCGGAGTTTAGGAGCAATCGATGACGCGTTCCTCGTTCACCCGTATCGCGGCGGTCCTTTTCGCGGGCTCGGTGCTTGCCCTGCCCCTGACGGCGGTTGCGGCTACGTCCGCCCCGCAGGGTTCGTCGCTGCATCACAAGAAGCCCGCATCTTCGTCCGCCCAAGTGAAGGCGGCGCAGGCCGCGCTCAACAAGCAGGGCGCAAATCTCAGCGTCGACGGCCACATGGGCCCGAAGACTCGCGACGCCCTCAAGAGCTTCCAGACCGCTCACGGCCTCACCGTGACGGGCAAGCTGGATAAGCCGACGCAGGCGGCGCTGAAGTCGCTCTAGCCCGAGACCGACGGGGAGGAGCGGCCCCCTCTGCCTGCTCCTCTCCGGTCGCACGCGATTCTCGCGCCCGCTAGGATGCTCGTGCCTCGCATCGACGGGCGCGAGTAAGAAAAAATTGCTGTAGCAGGGGGAACTTCAATGACGTCTCATCGCGGCACGGGCGCTATCTCGCGCCGTGCGCCGATCGGCGGCGCCGCCGCGGGCCTCCTTCCTTTGCGCGCGCTCGCGGCGGAGGAGCTCATGGAGGCGCCGGTCTTTTCGCGCGACTACCCGCCCTCTAAATATCTGGAATAAGGGCGCGGGCGCGGTAATCGAGACGTCAGCTTGGGGTTGAAAGACATCGCGGACTTTCTAGAGTCAATCTTCTCGCTAGGGGAGGGGATCGATGACCGAAAGTCTGATGCTACGACGGCAGCTCCGTCAGTCGATCGATGACGAGATCGCGCAACGCACAGCGGACCATCAGGCGCGCATGGCGCGGCTCGCGGTCGGTCGAGCGGGTTTGGCGGCCACCGCACCGGGCTCGCCGCTGGTGATGCTCGCACACGGCGATTCCTGGTTCGACTATCCGCTGGACGGAAACGGGCCGACCTTCGGGACGACCGACGTGATCCATCAGCTGGGATCGATGGGCGCGGTCAATCCGATCATCCTCAACATCTCCCATCACGGCGACGCCAGCACGGACGAGATGTCGCTGCCGAAGCAGCAGCGGTTGATACAGGCACTGCAAGACCCCAAGAACTGGGGCCCTTCGCACAAGCCCGATGCGATCCTCATCTCCTGCGGCGGGAACGACATGGCCGGCGACCAGTTCTGCATCTTCCTCGATCAGGCAGGCCCCGGCAGCGACGGTCTCGATGCGGCGCGCTTCTCGGGCGTGCTCGGCATGGTCAAGGCGAGCTTTCTCGATCTCTTCGATTTTCGCGACCGGCACGCGACGGACGTGCCGATCTTCGCGCATTGCTACGACTTTCCGATCCCGAACGGCGTCCACCCGATTTGCGCAGGCCCCTGGCTCCAGCCCTCGCTCACCTTCGCAGGCTGGACCGACGTGTCGCAGGGCACGGACATCGTCCGCCGCGCGCTCCTCGGCTTCAAGGCCATGCTGGCCGGCCTCGCCGCCGACGCCCAAAACCAATTCACGCTCGTCGACACGCAGGGAACACTCGCGGCCTCGGATTGGGCGAATGAGCTCCACCCCTTCCCTACCGGCTTTCAGGACATCGCGGGGAAATTCGTCACTGCCTTACGGGCGGCATTCCCGAATCGGATCTAGGGCCGGCGCACTACACAAAACCGTCATCGATCCGAAACAGTCGCGTCGCCGTCCTGGGGATAACTTGACCAACCGGCGGTTCGCGGGCCCGAACCTCACGTCAGGTTAAGTGTCGAGATCCATGGCAATTTCAGTCGAGGATCGGCGGCGCGCCCTCAGCGTGCTCGCCAAGGCGGATGCGGAGGAGCTGGAGCGGCGCTGGCTTGCGCTCGGCCTCGCGCCCGCCTATCGGCATCTGCGGCCACCGGAGACGGGCCTCGTCATGCTGCGGGGACGCATCGGCGGTTCCGGTGGTCCCTTCAATGTCGGCGAGATGACCGTGACGCGCTGCTCCCTGGTGCTCGAGGACGGCACCGTCGGACACGGCTATGTCGGTGGGTGCGACGTGCGGCATGCGGAGCTGATGGCGCTTTGCGACGCGCTCCTGCAAGGGACGGCCCACCGCGATGCGATCGAGGAGGCGGTCGTCGGACCGCTTGCCGCCGCTCACGCCGAGGGCCGCCAGCGCAAGGCGGCGCGCGCCGCGGCGACGCGCGTCGAGTTCTTCACCGTGGCGCGGGAAGGCGGCGAGTGAGCGTCTCCGAGAGCGCGGCAGCGCCGGGTTTCGCCGATCCCGTGGACGACACACAGCAGGTCTTCCGTCGCCTGCTCGACGCCTTCGCGCATCCCGGACGCGTCGTAGCCGTGCCCGCCTCCCTCTCGCCGCCGCCGGGACTGTGGCCGAGCGCCGCGGCGCTCGGCTTCGCGCTCCTCGATCATTCGACGTCGCTCTTCCTCGATGCGGCCTTGGCGCGGGAGCCGATCCTCTCCTATTTCCGTTTCCGCACGGGAGCGCCGATCGCCTCCTTGCCCGCGGCTGCGGGCTTCGCGCTCATCGGCGACCCAACCGGGCTCGATCTCACGGTCTTCGCGCAGGGCGAGGCGGAGCGGCCCGAGCGCTCCGCGACGGT
>Ga0335085_10017266_pt1 | contig 10404 bp, 6 predicted proteins | sample Lox_Sample_45_FD_206712 | JGI IMG/M metagenome (GOLD analysis project Ga0335085, IMG submission 206712) | Soil microbial communities from Loxahatchee National Wildlife Refuge, Florida, United States - Lox_Sample_4.5 | ecosystem: Environmental > Terrestrial > Soil > Wetlands | place: USA: Florida...
ACAGTTTGGCCGTGTCGTGCGGAGCGCGATCCTGTGCAGTGGGTGTGAACGCGTCAAATCATAAGCGTTGGCCGGAGAGCAAAACCTGGAAATCAAGGGGCTGCCCCAATCAACCGCCGCTTATAGATTTCGATTTCCATGCTTTTAAAAGTGTCAACTCTGCCGATTACGCCCCAAATTCCGCTTCGTTGACTCGTCTTATTGTCGGTCTAAAATGGTCGTTGCCGTTCGTGCCGCAAAAAATAAAAGGGGAAGGGCGAAGTAGGAAACCTCAAGTTTACAAGTTGGCAGTCTGATCGCGGCACAAGTTTTGCCAGGCTTGTAAGATCGCTTTGTAGATTTGCATTTCAAAGTCATCGCGTCAGGGTATTATGGCCACTCGATTTTTAACCGCCTTGCCTGTGTACAACGAGGTGCGACACGTCGCTGGGGTACTGGACGAAGTGCTCCGTTACAGCCGCGAAGTCTTAGTGGTCGACGATGGCTCAATCGACGGCACTGCGGAATTGTTGGCCCAACGTCGCGATGTGCACGTGGTTCGGCATCCGAAAAACCGCGGCTATGGAGCGGCCTTGCGCAGCGCGTTTCAGTTTGCGCTATACAATGATTACGATGTGTTGATAACCATCGACTGCGATGGACAACATCAACCGCGATTGATTCCGCAATTCGTGTCGGCCTGCGACGGAGTCGATATTGTGTCGGGCAGCCGCTACCTCAAGCAATTTGCAGGGGACAGCGCTCCACCGGCGTCCCGGCGAAAAATCAACGAACTCATCACAGCTGAAATTAATTGCCGGTTGGGATTGAAATTGACCGATGCTTTTTGCGGCTTCAAGGCCTACCGGGTGTCGGCGCTGGAAAAACTGAATATCACGGAACCCGGCTACGCCATGCCATTGGAACTGTGGGTTCAGGCGGCACACCAAAACTTCAAAATCGTGGAACTGCCCGTGCCGTTGATTTATTTGGAGGAAGCCCGATCGTTTGGCGGATCGCTGGACAATTCCGACAGCCGCCTGCGACATTATCAGGAGGTGATTGACCTTAGCGTAGCGGCGCTGCGGGGCGAGGTGCCTCCCCAATTTCGTAAACATGTGGTCTGTTCGGGAGCCGCATCGTGAGCAACCCTTGTTCTACGGCAAGGGAATGCTGGCCCAAAAATTGCCCCGAAGAATCAGCCGGAAACAGGTTGATCCATTCCGATGCTCTCCTGCCGGGGCAACATGTGAACGGCGATCATCCGCAAACACGCTCGAATAATGAGGATTTCAACGCGACTACGTTCCGTTGGTCCGATTGGTCGCCTCGGGTGACGCGGCTGAACGCGCCGCGGGAACATGGCGCTAAACTGATTGAGCCTCCGCTATCGCTGGCCGGCGAAATGATGTCGCTCAACAAGCGCACCATCGCCCAAGCCGGTTACAATGTGCAAGGGCGTGGGTTAACGCAGTTGGCAAGTGAAGCCCGAGAACAACTGCTGGCGGAAGCCCTGCGTTACACTCGCAGCTATCGAAATGCGACGGTTCCGGCCAACCCTGGACACGTAATTCTGGCCGGACATCAGCCGGAAATGTTTCATCCTGGCGTCTGGCTTAAGAATTTTGCGCTGGCGCGACTGGCGAAAGATCACGGCGCGGTGGCCGTCAATTTACAAATCGACAGTGATGCGATGAAAACCGCGTCGCTGCGTGTGCCCAGCGGCTCCCTCGATCAGCCCCGCTTGGAAAATGTGCCTTTCGATCGCGCAGCGGCAGAAGCGCCGTTTGAACAACGGACGATTTTGGATCGCGCGTGTTTCGATTCGTTTGCCGATCGGGCCAGTAAGCATTTGCAGTCATTGGTGCCGCATCCATTTTTAGCGCGTTTTTGGCCACTGGCGGTTGCACGCTCTCGGGAGACCAATCATTTGGGCGCTTCGTTGGCGCAAGCTCGGCATCAATGCGAAGCCGCCTGGGGGTTGCAAACCTTGGAAATTCCGCAAAGCCGGGTATGCGACTTGCCCGCTATGCGTTGGTTCATGGCGCATTTGTTGGCCCACTTGCCTCGATTTTGGGAAACGTACAATGCGGCGCTTCTGGAGTATCGCCGGGAACACAAAGTGCGTTCCGCAGCGCATCCGGTCCCGGCGCTGGATCGCATGGACGACTGGCTGGAGGCGCCGCTGTGGATTTGGACGGAATCCGATCCGCGCCGTCGCAGGCTTTTTGTCCGACATCGGAAAGACGAATTGTTGCTATCCGATCGGGAACAATTCGAAGCCGCGTTGCCGCTTGTCCCCGAAAATGCCGCTGCGGCCGTAGAGCGGTGGGCGGCGCTTTCGGCTAATGGCATTCGCTTGCGAACCCGAGCGCTCATTACCACTATGGCCGCCCGGCTGCTGTTGGGCGATTTATTTGTGCATGGCATTGGTGGGGCGAAGTATGATCAGCTTACCGATCGCATCATCGAACGGTTCTTCGGCGTGGCGCCACCAGGGTACATGGTTGTGTCTGGAACACTTCGTCTGCCCCTTTCTCATTCTGCTGCTCCTACTGACGATGTGCCTCAACTTCGTCAGCGGATTCGCGAGTTGTATTTTCATCCGGAGCGATTTTTGAAGCAGCCTGGCCCCGATCGCATCACCACAGATCAGAATACAGCGGCCTTGGTTGCTGAAAAGCGCCGCTGGTTGGCAACGGTCGAAACGCCAGATAATGCGCAAATGCGCTGTCGTGCCATCCGTCAAGTCAATGAAGCACTGCAACCCGCGGTGGCGGCGCTGCGGGAATTGTGGGCTTCGGAGGCGGCCAAGCGGGCCGACCGACAACGGGCTGAAGCATTGCTAATATCGCGGGAATACGCATTTACTTTGTTTCCGGAAGTGGACTTGACAAATTTTTTGCTCCCCATCCTGGAAAACTCCGGCGCGAATGGTTAAGTTAATGCTCAACGGATGGATCGTTTCTCCAACAGCAGGGATTCGCGATGAGCAGAACGACCACTTTGCAGGTCGTATCACACGGGAGATCATCGGCGATACATTCTGGTCGTCGTGTTAAGTCGTCGAATGGTTCCCGTCAACGGCTTGCAACCGCTGCCAACCCTAAGCAAAAGCCTTCCAGCCTGCGCTCTGAAGCGGGCCGAGGGAAACCAAAGCTTGCCTCACGCTCAACCAAGGGCACTCGGCCCAAGCTGTCGAAGGCGGAAACTCGGTCGGTGGCCAATCAGCCCACGGCGATAATCCGGGGAGCTAAAGGAGCGGAAAAGATATGTTTACCCCTCAGGCAAGCGCGGCTGGGTGACGCATTGCCTAATTTGATGAGGCAAGATGTCTTTTCCGAAACGACGCCAACCGGTGAAGCGCGCTTGGTGTTGGGACGCAGCGGTGACCATGCGGCCGTGTACCACTCGCTGCTGGCGATTTTTCAAGGCCCTTCGCGGGAAGAATTTCATGTTCAAACGGAAGATCCATTTTATGAGCCGACCGACCGTCTGCTGGTGAAACGCGGCTATCGAGTATTATCGCACCTGCAGCTTACCCATCGTACGATGCTATTTGGCAAGCTGGAGTTGCCCGTGGCCGGTTTTCATTGGCTGGGTACGTTGCCGGAATTTCGCGGTCAACGGTTTGCTACACGGCTCTTAAGCGAAGCGGATCGGCGGATTGCCGCCGCCGGTGCTGTTTTGGGGCTGGTACGCACGCGCATTCCCCGGTTCTTTCATCGGGCAGGTTGGGCGTTGTGTGGGCGGCATTGTTTCTCTCAAGGCAAGGCGCGCGAGGTGCTGGCCCGATTGCACAGCGAGCAGGCCTTGCGCCCGGCCAAGCCGTTGAACATTCGTCTTTGGCGGCATGTGGAAATGCCGGCCCTGATGCGCATTTATCGGCAAAACACTTTGGGCGCTTATGGGCCCTTGGACCGCACCGAGGCATTTTGGCGCTGGCTCGTCGGACGCAAAGCGTACGATTCGCTGTTGGTGGCGCTCGATGGACCCGACAAACTCGAATTAGAAGAATCGATTGCTCCGATTGTCGGCTACACTGTGCTGCGAAATGAGCGGGTGATAGAATTGCTTGCCACTCCCCATCATCCCAATGCAAATCAGCAATTGCTGGCCCGGGCTTGCAGCGACGCCATCGAGCATAACCGGCAGGACCTGGTGCTGAATGCACCGCCGAATCATCTATTGCATCGATTGGTGGTTGCCGCAGGCGGCAGGTATCACCATCAGGAAGCAGACCAAAATGAAGTGTTCATGGTCAAAATTGGCGACCCGCTCAAATTTCTGGCGCTGATAGCGCCAGAATTGGAAGTCCGAGCCAAGCAGGCTGGGTTGCCCCGCGACACCGAATTGGGATTACAGGTGGACGGAGCAAAATGGCGCTTGGTTTACACACGCCACGGTTTTCGAGTGCGTAGCGGCAAATTGGGCCGCAGTTATTTGACGCTGAATCGAGCGGAGTTTACTCGTCTTGCATTAGGGCACGGCACGGTTCGAGAAACGGCATTCGCCGGACGCTTACAGGGCTCTACGCGAAGCGCGCTTGATTTGGCCGATATTCTTTTCCCCCGGCTTCTGCTTTGGCGTCCATGTTGGGACGATTTGGCTGTGTGATCGTTCGATGCTAAGCACCCTCCCGGAAAAGACTTAGCTTGGTCTAGCTGCAGTCTGATCGAGCTGGGCAAGCCAATGTCGAAACTCCGCAAAAATTGCAGCACTCCAAAGGGGCCAGGAAGTCCAAGGAATCTCGGAAAAATCCTGGACCCATGCAACTACACACTTTATACTGATGACCTCAGGGGGGCCGCAATCTTTCGCATTGAAAAGTCTCGGAGTTGCGGAAATGAGAAGGGCGGGTCACAGCCATGCGCCGTGTTTCCATCTCGTTGTGTGCACAATCTTCTTTTTTGGCGGCGCTTTGGGTCTGATCCAAGTGTCCCATGCGGCCATCACGCGCACCGTTAGCGGAAACAACTGGATTATTTCCAACGGCGCGCTGACCGCTACGTTTAGCACCACCGGCTCCGACATTACCAGCCTCGTGGTGGCCGGCCACAGCGACAACATTTTGGATCCCAGCAATTCCAAGCTGTACCCGGAATTTGCCGGCACGCCCTTTGGCAGCGGCACCATGACGGCCAATTTTCAGCAGACCAGCAATTACATTGACTTCTGGACCACCACGCAATCCAACCTAACCTTGAACTCTTCCGGCAACCCCACCAATCCCATCACCTATTCGTTTCATTACGTGATGTTTAATAACGATCCGGCGATTCATATGTATGAAGAGGTGAGCCATGCGTCGACGGATCCTGCCACCAGCATCGGCCAGGGGCAGTTTTTAATGCGGGTCGACCCAACGAAGTTTTCTACGCTGTACCAGTTCAACACCGGCCCCAATAACCCCGGCGCAACGGTCACCAATTTGCCCACCACGACGGCCCAATTGGCGGAACTCAATGGCAGTTCCACCGGTTACGGCAATGCCAATCGCTTGGATTTAGCGGAAGTGCTCGATTTGAATGGCGACGCCGATCTGGAGCAGTTGATCGGCCGTAATTTCTTGAACAAGTACGACTATTCCTCCTACACCCAGTTTTGGCAGGGGCAAACCGAAGTGGGGCCCAACTACGCTGTTTCCACTGTCCTCCCTTCCAAAGAGACCATGACCGGCGGTCCGACCAAGCAAAACTTGATGTTTACCAACAACATTTTGATGGTGGAGTTTTTGTCGGGCCATTATGGCGACAGTAACTATTCCTATGTTCCACCGCAGGGTGTCGACAGCAGCCGGCTGTTTGGCCCGTACGTATTCCGGGTGACGCCCACCAACGGCGAAACGCCTGCGCAGCTTTACCAAGACGCCATCAACTCGGCCTCGTCGTACATTCCGTTGTACGATACGGATTCTACCCTGCTGGCCAACGGCTACGTTTCTTCCACGCAGCGTGGTTCGTTGCAGATATCCCTTGGAAATTCCGCCGGCTGGAGCAATAACGTCAACAATAATACGCTGGTGCTTTCGGACCCCAACACCAACTTTCAGGAATCGCACCAGGGGTATCAGTATTGGGCGCAGGTAAACTCCAACGGCACGGCGTCGATTTCGGGAATTGCCCCGGGCACTTACCGGATGAGCATTTACGAGTACGGCCAATGGGGCGAAACCCGCGTCGACGGCGTGCAAGTCAAAGCCAACCTGATAACCATTCCGCAAAATGTAAAGTTCACGCCGGAAAACTTCGGCACGGCGGCTCCCATTTGGACGCTAGGCACTCCGAACCGATCCGCCAACGAATTCCTGAACGGGCATACCGCCACCGGCGCCGACAATCGAAATTATTACGGATCGTATAACTACTGGCAGGAAATGGCTGATTTGGGCAATAACGGCAAGGTGGTGTATTACGCCACAGCCGTCGGCAGCACGCCGGCCACCAACGATCCCAACAAATGGATTGCCAATCAATGGGGTTTGTTCAATCCCGCCCTGTATAATCCGGCCGACAATTCTAAAGACTTGTATCCGACGTTGGTTCCCGCCTACGTGACGGCCGGTGGCGGCCCAAGCATGTATACGGGTTCGCCCTGGGAAATTCACTTCACCACCACCAGCGCTCAATTAAACCAGGGGCAATACGTGGTTTTATCGGTCGGCCTGGCCGCTAATGAGGCCAGTTTGATCGTTACGCTCAATGGCCATACCGAGATCTGGCACTTCGGCGGCAGCAACAGCGATCCCATGGTCCGCAGCGGAGTAGCCGGCGTGTACAAGTTTTTGGCTTTCCAGTATCCCACTTCGGATTTGAATGCCGCCGGGACCGACAATGAATTTACATTCGGCGTGAGCCAAAACGACGGCGTAATGTACGATGCCATGCGCATGGAAATTACCAATACTTCCGCCAATCCTAGTGCCACCGGTTGGTTCGACTACGATTACATCACCGGCTCTAATACCCAAACGGCCTCCGGCGACTCCACGGGCCTAAGCGCACCGTTGGTGTTTGTGGTGCCCGAGCCCACGTCGCTGGCGCTGTTGGCAATCGGTTCAATGATTTTTCTAAGCCGCTCTATCAAAAGAAAACCATAGCAGAGATTCGGCCGTTTCTCATCCATCTCATCGGAAAAGAGCGACGAACCCGCTACTGTGGCCACTCAATCAAGCGGGCTTCTGTCCACGAGCCGCCGTGCTTGCTTAAAGCTGTGTGATGCAGATTGAAACACGCTGAGAATCCAGCACGGAAGCCTACATTCCGATGGCCGCTTTCGCTTCCTCCACGACATGTTCCGGTGTAATGTGGAAGTTTTTGTAGCACGCAGGGCCGGGAGCGCTGGCGCCGTAACTGTCCATGCCCACAAAGCGTCCCTCTCTGCCAATGTAGCGGTCCCAACCTTGACGAATGCCCGCCTCGCAGGCCACGCGGGCGGTGACGTCTGGCGGCAGCACGCTGTTGCGATAAGCTTCGTCTTGCATTTCGAACAGTTCCCACGAGGGCATGCTGACCACCCGGGCCGCAATACCTTGCGAGGCAAGTTGTTCGAAAGCCGCTACGCAAGTGGAAACTTCGCTGCCGGTGCCGATTAAAATCACGCGTGGCTTGCTCCCTTGCGCATCGATTAAGGTATAAGCGCCTTTGGCCAAGCCGCTGGCCGCAGCGTATTTGGTCCGATCGAGCGTCGGCAAATTCTGACGCGTGAGAATTAGCGCAACGGGACGATCTCCGATGTTCATTGTGGTTCGCCACGCTTCGGCCGCTTCGTTGGCATCGCCGGGGCGAATGACAACGGCCCGGGGGACAGCCCGAATGGCAGCCAAATGTTCGATGGGCTGATGCGTGGGTCCATCTTCACCCAGGCCGATGCTGTCGTGCGTGAAAATGTAAATGGCCGGCAAATGGCCGATCGCGCTCAAGCGGAATGAAGGCTTGCAATAATCGAAAAAGCAGAAAAACGTGGCCCCGTAGGGACGGAGCTTGGACAGCGCCATGCCGTTAAGCGCCGCCGCCATACCGTGTTCGCGAATGCCAAAATGGAAATTGCGGCCGCCGTAATTCTCTGGCGAAAAAGCCGAGGAGCCTTCGAACGTTTGCAGCGTCATGGTCGAGGGGGCCAAATCAGCAGCGCCCCCCAATAGCCACGGCACGCGCTGCGCCACGGCATTCAGCACTTTGCCGCCGGAAACTCGCGTGGCCAACCCTTTGGCGTCGGGGGCGAAAGTCGGGATGCCGGCATCCCAATCGGCGGGCAATTCACGGCGCTCCATCAATTGCCACTGTGCGGCCAGCTCAGGAAATTGCTTGGCGTATTTTTTGAATTTCGCTTGCCATTTTTTGTGCAACTTTTTGCCGCGGGCGGCAACGCCGGCTTGGAAGTTCTGCCGCGCTTCCTCGGGCACCAAAAATTGTGCGTCGGCGGGCCAACCATAGACTTCTTTCGTGAGCCGAACTTCGTCGGCGCCCAGCGGTTCGCCGTGAGCCTTGTTGGTATCTTGCTTGTGGGGCGAGCCGTAGCCAATGTGGCTGCGGACGATGATCATCGTGGGTTTGTCTTTGGTGCGGAGGAATTTTTTGTACGCCTTGAGCAACGCTTCCGTATCGTTGGCGTCGGGGCAGCGGATGACATTCCAGCCCAGGCCTTTGAAGCGCGTGGCCACGTCGTCGGTGTAGGCGATTTCGGTATTGCCCTCGATCGTGATGTGGTTGTCGTCGTAAATCCAGCACAAATTCGAAAGCTTGAGGTGGCCGGCAATCGAGGCGGCTTCGTTCGAAACGCCTTCCATTAAATCGCCGTCGCTGCACAGCGTGAACACATTGAAATCGAACAACTCAAAATCGGGCTGATTAAAATGCGCCGCCAACCAGCGCGAAGCAATCGCCATGCCCACGCTGTTCCCGCAGCCCTGACCGAGCGGACCGGTGGTCGTTTCCACGCCGCTGGTATCAACGGCTTCCGGATGCCCGGGCGTGCGGCTGTGCAGTTGGCGAAATTGCTTGAGTTGATCGAGCGTGACGGCCAACTCGCCGGTTGGCTGTCCATGCTCGTCCAATTGTTGAACACCGGCCAGGTGCAACAGCGAATACAGCAACATCGAAGCGTGACCGCAAGAAAGCACAAACCGATCGCGATTGGGCCAATCGGGGTTTTCCGGATCATACCGCAGCACATGCTGCCACAGCGTGTAGGCCACCGGCGCCAGCGCCATGGGAGTGCCGGGATGGCCGCTGTTGGCTTTTTGCACGCCATCCATCGCCAAAGTGCGAATCGTGTTGATGGTGAGCAGATCGAGATTGGCCGTTTCGATAGCGGGGCCGCTGTTTCCGGCCGCAGCAGTTTCAGTTGTGGTGGACATGATGATTTCGCGTCCTTTGTCCGAAGGGGGTTGTGTTTTGCTTCTGATGTCGGATACACAAGTGTAGCTGCGAGAAATAGGCTTGTTCGCTGAACCTGATTGCCCGGAAAAACCCTAGAAATCCAGTCGATTTTTCCAGCAAACCTGTTCAGTTTATCCGGTCCGCGCAGGCAGCGTCAATTGGCCGCTTGGCATCAACCCTTGGCAGCGTGCAAATGGCCGGCGCTGGATTGGAAATATTTTTTGCGGCGTGAGTTTGCTCGGTCGACAGCAGCATGGTCGGCAGCGGCGCTCTGCTGGAGTTTCAGGTCGCCTAAATTAGCCTGGCAATATCGGCATCCCACGGTTTCGATGTGGAAGTTAATGAAGCCGCTCTCCTCTTCGAGCAAAATGCCCAACAACTGGCTGCCCAATTGTTCTCGGCTGGGGCAACTCAGGCGGTAACGACGCCAAATTTCGCCCAACGAATGCACGCCCGAATCGCGGCGGGCGACCATCTCGGTAAGTTGCTGCGTCAATTTCGGATCATGGCGCAGTGCCTCTTCAATCGCAGCCATGCTTTCCACAGGCAGCGCTTCGTCAAGGTAGGCGATAAGATCGGCTGGAGTGAACATAAGCTCGGCAATTCATTCGCCTTTTTCCAACGAGTTGAGTTCCGGAAACACGGCGGCGGAAAGGTTCTGACGTTCCAGCAGTGTGCGCAGTCGGGCCAGAAAATCAAACTTTTGGTTGGCCACTTGCTGTTCGGTAATGTTTAGTTTGGCGGCCACGTCTTTATTGCTCCAGCCCCGCACGAAAAGCAATTCGGCGCAGCAGATTTTCCACCATTCGCCGCGGCTCCGCCAACGGTCGATTTGTTCGCGCATGGCGGCCGCCAAGGCCGCGGTTTCCAATTCGCGCCGTTCACCGCTGCGCATCAACGAGCTGGCCGGGCGGTCTTTGCCGGGCAGGTTCCAGCCCCCGCTGCTTGATTCCAATGTCGAAAGCGGCAGCGCCGGCCGACGCCCCTCGCGCCTGAGGTGATCGGTGAGCTTATGGGCTGCGATCGAGAACATGTAACTTTCCAG
>Ga0335085_10017267_pt1 | contig 10403 bp, 8 predicted proteins | sample Lox_Sample_45_FD_206712 | JGI IMG/M metagenome (GOLD analysis project Ga0335085, IMG submission 206712) | Soil microbial communities from Loxahatchee National Wildlife Refuge, Florida, United States - Lox_Sample_4.5 | ecosystem: Environmental > Terrestrial > Soil > Wetlands | place: USA: Florida...
TACCCGTTTCTGCTGGTGGACCGCGTCCTGTCATGCGAGCCCGGCAAAAATATCGTTGCACTCAAGAACGTGACGATGAACGAACATTTTTTTGTCGGACACTTCCCGCATTTTCCCGTAATGCCCGGCGTGCTCATCATCGAGGCGCTTGCGCAAACCGCGGCGATCCTGTCGTTCCAGACGCGCGACAAGAAGATAGACGACCAGTCGCTCTATTATTTCGTCGGCATAGACAAGGCGCGCTTCAAGAAACCGGTGGTGCCCGGCGATACCATGACGATGCACGTCGAAATCATGCGCCAGGCGCGCGGCATCTGGTGGTTTACGGGGCAGGCGAGGGTCGACGACCAGATCGTCAGCGAGGCGCAACTGATGTGCACGTTGCGCCCAGTCGACGACAATAATAAAGGCCAGCCGGCTTGACCGTTGTCCATTCCAGCGCAATTGTCGAAAAAGGTGCGCAACTTGCCGATGATGTCGAAATCGGCGCCTATGCCCTGATCGGCCCGCACGTCGAAATCGGCGCCGGCACACGGATTGGTCCGCACGCCGTCATCAAGGGGCGCACGCGCATCGGCCGCAATAACCGAATTTTTCAGTTTGTTTCGCTCGGCGAGGAGCCGCAGGACAAGAAGTACCGTGGCGAGCCGACGCGGCTCGAGATCGGCGACGGCAATACGATCCGTGAATTCTGCACTTTCAATTGCGGCACCGTGCAGGACGCGGGCGTCACGCGCCTCGGTGACGACAACTGGATCATGGCCTATGTCCATCTCGCACACGACTGCCAGATCGGCAGCCATACCATTTTCGCCAACGGCGCGCAGCTCGCCGGCCATGTGCACATCGGCAACCATGCGATCCTCGGCGGCTTTACGATGGTGCATCAGCACTGCCGCGTCGGCGCCCACAGCATCACCGGCATCAGCTCGGTTTTGCTGCAGGACGTGCCGCCTTTCGTGACTGCTTCGGGCAGCCCGGCATCGCCATACGGCATCAACAGTGAGGGGCTCAAGCGGCGCGGCTTTTCGGCCGATGCGGTCGCCGCGATCAAACGCAGCTACAAAACGCTCTACAAATCCAGCCTTACGCTGGAGGACGCCAAACGGGAAATCGCCACGCAGGTAGCGGCGTGTCCTGAACTCCAGTTGTTGATCGACTTTCTCGCGCATTCGACGCGTGGCATCGTCCGCTGAACATCCGGCGTCGTCCAAACGCAACCTCACGATCGGGATGGTGGCCGGAGAGCCCTCCGGCGACCTGCTCGGCGCGGAGTTGATCAAGGCGCTGCGCGAACTGCATCCGGAATTGCGCTTTACCGGCATCGGCGGCCCGCGCATGCAAGCGGCCGGTATGGAAGTGCTGTTCCCGCTGGAAAAACTTGCGGTGCGCGGCTTCATCGAGGTGCTCGGGCATCTGCCGGCCATTTTCGCGATTCGGCGCCAGCTGCGGCGCCATTTCCTGGCGCATCCGCCGGCGGCCTTTATCGGCATCGATGCCCCCGATTTCAACCTCGGGCTGGAAGCTGCGCTCAGGGCGCACGGCATTCCGACCGTTCATTACGTCAGCCCGCAAATCTGGATGTGGCGTGGCGAGCGCATCCGCAAAATCAAGCGCGCGGTCAGCAGAATGCTCACCCTGTTTCCATTCGAACTGCCGCTCTACGAACGGGCCGGCGTTGATGCCACATTCGTCGGCCATCCGCTCGCCGACATGCTGGAAAAAATCCCGTCGCGCGATACGTTGCGCGAACAACTCAAGCTGCCGCCGGCAGCGCCGGTCATCGCGCTGCTGCCGGGCAGCCGTCAGAGCGAGATCGGGCATCTCGCCGACCTCTTTATCCGGACCGCACGCAAAATCCAGCAGCAATTGCCGCAGGCGCTGTTTCTGGTGCCGCTGGCAACGCGCGAAACGCGCACCCAGTTCGAGAATATCCTCTACCGTCATGCCTGGGCCTACGACCTGCCGCTGACCATCATGTTCGGCCACGCGCACGACGCGATGGCCGCCGCCGACGTCGTGCTGCTCGCGTCGGGCACCGCAACGCTCGAAGCGGCGCTGCTCAAACGCCCGATGGTGATCGCCTATCGTATGCCGGCGCTCAGTCACTGGTGGCTGAAGGGGAAGGGCTATCTGCCTTATTACGGGCTGCCGAACATTCTGTGCGGCGAATTCGTGGTGCCGGAACTGATCCAGCACGACGCGACAGTGGACAATCTGAGCCAGGCCGTGCTCAATCTGCTGGCCGATCAGACCGTACGCGAGCGGCTCGAGCGCAAATTTGCGGCGCTCGGCGCGAGCCTGCAGCGCGGCGCGGCCCGGCGAGCGGCCGAAGCGGTGCTGCCGTTGCTCAAAATATGAGCGGTGAACTCGTCTGCGGCGTCGATGAAGCGGGGCGCGGGCCGCTCGCCGGGCCGGTCTATGCGGCAGCGGTGATCCTGAAACCGCGTTCGGTGTTCAAGGGACTGACCGATTCCAAGCGCGTTCCCGTCGAACGGCGCATTACGCTCGCGGTGGAAATCAGGGCGCAGGCGGTGGCGTGGGCGGTCGCCAGCGCCTCAGTCGAGGAAATAGACACGCTCAACATCCTGCGCGCGACGCTGCTGGCGATGAAACGCGCGGTCGAGTCCCTGTCCGTTAAGCCGCGCGAAGTGCTGGTGGACGGTTTGCATTTTCCAAAGCTCGACGTGCCGGCGCGCGCGATCGTGCGCGGCGACAGCAGCGTCGCCGCCATTTCAGCGGCATCCATTCTCGCCAAGGTCGATCGCGACCGCCTGATGATCGAGCTGCACACGCGCTATCCGCAGTACGGTTTCGATCAGCATAAGGGTTACCCGACGCCGGAACATCTGGCAGCGCTGCGCGAACACGGCGCGTGCGAGGCGCATCGCCGTACCTTTGCTCCCGTGCGTGAATTGCTGCCGCAACTGTGAAACGCATCGCGTCCGCCGATAACCCGAAATACAAGGTGCTGCTCAAACTCGCGCAAAACGCGCGCGAGCGCAAGCGGCAGGACAAAGCTCTGCTCGATGGCGCGCATCTGGTCGAAGCGTACCGTGACCATCACGGCCGGCCAGAACTCATTGCCGTCAGCGACGGCAGGCTCGAAAATCCGGAAATCCAAAGGCTGTTGCAGTCGCTCAAGCCGCTCGAACCGCTCGTATTGGGCGACGGGCTGTTCAAGCGCCTGTCCACCGTCGAAACGCCGACTGGCATTCTTGCAGTGATCGCCAAACCGGAACCGGTCGCATCGAAACTCGATGCAACCTGTGTCCTGCTTGAGGATATCCAGGATGCCGGCAATCTCGGTTCGATCCTGCGCAGCGCGGCGGCGGCAGGGGTGGAGGAGGTTTTTCTTTCCAACAACTCGGTCGATGCCTGGTCGCCGCGCGTGCTGCGCGCCGGCATGGGCGCGCATTTCCTTTTGAATATTTATGAGGACAGCGACCTGATCGCGGTTGCGCGCGGTTTCAAGGGAAAAGTGCTGGGCGCTACGCAAAAAGCTTCCACGTCGTTGTTCGATGTCGACCTGCATGGCGCGGTCGCGTTTATGTTCGGCAACGAGGGTGGGGGATTGTCGGAGGATTTGGCCAAGGTAGCCAATCAGGCTATTGCTATACCGATGGTTAAAGGAATGGAATCCTTGAATGTTGCCGCTTCAGCGGCGATTTGCCTATTTGAGTGGGTGAGGCAAAGAGCCTAACGAATACCAAAACGTAAAATGCATTGAAACTTTTTGACCTATCGATTGAATTAATAATGATGTTATTTTCAATACCTCGCAAAGCGCTTTCTTCATAGACGCCTTTAGTTTGCGGAGTACATCGGGGATTCTTTAGGCCATCTGAATTAAACGCTCCATTGGGATTGATGGCAAGAGGATCGCTATTCTTCAGCTGATACCGCGATCCTCGGCGCCCATTCCGCAGCTCCTTTTGGGGCTCCGCTATAAAGAGGAAACATGGCGCCTTCTTTTGCCGGTTTGGCTGATGCGCTCGGCGTAGCGAAGGCGATGCCGCCGGTCGCCAGCGCGCGCAGCGATTCCAGCCTGAAGTCGATGCCGCTGAACAAACCGGCGTGCACGCTGGCGCCGCTCACATCCCAGAATACTGAATTGCCCCGCACCAGTTTTGTGTAAGGCTCCCGCACCAGCACGTGAACATCCGCCGCGGTGGCGTTGGAGCTGAGTGCGACATCCTGTACGACGCCGACTTCGACGCCGCGATAATAGACCGGCGTGTTCGGTTTCAGAAAAGATTTGAGGTGAGTGGTACGCAAGGTAATTTTGAGTCCTTTGGCTTCGAGCGCCACCGGCGCGCTGTCGAGCCCGGTGAATTCGGTTTTTTTGTCGCCGGTTCCCGGCAGTACGTCGATTTCCGGTCCGGTAAGGACCGTGCGCAGTCCGGTGATGCTGGAAAAGCCGACTTCGGGGCTGACGATCCAGAATACCGAGCCTTCGCGCGCGACATCAGCGGCCGAACGCTGCAATCGGATTTTGACTTCGACTGACTGCATGTCTTTGGTCAGTCCGACTGCCGACACTTCGCCGATCGCGACGCCACGATATTTGAGCGGCGTCTGGCCGATGCGCAGTCCACCGCCTTCCTTGAAATGGATTGCGATCGTCGGTCCGAACTCTTCGAAGCGGCCGTAGGCGAGGTAGGCGGTGACGATCACCGCGATGATGGGTACGACCCAGATCACGGAGATCCACCGTTTGTGCCGGATTTTTACTTGCGGCGGCGCTGCTTCGGAGGTTGAGTTTTTGGAGTTGTCGGTCATGATGTTTTCGGTTGTTCCCAGATCAGTTTCGGATCAAAGCTTGCCGACGCCAGCAGGGTCAGCACCACTACTGCGGTGAAGGCGAGCAGGCCGGGGCCGGGCAGAATGGTGGCGAGCTCCCGCAATTTAACCAGCGCGACCAGGATCGCGAGCACGAACACGTCGAGCATTGCCCACGGACCGACGATGACGATGGTTCTGTAAAGCCAGGTGCGCTCGCGCCGCCAGCGCGCGGATTTGTGCCTGGCAGTGACCGACAGAAAAAACAGCGCGAGCAGCTTGAACAGCGGAATGACGATGCTCGCGCAGAAGACGATGATCGCCACCAGCCATTCGTTGTGCTGGGCCAGCTTCTGGACGCCTTCCCAGATCGTGTTTTCGGAATACGCGCCGTAGAGGTTCATGCGCAGGATCGGGTAAACATTGGCCGGCACGTAGAGGATCAGCGCCGCCAGCGACAAGGCCGTGGTGCGCGCGATGCTGTCGGTCTTGTACTCGCCGAGCGTTGTCCCGCAACGGCAACATTCAGCGGTCGTTCCCGGTGCCAGTGTTTCCATTTGCTGCAACTGGCCGCAGATGGGGCAGGCGGTGAGAATGTTCTCCATTATTGGGACGCCCTGTTTATTCCTGTGGAATAACGCTCCTTGTCATCGGGTTTGACCGCAGGGTCGAATAATGGGTTCTCGATGAGCGGGGAATAAATCACGGTTTAACACGATCGAAATCGACCGGGAATAAAATGCAGATATCAATGTCTGACAGTCCATAATTAAACAATGAACAGCAAACAACGCCGGGTGATCGACTTTGCCGAATTGCGCGCCGCCGATGTCGGGCGCGTCGGCGGCAAGAATGCGTCGCTCGGCGAAATGATCGCGGCGCTGACCACCGCCGGCGTGCGTGTGCCGGGCGGATTTGCGACGACGGCCGAGGCCTATCGCGAGTTTCTCGCCCAGAACGGCCTCGACCGCAAAATCGAGCAGGCGCTGGCCGGGCTCGATGTGGACGATGTACAGGCATTGGCCAAGACCGGCGCGCAAATCCGCAGCTGGATCACCGCCCAGCCTCTGCCGGCGACGCTGACAGAGGAAATCGAACGCGCTTACGCCGAACCTTCGCAAGCAGCAGGCCGCGAAGTCGCAGTCGCGGTGCGTTCATCGGCGACCGCTGAAGACCTGCCCGAGGCGTCGTTCGCCGGACAGCAGGAGACTTATCTGAATATCCGCGGACGCGACGCCGTGTTGAACGCGGTCAAGCGCGTGTTCGCCTCGCTTTACAACGACCGCGCGATCGCCTATCGCGTGCACCAGGGGTTCGCGCACGGCAAGGTCGCATTGTCGGTCGGCATCCAGCGCATGGTCGAGAGCAGCGCGAGCGGTGTCATGTTCACGCTCGACACCGAATCGGGCTTCGATCAGGTGGTGCTGATCAACGCCGCCTACGGGCTCGGAGAAACGGTCGTGCAGGGACAGGTCAACCCCGATGAGTTTTATGTTTACAAACCTGCGCTCCGCGCGCACCGTCCGGCGATCCTGCGCCGCAATCTCGGCAGCAAGGCGATCCGCATGGTGTTCGGTATCGACGCCACAGTCGGAAAATCGGTGCAGACGCTCGAAGTGCCGGAGGCCGAGCAGCGCAAGTTTTCGATCAGCGATGCCGAGGTGGAGAAACTCGCGCGCCATGCGCTCGCGATCGAGCGGCATTACGGCAAGCCGATGGACATCGAGTGGGGGCGCGACGGAAACGACGGGCAGCTTTACATCCTGCAGGCGCGGCCGGAGACCGTGCAATCGCACGCGCGTGCCGACGTGCTGCGCCACTACCATCTGAAGCAGCGCTCCGAGGTGCTGGTCAAGGGACGCGCGATCGGCCAGCGCATCGGCGCCGGTCCGGTGCGGCGGATCAACAATACCGCCGAGATGGAGCGCGTGCAGAAGGGCGACGTACTGGTCGCCGCGATGACCGACCCGGACTGGGAGCCGGTCATGAAGCGCGCGAGCGCGATCGTGACCGACCGTGGTGGACGTACCTGCCATGCGGCGATCGTCGCGCGCGAGCTCGGCATTCCGGCGGTGGTCGGTTGTGGTGATGCGACAATCAAGCTGACCGATGGCATGCCGGTCACGGTGTCGTGCACCGAGGGCGAGGCCGGTTTCGTCTACCGCGGGTTGCTTGCCAGCGAAGTGACGGAACTCGCGCTGGATCAACTGCCGCAGTCGCCGGTCAAGATCGCGATGAACGTCGGCAATCCCGAGCTCGCGTTCGAGTTCCGCCGTATCCCCAACGACGGCGTCGGGCTGGCGCGGCTTGAATTCATCATCGCCCACATGATCGGGCTGCACCCGCACGCGGTGCTCGAATATCCGCAAGTACCGACGGAAATCCGCGGCGAGATCGAGCGCCGTGCCGCCGGCTATGCCGACCCGGTCACGTTCTACGTCGAGAAACTGGTTGAGGGAATCGCGACGCTCGGCGCCGCATTCTGGCCGCAGCCGGTGATCGTTCGGCTGTCGGACTTCAAATCGAACGAATATTCGAGCCTGATCGGCGGCGCCCATTACGAGCCGAAAGAGGAAAACCCGATGATCGGTTTCCGCGGCGCGTCGCGCTACATTTCCGACAGCTTCCGCGACTGCTTCGAGCTCGAATGCCGCGCGCTGAAGAAGGTGCGCGACGAAATGGGGCTGACCAACGTCGAGGTCATGGTGCCGTTCGTACGTACTGTCGGCGAGGCGAAACGGGTACTCGAGCTGCTCGCCGCCAACGGCCTCAGGCGCGGCGACAACGGCCTGCGCGTGATCATGATGTGCGAGATCCCGTCGAACGCGGTGCTCGCTGCGCAGTTCCTTGAACATTTCGACGGTTTCTCGATCGGCTCCAATGACATGACGCAATTGACGCTCGGGCTCGACCGCGATTCCGGCCTTGTCGCCGGCGAATTCGACGAACGCGACCCGGCGGTCAAGCGCCTGTTGCACCTCGCGATCCAGGCCTGCCGCGAGGCCGGCAAGTACATCGGCATCTGTGGCCAGGGGCCGTCCGATCATCCCGACTTCGCGCAATGGCTGGTCGAGGAAGGCATTGCGGCGCTGTCGCTGAACCCGGACACCGTCATCGAGACGCGGCTCTATCTGGCGAAGGCGGCGGGCGTGCCGATAAAATCGAAAGCGCGTTGAGACGCTGTCGGGTTTTGGGTAAAATACGCAAACGGCTATGCATTGAAATGACCAAATACATCTTTGTCACAGGCGGTGTGGTGTCCTCCCTGGGCAAAGGTATCGCCGCCGCCTCATTGGCCGCTATCCTCGAATCACGCGGCCTCAAAATCTCGATGATCAAGCTCGACCCGTATCTGAACGTGGATCCGGGGACCATGAGTCCATTCCAGCACGGCGAAGTGTTCGTTACCGAGGACGGCGCCGAGACCGACCTCGACCTTGGCCATTACGAGCGCTTCCTGCAGGCCAAGATGTCGAAGCGCAATAACTTCACGACAGGGCAGATTTACGAGAGCGTAATCAAGAAGGAGCGCCGCGGCGACTACCTGGGCGGCACAGTACAGGTGATCCCGCACATTACTGACGAAATCAAGCACTTCATCCGGCGCGGCGCCGGCGACGCCGAGATCGCGCTGGTCGAAATCGGCGGCACCGTCGGCGATATCGAATCGCTGCCGTTCCTCGAGGCCATCCGCCAGATGGCGATCGAGCTCGGTCGCGACAGCGCGTGTTTCATCCATCTGACGCTGGTGCCGTATGTCGCTGCAGCAGGCGAGATCAAGACCAAGCCGACCCAGCACTCAGTCAAGGAATTGCGCGAAATCGGCATCCAGCCCGACGTGCTGCTGTGCCGCGCCGACCGCCCGTTGCCGGCAGACGAGCGGCGCAAGATCGCGCTGTTTACCAATGTGCCGGTCGAAGCGGTGATTTCCGCGGTCGATGTCGACAGTATTTACAGGATTCCGGCGATGCTGCATGAGCAGCAACTCGACGACATCGTCTGCCGCAAGCTCGGCATTGCGCCGCCGATCGCCGACTTGTCGGCGTGGAACAAACTTATTTATGCGCTCGAGCATCCGCAGCGTGAGGTCAACATCGCACTAGTCGGCAAGTACGTCGATCTGACCGAATCCTATAAATCGCTGTCGGAGGCATTGATTCATGCCGGCATTCACACCGGCGCGCGTGTCAAGATCCATTATGTCGATTCCGAAAACATCGAAAAAAACGGCACCGGCAGCCTTGCCAGCATGGACGCGATCCTGGTCCCCGGCGGCTTCGGCAAGCGCGGCGTCGAGGGCAAGATCCGTGCAATTCGCTATGCGCGCGAGCACGCTGTTCCTTATCTCGGCATCTGTCTCGGCATGCAGCTTGCGGTGATCGAATACGCACGTGATGTCGCCGGGCTCGACGGCGCGCACAGTACCGAATTCGATCCCGAAACGCCGCATCCGGTGATCGCGCTGATCACGGAATGGCAGGACCGCGACGGCCGCGTCGAGCGCCGCGATGCCAATTCCGATCTCGGCGGCACGATGCGGCTCGGCGGTCAGGAATGTCTGCTCAAGGCCGGCACCATGGTACGCGAGATCTACGGCGCCGATCGCATCGTCGAGCGCCATCGCCATCGCTACGAGGTCAACAACCATTATCTGCCGCGCATCGAGCAGGCCGGGCTGAAGGTGTCGGGAGTGTCGGCAGTGCAGGACGGATTGTGCGAAATGATCGAGCTGCCTGGTCATCCGTGGTTTGTCGGCTGCCAATTCCATCCCGAATTCACTTCGACTCCACGCGGCGGGCATCCGTTATTCAATGCCTTCATTCGCGCGGCTTCGCGTAATGCCGAAGCCGCAGCCAGCAAAAGCGGCGCCGCGCCCAAGCTGAAAAACATCGCGTGAGCCGCCATGAAACTGTGTGGCTTTGAGGCCGGAATCGACCGGCCGCTGTTTTTGATAGCACGACGCCGCGGACTCGGCGGGCGCGTAGCGCCGGGGGCGGGCAGCGGCTTGGGACCTGCGGCGGGATGCGGAGGCCTGTCGTGAAGCTATGCGGTTTCGAAGCCGGTCTGGATCGACCGCTGTTTTTGATAGCAGGTCCGTGCGTGGTTGAATCGCGTCAACTGGCACTCGACACCGCCGGTCAATTGAAGGAAATCTGTGCTGCGGTAGGGGTGCCCTTCATTTATAAATCTTCCTTCGATAAGGCCAATAGGAGTTCAGGAAAATCATTTCGCAGCATAGGGATGGAAGATGCACTTAAAGTCTTAACTGAGGTTAAAAAGCAAATCAAAGTGCCGGTACTGACCGATGTTCATGAAATGGAACAGATCACGCCGGTGGCCGCGGTCGTCGATGTACTGCAAACACCGGCATTCCTGTGCCGGCAGACCGACTTTATCCGTGCCGTGGCATCCGCCGGCCGGCCGGTCAACATCAAGAAGGGACAGTTCCTCGCGCCCGCCGACATGAAAAACGTGGTGGACAAGGCGAAAGAAGCGAGCGGCCAGGACAACATCCTGGTGTGCGAGCGCGGCGTCAGCTTCGGCTATAACAATCTGGTATCCGATATGCGCGCGCTCGCCATCATGCGCGATACCGGCTGTCCGGTCGTGTTCGATGCCAC
>Ga0335085_10017268_pt1 | contig 10403 bp, 8 predicted proteins | sample Lox_Sample_45_FD_206712 | JGI IMG/M metagenome (GOLD analysis project Ga0335085, IMG submission 206712) | Soil microbial communities from Loxahatchee National Wildlife Refuge, Florida, United States - Lox_Sample_4.5 | ecosystem: Environmental > Terrestrial > Soil > Wetlands | place: USA: Florida...
CGGCCGCCCCCTCCCCGGCCGGGGCGCCGCGCGCGGCCGCGAGCTCGGCGCCCCGCCGGACGACCGCGACGGGGATCCCCGCCGCCTGCAGCCGCAGCAGCGCCGGCTCCGGCTCCGGCGCACGGCCCGCGAAGCTCGCCGGCTCGACGTAGACGAGCGAGACGCCGCGACGCGAGAGCGCACGCTGCACGAGCCGGTCGGCGAGCGGCGCGTCGACGCGCGAGGTGACCACGACGAGCTCGAGCGCGCGCGCGACCGCGCTCCCCGCGGACTCGAGCAGCGCGAACACCGGCGTGTGGGCGGTCGCCTCCGCCGCCGCCAGCAGCTCGAGCGCGCGGTGCCAGTCCCCCGTCTCCGAGCCGACCGGCTGCTCCTCGCGCGCGGCGGAGTTGACGACGAGCACGCAGCGGCGCCGCCGGCGCACGTGCGCGAGCAGGATCGACCCCGCGGCGCGCACGGCCGCGTCGAAGCTCGAGTCGGGCGGCGCGCCGACGACGGCGCGCGCGTCGCCGTCGAGCAGCACCGCGATCTCGTCGCGCGGCGCGTCCTCGAGCTCCTTCACCATCAGCTGCCCGCGGTGCGCGGTCGAGCGCCAGTGCACCTTCCGCAGCGACTCGCCCTGCTCGTACTCGCGGACGCTGTGCAGCTCGAACCCGGTCGGCCGCCGCAGCAGCAGCCGCCGTCCCTCCTGGGCGTGCGCGCCGCCCTCGGAGAAGAGCCGCTCGAGCTCGACGAGGCGCGGGTAGACGACGAGCGCCTGCGCCCCGCCGTGCACGATCTCCGCCCGCGCGAGCCCGAACGGATCGGCGATCGTGAGCCGCACGCTCTCGAACGCGTAGCGCCCGCGCGGCACGCGCAGCAGCTCGTAGCCGCCGGTGAACCGCCGGCGCGCCGAGCGCGCCAGCTCGACGCGGCGCTCGCCCAGCCTTCCCAGGGATTCGTGCGCGACGAGGGTCGGCGGCGCGACCGCCGACGTCGACTCGACCTCGAGGCGGACGCGCACGTCGCCGCCCTCCAGCAGGTCCCGGCCGGCGCCGAGCCGGTCGACGCGCGGCGTCCGCGCCGAGAGCCTGATCCAGCCGAGCGCGGCGACGACGGCGACGACGAGCCCGATCGCGACGGGATAGAGCGCCCGCGCTCCGAACACCCACGCGACGACGTAGACGAAGAGGCCGAACGCGAGGACGGCGCGGCCGCGGCTGGTCAGTGCGGCCTCCGGTGGGATCGCCGAGTCTCCGGCGAGCGAAAAGCAAGCGAGACAAGGACGCAGGGAGCGCTCGTACGTGGAACGTACGGGCGCGACTGAGGACGCCGGATCGCGCCGCTTTGCAGCCGCCGAAGGCCGGAGGATCCCGCCGGAGTCCGCACTACACCGGAACCGGCGTGCGCTCCAATGCCTCGGCGACGAGCGCCGCGCCGTCGAGGCCGGCCGAGCGCGCCTCCGGCGCGAGGATCAGCCGGTGCGCGAGCACGGGCGCCGCGGTCGCCTTCACGTCGTCGGGGACGAGGTAGTCGCGCCCGTCCGCGAGCGCCCGCGCCTTGGCGACGCGCAGGAGCGCGATGCCGGAGCGCGGGCTCGCGCCGAGGTAGAGCCGCGAGTCGGCGCGCGTCTGCCGCAGCACCGCGACGACGTAGCGGCCGAGGCTCTCCTCCACGTAGACGCCGCGCGCCTGCTCGGCGAGCCGCAGCACGTCGGCGGCGCCGGCGACCGGATCGAGCGACTCGAGCGGCGGCGTGTGCGTCTGCTCGTCGAGCATCTTCGCCTCGTCCGCGAGCGGCGGATAGCCGAGCGTCACGCGCATCGTGAAGCGGTCGAGCTGAGCCTCCGGCAGCGGGTACGTCCCCTCGTACTCGATCGGGTTCTGCGTCGCGATCACCATGAACGGCCGCTGCACCGGGTACGAGACGCCGTCGACGGTGACCTGCGTCTCCTGCATGCACTCGAGCAGCGCCGCCTGCGTCTTCGGCGACGCGCGGTTGACCTCGTCCACGAGCAGGAGCTGCGCGAACACCGGGCCGTGACGGAACTCGAACTCGTTCGTCCGCTGGTTGAAGACGTTGACGCCGGTGACGTCGGACGGGAGCAGATCGGGCGTGAACTGCAGACGCGAGAACGAGCAGTCGAGCGAGCGCGCGAGCGCCTTCGCGAGCATCGTCTTCCCCACGCCGGGGAAGTCCTCGATGATCAGGTGGCCCTCGGCGACGAGGCAGAGGACGACGAGGCGCAGTGTGTCCGCGGGCGCGTGCACGACGCGCGCGAGGTTCGCGGTCACCGCGGCGACGAGGTCGGACGGCGCCGGCGCGGCCGCCGGCTCAGCCAAGGAGCGCCTCCACCTCGTCGAGGATCGCCACGGCGATCTCCTCCTTCGGCGCGCGCGCGACGCTGCGCTCGCCGCGCGCGGAGACGAGCGTCACCGCGTTGTCGGCGGCGTCGAAGCCGATCCCCTCGCGCGACACGTCGTTGTAGACGAAGAGGTCCGCGTGCTTGCGCGCGCGCTTCTCGCGCGCGCGCTCGAGGCCGCGCTCGCCGTGGTCGGCCGCGAAGCCGACGAGGAGCCGGCCGGGGCGCGGGTCTGCACCGATCGCGGCGAGCACGTCGGTGGTCGGCTCGAGCTCGACCGTCCACGTCGCGGAGTCCTTCGGCCGCTTCGCCGCGATCGCCTGGGCCGGGCGGTAGTCGGCGACGGCTGCGGCCATGATCACGACGTCGGCGTCGGCGGCGCGGGCGAGCGCCTCGCGCTCGAGGTCGGCGGCGCTCGGGGTCTCGACGAGGCCGACACCGACGGGCGCGGGGACCGCGAGATTCGCGCCGAGCAGCGTCACGAGCGCGCCGCGCCGACGCGCCTCGGCGGCGAGCGCGACGCCCATCCGTCCGGACGAGCGGTTGCCGACGAAGCGGACCGCGTCGAGCGGCTCGCGCGTCCCGCCGGCGGAGACGAGCACGCGCTTTCCGCGCAGCAGACTCGTCCCGGCGAGGAGCTCCTCCGCGGAGCGGACGATCTCCTCCGGCTCGACCATCCGTCCCACGCCGAGCTCGCCCTCGGCCGTCTCCCCCTCGTCCGGCCCGACGAGGACGACGCCGCGCGCACGGAGCGTCTCCGCGTTCGCGCGCGTCGCAGGATGCGACCACATGCGCGGGTTCATCGCCGGCGCGACGAGCGTCGGCCCGCGGTGCGCGAGCGCGGCCTCGGTCAGAACGTTGTCGGCGAGCCCGTGCGCGAGCTTCGCCAGCGTGTTCGCCGTGCACGGCGCCACGACGAGCAGATCCGCCCGCGTCAGATGGAGGTAGACGTCGTCGCCGGCCGGCGGCCGCGCGAGCGCGCGGAACGTCACGGCGGTGACGAACCGCTCCGCTCCGGGCGTGACGAGCGGCACGACCTCGTGCCCGCCCTTGACCAGCAGACGGCAGACCTCGCAGGCCTTATACGCCGCAATCCCCCCGGTGACCCCGAGCAGCACGCGCGCCATGGCCAGAATGATGCCTGTGCGTCAAACCCCCTGCCGCTCGCGAACCCCGCGGCCCGCGCTCACGAGGACGGCGAACGAATCCACCGTAACCCACTCGTTCGAGCGCCTGACGCTCGTTCCGCCCCAGTCCACCACGGAGGCGTTGCTCGAAGCCGTGGCGCCGCGGTAGTAGCGCGCCTCAGCCGGGAATCCACCGTCTGGAAGTCGTTTCGCCTCGAGCAGGTCGAGCGCGTCTGCGCAGCGCGCGTCGTCGACGTAGCCGCCCTCGGCGAGCACCTTGAGGGCGAAGAGGATGTCGTAGTGCCAGTACGGCGGGAAATGGAGTTGGAGAAACCTCGCTGCGAGTGGCCGCCCGTCGCCGCGGCGCCGGTACAGGTGCCGTGTCAAGAACACCTCCGCCGCGCGGTCCGCCGCGACGCGAGCATCGGCCTTTCTCGTCTCAGCCGCATACGCGGCAAGCGCGCGCAGCGGGATCACTGTCTCCTCGAAGGACGACACATGCGCGTTCGGACGCGGATCGCAGTTCCAGCCGCCGTCAGGCCACTGTGCGCTCAGAAGGCGGTGGACGAGCCGGTCGATCCGCTCGTCGACCAGCCCAAGCCTGACAAGGGACCAGACGGCGTTCGCATCCTGCGACGCGTGCATCCGGCAGAGGCCGTTGGGCCGTGGTGTGACCCAGCGCCGTTCGTAGCGCTCGGAAAGAAGCCAACTGAGTACCTGCTCCCGGAGCGGGACGAGTGAATCGTCGCCGGGCGGGAAGCCGAGCTCGGCGAGCGTGACGAGCACCCAGTGGGCGCCCCGCCACTTCGCGTACGGATGAAGCTCGATCGTGCCGTCGGACGATCGCTCCGACAGGACGGCGGCGACCCGATCCGACGAGCGAACCTGTTCCAGCAGCTGCAGCGATGGGCGCTCGCCGAGCACCGCCGTCCGCGCCTTCAGCCGAACAGACGGCTCTTCCGATGAAAGCAGGCGATCGAGCACGTGCGAAGCCTGCCACGCTGACGGCCGCGCAAACACCTGGGCCGGAGCGAACGCAAAGCGTTCGCGGAGGCCGGACTCATTCGGCCCGGATGGGCGCAGCCCACCGCGGGCCGAACGGCACAGCGCTCCGCTCGGATCCCCGACGAAGACAGCACGAAGCGCGACCGAAAACCGCGCTTTCGGTCGCGCGAAGTTCCGCTCCTACAACTCCGAAAGCGCAGCTTTCGGAGTTACGACTTGGGGTACTCGTACTTGAGCATTCCCTGGGAGACCTCTTCCATGGCCATGGTCAAGTAGTTCTTCGACCGGGACTCGACGAGCGGCGGCGGATTGTCGTCGAAGGTGCCTTCGCCGAGCTGATGGTGGTAGTTGTTGATCTGCCGGGCGCGCTTGGCGGCCACGATGACGAGCGCGTAGCGCGAGTCCACGTTCTCCAGCAGGTCGTCGACGCGAGGATGGATCATGGTCGCGACATGGTACCGGCAGGCGCGAGCGTCCGGCGGACGATTCCCTCGAGCTCGGCCGAGGCCCGCTCCAGGTCGTCGTTGACGATCACGTGGTCGAACCGGCCGGCCACCTCCAGCTGCTCCCGCGCGACCGCGATCCGCTCGTGGATCTCCCCCGCGCTCTCGGTCGCGCGCTCGCGCAGCCGCCGCTCCAGCTCGTCGATCGGCGCGGTGATGAAGATCGTGACCGCGTTCGCCAGCCGGTCGGCGACGTTCAGCGCGCCGACGGTCTCCAGCTCGAGGACGCAGGCGCCGCCCTCGTCGACGATCCGCTGGATCTCGGAGGTGAGCGTTCCGGAGCGCTGGCCCCAGGGGAAGTCGTGGTGCTCGAGGAACTCGCCGGCCTCGAGCCGCCGCTCGAACTCCTCCTCCGAGAGGAAGTAGTAGTGGACGCCCTCGACCTCGCCGGGCCGCCGCGGGCGCGTCGTCGCCGAGACGGCCAGCCGCAGCTGCGGGAAGTCGGCGAGCAGGCGCTGGATCAGGGTCCCCTTCCCGGCGCCCGACTGACCGGTGATGACGAAGACGGGCAGCGGGCTACCGGTTGAAGAGCTCAATCAGCTCCGTGCGCTGACGGTCGGACAGCCCGCCGACGGTCTTCGACTGGCTGATGCGGCACGTGTTGAGGAAGCGCGCCGCCTTCACGCGCCCGAACTTCGGCACCGCCATGAGGATGTCGATCACCTTCGCCGTCTCGACGTACTCGGGCGGAGCGCCCAGGATCTGCTCGATCTTGACCTTTCCGTCCTTCAGATCCTTCTTCAGCTTCGCCCTCCGGACGCGGACGTCGTTGGCTCGCTGGAGCGCGTCCATCCGCTGGTCGAGCGAGCGGACGGGCGCGTGGGTCTGCATCTTCGACGGTGACATAGGGGGCGTCCGATCATAACAACGCGCCCACGTCGATCAAGCGGTGACTTTTCGCCTCGTGTGCGGGTGTTTTTCCGCGTCGTGCGCGTCGGCGAAAACGTCGTCAGGCGAGGCAACGCCGGCCCGCTCCGCGGCCTCGGCGAGCTCCGCGCGAACCCGCGCCGGCGCGTCGGGATCCGAGAAGAGCACGGTGCCGAGCGCGACGTCGCGCGCGCCGCACGCGATCAGCTCGAGCGCGTCCTGTCCCGTCGTCACGCCGCCCATCCCGACGATCGGCAGGCCGGTGGCGGCGTAGCACGCGTGCACCGCGGCGAGCGCGACGGGCTTCAGCGACGGACCCGAGAGCCCGCCGGTCGTGCGCGCGAGCACGGGCTTCAGCGTGCGCGGGTCGAGCGCGGCGCCGCGCAGCGTGTTGATCAGCGACAGCCCGTCGGCGCCGGCGTCCGCGACCGCGCGCGCGACGGCGCCGACGTCGGGATGCGCGGCGGAAAGCTTGGCGTAGAGCGGGATCGGGGTCGCGTCGCGGCAGGCGGCGACGATCTCCGCGGCTCCGTCGGCAGCCTCGTCGACGTTCGGGCAGGAGAGGTTCAGCTCGATGACCGCAGCTTCGCTGCGGTCCAGGGCTGCGCAGGTCTCTGCATAGTCCTGCGCAGAGAAGCCTCCTACGGACACCCAGATCGGGATGTCGAGCGTCACAACCAGGCGTGGGAGCATCTCGCCGAGGAAGCGCTCGCGGCCCGGGTTGGCGAGGCCGATCGCGTTCAGCATCCCGTGCGCCGTCTCGGCGATCCGCTGCGGCGCGTTCCCCTCGCGCGGGAGCGGCGTGATCGTCTTCGTCACGAATGCGTCGAGCTGCCGCGCGACGTCGGGCGCGACGAGCGCGTCGAGACAGCCGGAGGCGTTGAGCAGCATCACGCCGCAACCTCGTTCGTGACAACTTGCAACTTGGTACAGGAGGCGTCGAGGACCGGTCCTTCCACGCACAGACGCTTCAGCTCGTCGTCGATCTCGACGGCGCAGCCGTAGCACGCGCCGTAGCCGCACGCCATCGGCGCCTCCCACGCGAGCTGCGCGGACGGGCAGAGCGCGGCGACCGCGCGCAGCATCGGCTCCGGCCCGCAGGCGAGCACGTCGCGGCTCGGGTCGATCAACTCCGTGACGAGAGTCGGCTCGACGACGACCTCTGCGCCCGGGAGGAGATCTGCCGCCGCGGCGTGGTCCTGCGAGCGGAAACCCATCAGCGCAGGCGCTCCGCCGAGCGCCTGCGCCAGGTACGGAAGCGGCGCGATCCCGATCCCCCCGCCGACGAGGAGCGGCCGGGCGACGTCGAGCCGGTAGCCGTTGCCGAGCGGCCCGAAGACGTGGATCGCGTCCCCCGGCGCGAGCCGGCAGAGCGCCTCGGTGCCGGGCCCGACCGGGTCGATCAGGAACGCGAGCTCTCCTTCCGGCGCGAGGCAGAGCGAGAGCGCCCGCGGCAGCAGCCGGCCCGGCGCCTCGAGCATGAAGAACTGCCCCGGCACGCCCGGGTCGAGCCCGCCCCGCTCCAGCCGCAGCAGGGTGTACGGCCCGACCGGCTCCGTGCCGACGACGCTACGCCGTTCGCGTCTCGACATCGATCCGCTCCTGGAGGGACTTCGCCTCTTCCGCGCGCGCGTTCGCGATCGCGTGCACGGCGGCGGCCGCGCCCGACATCGTCGTGATGCACGGCACGCGCCGCGAGAGCGCGGCCTCGCGGATCGCGTAGCCGTCCGAGCGGGCGTTCTGACCCTCGGGCGTGTTGATCACGAGGTCGCAGCGCCCGCGCCGGATCAGGTCGACGACGGTCGGCTCGTCGTCAACCGCCTCGCTGAGCTTGCGCACCGGCTCGACCTCGAGTCCCGCGGCGGCGAGCGTCGCCGCGGTGCCGTGTGTGGCGAGCAGCTTGAAGCCGAGCCCGAGCAGCGTGGCCGCGATCGGCACCGAGGCCATCTTCTCCGCCGGCCGGATCGAGAGGAACACCGAGCCGGAGCGGGGCAGCGCGCGGCCCGCAGCGCGCTCCGCCTTCGCGAACGCGGTCGGCAGGTCGGCGGCGCTCGCCATCACCTCGCCGGTCGAGCGCATCTCCGGGCCGAGCACCGGGTCGCTCCCGGGGAAGCGCGCGAACGGGAGCACGGCCGCCTTCACGCTCCACTGCCGCGGCGGCCGCTCCGGCGGGAGACCGAGGTCGCGGATCGTCGCGCCGGCCGAGATCCGGCACGCCGCTGCGACGAGCTGGACGCCGGTCGCCTTGCTCACGAACGGGACGGTGCGCGACGCGCGCGGGTTCGCCTCGATCACGTACACCTCGCCGTCGCCGGTCAGCGCGAGCTGCACGTTCAGGAGCCCGACCACGCCGAGCGAGCGGCCGAGGATCCGCACCGTGTGCTGGATCTCCTCCGTCTGCGCCGGGCTCAGCCCGGGCGCCGGCAGCACGCAGGCGGAGTCGCCGGAGTGGATGCCCGCCTCCTCGACGTGCTGCATGATCGCCGCGATGTACGTCTCGGTTCCGTCGCAGAGCGCGTCGACGTCGACCTCGACCGCGTTCTCGAGGAAGCGGTCGACGAGCACGCGGCCGTGCACCGGCACCTGCGCGACCGCCTCGTCCGTGTAGCAGACGCGCATCGAGCGGCCGCCGAGCACGTACGACGGGCGGATCAGGACCGGGTAGCCGATCTCGTTCGCGACGCGGATCGCGTCGTCGCCGGACTCCGCCATCGCCCACGCGGGCGGGCGCAGCCCGTGCGCGCGCAGGAGCCCCGCGAAGCGCTCGCGGTCCTCGGCGAGGTCGACCGCGTCGTACGGCGTGCCGACGATCGTGTAGCCGGCCTCCTCGATCGCGCGCGCGAGCTTCAGCGGCGTCTGCCCGCCGAACTGGATGACGACGCCCTCGGGCCGCTCGCGGTCGCAGACGGCGAGCACCGACTCGAGATCGAGCGGCTCGAAGTAGAGCCGGTCGGAGGTGTCGTAGTCGGTCGAGACGGTCTCCGGGTTGCAGTTGACCATCACCGCCTCGTAGCCGAGCTCGCGGAACGTCGCGACGGCATGGACGCAGCAGTAGTCGAACTCGATCCCCTGGCCGATGCGGTTCGGGCCGGAGCCGAGGATGACGACGCGTGGCCGGTGACCCGTCGGCGCGGCCTCGTCCGCCTCGCCCCAGGTCGAGTAGTAGTAGTTCGACGCCGCCTCGACCTCGCCGGCGCACGAGTCGACGCGGCGGTAGACCGGCCGGACGCCGCAGTCGCGCCGGCGCGCGCGCACAGCGGCCTCGCTCGCTCCCGACGCGGCGGCGATCTCCGAGTCGCCGAGCCCGAGCCGCTTCAGCCGCAGCCAGTCGCCGGCGACGAGCTCCTCGAGCGGGCGCGTCGCCGCCTCGCGCAGGCCGTCCTCGATCCGCGCGAGCTCGGCCTTGAAGAACGGGTGCACGTCCTCCGGGATCTCCGCGAGCGTCTGCCACGGCGTCGCCGCGCCGCCGTCGAGCTCGCGCGAGCGCATCGCCTTCTGGAACGCCTCGGCGAACGTCCGCCCGATCCCCATCGTCTCGCCGACGGACTTCATCTGCGTGCCGAGCGTCCGGTCGGCGCCGGGGAACTTCTCGAACGCGAACCGCGGGAACTTGACGACGACGTAGTCGAGCGTCGGCTCGAAGCTCGCCGGCGTCGTGCCGGTGAGGTCGTTCGGGATCTCGTCGAGCGTGTAGCCGACGGCGAGCTTCGCCGCGACCTTCGCGATCGGATAGCCCGTCGCCTTCGACGCGAGCGCGGACGAGCGCGAGACGCGCGGGTTCATCTCGATCACGCGCACCTCGCCGGTCTCGCGCGAGCGCGCGAACTGGATGTTGGAGCCGCCGGTGTCGACGCCGACCGCGCGGACGACGGCGGCCGCCGCGTCGCGCAGCTCCTGGTACGCCTCGTCCGGGAGCGTCATCTGCGGCGCGACGGTGACGGAGTCGCCTGTGTGGACGCCCATCGGGTCGAGGTTCTCGATCGAGCAGACGATCACGACGTTGTCGACGCGGTCGCGCACGACCTCCAGCTCGAACTCGTCCCAGCCGCGCACCGACTCCTCGACGAGCACCTGCGAGATCGGGCTCTCGCGCAGGCCGATCTCGACCTGGCGTCGCAGCTCGTCCGGGGTCGAGGCGAAGCCACCGCCGTGGCCGCCGAGCGTAAATGCCGGTCTGATGACACACGGCGTCATCAGACCGGCCAGTTGATCGATGTCCGTCACGATGCTCGACGCGGGAACACGGAGGCCGCACGACTCCACTGCGGTCTTGAACAGCTGACGGTCCTCGGCACGGCGGATCACCTCGAGGTTCGCGCCGATCAGCTCGATCCCGAGCTCTGCGAGCACCCCGGACTCGGCGAGCTCCTGCGCGAGGTTCAGCGCCGTCTGGCCGCCCATCGTCGGCAGCACCGCGTCGGGCCGCTCGCGCCGGAGCACGTCGGCGACGCCCTCGAGGTCGAGCGGCTCGAGATACGTCCGGTCGGCGAAGCCGGGGTCGGTCATGATCGTCGCCGGGTTCGAGTTGACGACGATCGTGCGGAACCCGTCCTCGCGCAG
>Ga0335085_10017269_pt1 | contig 10403 bp, 6 predicted proteins | sample Lox_Sample_45_FD_206712 | JGI IMG/M metagenome (GOLD analysis project Ga0335085, IMG submission 206712) | Soil microbial communities from Loxahatchee National Wildlife Refuge, Florida, United States - Lox_Sample_4.5 | ecosystem: Environmental > Terrestrial > Soil > Wetlands | place: USA: Florida...
AGGACCCTGCTAACCCGTCGGATGTGAAGCTCATTGACTTCACTGGCTGGGGCACCGCTGATGATTATCGTATGCTTTGCTCTCATTCTTATGAGGAGCTGAGTGCTGGTCTTCCAGCCTTTCCTGATGCGGAGGCCGCGTCAACCTCTTCTGCTCAGGGGAAACCCACTTCAGAACAGAGCTTGAGGGATGTCCTCTCTTACATCGATCCAACGATGGCGGGAGAACGATGCAAATGGGTAGGCATGACGCACGCCCTGCTGCACGCGCAAATTCCGGTCATTGGTTCGGACGAAATAGACTGGGAACAATTGACCGATGATTGGTGCAGCGGAGAGTTGTGGCGAGAGCGTACCGGCGATACGAGCTTTGAGGTGGCGACGTATTACGGCCGCGAAGAAATGCTTAAAAGCGCTGCCGGGAGGCCGCGCGAAGGAGGGCCTCTCATTACACTTGGAACGTTTGTGCATTTGGCGCGATTGGGCGGTTACAAAGGCATCGTTACCGATGAAATGGAGCTATTTGATGAGGTGACGCATACGCAAGCTGATGGGTGCGATGCGGACGGGCACTTTGGCAAGTTGGCGAACGATGATCGCCCCATAAGTGCGTCCGAGTTGGCCAGCGGTCATTATCCGGCCCCAACGTTTCTGATAGACGGCCTGATCCTCAAAGACGAAGTCAATTTGCTCTATGGCGACGGTGGAACAGGCAAGACGACGCTCGCGCTGCAATTCGCTGTAGGCATTGCATCCGGTCAACCCGTGCTTGGCCACAAGACAACGCAAATGCCGGTGCTGCTGGTATTAGCGGAAGATGGAGCCGGAGAAACGAAGCGCCGCCTTGAAGCTATCTGCTCACAGATGCACCTGGAGCTAGGTCGCCTACCTTTGCAGGTCTGGCCGCGACCGGGGGATAGCTGCGTCTTGGCAGACGTAGCCGACACCGGAGAGGCGAGGGACGGGGTTTTTATGGCGAAGCTCCGAACAGTGATGGCGGAGATCGGACCGTGCTTCGTCGTGTTGGATGCTTTAGCGGATTTCGCAAATTTGGATGAAATTAAGCGCCAGCCCGTTAACACGCTTTTCAAGCGCGTGCTGGGCAGCCTTTGCCGTCAATTCGGGGCGACACTTCTGATGCTGGGGCATCCCTCGAAAAGTGCGATGAGCGACGGTTCGCAATATTCCGGGTCTACAGCATTCAACAATGCCGTGCGCCAGCGCTTGACCATCACGACGGAAAGGGATGCTCCTTTTGATGGCAAGCGCGTCCTAAGAGTGGCTAAGGCCAACTATGCGCCCCTCAAAGAAATGGACGTGTTTCTTGTGGACGGATTCTTTACGACGGCGCAACAGGTGAAGGCCAGCGAGCGCCACCAAATCGAACGCAATCGAGTGTTCGATGTGACAAGAGATTTGCTTGAGCGTGGCGAACAGGTCGTGGACGCCAACGGCAACGGGTTAAAGCCCAAGGACATTGCCGCAATCCTGAGCGAGAAACATCAGGTCAAGCTATCGCCAAAGCAAGTTCGTGAACATCTGCAAGGACTGCGTAGAGAGGCGCGCCTGGGCTATCAGAATGCCGATAATTCAAAGCGCGGCGTGCGCGCTGGATACACGCTTCTGACCGCTGCCTAAAACGGACAGGCTTTTGCCGAAAGCATGTCGTGAGCCCGTCGAAAGCGCGTCTGAAGAGTGGGATGATTGCCGCCGAAAGGGCGTCGCAAGCCCGTCGAGACGTGTCGACTAAAGCCCCCATACCCCTTGGCGCTTACACCGCGAAGGTGTAGCGCCAACTTTGAAAATCTCGCGAGGTCAGCGGCTCTCATCGGTCGGCTACCCTACACAATCCCACGCCTAGAGGGGGGCCTATCCGTCAATGTGCCTCGTTTCGGAAGTCGCGGGAGATTGGCTCTGGCCAGAGCGTGGCTGTCTGCCCCGCAAATCTGCCCAACCAGGGCGCTCGGGGTATAGGCGGGACAAGTCCAGGCCGGCGTATTGAATGGCTTCTACGACGCGCTGTAGGCCCGGTAAATCAAGACCGCCGCTGTAGAGCCCATATGTCATGGTGTCCAGCCGGTGCCCAACGATGCGAGCCGCTTCGGCCTCGGGTATTCGCGCGCGCTCAAGCGCGGTCGAAACATTCTTGCGAAAGCAGTGAAACGTCGTCTCTTTGGCGCTCACGCCGACAGCGCGGCGATAGTCGGTGAACCTGCGTCCGATATACCAGCTTGGCTTAGAATCCGGGCCTCCAGGTCTGAGTCCGGGAAACAGGAATTCATGGCCCTGTCCCTTGACGTAGTCCAAATAGCTCGCGAACCCAATTCGCAGCAATTCGGGATGGATCGGAACAAGCCGGCGGGCTGCCGCCGTTTTTAGCCGCCGTCCCTCATGCGAGGTAATGTCGAAATGCAGGATGCCTTCCGCTTCCTTCACGTCCGCCACGCGGAGACCACAAATTTCATCGAGCCGCATGCCGGAAAAGAGGGCAATCGGTATCAGCCATGCGAGCGCTGTGGGCGCCGTATGCTTTGCCGGCCGGATGCGTTCCGCATTCGGAGTTTGAAACAGCGAACCTGCAAATAGCTTCTTTAATTCGTCAGTTGTAAACGTGCGTCGCGCCGGCTCTTGGTCGTCATGTGCGCCTTCCGAGCGGTAATGACCTTTAGCGGGGTTTGATCCTTGATATTTCCCCTCGCGAATTGCCCATTCGAACATTCCCGCGATCGCCGCGGCGTGCCGATTTAAGGTGCGATTGCTAAGCCCAGCGCCCTCTGAGGCGGGACATTTTTGAAGCAGCATGGCGAGTGTCATCTTACCCGTTCCACTGTGGCGTCCATAATTCGGATGCAGACGGGATAAGGTTGATAGAAAGGCTGCTACATTTGCGCGCGTAATCGTCGGCAACGGGGCATTGCGCGTAAATTCTTCGAACAGCCGAAACGTCGCTTGCGTCTGATTCCGTGTCTGTGCAGTCCATGCGCCGCGCTGATTCCTGTTGCGGTCAGCAATGTACACTTCGCCAGCGTCATGAATGCGGATTCCTGCGCTCGTTGATGGTGCGGGCCGTATTGGCTGCCGCACAGTTCCGCTAATTGGATCAACGGCGCGCGCGTTGAGCGTGCCGACAGGTTGAGGCGCAATACCTTCTTCGATTGATAGCAGCTGCTTAACCGCTTCCAACTCAGCGATTTGGAGCGCTCTGCAAAGTTCGTCTTCTGCGTCGGGCGTCAACGTGTTGCCATATCGCGCAGCAATATCCGCCGCTGCTTTCGCGACGCGCGGCTCCCATAGGCCCTCTGTGAGCCCTTCGGTAAGCTCGTCCAGGTATGGCAAAGCGCCCGGTCCGTAGTCCCGTCCATCGCTGTCCACGCTGTGCTTGAATGTGTCGCCAGGAATTTTCTGGAGTACCGTTATCCGCTCACGCAAATAGCGCTGCGCTTCGTGTTCAATGTCCGCCGAAGTGATCTTGTCCTGTCGCGCGCGGGCGAAGGCCGCGTGTATCTCGGCAAGCGGCCCGTGCATCCGTCGCTTGGCTTCGTCAAAGTCGCTTGTTTTCAGCGCCCGCATGACGGGGTGTCTGCCAAATACGTGCTGAAGGTCGTGGGGCACAGGGACCCGGATGTAAAAGCGATTGCCGCTGCGACTATTGCCGCGTCGGCGAACCAGATAGGGCGTGTTTGCCAAGGGAGTAGGCCCCACAGGTGGCACTCACTTTGAAAATTCTTCCCTATCAAGCCATTGAAAAATAAAGACTAAATTAATTGGCTGGGGCGGGAGGATTCGAACCTCCGAATGCCGGAATCAAAATCCGGTGCCTTACCACTTGGCGACGCCCCAACTTGGGAAAGAACCAGAAGGTCCTCCTTCGCTACGGCTTCGGAGGACACCCTTCGCTGTTTCCGCGAAAGCTGGCCTGCCACCCGTAGCTGCGAAGCAGCGAAGGATGGTCGGAGAGAGAGGATTCGAACCTCCGGCCCCCACGTCCCGAACGTGGTGCTCTACCAGGCTGAGCTACTCTCCGGTTTTCGGGAGGCGGACTTATAGCGACGACGGTGGAGGGCCGCAACAGGGCAGGGGCGGCGGATAAGACAAACCCCGCGCCGTTTCCGGCGCGGGGTTTCAGGCTTCGCTACGACGTATCAGAACTGCACGCCGGTTTCGATCAGGCCGCGGGCCTGGCTGTGGTGGTCGAGGTCGGCGCCGAAGGGCCCGAAAAAGGCCGGCGTTCCGCCCGACGACACGTAGGACATTTCTGCCCGGGCATAGAAGACATTGTACTGGAATGTCGGCGTGAAGGTCAGCGACCAGGCATGGCTGCTGGCCCCGTAGAGCAAATTGCAGCCGCCGAGATTGCAGTTCTTTCCGGCCGTGTCGATGTATTCTCCGCGGAGCGCCAGATTCCAGTTGGAGTCGACGTTGTAGTTGACCAGCAGCGCGCCGGCCCACGACTCGCTCGCATTCGTGATGAAGACCTTGGAATCGCGCGGTACGCTGGAATACTGGATGTAGGGCGAGATCGTCCAAGGCGCGTTCGAGTAGGTGTAGATGAGGTTGAAGATCGAGCTGTTCTGCTGCGCCAACGGCGTCGTATACGACAGGTTGGATTCTTTCGACGAGTTGGGGAAGTAGCTCGCCGTGCTGCCGCCGCCGGCGAAAGCGAGCGTGTCGGTGGAATCGATCGTCCAGGTCAGTAGGCCGGATATCCAATCGAACTTGTTGGAATAATAGCCGTCATTCCACGACACGTTCAGGGCGAGCGGGCCATAGCTGTAATTTGCCTGCACGCCGCGGCTGATCGCGGGCTCCTGGTTCCACAACAGGCCACGTTCGATGTTCAGATTCTCGAAGTCGAAGGTGTATTCGTCACCGATCAACGTCGGCAGCTTGCCCGCCTCGATCGAGAAGTTGTCGGTCGGCGCGATTTTCAGATAGCCAACCGGCAGAGCGCTGAACGTGTTGGACGTGAAGCGGTTCGCCGAAAGCAACGGTGCGCCCAGCGAGAGAAGGTCGTATTCGCCGGCCTGCAGGTAGAATTGGATGAGCCCGTCGGTCTTCTGAACGAATATCTGCGCGTTGCTGACGTCCCAGCGAAAATTGCGATCGCCCGGAACCGCATTGTCTTGCAACGACGCGAAACCGCTGATGTTTCCGCCGACGTAAATCTTGCCGATCGGCCCGCCGTCGAAGTTGATCGGATTTGGATTGGCGGCAATCGAAGCCGACATTGCAGGCGTGCTCAACGCGTCCGCATGAGCCGCGGGCGAGCCGAGGGCGAGCCCCGCGCCGGCCACTAGCCCCGCGGCAGCAAGCGCTTTCGCGCCGCGGGTGCGGGCGAACGCGGCTGCTGCAGCCCCTGTGAGATCTGTTCTTTTCATTCTGCGACCCCTTTCATCGCTGGTATGGGCGCATGCGCCCCTCGCATCATTTGACGGGATCGGGTTTGAAGGCGCCGCGCGCCGATCTCAATATAAAAATGCCATTTTAATCATAGGGTTTGCGTATAGAATCGCGTTGCGGTGGCGACCGTTGTTGCAGTGCAACACAGCTTTGATTAAATATTAGGCACATGCTGCCCGATTGGGCGATGGACGGCGCGTTTGTGGCCTTGCAATTACCGGTCAGCTGTCACATCACCGAGATGGCGGCGAGATGGGTTCGAAGTGCATCTTTCCGGCGCTGTTGAAGGGTTCCGAAGCTCCCGTATGACCGTGCTGCAGGCAAATGTTGTACTGGAAGCGCCGCCGGCAGGCGAAATTGCGCCGGCCAACGGCTCCCGGATCGTGCTGATTCGCCACGGCCGGCCCAACATCCCGGTTTCGGTGCGCACGTCTCACAAGGAGTTTCGATCCTACATCGATGCGTACGAGGAGGCCGGCCTCGATCCGGAGAGCGCGCCCCCCGAGGAATTGCAGGATCTCGTCGGCGAGCTAACGGCCGTGTTCACCAGCGGCCGTCCGCGCGCCCAGGACAGCGCCCGCGCGCTGGCGCCCAATGCCGAGCTGATCGCCGATCCGCTGTTCGTGGAAGCTCCACTTGCCTCGCCGCCCATTCCGCTCTTGAGAATGCGCGTTCCGAAATGGGCCGTTGTCGCGCGAATCCTTTGGCACGCTGGCTATCATCCGGAGATCGAGAACTATCGCCGCGCGAAACATCGTGCCGCCCAGGCGGCCGACATCCTGATGGAGAGGGCACGGACTGACGGCATGGCGGCACTGGTCGCGCATGGCTACTTCAATCTGATCATCGGCCGCGAGCTCGGCCGCCGAGGCTTCAAGAAATCCGGTTCGCACCGCGCGCGCTTTTGGAACGCGGTCATTTATCAAAGGTCGGAAGTCAGAAGCCGGAAGTCGGAAGCCGGAATGGGAAATTTTTCCGACTTCTGAATCACAGCATCGCGGGGATGACGCGGTCCGGCGGCTTGTGGCCGTCCACGAACGTCTTGATGTTGATGATGACCTTCTCGCCCATGTCGATGCGGCCTTCGATCGTAGCCGATCCCATGTGCGGCAGGAGCAGGACGTTCTTCAGCTTGAGCAGCTTGGGGTTTACCGAAGGCTCGTGTTCGAACACGTCCAGGCCGGCGCCGGAAAGCCCACCCGTTTCGAGCAGGCGCGCAAGGGCATTCTCGTCGATGACTTCGCCGCGCGCCGTGTTGACGATATAGGCCGAAGACTTGAGCAGCTTCAGCCGTCGAGCCGACAACAGGTGATAGGTCGCCGGCGTGTGCGGGCAATTGATCGACACGATGTCCATGCGCGCGAGCATCTGGTCGAGACTCTCCCAGTAGGTCGCTTCGAGCTCGCGCTCGACCTGCGGATGGACGGGCTTTCTGTTGTGGTAATGAATCTGCAGCCCGAAAGCCTTGGCGCGTTTGGCGACGGCCTGGCCGATACGGCCCATGCCGACGATCCCCAGCCGCTTGCCCCAGATCCGGTGGCCGAGCATCCAGGACGGCGACCACCCCGAGAAGTGTTCGGCTTTCAGCTCCTCGGCGCCTTCCACGAGCCGGCGCGGTACCGCCAGGATCAACGCCATGGTCATGTCGGCGGTGTCCTCGGTCAGCACGCCCGGTGTGTTGGTAACCGTAATCCCCCGCTCGAGCGCGGTCTTGACGTCGATATTGTCGACACCGGTGCCGAAATTGGCGATCAGCTTGAGCCGTGGACCGGCGCGCACCAGCACCTTGGAATCGATACGGTCGGTGACCGTGGGGACCAGCACATCGGCCTTTTGCACCGCTTCGATCAGCTCGGCCTGGCCCATCGGCTCGTCTTTCGCGCTGAGGTGCGTATCGAAAAGCTCCCGCATGCGCGTCTCGATGGCCTCGGGAAGCTTGCGCGTGACGATGACGACTGGACGGCCGGCGGCCATATTTGCTCGATCCTTATAGAGCCGCGCTCAATGCCCGCCCCTCAGTGGCCTATTAGCAGAACCGGCGAATGCGTCAAATAAGGTAGCGCAGAACAGGCCGCCACGCCGCCGCTCTGCGAGCACGCGCCCGTGCAGCCCGACAGCGGTCAATGACGGAAATGACGGATTCCGGTGAACGCCATTGCCAGTCCCGCGTCGTCTGCCGCCTTGATCACGTCGTCGTCTCGGATAGACCCGCCTGGCTGAATGACGGCAGTGGCTCCGGCGGCAGCTACGGCGAGCAGGCCGTCCGCAAACGGGAAGAAGGCGTCCGAGGCGGCCGCCGAGCCTTTGGTCAGCGGCTCCTCCCAACCGGCGGCTTCGGCAGCCTCCTTGGCTTTCAGGGCCGCAATGCGCGCCGAATCGACACGGCTCATTTGCCCTGCGCCAATGCCGGCCGTCTGCAGCGCCTTGGCGTAGACGATCGTGTTGGACTTGACATGCTTGGCCACGGTGAAGGCGAACAGCATGTCGGCGATTTCGGTGGTGCTCGGCTGGCGACGGGTCACGATCTTGAGTGCCGAAGCCGTCACATGGCCCGTATCGCGGGACTGCGCCAAAAAGCCTCCCGCGACGGTCTTGACGGCAAGGCCGGGTGCGCGCGGATCGGGCAGGCCGCCTGCGATCAGAAGCCGCAAGTTCTTCTTTGCCGAAAGAATGCGCCGGGCATCCTCGTCCGCGTCGGGCGCGATGATCACTTCGGTGAAGAGCTTCGAAATTTCTTCGGCGGTCGCCGCATCGAGCGGCCGGTTGAACGCCAGCACGCCGCCGAAGGCGCTGACCGGATCGCAGGCAAGCGCTCGGGTGTACGCTTCGGCCAAACTGTCGGCGAGGGCCACGCCGCAAGGGTTGGCGTGCTTGATGATGGCGCAGGCCGCGCGCTCGGCAGGAGCGAACTCCGCAACGAGTTCGTAGGCCGCATCCGTATCGTTGATGTTGTTGTAGGAAAGCTCCTTGCCCTGCAGCTGACGCGCCGTGGCGACACCGAAGCGCTTGTCGCCGGTTTCGTAGAACGCCGCCTCCTGGTGCGGATTTTCCCCGTAGCGCAGCGGCTGCCGCAGTCTGCCTGCCAGACTTCTGCGGCGCGGCGGTTGCTTGTCGCCGCCGTGCGCGCGCTGTTGCGCGAACCAGTTGGAAACCGCCGCGTCGTACGCCGCCGTGCGCGCATAGGCGATTTCCGCAAGCTCGCGGCGCAAACCCGGCGTCGTGGCGCCGCCGTTCGCATCGAGCTCCGCGATCAGTCTTGCGTAGTCCTCGGTGTCGACGACGACGGCAACCCATTCGTGATTCTTGGCGGCGGCTCTGATCATGGCCGGACCGCCGATATCGATGTTCTCGATCGTGTCGTCGAAGCTGGCGCCCTTCTCGACCGTGGCCTCGAAGGGGTAGAGGTTGCAGATCACCAGGTCGATGCCCTCGATGCCGTGCGTGCGCATGGCTTCGGCGTGTGCGTCACGCAGGGCGAGGATTCCGCCGTGCACCTTCGGATGCAGCGTCTTGACGCGGCCATCCATGATCTCCGGAAATTCCGTCACCTCGGACACGTCGCGGACGGAAAATCCTTGATCGCGCAGGGCGGAGGCCGTGCCGCCTGTGGAGATGAGGGTTATTCCGTGTCGAACGAGTCCGCGTGCAAGTTCGGCAAGGCCAGACTTGTCGGAAACCGAAATCAATGCGCGGCGAATGGGGCGGAGCGTCATGGGTGGAAGAGACTCTGAGCTACCCCCGCTCTTACTTCCGCGGGGGCAAAAAGAGAAGCGGCAAAACCGCGTAGCTGCTGCATCCTCTGGCCTGCAGCGACACTTTGGCACCCATGATAGTATCGGCAGAAATGCTTCCTTGCTGATGCGTCTACCACAGGGATGTCGAGGCATGCCCGGTAATACCGACCGCGAACTGGGGATCGAGAAACAGATCCTGCGGCGCGACTTTCTCCAAGGTGCAGCGGTCACGCTGGCGATGGGGACGCTGGCTCCCGAGCTTGCAGCGGCGGCTCAGGCCGAACGCGAGGCGCAGGGTTCGCCTGGCTACTACCCGCCGGCGATGCTCGGGATGCGCGGCAACCATCCCGGCTCCTTCGAGGCCGCGCACATGCTGCGCGACGGGGATTTCTGGAGCCACAGCGGCGCGCTCAAGGATACCGGCGAGACATACGATCTGGTGGTGGTCGGCGGCGGCATCAGCGGATTGTCGGCCGCCTGGTTCTATCGCGCCCGCAAGCCGGACGCGAAGATTCTCATCCTCGAAAACCATGACGACTTTGGCGGCCACGCCAAGCGCAACGAGTTCCACGTCAACGGTCGCGTGGAGCTGATCAACGGCGGTACCCTGGATATCGATAGCTCTTATCCTTATAGCGCAGTTGCTGGCGGGCTGTTGACGGCGCTCGGAATCGATCCCGTCGCACTCGAGAAGGAGTGCGCCGATCCTGCAATCTACAACGGCCTTCAAAGTGCCGTGTTCTTCGATCGCGAGACCTTCGGCGCCGACCGGCTTGTCAGGATCGATTTCGATCGGGAAGGCAAGGCGCCGGCCGCGAGCTGGCGGGCATTCGTCGCGCAAGCTCCGATCAGCGATGCAGCACGCAAGAGCATCCTGAAGATCGAGACGGGAACGGAGGATTATTTCCCCGGTCTGAGCGGCGACGAGAAGAAGGATCGACTCTGGCGCATTTCGTACAAGGATTATTTGCTCAACGTCGTGAAAGCCGATCCGGCTGCAATTCCGTTCTATCAGCATCGCACCGACGGCGAGTGGGCCGTAGGCAGCGATGCGGTGTCGGCGCTGGATTGCTGGGCAATGGGATATTCCGGATTTGGCGGGCTGAAGCTCGAGCCGGGTGGTCCCTCCGTCAAGCGCATGGGCTATACGCCGGCCGGCTATTCGACGACCGGCGGATCCTATTTCTTTCACTTTCCTGACGGCAACGCATCGATCGCGCGCCTGCTTGTGCGTGCGCTGATACCGGATGCCCTGCCGGGTCGCGATGCG
>Ga0335085_10017270_pt1 | contig 10403 bp, 10 predicted proteins | sample Lox_Sample_45_FD_206712 | JGI IMG/M metagenome (GOLD analysis project Ga0335085, IMG submission 206712) | Soil microbial communities from Loxahatchee National Wildlife Refuge, Florida, United States - Lox_Sample_4.5 | ecosystem: Environmental > Terrestrial > Soil > Wetlands | place: USA...
ACCGCCGCCTGGGTGGCGGTTGCGGGATTGCGGTTGGCGCGCATGTTGCGCGAAAGATCGGCCAGCATCGCCGCACTGAAGGCGCCTGCCCCGGTACGCGCACCTGGCAGATATATGACCACGCCCCCCATGGCACGCGGACGCGCCGAGTTTTGCGAAGGCATCATCGCCGCCAGCTCGGCCGCGCTGATGCCGCCGCCGTGTGCGGATGAATAAGCCACGATGTTTGCGGCAACGGCGCCCTTATAAAATCCGTCCGCCTTGTTAAGGCGTATCGCGCCTAAGGTGACGCCAAGCGGCACATTCATGGCCTCCGCGCCTGCCGCACGGGGGCGCCCGCCCTGATCCAGGAACTCCGCCGCCAACCCCGCATCCTGCCTCAGCAGGTTCTGTACGGGTTGAAGCCGCGAGGCCAGCGCTTCGGAGATCGGAAAGCCGGTTGCAGCGAATGCCTCGCCTGGCGACACGACCCGCTGCCACGGGAGCGCGCCGTAAAGCCTGTGCATCGTAGCAAATCCGGCCACCGCGCCGGGAAGTGCATAATAGCCGCCGGCCTTGGGCGCCTTAGTCAGGAAATCGAATTCGGTCACCTGGCCGCCGGCATCGCGCAACAGGCAGATGCCGCCCGAGCCCAGTCCCGCTGCCACCGGATAGGTTGCGGTCAGGGTGAAGAACATGGTTGCCACCGCATCAACCGCAGTACCCTGGTCCGCCAGTGCGGCTGCGCCGGCACGAGCGGCCAGTGGCTCATCGGCCACTGCGATACCGGTGCGCCTGGCCTCGCTCACCACGCTGGCAGTGTAGGATTGCGGTTCATCCTCCAGCCCCAGGGTCGCGGCGGTATGGTCGCCCAGGCTGCTGATGGTTTGGCAGCCGCCCAGCAGGAGGGCCGGCACCAGGAAAATCGCGGTAAAGCGTCGGGACATGAACGAGGCGTAATCCTTGAAACTGGGTGGGCTGGACCCCTTATGCCCCAGCCTGGCCCGCTTCGCCACCGTGCAACAGTTTGACCAAAGCCACGGCTGCCCATAGGTTCGCCACCGGTGCCGCGGTTTCGAAGTCCGCATGATATCTATAACAGTCACTGGGCGGATTTCGAAAATCCAAGGCGATCAGGGGTTTTGAGCGGGGCAACGGGAGTAGCTGGCTTGTCGCTGAAAACACCGAATTCCGCCGCGCGCAAGGTTCTCTTTGCCGCCGGTTTCACCTGCGCCTTCCTGGCCTATGCCCTGCCCGCCTGGGCCCAGGACGATATAAGCCTTTTGCGCGACACCGAGACCGAGGAGATGCTGAGGAGCTATGAGGCCCCGCTCGCCCGCGCCGCAGGTCTCGATCCCGTCCCAAAAGTCTGGCTGCTCGGCAATGGCGAAGTAAATGCCTTTGCCTCTTATGGAGACGGTGGCGAGAACATCTTCGTATTTTCGGGCCTCCTGCTCTGGCTGCACTCCCCCAATGAATTGATCGGGGTGATGGCACACGAGACCGGTCATATCGCCGCGGGCCATCTGTCGCGCGGCAGCTATGGCATGAAGAAGGCGATGATCCCCATGCTGCTGTCGCTGGTCGCTGGCATCGGCGCGATGATCGCGGGCGCCGGTGAGGCCGGGATGGCGATCATGGGCATCGGCCAGGCCTATGCCATGGGCCAGATGGCGGCGTTCACGCGGGTTCAGGAATCCACCGCCGACCAGATCGGCGCCAAGCTGTTGTTGGCTACGCATCAGTCGCCGATGGGCATGTATCACACCTTCCAGCGCTTCGCGAATGAAGAGGCGATGAGCGCCTACAAAGTGGACAAGTTCGCCGTGAACCATCCCGTCGGCCAGGACCGTGTCTTCGATCTCAACGACATGGTGGAAGCCTCGCCCTATCGCGAAGTGCAGGATTCCCCGGAATCGCTGCACACCTTCCAGATGGTGCAGGCGAAGCTTGCAGGCTTCATCCTGCCGGTGAAGGAGGCTCTCAACCGCTTTCCTGAGTCCGATACATCCGAGCCGGCCCGTTACGCCCATGCCATGGTCTATCTGCGCCAGCCCAATCTTCAGAAGGCGCTGTCCTCGATCAACGGTCTGATCGCGGAGGAGCCCAGCAATCCCTACTTCTATGAGGCGCGCGGCCAGATCTATATGAGCATGGCAAAACCGGCACAGGCCATTCCCGATTATCAGAAATCGGTTTCCCTGCGGCCGCAGGCGCCGCAGCTGAGGCTGGCGCTGGCCACCGCCGAACTCGCGACCGAAGACGCAAACTTGGCGCAACCCGCGCTCGCCAACCTCAAGGCGGCAATCCTGGTGGAGGACGATGACGTCTTTACCTGGTACGAAACGGCGCAGGCCTATAGCATGCTCAAGAACGAGCCCATGGCCAATCTCTCCACCGCCGAGCTTTGGTACAATGCCGGCGACATGTGTAAAGCGGTGGTGTTTGGCACACGCGCGCGCGGCAAGCTGCCGCAAGGCTCGGCCGACTGGCAGCGCGCCGGTGACATTATCGGCGCAGCCGCGCCCTTGGCAGCGCAACAGCGGTGCAGGTAGGAGCAAAAGCAATGCGTCCAGTCGTGATCATGCTGGCAGGCGCGATCGGCGGCGCGATGATCGCGGTCACTTTCGTCCTTGTCATGGCCGCGGCCGGGCTGGTGCCGATCAACGACCGGCAAATGCAGACCTATCTGATGCAGCATCCCGATTTGGCGCCGGCGATGATGGCACGCGCGCAAGCCCTGGACGACCAGAAGCAGGCCGCAGCCCAGGACGCCGCCATGAAGAAGGTAGGGCAGGCGGCCTTCTTCGATCCGGCGGTTGCATTCGTGACCGGACCGGCAAATGCCAAGACCTCGCTGGTGGAATTCTATGATTATGATTGCCCCTTCTGCCGTGCCTCCCTGCCTGCGGTGAAAAGGTTCTACGATGCCCACAAGGGCGACACCCGCTTCTCCTTCATCGAATTTCCCATCGCCGACCTGCACGGCCAAAGCGCGCTACTGGCGGCGCGCGCCTCACTGGCGGCCCGGCGCCAGCCCCAACATTACATGGACTTCCACTTCACCCTGCTGGGCGAGGAGGGCCAGGTCACCGAAGACATGATCTTTGCCGACGCCCAGAAGGCCGGCATGGATGTGGGCAAGCTCAAAGCCGACATGGCCGATTCGACGATTCAGAAGACCCTGACTTCTTCCATCGCGCTAGCCCACAAGGTGGGCGTGGACGGCACGCCGACCTTTGTGCTGAACGGCAAGTTCCATCCGGGTGCCCTGGATGATGAGACCCTGGCATCTGAGATGAAGGGCTAGGGCTTCGCGCGGGGAAAATATTCGATTTCTATGTCGCCGCCGCCGCCGTACTAGCCGACGCGACGCCGGGCAATGAACACGTGGTAGCCCACGTACCCGGTCTGAGCGACGCGGTTGCAAAATTCCCAGTAAGAATCGAGCCGCGCTAGATTGCTCGCATTGCCGCCTCCACGTCTTGGGCCGAGGAAAGCCGGGCCGCATTCGGGACCTGATGTGCCGCCATGCGCTCGAATGTGCCGTCCGGCAGATAGAAGACCCGTCACTGGCGGCGAAGTCGGCGTGGTAGCGCTCCACGCCCGCAGTGGCCAGCCTGGCGACGACTTCGGAAAGGTGTGCGCTCTTCGTCCGAGGCGCGGGTGACTTCGGTAACGACGTGCCTTGTGGCGATGTCCATGACGGCTGCTCGATTGGCACCCCGCGCAAGTCGCCGCTCAATGGGCGCGAATAGTACCCATGTCAATTATCTACATGGATATCAGATTAGTCCCGTCAGTGGGCTCGACGGATCGGCGTAAGCTTTCTTCGGCATGCGCCCCGCCAGCCAGGCCAGGCGCCCTGCTTCGACCGCCAGCTTCATCGCTCTTGCCATCTGCACCGGATCCTTGGCCTGGGCGATGCCGGTGTTGGAGATCACCGCGTCGCAACCCAATTCCATCGCCACCGTCGCGTCGGATGCCGTGCCGATCCCCGCATCCACGATCACCGGCACCTTGCTGTCCTCGATAATCATGCGGATGTTCACAGTGGACTGGATGCCCATGCCCGAACCGATGGGCGAGGCCAAGGGCATGATCGCCACCGCACCCGCATCCTCCAGCCGCTTGGCCATCAAGGGATCGTCGCTACAATAAACCATCACATCAAAACCGTCTTTCGACAGAATCTCGGTGGCGCGCAAGGTCTCGATCATGTCAGGGTAAAGCAGTTTCTTCTCGCCCAACACTTCCAGCTTGATCAGCGACCAGCCGCCGGCTTCGCGTGCCAGCCTCAACGTGCGCACTGCGTCCTCGCCAGTAAAGCAGCCGGCGGTGTTGGGTAGATAGGTCACTTTCTTCGGATCGATAAAATCCACCAGCCTGGGTTGGTTCGGATCGGTCAGATTGACCCGGCGCACGGCGACGGTGACGATCTCGGCTCCGCTCGCTTCCAGCGCCGCGGCATTGTCGGCATAGGATTTGTACTTGCCGGTGCCGATGATCAGGCGCGACTTGAAAGTCCTGCCCGCGATGGTAAAGGGCCTGTCCACGCGAGGGACCTCCACCGGCGCATTGCCGCCGCCGATGAAGTGAACAATCTCGAGGCGGTCTCCGCTGCTCACGGGCACCTGGTCGTAGGTCGAGCGGGGCACGATCTCCAGATTGCGTTCCACCGCGATCTTGGCGGGATCGAGCCCCAGGCTCTCCAACAGGCCGCGCACGCTTGTCGGGCCAGCCAGCCGCCGTGTTTCACCATTCAGGATAATTTCAACTGCCATGTGCCTTCATACCTTAAGCATTTCCGTATCCGGCCGGATACGATTATAAGGCGTGAATCGCCCCTCGCCCCGTGGAAAGTCTATGGCCAAAAAGACCAAACAACCCAAGATGTTACCCATATACATCCTCAACGGTCCCAACCTCAATCTGCTGGGCGAGCGTGAGCCGGAAGTCTATGGCTACACCACTCTGGCCCAGATCGGGAAGATGTGCGAGGCGCAGGCCGCCCAATACGGACTTGCAACCATATTTCGCCAGTCCAATCGCGAAGGCGAGATCGTGGATGATCTCCAGGAGGCGCGAGTCAACGGCTCGGCGGTGATCATCAATCCGGCAGGCTATGGCCATACTTCGGTCGCCATCCTGGACAGTATCCTCGCACTCAAGATTCCAGTGATCGAAGTGCATCTGTCAAATATCCACCGGCGCGATCCGTTCCGCAGCCATTCCTATGTTTCCAAGGGCGCCACCGGCATCATCATGGGGCTGGGCGCGCAAGGCTATTTGCGCGCGGTGGATGCCATTGCCGAAATTCTCAAGGGGAAGAAATGAGTATCACGGACAAGAAGCCGCCGGGCATTGATGCGGATGCGGTGCGCGAGTTGGCAAGGTTGTTGAAGGAAACCGGACTGACTGAAATCGAGATCGAGCACCAGGGCGCGCGCATTCGCGTCAGCAGAAGCGGCGGCATTGGCGCTCCCGCACCGGCCGCGCCTGCTCCTCTCGCTGCCGCTCCCCTGCCCGATTCCACAGCGCCGACTTCTTCTGGACCGCCGGCGGGCGCAGTACCTTCTCCCATGGTCGGCACTGTCTATGTGGCGCCAGAGCCCGGCAAGCCGGCCTTCATCGGCGTCGGCAAGACCGTGAAGGAAGGCGACACGCTGTTCATCGTGGAAGCGATGAAGACCATGAATGCGATCACCGCGCCCAGGGGCGGTACGGTGACCGAGATCAATGTCACCGACGGAACGCCGGTGGAATTCGGCCAGATCCTCTGCGTCATCGCCTGATGGCCGGCTCAGGGGCCGGCCATGGAGGAGCTACAGCTCATACGTTCGTGAAAGTCCTGCACTAGATGTTCGAGAAAGTCCTCATCGCCAACCGCGGCGAAATCGCGCTTCGCGTCATTCGCGCCTGCAAGGAGATGGGAATCTCCACCGTGGCAATCCATTCCACCGCCGACAGCGATGCCATGCATGTCAAGCTGGCCGACGAAAGTGTCTGTGTCGGTCCCCCGGCGGCGGCCCAGTCCTATCTCAACATTCCCGCCATCATCGCGGCTTGCGAGATCACCGGCGCCGAAGCCATCCATCCCGGCTATGGCTTTTTGTCCGAGAATGCCAAGTTCGCCGACATTATCGAGGAACACGGCCTCACTTTCATCGGCCCCAGGGCGGACCATATCCGCATGATGGGCGACAAGATCACTGCCAAACAGACGGTGAAGGCGCTGGGCATCCCCACCGTTCCCGGCTCGGACGGCGAGGTCAGCAACAAGGACGCAGGCAAGCTGGCTGAAGAGATTGGCTATCCCGTGCTGATCAAAGCCACCGCCGGCGGCGGTGGCCGCGGCATGAAAGTCGCACGCAACGCTGGCGAACTTTCCTTCGCTCTCTCCACTGCCCGCGCAGAGGCCAAGGCCGCATTCGGCAATGACACCGTCTATATGGAGAAATATCTCCAGAAGCCGCGCCATATCGAAATCCAGATCCTGGCCGACAGCCACGGCAATGTCGTGCATCTGGGCGAGCGCGATTGTTCGCTGCAGCGGCGTCACCAGAAAGTGTGGGAGGAAGCAGGCTCCCCGGCCCTGAATGCCCGGGAGCGTGACGAGATTGGCGGCGCTGTCACCAAAGCCCTTACGGAGCTTGGCTATCTGGGCGCCGGGACCATCGAATTCCTCTACGAAGACGGTCACTTCTATTTCATCGAGATGAACACCCGCCTGCAGGTCGAGCATCCCGTCAGCGAGGCGATCACCGGCATCGACATTGTGCGCGAACAGATCCGCATAGCCTCCGGCGCGCCACTCGCCTTCCGGCAAAAGGATGTGGTGTTTGAAGGCCATGCCATCGAGTGCCGCATAAATGCGGAGAACCCGTTCACCTTCCGGCCCTCGCCAGGCACCATCACCCAGTTCCATACCCCGGGCGGGCTGGGCGTGCGCTTCGATTCCGCCATCTATTCCGGCTACCGCATACCGCCCTTCTATGACAGCCTGGCGGGCAAGCTAGTGGTGCATGCCAAGAACCGCAACGAATGCCTGTTGCGCCTGCGCCGGGCGCTGGACGAGCTGGTGGTGGACGGTATCGAGACCACCATCCCCTTGTTCCAGAAGCTGGTGCGCGAGCCCGACATCATTGACGGCGATTATTCCATTCATTGGCTGGAGAAGTACCTGGCTAGTCTGGGTCACTGACCCGCCATTCACCGCCGCGTCCAAACTGGGCTGTCGCTATGGCCGCGGGCGGCGGGCTGGACAAGTGCCTGACCGGCCTGGGCCACTAGGTAAAGTTCCCAATCTCGGCTAGTCTTTCGCCATAACAGTAAGATCGGGAGGACTTGGATATGGGTTTCCTGACCAAATTCGAACCCCAGATTTTGGGCATTCTGCGCATCGTGGCCGGCCTGCTTTTCCTGGAACATGGACTGGTGAAGCTTGTGGGTTTTCCTGCCCCGATGGGTGCCCATCTTCCCCCCCTGATGGTGGCGGCCGGACTCATCGAGCTGGTTGGCGGCGCGCTGATCACATTGGGCCTGTTCAGCCGCATCGCCGCCTTCATCACCTCCGGCGAAATGGCCTGTGCCTATTTCATCGCCCACCTCCCCAGGAGCTTCTATCCGACCCAGAATGGCGGCGATGCGGCCATCCTGTTCTGCTTCATCTTCCTCTATTTGGCGGCGGCCGGTCCCGGCGCGTTCGCGATAAACCAAAAATAGATGCTAAGATAGTTGCTTGCCTGAGGTGAGAACCGCCGTTCACCTTCGGTTGCACCTCGGGCAGGCTTGCAATGAGGACGGCAAGTGCACGGCACGCCGAGGCTGACACCGGAAGTTCTTTTGCGCGCCTATGCCGAGGGCCTGTTTCCCATGGCGGAGCGGCGCGGCGATCCAACACTCTATTGGGTGTCGCCAGAAAAGCGCGGCGTCATTCCGCTCAATCATTTCCATGTCCCGCATCGCCTGGCCCGCACCGTGCGCTCCGGCCGCTTCACGATTACCTCCGACAAGGCTTTCCAAGAGGTTATCCTGGCTTGTGCCGCGCCGGCGCCTGGGCGGGAGGAAACCTGGATCAACAGCGAGATCCTGCGCCTCTATATTGCCCTGCATGCCGGGGGCCATGCCCATTCCATCGAATGCTGGCAAGCGGGTGAACTGGCCGGCGGGCTTTATGGCGTGCGGCTGGGAGCGGCCTTTTTCGGCGAGAGCATGTTCAGCCGGGCGCGCGACGCCAGCAAGGTCGCATTGGTGCATCTGGTAGAAGGCCTCCGGCGGGGCGGCTTCATGCTGCTGGATACCCAGTTCATCACCCCGCATCTGGCACGTTTCGGCGCCATTGAAATCCCGCGCGAGCACTATCTGGCCAAGCTTGCAGAAGCGCTGAACCGCGAAGCCATCTGGCCCTTTTTCTGAAGGAAATTTGACACCGCAAGGCTCCTATAAATTTCCCCAAGGCGGCAACAGGGCGTCTGGCCTGCGATAAGGTCTCGCCGATCCTGAGAGGTAAAGCCCATGCGTCTGCCCCTGCTTTCCGCCGCTCTGCTGCTCGGCACCGTCGCGGTATCCTTCGCCCAGCCGCCCGCCTACCACGTCACCAAGACCGTGCCGCTAGGCGCGCCTGACAGGTGGGACTATCTGGTTTATGACGGCCCCACCCATCGCCTCTATGTCTCGCATGGCGACCGGCTGACGGTGCTGGACGGCAAGGACGGAAGGACGCTGGGCACGGTTGAGAGCATGCCCGGTGGCAGCCATGGCATCGGCATCGTAGCGGCGGCGGGCAAGGGCTACACCGATGACGGCGAGGCCGGGGAAGCGGTGGCTTTCGACCTCAAAACCTTCAAGACCGGCAAGCATATCAAGGCAAAGGACGATGCCGATGGCATCGCCTTCGATCCCGCCAGCGGCCACATCTTCGTGGTGGATGGCGATTCCAAAGTGCTTACGGTCATCGATCCCAAGACAGATGCTGCCATCGCCACCATCAATGGTGGCGGAGGGCTGGAATATGCGGTCTCCGGCGGCAATGGAAAGCTCTATGTGAACGGCGCGGAGAATAAAGAGATCGTGCGTGTCAACACCGCCACCAACCAGGTGGATGCACGTTGGCCGATTCCGGGATGCACCAGTCCGCACGGCCTGGCCATTGACACGGCATCGCACCGGCTGTTCGTCACCTGTGTCAACGCGGTGATGACAGTGGTCAATGCTGATAGCGGCGCGGCGCTGGCGACGCTTCCCATCGGCAACGGCAGCGATGGCGCTGCCTTCGATCCCAAGCGCAAGCTCGCGTTCAGCTCCAATTATGACGGCACACTCACGGTGGTGCGTGAGACCAGCCCACAGAAATTCGAAGTGCTGGGCAGCATCCCGACCGCCACTACCGGCAAGAACATGACCATCGATCCGGACAGCGGCCGGCTGTTCGTGGCAGTGGCCGACATCGATCCCAAGGCGCCGGTGCCGTTGGGCCGCAATGGTCGTCCCGGTCGCGCCAAACCCCTGCCCGGAAGCTTGAAGATTCTGTTCCTGGATCCGGCGCAATAGGCGCATTTACGGAATCACGGGCTCGAGGAATTTTGTGGCCGCGGCCGCTCGCTCAAGCTCGCGGCCTTCGCCTGATTTCGCAGGTCCACCGGACCTGCTCACGCGCTTACGCGCGCTACGGGATCACTGTCCCGCGCCTTCTGGCAGGGGCTGAATACCCTCTTTATCCGAGGAATCCGGCGCTTTCACTTTCACTGCTGCGGTCGAATTGTTCGACGCCACAGCCTGGGCCGGCGCGTTGTTGCAGCTGATCACCCAGACATCGTAAAGCGGATGCTGCACTCCGTTCAGGCCGGGTGTCGAGCCATACATCCAGCCGGAAAAAATGGTCCGCGCCGGCTGATCCGGACGGTGGTCCTCGATCTGCACGAAAGCGGTGGTTTCGGGCGTCTCGCTGGGCGGCGTCGAATAGCAGTAGCGCGCGGTGATGGTGAGGGTGGCAAAATGGACCGGCTTGCCAATCGGCGCGGTGATGTTGGTGGGCCGGCCGGTGATCTTTTCCAGCCCGCGCAGCAGAAGTTCGGTGCCGCCCTGCGGTGGGGCGGACGGAGGCGTCGGGCTATTGTCCTCGGCAGCCGCGCCCGGGTTGGCTGCCTGGGTTGGTGCGCCAACAGCAGGTGGCGGATTGGGGATGGTGGGGTTGGCGGGGGCAACCTCAGTTGGCGTCTGCGCAATGGCGGCCGCGGCGAAGCCCAGCGGCAACAGCATCAAGATGGACCAGCCCGACAGCCGCTTCACGGCCCGGCACCCGGATCAGGCGCCTTCACCGGCCCTTGGGGCTTTGGCGCATTGGCCTGGGGAGCCTTGGACTTGGGCGGCTGGTTGGATGTGTTTTCGCCGCCGGCAAAACGGCCCACCAGATTCATCACATC
>Ga0335085_10017271_pt1 | contig 10402 bp, 6 predicted proteins | sample Lox_Sample_45_FD_206712 | JGI IMG/M metagenome (GOLD analysis project Ga0335085, IMG submission 206712) | Soil microbial communities from Loxahatchee National Wildlife Refuge, Florida, United States - Lox_Sample_4.5 | ecosystem: Environmental > Terrestrial > Soil > Wetlands | place: USA: Florida...
CGATGCGGCTGAGCCACAGCTTCTTTTGCGCCGGAGTGGCGCCAACCGTGATGGGATCGCTGCCAAGGAAAGTCGCCAACACAGCGGTAGCAACCCCCAGGTCAATGTGCGCCATCTCCTCGCAAATGCAATAAACATCAAACGCGCCACCGCCCATCCCACCGAATTCCTCGGGGATGAACAGAAGTTGAATGCCCAGTTTGTCAGGACTGCACATGTGCTGCACAATCTCCAGCGGACACTCGTCTTTTTCGTCCAGTTCAATCAGGGTTTCGTCGGGTAAGCGTTTCTTGGCGAAGTCTCGGAGAGATTGCAGGCTTAACTTGAGTGTCTTGGGAGCGATCATCGGCGGTATCCTCACTTTGTGGAAACGCTGCGCATTTCGCGAACTTTGTTGGTAAATTCCGGCAAGAACTCCAGCAGGTCGTCGACAATGCCGACGTCGGCCACCTGGAAGATCGGGGCTTTGGGATTCTTGTTAATGGCAATCAGGAAAGGGTTGCCCTTGATTCCGGCGAGGTGCTGGAACGCTCCGCTGATGCCGCAGGCGAGGTACACCTTGGGCTTCACGGTCTTTCCCGAAGTGCCGACCTGGCGGGATTTCTCCAGCCACTTGGCATCCACCACGGGGCGTGAGCAGCTCACGGCTGCGCCCAGGGCCTCCGCCAGTTCTTCGGCAATTGCGACGTTGTCTTTTTCCTGGATACCGCGGCCGATGGAAACCAGCACGCTGTGCTTGGTGATGTCGACATCTCCCGCTTCGGCAACCACCATCCCGAGATATCGGCGTTTCGCGGTCAGGACCCCGACTTCCGAAGATTTGTCGATCACGTTTCCATTCGCGGCCACCGTTTCCAGCGGCTTGAACGCACCCGGGCGGACGGTAATCACCGCGCCTCCGGAAATGTCACAATTCACGTGAGCGCTGATCTGCCCGCCGAATTCCTGGCGAACCACCTTCAGAGTGGAACCCGTGAGTCCGTCGATCGCTAGAACGTCGGACACGCAAGCAGCATTCAGGCGGACCGACAATCCAGGCGCGAGATCAATTCCGAAGTGTTCATGCGCCACCAGAACGATGCTGCCGGCAGGCAGAACCTTCACCATCGCCTGGCGAACCAGCTCGGCGTTGGGATAACCCAGCGCCTCGTTGTTGATCTTCCAGGTCTCGCCATAAGAATTGCGCAAGCCGTTCGACACAGCATCAAGGTCAGGAGCAGTGCCGGCGATGATTGCGGTAACAGATGCAGTTGGGTCAAGCTTCCTCGCGGCGGCCGCCAGTTCCATCGCCGAGTCATCGGCGACTCCAGCTTTGTGAACGATGTAAGCAAAGATGCGCGACATTATTTCAACCCTCCTTTGGCGGCTACCAGCTCGAACAGTTTCTCGACAATCTCTTCCCTGCTTCCCTGCAACATCTCGGCTCCCTTGCCCATCGCGGGCGTGAAGTAGTCCACCCGCTGGATCTTTGCGGCGGACACTCCGATACTCTGCGGATCAAGACCCAGTTCCGGCGCTCCCAGCGTCGGAATCGGGATCGAAGCAACCTGGCGGATCCCTCGCATGCCGACATAACGAGGCTCGTTGATGCCGGTCTGGATGGAGAGGACACAAGGGAGATCAATCTCGTTGATCTCCTTGTTGCCGCCAGCGATTTCGCGGCTGATCTTCAGCGCTTTCTGGTCGAGCACTTCGATGGAATTCACCAGTGAAGCGAACGGATAGTCCAGCATCGCGGCCAGCATGCCGCCGACCAGCGCGCCGCCGTCCTCGGCCTGCACGCCCGTAAGAATCAGATCGTACTTGCCCTTCTGCACGAAGGCTTTCAGGATGGTGGCGATGCCACGGGCGTCGGATCCGGCGAAGGCATCATCGGAGATCAGCACCCCATGAGTCGCACCCATCGCCATTTCGCGGCGCAGGACTTCCTCGTCATCTTCGCCGCCAACCGTGGCTACCGTGACCGTTCCGCCAATCCGCGAGACAATCTGCAAGGCTTCTTCGACCGCGTAGTTGTCCCATTCATTAATGGAATAGACGAGGTCGTCCCGTTCGATGTCGTTGCCCGCCGCATTCAGCTGAATTTCGTTTTCCGAGGTGTCGGGCACTCTTCTGACGCAAACTAGAATTTCCACTTTCAACCTCCATGAACTGCGGTTTCAGATTCGTTGGAGACCTCGCGGACCATTTGCTTCTCGACCAATTCGGTGAGGTCAATGGCAGTCATCTTCCCTTCGAGGCCGGCGACCTTGATCGCGTCCTCTATATTCGTCATGCAGAAGGGACAGGCTGTGACGATGACGTTGGCGCCGGCTTCAGCGGCCATCTGCACCCGCTTTACGCCGATGCGCTCCTCTTCTTTGGGTTCGTAAAAGAGCATCAGCCCACCGCCGCCGCAACAGAAGGAGCGATCACGGGAGCGCATCATCTCGACGCGATTCATGCCGGGAATGGCGTCGAGCACACTGCGCGGGTCGTCATAAACATGGTTGTGCCGCCCTAGGTAACAGGGATCGTGGTAGGTGTAGACCTTATCCTTGTCGGCGGGGTGGAAGCTTATTTTGCCGGCTTTCACTTCGCGCGCGATCAACTCGCTGATGTGCTCCACCGGCGGCAGGTCTTTGTAATCGTGTTTCAGCGCGTTGTAGGCGTGTGGGTCGGCAGTGACAATGCGTTGGGCGCCAGAGGCCTTGATCGCCTCTGAGTTGCTGTCACGAAGAGCCATGAAAAGTATTTCTTCGCCGAAGCGCCGCACTTCATGGCCGCTGTCTTTTTCCGCCGCGCCGAGGATTCCGAAGTTCGTTCCGACACGATCGAGGATCTTGGCAGTGGCGCGTCCAATGGCCTGCATGCGGTCATCGTAGGAAGTGACGCTATCCACGAAATACAGAGTTTCTGCAGTCTTGCCGCTATCGAGGATTGTGACCTGACAGTCGTCGTGGAATTCTTTGGCCTTCGTCCAATCGGCTTTCTTCTTCTCCATTTTGCCGTAAGGATTGCCCCGGCTCTCCAGTGCCTTCAATGGCTTCTGCAGAGATTGCGGAACCTTGCCTTCATCGACCATGCCGCGACGCAAATCGACAATCTTGTCGATGTATTCCACCAACAGCGGGCACTCCTGCTCACAGGCGCCACATGTGGTGCATGACCAGATTTCGTCTTCGGAGTAGATGCTGCCGATCAGCGCAACGCCATTGCCCGCTTTCCCCACCACGGGATAGTGGGTGAAGCAATAATCACGGGCCTTGATGGTGAGGAAGCGCGGCGACAACGGGCGTCCGACAGAATTGGCGGGACAGTTGTCAGAGCAGCGTCCGCAATCGGCGCAGGAGTAGAAGTCCAACATGTGCTTCCAGGTAAAGTCGTCGAAGGTCTTCACCCCGAACGATTTCACCTGGTCGAGTTGCTCGTCAGGAATTCCCCAACGGACCGGCTTCAGAGTTCCGTGGTCTAGTTTCGCGAAGAAGATGCTGAAGAGCGAAGTTTCCACATGGAACTGAATTCCGAATGGCCGGTAGCACAGCAGGAAGAAGAATGTCAGGTCATGCGCCAGGTAGCCGCCGAGATAAATGGTGTGCAGCGTCGACCACGATGCCGCAAACAATGCGCCTTCGAGCATCCACGGCAGCGACAGGAAAGCCAGGGCTTCGGCCGGTTGGCCTTGCTGCGCTTGCGCCGCCAGTTTGCTCGCTTCAAACAGACTGTCGGCCAGCATCAGGATTGCGATCAACGCGAGGAGGAAGACGGCGTCCCCTGTGTGCCCTCTGCCGAACTTCGGCGGCACTGCGTATCGTGCCGGTTTGAAGACCAACCGGCGAACTGCCAGAATGACCATGCAGAAGAACACGACGGTGGTGGCGTACTCCCTTACCTGGTCGTAGATGCGACCCATCAGGCCGAATGACACGGAGTTGTCCGAGAAGCCAAGAATCAGAGAGAAGGCGCGAGTGGCCAGAAGAAGGAACCCTGCAAAAACAAAAATGTGAATGACACCCGCCGCCGGATATCGTGGGTGCCTCCACTGTCCCAGCCAGAACTGAAAAACCTTCCCCAAACGTTGCAGCGGCCGGTCAAAGCGAACGTCTGCTTGCGCTCGCAGCAGCGGTCTGAGGCGTTTTGCCGCAATGTACAAAAAACATGCGAGCCCCAACAGGTGAATCATCAGGAACAAGGTGTGCCCCTGGATCCACCAATATGTCGATTCTGCTGGCGAGCGGAATCCCTCGACCATGACCTCCCCTCTCCCTCCGGTCAAAATCAGAAGAACTCCAACCTGCTTCCTCGTTCCTTTTCCAGCTACGGGGCAACCGCGATCCCTGATTCAAGGATCCACATTTCCGGGTTTGTCACGCCGATCCAGAACGAGCCCGAGGGCATTACGATTTTCGAATCGACCATTCAAGTGCTTGCGAGGGAATGACCGGTCAGGGAGATTTTCGGCTTTAAGGAATGAGTTTCCCGATTGTCGCAGCGGGTAAGTTCCCGCCGCCGACTCGTCGCGATTGTGTCGGTGTTCCGGCAATCGCTCGAAACTGGAAACCGGCCGAGTGTGATTGCGTAACTGTCCATATGCGGGCTGCCCCCAACCCAATGGCAGTGTTTAAAGTCCCTGAACAAATGGCAACCAGAAGAACCACCTGGGAGTCCAGCAGTATCGGATCTATCAGATCTGCTTCCCTAACATTTTGCTCCGCAACTCGCGAATGGGTCTGTGAGGTGGGGCGTCGTTCCCTGTGAGACGGGTCACACGACGACATGATTAAATTTATGGAGTCACAAAACAACCGATCATCATCTCAGGACTCTGCGTGGACCGTTGTCCCGTCGGCGCAATCGTTCCAGTCTGTTTCTGACGCTGGACTAATGAAGCCCATGGCGCGCTCGGCAAGAGCTGTAATGGTGAGGCTCGGATTCACGCCGAGATTCGCGCCCACCACCGATCCATCGCAAACATACATGTTCCTGTAGCCGAACACACGATGGCGGTTGTCGACCACACCTTGCGCCGCAGACTTCGCAATCACGCAGCCGCCCAGGCAATGCGCGGTCCCCGGAACATCGAACAGAATCTCGGGAATCATGCTCATCGCCGTACCGCCGGTAAGGCGGGCAAACGTTTCGGCGAATGCATTCGCCTGGGGAATGTAGGTCGGGACTTTCTGCCCGCGGCTCGCGAGGGATTTCCGGAAGGGCCAAAACCACGGACGCCTCCAGCACATCTCCAGATCGCCTTCCGTTGCCTGCATGCAAAGCAGCACGACATTTTCCCGGGCCCATCCGAAGGGTTGCAGCACCCTCAGCGTTCGCAAGGGGTGCCGGAACAAAGCGGACACCAGATTCTTGAACCAACGGGTGATGCGCACGCGGCCCGGCGTGCCTCCGGTCAGAAGGGTCGTGAGCATGCTCATGGTGTCGGACCCAGCGGGATAGCGAACCGCTTCGATGTGCGTGTGCTCATCGATGTAAATGCCGGAACCAATCGCGACTCCCTTGGATAAGTCTTCCGGACATCCCGGTATGCGAACCGCCAGCAACGATTCAGAGTTGGTTCGCACGTGTTTCCCGAGTTGAGCGCTGAGTCGCGGCAGGAAGCCTTTGTCCTTGAGGTGAAACAACAGATCCATCGTCCCCAGCGAGGATGCGGAAAATATTACGCCGCGGCAGGTAAACCGTCGTGGGACTCTCCTGATCCATCCCGTGGATTTGACGGTGCGCACTTCGTAGCCCGCGCTGCCGTCCGCGATTCCCCGCAGAGGTTCAACTTCCACTACCTTGGTCTCGGCAAGAACGCGGACGCCTTTGGTTTCGGCTAAATAAAGATAGTTCAAGTCCAGCGTATTTTTCGCACCGAAGCGGCACCCCATCATGCAACCGCCGCAACCGACACAGGTCGAGCGCGCCGGCCCCTCGCCTCCGAAAAATGGATCGGGAACCGTGACGCCTCCCGATTCTCCCTTTGGCGGCTGGAAAATTGCCACGCTGGTGCGGTAAAACGTGTTCGCAACTCCCACTTCCTCGGCCGCCGCCTTAAGCAGGTGATCCGCGGGACCGAGAATAGTGTTTTCCACGACACCCAGCATGCGCGATGCGACGTCATAGTACTGCGGCATTTCTGCCTGCCATGGCGCCAGTCCCGTCCACGATCCGGCTTGCCACACGCCGTCGGGCGGACGCAGCAACGTGGTCGCATAGGTGATCGAGCCACCTCCCACCGCGCAGCCGTGCAGGATGGTGACGTGGCGAAAATAGCGGATATTAAAAAAACCATTAAGCCCGAAGACCGGACGCCAGAACCAGCGATGCAGCGACCAACTCGTGCGCGGCAAGGTTTCGGCGGACCACCGTTTTCCCATCTCCATCACCGCCACCGTGTACCCTTTTTCCGCTAAACGGTAGGCGGCGACGCTACCTCCGAAGCCAGATCCGACAATCACGAAATCAAAGTCGAATTCCCTGTTCTGAGACATCTTGCCAGCGTTTCTCTAAGCGATGATGGCTTGACGTTCGCTCTTCTCTTCTTTCGCGGTGGATGATTCGGGAGAATTTGGCTTCGACGGAATGGGAGTGGCCGGGCTTTGTCCTTCGGATTTTGGTTTGGCAGGGGTAGCTGAACCGGGTTTCGCGACCTTGCGACGCGGCGAGCGGATTCGCAGCGACTTGCGCAATTCAACCAGGCTGGCCATGAGGAATTTCTCCAGTCGCCACAGGTCTGGCGCCGCATGCACGTCGCCCGTGAACCCAAAGTATGCCGTGCCGTCGTACGTGAGCACGGCGCAATTAATTCCGATGTCGCCTCCGATCGGCACGTAAGGATAGAAGCGCAGCATCTTGTGACCGAAAAGGTAGAGCGGGAAGGCCGGGCCCGGAACGTTTGTAACAATAAGGTTGCACAATCCCAGCGGCAACTGGCTGACAATGGGTCCTGCCACCACCTGCGCGGCGGTTGGAATCGTGCCCAGCATCGTCCCGGCCATGCCCACGAGTTCCGCCACATGCGTACCCTTCAAAAACGCGACTCGTTCACGGATCGCATTCATGAGTTTCCGCGGACTCCGAATGTCGAGCGGGATGGTAAGCGGCAGAAACGTAATGCGATTTCCCAGTTCACTGACGCTGCCGCTGCCCCGCACATTAACCGGAACCCCGATTCGCAACAGCCGCCCTTCGAGGCTGACCTTCTGCCGCTCGACGTAGCGCTGGATCGCCGAGGCCACGACCGTGAGCACCACATCATTCACCGTCGCGCCACCTGCCTGCTTCATCGCTTTGATCTCAGCCAGGGGAACTTCGGCCCACCTGAAATTCTGCGGCCCGCGACAAATCATGTTGAACGGCAGCCGTTGCGTGGTGCCTGTCAGCTCCGGCATGAATCGTGCAAAGTCGTCCACGGAAAGACTGCTGGTTCCGTTCGGGTGCGGCGCGCCCTGAGCTTCGTGATGTTCGGTACCCAGCACCTGTTGCAACACGCTGAGGAATTCCGTTTGCGCCGTAATCACCCGTTGCGCAATGGACGAGGATGAAGTAATCAACTCGTCCAATAACGACGTGGTCGAGACTTTCTGAGGGGGCACGTGAAAGTGCGGTTTTCGCTTGGGTAGGGGATGAACCTCCGGGCTGGGATCCATCAAGACGTTCAGCAACCCGACGCCCGCAAGCCCATCGGCTAAGCAGTGATGCATGCGGGTGATGATGCCGGTATTCCCGTCTTTCAATCCCCGCACCAGGGTAAAGTCCCATAGAGGCCGCTCGCGATCCATCATCCGGCTCAGGATTTTGCCAGCGACCGCTTTGAACTCGGCCTCTGTCCCAAGTTCGAGGGTGACTTGGCGCACGTGATTTTTTATGTTGAACTCGGGATCGTACTCCCAGACGGGAAGACCAATATTGAAAGGCGGCAAAACGACGCGCTGCCGGTATCGTGGAACAAGAGGCAACTTCGACTCGACATAGGCGCGGCAGGCTTTTAGGGAAATTTCTCCTTCAAATACATTGACCGAGGCCACATTCAGGGGCATGCCATCTCTTTCGAGATAGAGGAAGAGCGCATCTCCTCCGGAAAGCCGGTTGTGGTCTCGATCCTGGGGCATGAGGCGTCTCCATTCAACACCGCGTTTCAAGTTCGAAACCAGAAACGTGGCGCCAATCTCATCAGCTTCAGCACTTTGTAAACATCTACGTTGACCCCGCGCAGGCCGAACTTGATCGCTTTCTCATCGGCTCGATCGGCCAAGCGTTCGAGTTCTCCCAGCGCTTTCGCATCAATGCGGCGTACGGAGGTGAAGTCCAACATTACTTCGGCTTCGGCCTGATCGAGTTTCAGATCCGCTTCTTGCAGGCTTTGCATGAGCCGCGATTCGTCGACTTTGAACCATCCTGCGATCCTTGCCTTCGGCATAATCTTCCTCATGCGGTTCTGTGCCGTGATGTCCCTTGCACACTCGCGCTACCACGCCCGTCGTAGGCCTGCCAGAAGAGGTCTACCAGCTCGCTCACCAGGGGCATGCGGGGATTCGACCGCCACGAAGGATCATCAAATGCGTTTTTGGTCAGATCGGGCATGGCGCGGGCAAATTCGTCCTTCGAGATGCCTAACTCGGCGATTGATCGGGGAATCGCCAACTGATCCAGCAACTGCTCGGTCGCCGTCACCAGGCTTTTTACTTTTTCGTCCACCGTGTGGCCACCCAGTCCCAGTAAGTCCGCCATGGTGGCGTATTTCTTGTGAGCCACATAGCCTTTCTGATTGGGCGATGGCGCGAACTTGGTGGGTACGGCCGCGTTGTAGGCAATTACGTGCGGCAGCATGAGCGCGTTGGCTCGACCGTGCGCAACTCCGAAGCGCGCCCCAAACGCATGCGCCAGCGCGTGGTTCACCCCTACCGCCGCGTTGGAGAATGCGATGGCCGCGATGCAGGCTGCGTTGTGCATCATGCTGCGCGCCTCTTCGTCGCTAGGATGCTCGTACGCAATCGGCAGGTATTTGAACACCAGCCGGATCGCCTGCATGGCATTGGAATCGGTATAGGGCGATGCCAGGATTGAAACTCCCGCTTCCAGGGCATGCGTCAAACAATCGACCCCGGTGTCCGCTGTCAGGCCTCTCGGCATCGACATCACGAACTGCGGGTCTACGATCGCCACATCCGGAGTCAGCGAGTAGTCCGCCAGCGTAACCTTGCGGCCGCTCGCCTTGTCTGACAGAACCGCGAACGGAGTAACCTCGCTTCCCGTGCCGCTGGTGGTGGGAATCGCCACCAGCCGCGCCCGGTTGGCTTTCTCGGTTGGATACTCAACCACCCGCTTACGGATATCCATGAAAGGCGCAGCCAGTTCCTCAAGATCGGCTTGCGGCGACTCGTATTTCAGTTTCATGATCTTCGCCGCATCGATCACCGAGCCGCCGCCCAGCGCGATGATCTGATCTACCTTGTACAGGTTCAGCGCCTCTACTCCCTGCATTACCACCTTGACCTCGGGCTCGGCGTCGGGAATCACCGAAACGTGAACCAGCGTCTGCGGCGAAATGTTGCGCCGGACAATATCAACGTGCCCGAACTGCTCCAGCGCCTGGTTGGTAACAATGACGGTCGAACGCGAGCACAATCGCCGCAGATTCTCCACGGCATTCATGTTGAAGTAGATCTGATTGGGCACTCGAAACCACATATGCGCCTGCGTCCTTCGCGCCACCCGCTTGATATTGAGGTAGTGATAGACATTCACGTTGTCGGTCGTGCTGTTCCCGCCTCCGGTCCCGCATCCGAACGAAAACGTGGGAACCATATCGTTATAAATGCCGCCAAAGGCTCCCACCGATCCCGGTGAGTTCACGATGATCCGCCCGGCGTTGATCACCTCTCCGAACTTTTGAATCACTTCCTCATTCCGCGAGAACACAACTGCCGTGTGTCCCAACCCTCCCGCATGATTTACGTCAACACACACTTTGAGCGCCTCGTCGACCGACTGCGCCCGGTAAACGGCAAGCACGGGAAAAAGCTTTTCGAAGGAAAGAGGATGTTTCCGGCCCACGCCTTGAATCGGCGCAATCAGAAGCTTGGTGTTCGGCTTGACGGTCAGGCCTACCGTGCGAGCGATGTCGATGGCCCTTTGCCCCACGGCTGCGGGTTGCATATACCCGGTCTCGGCATCGATGACCGCGCGCCCCAGTCGCTCGGCTTCCTTCTCGTCGCAAATGTGGGCACCGAGGTCGGCAAATTTCTTCAACACCTGGTCATAAATCTCGGCATCGATGACCACCGTTTGCTCCGAGGCGCAAATCGTTCCGTTGTCGAATGTCTTGGAGGTGATAATGTCCACCACCGCCATGTTCAGGTCAGCGGTCTTTTCCAGATAAACGGGGGAATTGCCCGGCCCCACCCCCAGCGCCGGCTTGCCGGAA
>Ga0335085_10017272_pt1 | contig 10402 bp, 9 predicted proteins | sample Lox_Sample_45_FD_206712 | JGI IMG/M metagenome (GOLD analysis project Ga0335085, IMG submission 206712) | Soil microbial communities from Loxahatchee National Wildlife Refuge, Florida, United States - Lox_Sample_4.5 | ecosystem: Environmental > Terrestrial > Soil > Wetlands | place: USA: Florida...
CCGTGTCGCGCGGCTACGCCAGCTTCGACTACCACGTCGAGGGCTACCAGCTCGGCGACCTCGTGAAGCTCTCCATCCTGGTGAACGGCGATCCCGTCGACGCCCTCTCCATCATCGTCAACCGCGCCAATGCCGAGACCCGCGGCCGCCAGCTCTGCGAGCGGCTGAAGGAGCTGATCCCGCGCCAGCTGTTCAAGATCGCCATCCAGGCCGCCATCGGCGCCCGCGTCATCGCCCGCGAGACCGTCAGCGCGCTGCGCAAGGACGTCACCGCCAAGTGCTACGGCGGCGACATCACCCGCAAGCGCAAGCTCCTGGAGAAGCAGAAGGAGGGCAAGAAGAAGATGCGCCAGTACGGCAGCGTCGAGATCCCCCAGTCCGCCTTCATCGCCGCCCTCAAGATGGGCGACGACTGAAGGGGCGAGGACCCGGCGAACTCTCGCCCCCACGAAGTGGGGGAGGGTCGGGGAGGGGGCCTACCGCCGCCTCACCCCCTTGATCACCAGCCCGAGAACCGCCAGCACCCCCGGCACCAGCCAGGCCGGCTGCTGCAGCACCCACTGGAACGGCGGCCACAGCCAGACCGCGACATGCCGCTCGATCGCCGGCTGGATCAGCAGCAGGCTGTTCTTATGGATCTCGAACCACCGCAGCCCCAGCGGCGCCGTCTTGAAGGGCTGGGTACCAGCCGCGTAGTCCATCACGTCCCACGCCACGAACAGCAGCGCGAGACCGAGGAACACGATGATGGGAATCCAGCCGCGCGACCGTCGTTTCATGGGCGGACCCTATCTGGCCCACCCGCGCTGGCAAATCAACTGCCGTTGAGGGGCGCGTGAGGGCGGCCGGCTAGGCCTGCTCCTCGTTCGGGCGCACGGCGTCGCGCAGCCAGAGTGCGGCCCGCTTCCACACCGGCACCGGCCGCCGGCCGGCGAGCGAGTGGATGAACTGGATATGGTCGTAGACCAGGAAGCCGATGCCGAGGACCCCCAGCACGAGCCAGGCCGGCCAGTCGAGCATCCATTCGCTGAGCGCGTTGATCGGCGCCGGGAAGTAGCGCTCTATGACCGACTCGAAGGCGCTGAGCGAGCCGCGGTCGATCTGGTGCCAGAACTGGCGCGCCGGGGTGATGATCCAGTCGCCCTTGCCGTACCAGCCGTAGCCCTCGATGATCACGATCGTCAGGGCCCAGGCCACCGAGAACCAGCCGATGACGCGGGCGGCCCGCACGTTGCTGCGCGCGACCAGCCCGAAGAACATCACGAGCATGGCGACGACGAGGCCGACCTCGACCCATGACTTCAGTGTCTCGAGCATCGCGCAGGCTCCTGTGCAGACCTAGCCGGCAGTCTGCCGCCGGAGCGCTTAATTTTCTGTCAACGTTACCAAATTCCACCACCTCCCGCCGAAGATCGTTCCATTTGTGAAGTAGATCACTTTCCGGGCGGTTTGCTTGGTGTATTGGTTAATTTCTGTCCGCCCTGGCGGCCGACAATGGAATTTCGGGCCACTCCGGATTGTTGAAGTTGAACTATGAGGAATGGGTACTAGGTAATACACATCTAGTTTCATTTCGTAATCAAATTGCGGAGGGTGACTATGATTGTTCCCAAGAGTCCGGTCGGATGCCCCATGGACGCGTTGCTGCGCCTGCTGATGGGGCCATGGACCACCTACATTCTCTGGGTCCTCCGCTCCAACGGTCCGACCCGGTTTGGCGAGCTGAAACGCCGCGTGGCCGGCGTGTCGGCCAAGGTATTGTCCGAGCGCCTGCGCATGCTGGTGGAGGCCGGGGTCGTCCATCGCCAGTTCGAAGCCACCATTCCGCCGCAGGTGACCTATAGCTTGACGGTCCGGGGCGAAGAGCTGCGCGAGGTGCTGGACCGGCTGAACGAGGTCGCGGTCCGCTGGCAGTCCGTCGATAAGGCCGCCGCCTCTGCGACGCGTGAAACGCCCGCAAACACCCCGGGCTCCAACCCCACCGTCGTCACGGTCGCCGCCGCGCCTGCCGCAGTCGGTTAGGCGCGCCGGTTGCGCCGGCCCGGCGCCTCGGGCTAGGGTGCCGCCCGCTCCGCGCCCGCGCGGAGCGCCGGAGGGGTGGCCGAGCGGTCTAAGGCGCACGCCTGGAGTGCGTGTATACCTCAAAAGGGTATCGCGGGTTCGAATCCCGCCCCCTCCGCCAGCGCAATCGGCTGGGCGGAGCGCGGATGTCGGTTCTCTACGTAGCAACCAGCAAGAATCTGGCCGGCTGGGCCGCCGATGTCGGCCTGACTAAGCACGTCTATAAGGTGGGCGTCGCCGAGGGCTCGGCCGACGAGGCCATTGAGGCGCTCAATGACGAGAGCTTCGCCGGCGAGAGCGACTGGCGCCTCCTGAAGCAGCAGGACGCGGGAGAGTTGCAGGAAGCTGACGCGCTCGATCGCCTGGCCAAGAAAGAGAAAGCCGTCGATCCCAACTACTATCCGAAAATCCGCGGCGCCGTCGGCATCTTCAAGGTCAAGATCGGCAATGTGGCCAATCACCTGCTCGTCAAGCGGGCGCTCGCCGGCGACGAAGAGAAGATCGAGAAGGTGAAGACCGCCGATATCGCCGCCTACCTCATGCAGAACGCGGCGCAATAGCGCCTGTCATTGAACGCTCCCAGCAAGGTCGGACCTCATGGCAATTCCCGCGACGTCAACGCCGTCCAACTTCAACAGCGAGCAGATCTGGCGCCATGACCGTGCGCATTTTCTGCATCCCTGGACGCATTTCGACACGTTCAAGGCCGAGGGATCCCTGGTCATCGCCGAGGGCAGGGGCGCCTACGTCTACGACTCCGCGGGCAAGCGCTATCTCGACGGCATCGGCGGCCTGTGGTGCGTCAACATCGGCTACGGCAACGAGGAGATGGTGCAGGCGATCGCGGATCAGGCTCGCCGGCTCGCCTTCTTCTCCTCCTTCGTCGACACCACCAATCCGCCGGCGGCGGAGCTGGCGGCCAAGCTTGCGCAACTGGCGCCGGGCGACCTCAACCATGTCTGCTATACGACGGGCGGCTCGGACGCGAATGACACGGCGGTCCGGCTCGCCCACTACTATCACGCGCGCCGCGGCAAGCCCTCGAAGAAGCACGTCATCGCCCGCGTCGACGGCTATCACGGCAGCACTTATCTCGGCATGTCCCTGACCGGACGAAAGGGCGACCGCTCATCCAACTTCCACTACCTGACCGATTTCATCCATCACGTCTCCTCGCCCAATTCCTATCGCCGGCCCGACGGCATGACCGTGGCAGAGTTCTGCGATCATCTCGTGAGCGAGCTCGACCAGACGATTCGATCGATCGGGCCGGACAACGTCGCAGCCTTCATCGCCGAGCCGGTGCTCGGCGCCGGCGGCGTCATCGTGCCGCCGACGCGCTATCACCGCCGCGTGGCCGAGCTGTGCCGGCGCTACGACGTGCTGTACATCGCGGACGAAGTCGTCACCGCCTTCGGGCGGCTCGGCCACTTCTTCGCTTCCCAGGCCGTGTTCGACAGCCAGCCTGACATCATCGTCACGGCCAAGGGCATCTCATCGGGCTATGTGCCGCTCGGCGCCGCGATCTATTCCGATGCCGTCCACGAGGTGATCAGCGCGCCCGATCCCGACGCCTGGTTCACCCACGGCTTCACCTATTCCGGCCACCCGGTCGCCTGCGCCGCCGGCCTGAAGAACATCGAGATCATCGAGCGCGAGCAGATCTGCGAGCATGTGCGCGCGCTCGGACCCTATTTCGAGCAGGAGCTGGCGAAACTGAAGGCGCTGCCGCTGGTCGGCGACGTGCGCGGCAGCCATTTCATGCTGTGCGTCGAGAACGTGGCCGACCGCGAGACCAAGGAGCCGCTGCCGGACGAGGTCGGCGTCGGCAAGCGCATCTCGACCCACTGCGAGGCGCGCGGCCTGATCGTGCGGCCGATCGGCCATCTGAACGTCATGTCGCCGCCGCTCGTCATGGACAAGGCGCAGATCGACGACCTGGTCGCGATCCTGCGCGAGAGCATCGTCGCGACGGCCGACGAACTGACGCGCGAGGGTCACCGCCTCAATTGAGCACGGGGCGCCGCTTGTGCCACTCGGTGGCGTTCTCGAAGGCCCAGCCGATGCGTAGGACGCGCGCCTCGTCATAGCCCCGCCCGACGATCTGCAGCGAGATCGGCAGGCCAGCCTTGGTGAAACCGCAGGGCACCGCCAGCGCGCAGAGATCGAGCAGGTTGATGGGTCGGGTCAGCCGGCTCATCGGCGCCTTGCTCTGGTCGATCCCGGTCAGCGGAACGGCCGGCAGCGGCATGGTCGGCATCAGCAGGCCGTCGAAATCGCTCAGCAGGCGATCGACCTCGCGGCAGAGCTTGCGGCGATCGGCGATCAAGCGCACGTAGTCGGCCGCCGAAACGGACTTGCCGCCGCGCATGCGGGCGCGGACATCGTGATCGAAGGGCAGGTCGTCGCGATCGATCCAGCCGCGATGCAGCTCGTAGCCCTCGGCAGCGATGATCTTGCCGGTCAGGTCGGCCAGCGGCCCATAGGCGGCCGGCAGCTTCAAGCCGTCGATGCGGACGCCCAGGCCGCGCAGCGTGTCGAGGGCGCCGGCAAAGGCCTTGGCCACCTCGGGATCGACCTCGCCGAGCTCCTCATCCGGCAACACGGCCAGCCGCAGTCCGGCCACGCCGGTCTTCAGCGTGGCCAGCACATCCGCCGGCTGGTGCGCCAGCGTCTGCGGGTCGGCGGCGTCGGGACCGTGGATGGCCATGAACAGGAGCGCCGCGTCCTCGACGTCGCGCGTCATCGGCCCGAGCGTGTCCAGCAGGTTGCTCAGCATGAGCACGCCGTGGTTGCTGACGCGGCCGATCGTCGTCTTCAAGCCCACGATGCCGCAGAGGCCCGCGGGGATGCGGACGGATCCGCCGGTGTCGCTGCCGATGGCGGCGGGCGCCAGCCCGGCAGCGACCGCCACGCCGGAGCCGCTGCTGGAGCCACCGGGCGAACGCTGCGTGCGCAGGTCCCACGGATTCCAGGGGGCGCCCATGGTCGTGTTCGTGCCCCAGCTACCGAAGGCGAATTCCACCATATGGGTCTTGCCGAGCGGGATCATGCCGGCCGCTGTCAATCGCCGCACCGCCGTCGCGGTCAACGCTGATACCCGCTCACGCCAATGGAGCGAGCCGCCGGTCGTGACGCGCCCCTCCATCTCCAGCAGGTCCTTGAGCGCGATCGGAATGCCGTGCAGCGGCCCCGGCTGCTGGCCGGCGCGCAGCAGGCGATCGGCCGCCTCGGCGGCAAGGCGCGCGTCGCTCTCGTAGACGGCAACGAACGCATGCAGCTTCTCGTCGTATTTCCGGATGCGCTGCAGATAGAGATCGAGCAGCGCGCTCGCGCTGGTGCCGCCGGTTCGCAGCTGTTCCGCCAGCACATGCATCGGCGCGAAGGCAATACCGTCGCCGCTTGTGGTCGCATCCCGCGGCGTCGCCGCTTTGTCACTATCCCGCATCGTTTCCTTCCTCATGCCTCGCGTTTCGGGATGACCCATCCCTGTGCGTCCTTGCGCTCGATGAATGCCACGAGATGCTCGACGAGCGCGGCCTTGAAGCGCTCACCCTTCTCGCGGGTCGCGGCCGTGGCAAGGCCGGTCGCACCGTAGTCAGTCAGCTCCTGGTAGTTCCAGAACTCCTTCACATGCACGTCCTTCTCGTCGACCATGCCCCGGGCACGGCTCGGGTCCACCAGCTGCGGCACCACCGCCATGGCGACCGACGTTTCGGCCTCACCACCATGGCCGTAGCCCTGATAGTGCTGCCACGTCTCCCTTGGGATCATCGCCAGCCCGGCCGTCCACCACGCGCCGAGCACGGCGAGGCCGACGTGGGAATGCCGGATCTTGATGTCCTGCGCCGCGACCTCGATACCCGCAATATTGCCGTCGTGGCCGTTGATCACCAGGATCTTCCGGAAGCCCCAATGGATGACGGACTCGAGCACGTCGCGGTAGACCGCGACATTCGTGTCGTTGGAGACCGATACCTCCATCGGCTTGTGGCGATAGTGGAGGCTCATGCCGTACCAGATCGGCGGCAACACCATCGCCCGTTCGACGCGGTTAGCCACGGCGAGCGCGATGTCGTGCGCGATCATGGCGTCGATGCCGAAGGGCAGGTGGTCGCCGTGGCTCTCGCAGGAGCCGATCGGCAGGATCGCCTTGTCGAACCCTGCGGCCAGCAGATCGGCCGTGTTCAGCTCCTCGAAGCGAACCGTCTTGCGCATGTCTGGCTCCCCCGGCGGTTTTATCGCGTGGTCAGCGATGGGCGCGCCGCTCCTCCATCTCCTCGAGGGTGCGCGGCCAATCTGCCTTCAGCAAGCGCGACAGCGCGCGATCGGCGAGCAGACGGCCATCGGTCTGGCAGCGCGCGCAGTAGTTCGTCTCGTTGTCGGCATGCACGATGCGCTGCACTGGCGCCCCGCAGACCGGGCAGGGCTTGCCGAAGCGCCCGTGAACGGCCATCTCCGGGCGGAAGGCCGTGACCTTCTCCGGAAAGCCGTCGCCGGTCTGCTCCCGCAGGCGCTCGATCCATTCGGTCAGGATGGCGCGCGTGGCGGCGAGCAGGCGCTCGATCTCACGATCGTCCAGGCTCTGGGTCATCTTGATCGGCGACAGCTTGGCCCGATGCAGGATCTCGTCGGAATAGGCGTTGCCGATGCCGCTGAACAAGCGCGGGTCGGTCAGCGTGCGCTTGAGCGTGTGGTTCTCGCGGGTGAGTGCGTCGCGGAACGCCTCGAGGCTCGTCGTGAAGACGTCGATGCCGCCAGGATCATGCTCGGCCAGGGCCGCCGCCCCGCGCACGGCGTAGATGGAGGCCCGCTTCTTCGAGGCCACTTCGGTCAGCACCAAGGTGCCGTCGGCGAAATCGAAGGCGGCGAGGCCGATCTTGCGGGCCAGCGGTGCGGCCGGCGCGCGCCAGTACAGCCGGCCGGCGATCATGAGATGAATGACGAGGAACAGCTCCTCGTCGAACGCCATGACGATCCGCTTTCCCAGGCGCGACAGCCTGCGCACGGTCCGACCGGCGAAGGCGGCCAGCGGCGGCTCGACGGAGCGGAGCACGAACGGACTGCCGAGCCGCACACCGAGCAGCGGCCGGCCCAGGATCCGGCGTTCGAGCGCCTCGATATAGACGGTAACGTCCGGCAATTCTGGCATGGCGCGGCGATGCTGTCATGCCAGGGAGGGATACTCAACCCGAGGCACCCCGCGCCGGCCTCTCCATAGCTGAGGTATTTGTGCGTCTTTTCAATGCAGTAGTGACGGACCGAAAAGCCGTTGAGGTGGCGTTCATAACATGTCACTACGTTGTCCCCGCCGGATGGAACCCCGAAGGCCGGGAGCGGTTGGTCGGGGCGCAGGTCATCCGGCGGCGGCGGTTGGGCGCTCCGGTCGGAGGCCGCCGCGGATGTTCGGTCCAAACAGGCACGCAACGACATCGCTTCTCTCGGTTGGTCATTCGGTGAGCGATCACTGTCAGGGCTGACAACGACTCTCGCCTCCGCGACATGCAGAACGGTCACAGCAGTTCGATTGCCGCCAACGGTCTCGCCAAGCCGCACGCCGGGTTCAAGCAGCTGCTGCCGTTGGCCATCGGCGCCATCGGCGTCGTCTATGGCGACATCGGCACCAGCCCGCTCTACACCTTGCGCCTGTGCTTCCGGGCGGACGGTCCGCTGCCGCTGACGCCGGACCATATCGTCGGCATCCTGTCGCTGATCTTCTGGTCCGTCACCACGATCGTCACGCTCAAATACGCCACGATCATCATGCGTGCGGACAACCAGGGGCAGGGCGGCATCCTCGCCCTGATGGCGCTCGCGCTGCAGCGGCCAGGATCGAAGCGACGGCAGGCGCTGCTGCTCCTGTTCGGCGTGGCCGGCGCGGCGCTGTTCTACGGCGACGGCATCATCACGCCGGCGATCTCCGTGTTGAGCGCCGTGGAAGGGCTGAAGATCGCCACGCCCTTGTTCGAGCCCTACATCGTGCCGATCACGGCCGCCATCGTGGTGGCCCTGTTCGCGGTCCAGCACCGCGGCACCGGATCCGTCGGTGCCCTCTTCGGCCCGATCGTCTGCGCCTGGTTCGTGGTTCTGGCGCTTCTGGGCGTCGCGCACATCGTGCGCGAGCCGAGCGTCCTGCGCGCCCTCAGCCCGCACTACGCCATCGCCCTGTTCATCGAGAAGCCGGTCGCGACCTTCGTCATCCTGGGCGCCGTCGTGTTGGCCGTGACGGGCGCGGAGGCGCTCTATGCCGACATGGGCCATTTCGGCCGCCGGCCGATCCGGCTCTCCTGGCTGTATCTCGTCTTCCCCGCGCTCATGCTGAACTATTTCGGCCAGGGCGCGCTGCTGATCGCCGACCCTGCCGCGATCGACAACCCGTTCTTCCGCCTGGTTCCGCACTGGGGGCTCTATCCGCTGGTCGTGCTCTCGACGATGGCGACGATCATCGCATCGCAGGCCGTGATCTCCGGAGCCTATTCGCTGACGCGCCAGGCGGTGCAGCTCGGCCTCTGCCCGCGCATGGAGATCCGCCACACCTCGGAATCCGAGATGGGCCAGATCTACATCCCGCAGGTGAATTGGCTGCTGCTGGTCGGCATCCTCATCCTCATCTTCGGCTTCAAGTCGTCCGACAACCTGGCGAGCGCCTACGGTATCGCCGTCACCGGCACGATGATGATCGACACGATCATGGCCTTCGTGGTGGTGCGATCGCATTGGGGCTGGAGCCTGCCGAAGGCGGCACTGGTCTTCGGCGGTCTGCTCGTCATCGACCTGCTGTTCGTCAGCTCCAACCTGCTGAAGATCGTCGAGGGCGGCTGGTTTCCGCTGGCGATCGGCGCTGCCACGTTCTGGGTGCTGTCCACCTGGCAGCGCGGCCGCAAGATCCTGGTTACGCAGCTGCGCGACAACGCCGTTCCGCTCGAGGACTTTCTCGCGCGCGTCAGCGACAAGCGTCCGGTGCGCGTGCCCGGCACGGCCGTCTTCCTGACGGCGGATTCCAACAACGTTCCGTACTGTCTCCTGCACAACCTGAAGCACAACAAGGTCCTGCATCAGCGGGTGATCCTGCTGAGCGTGACGACGGAATCGATACCGGTCGTGGCCGAGCGTGACCGCACCACCATCGACGATCTCGGCAAGGGCTTCTATCGCATGATCGCGCGCTACGGCTTCGCCGAATCGCCCAACGTGCCGCGCGTGCTGGCGGCGGCGACCGAGCGCATGGGCTTCGCCTTCAACATGATGGACATCTCCTTCTTCCTCGGCCGCGAGAAGCTGGTGGCCAGCAAGCGACCGCACATGTCCGGCCTGCGCGAGCGTCTCTTCATCTGGCTGCAGCGCAATGCCGTCAGCGCGACCGACTTCTTCCGCATCCCCAGCAACCGCGTCGTCGAGCTCGGCGCTCAGGTCGAAGTCTGACGCCGCCGTGGCGATCGTCATCAGGAATGCCTGTGTCGTAACGGGCGATGCGGCCGACACGCGCTACGACGATGCCGACATCGTCGTCGAGGGCGATCGGATCGCAGCGATCGGCGTCGGCGCCGGCGCGCAGGTCGGAGCCGGCGCCGACATCATCGACGGCCGCCGCTCCATCGTCATGCCCGGACTCGTCAACGCCCATACCCATTCGAACGAGGGCTTCGAGCAGGGCGCCTATGACAATCTGCCGCTGGAGCTGTGGCTGCTGCAGAGCTATCCGCCCTGGGGCATGCCGCGCTTCACGGAGCGCCAGCACTATCTGCGCACCATGCTGACGGCGATCGAATCGATCCGCAGCGGCGCCACGACGGTGCAAGACGACTTCCTGCACTTCTCCTGCACGCCCGAGGGCCTCGACGGCGCCGTGAAGGCTTACGCTGACGCCGGCCTGCGCGCCTTCGTCACGGTGACCATGTGGAACCGGCCGCTGGTCGAGAGCCTGCCGTTCGCGCGCGAGATGATCCCGCCGGCTCTGCAGGCCGAGCTCGCCGCCACGCCGCCGCCGGCCGCCGCCGACTTCCTCGACCTGTTCCGGCAGCACCACCGGAGTTGGCATGGCCATGCCGGCCGCATCGGCATCGTGCTCGGCCCCTGCGGCACCCAGCGCTGCACCGACGATCTGCTGCAGGAGGTGACGGCGCTTTCTGCCACGCACAACCTGCCGGTCCACGTTCATGTGCTGGAGACGCGCACGCAGGCCGTCACCGCGCAGCAGCTCTACAACAAGACCATGGTCGAGCATATGCACGACCTGGGCATGCTGACGCCACGACTCACCATCAACCATGCGATCTGGTTGACCCGGCGCGAGATCGATCTGCTCGGGGACAACGGCTGCTCGATCACCCACAATCCGCTC
>Ga0335085_10017273_pt1 | contig 10402 bp, 8 predicted proteins | sample Lox_Sample_45_FD_206712 | JGI IMG/M metagenome (GOLD analysis project Ga0335085, IMG submission 206712) | Soil microbial communities from Loxahatchee National Wildlife Refuge, Florida, United States - Lox_Sample_4.5 | ecosystem: Environmental > Terrestrial > Soil > Wetlands | place: USA: Florida...
CGTCTGCCCGGGCGCCATCGGCGCGCTGATCGCGGCCCCGCTCGTCTCGCTGGCCGGCTACCCGGCCCTGTTCGGGGCGACCGCGCTGGTGGCCATCGCGGCCTCGGTCGGGGTGTGGAAGATCAAGAGCGTCCGCTGACCGCCTGGCCAGCCGCGGAGCGAGCCTAGTCGATCAGGCCGAGTTCCCGGCCGCGCGCGGTCCCGCACCGCCCGCAACCGGCACGATGTCACGTTGAGCCGGTTATGGCCGGCACGATGTCACATCGTGCCGGCTCTCCCGGGGTGCCGCCGGGCGTCGCGCTGATGCCGGTGCGGTGCCCGGCGTGTAGCGATGTCCGTGGGCCAGAGGGTCTCGGATGCCCTGCCGGGGCTCCTGATACCGGCCGGCGGCTTGCTCATACTGCATGGATGCCTCGTTCGCGCTGTTCTTACGGCATGGCTGCGGCATCCATGCAGTATGGGTCCGGTGCTGGAGGGGCGAGTGCGACGGAAGTCCCTTCTCGGTGCGCGCCGCGGCCGGCAGCGGGGCGCGAGCGGACCATGATCAACTTGAATCGGGATCATCCTGGTCGAGCCGGCGGACCGAAACGATGACCAGGCCGAGGTCGCAGACCCTGTTCAGCAGCCCGTGCAGAGCGGCCTGGTCCGCAACCCGGCCGGCAATGACCGTCTGGCTGTGGTCGCTGTCGATCTCGAGGCCCTCGAACCACGCTGTCCATCGCTGATCGAGGACCCCCTCGACGCGGATCTCGTAGGCCGCCGACGACGCCGCGCCGCTCATCCTCGCGCGCTCCCTGACCGCCAGCCGCCGCGTGGGCCGGCCGACGAGCGTTCGAGGGTGAGTTCAGCCATGGGTACCGTCCTTCCATCGGGTTCCGTGATCTGCACGCTACGAAGCAGCACCGGGGCGCGGCGTCACCCGAAGGTGCCGAATAGGTGGAATCTTCCGGGCCGGGCGTGAACCCGGGCCGTTCGGACTGTTCGGACCGCCGGCGTCGCTGCCCGGTATGTCCAGGCCAAGGTCGAGTGCGGGGCTGGAGTGGGTGAGGGCGCCGACGGCGACGAAGTCGACGCCGGTCTCGGCCACGGCCCTGGCGGTTTCCAGCCGTAGCCCGCCACTGGCTTCCAGCCGGGCCCGGGGGTAGCGGCGGGCGATGGCCACGGCCGCGCGCAGGCCGGCCAGGGACATGTTGTCGAGCAGGATGAGGCCGGCGCCGGCCTCCAGGGCCTCGCGGACCTGGGGCAGGGTGTCGCACTCCACCTCGAGCGGCAGGCCGGGCGCGGCCGCGCGGACGGCGTCGATCGCGGCCGCGATTCCGCCGGCCGCCACGATGTGGTTGTCCTTGATCAGCGCGGCGTCGCCGAGTCCCATCCGGTGATTGCGGCCGCCGCCGCATCGCACGGCGTACTTCTCCAGCTGGCGCAGGCCCGGGGTGGTCTTGCGGGTGTCGCGTACGGTGCATCCGGTGCCGGCCAGGGCGTCGGACCAGGCCCTGGTCGCGGTGGCGATCCCGGACAGGTGGGTGAGGAAGTTGAGCAGGGTTCGTTCGGCGCCGAGCAGTTCCCGCAGCGGAGCGGAGATCCGGAGCACCTCGGTGCCCCGGTCGAGGCGATCACCGTCGGCGCGCGGCGGCCCGGACCCCGGAACCGCCGCGGGCGGGATCCCGGCGGCGTCCAGGACGGCGAGCGCGACCGGGAGCCCGGCCAGCACGCCGGGCTCCCGGGCCACGACGCCGGCCACCGCCGTTGCGCCTGGCGCGGCGGTGGCGGCTGAGGTGACATCTGGCCCGTAACGCAGGTCCTCGTCGAGGGCGCCGCGCACGGCCCGCTCGGTGTCGTCGGGGTCCAGGCCCGCGGCGAGCAGTCGTTCAGTGACCGCTGGGCTCAGGGTCATGCGACCCTCGCCGTAGCCGGGGCGGCCGGGGCCGCCTGCGGCTGGCCCTGATCCACGCGGATGATGGTGTGGCGGGCTGGCTCGGCCGGGCTGGCGTGCGGCTGATCCTGCCAGCGGTGACAGCCGCGGGATTCCGCGCGGGCCAGAGCGGCCACGGTGATCAGCACCGAGACCGTGTGCAGGTTGGTGGCCTCCGCCGTGCCCAGGTCCAGGGTCCCGTCCGGACGTTCTGGCCTGGCCGGCCTGGCCCGGCCCAGCGCGTGGCGGAGTTCGTCCAGGCCGCCGCGGTCGCGTAGCACGCCCGCGTGGCGTGACATGGCCGCGGCCAGCGCCGGGCGGGCGGCCGCGCTGACCCCCGGGCCGGCCGGCGGTGGCCGCAGCCGTCCTGTGCCGCCGGGCAGGTGGTGCCCGAGCAGGTCGCCGACTTGGCGTCCGGTGATCAGGGCCTCGGTCAGGGAATTGGACGCCAGGCGGTTGGCCCCGTGCACTCCGGTCGATGCGGCTTCCCCGACGGCGTAAAGCCCGGGCACCGAGGTCCGCCCGTCCAGGCCCGCCCGGATGCCGCCGCAGGCGTAGTGCGCGCCGGGCGCGACCGGGATCGGCTCGGTGGCCGGGTCGATCCCCCGGGCCCGGCACGCGGCGGTCACCGTGGGGAAGTGCCGCTCGAGTGCGGTCCGGCCCAGCGCGGTGGCGTCGAGCCAGAGGTGATCGCCGGGGCCGTCCCCGCGGCCGATCCGCTGGGTCATGGCCGCCGCCACGACGTCCCGGGGAGCGAGGTCGCCGAGCGGGTGACGTCCGGCCATGACGGCCCGGCCCGCCGCGTCCACCAGCACCGCGCCGGCTCCCCGCAAGGCCTCGGTGATCAGGAGGCACTGGCCGCGGGCGCCGGGCTGCCACAGCACCGTCGGGTGGAATTGCATGAATTCCAGGTCCTGCAGCTGGGCGCCGGCGCGGGCGGCCAGCGCCAGGCCGTCGCCGGTCAGCCCGGCCGGATGGGTGGTCGTCGCGTAGGCCTGGCCGAAGCCGCCGGTGGCCAGGACCACGGCGCGCGCGGTCACCGTGCCGGCCCGCAGGATCCCGTCGTCGCCGCAGATCCCGGCCAGCACGCCTCCGACCGAACCATCCTCGCCGGTCAGGGCGTCCAGGGCGACGCAGCGGGTGAGGATCTGGACCGGGCTGGCCAGCAGCGCCGCCCGGAGCACCCGGTGTACCTCCGCGCCGATCGCGTCGCCCCCGGCGGTCACGATCCGGCTGCGGCTGTGCCCGCCCTCCAGGTGCAGCGCGGTCCGTTCCAGCCGGGCGCCCCGCGCGACCAGCCGGGCGGCCTCGCCTGGGGCCTCGGACACCAGCATGGCCACCGCGGCCCGATCGCACAGGCCGGCGCCCGCCTCGAGCGTGTCCCGCTGATGCAGGGCCGGGCTGTCCCCGGGACCGATCGCGGCCGCCAGGCCGCCCTGGGCCAGCGGTGTGGCGCCCCCGCCGATGTCCTGCTTGCTGAGCAGCAGGACCCGGCGGCCGCGCCGGGCGGCGGTCAGGGCCGCGGTCATGCCCGCCGCTCCCGATCCCACCACGACCACGTCGGCGTCGCGTTCCCAGCAGGCCCGCGACCGGGGCAGATAGCGGATCTCGCTCATCGCGCCGTCACGCCGGCCGGCGCCCCGTCTGTGAGCATCGCCTGCACGGCCCGCCGGGCCCGGCGCGCTACGCCAGGCTCGACGGTCACCTCCGTAATACCCTCGCGCAGGCAGCGCAGCAGCGCCGCCGGGGTAGTCATCTTCATGAACCGGCAGACGGCGCCGGGGTTGACCGGCTCCCAGCGCACGGCGGGATTGGCCCGGCGCAGCTGGTGCAGCATGCCCGTCTCGGTGGCCACCAGCACCGCGGGCGCCCGGGTCGTACGGGCGGCCTCCAGCATGCCGCCGGTGGACAGCACCCGGGTCCGGCCCGGGGGCAGGTCACCCTCCCCCGCCTGCCACAGCGCGGCGGTCGAGCACCCGCACTCGGGATGGATGAACAGCTCGGCCTCGGGCTGGGCGCTGGCCCGGCGGCGCAGCTCGTCCGGGCTGATCCCGGCGTGCACGTGGCACTCCCCCAGCCAGATGTGCAGGTTGGCGCGGCCGGTGACGCGCCTGACGTGGGCTCCGAGGAACTGGTCGGGCAGGAACAGGACCTCCTGGTCCGCCGGGATGGACGCCACGACCTGCGCCGCGTTGGCCGAGGTGCAGCACAGATCGGACTCGGCCTTCACCTCCGCGCTGGTATTCACGTAGGCCACCACCACGGCGCCGGGGTGTCCGGCCTTCCACTCCCGCACCTGCTGCGCGGTGATGGTGTCGGCCAGCGAGCAGCCGGCCCCCGGCTCCGGGATCAGCACCGTCCGGTCCGGGGCGAGGATCTTGGCGGTCTCCGCCATGAAGTAGACGCCCGCGAACACGATGACGCTCGCGGCGCTCGCCGCCGCGAGCCGGGACAGCGCGAGCGAGTCGCCGACGTGATCGGCGACGTCCTGGACGTCAGGAGCCTGGTAGTTGTGCGCCAGGATCACCGCATCGCGCTGCGCCGCCAGCCGCCGGACCTCCGCCGCCCAGTCCTGGCCGGCTCGCTCTCCTCCTGTTGCTCCACCGCTGGTCACGAGCTACCCCAATCTGCTCTTCAGGTTTTTGACTTAGAGTCTAAAACTATTTTCGCCTGAAAGTCTAAAACTTGGCGGACGTGGCGGCCGGGGACCGGACGGCCCGTTACCATGCGAACGTGCCAGCAGACCAGCGCCCCCGGGGCGGACGGCGGACCCGGCGGGAAGCACCGTCCGGGCCATCGCTGCCGGGTGAGCGGTTCTCCCATGAGGTGCTGGCCGTGGTACTCAAGGTCCGCCGCGACAGCCTGCACGTCCTGCTCTGGCAGCGAGCCGTGCCGCCGTTCGCAGGACTGTGGGCGCTGCCCGGCGGGCCGCTGGGCGCCGATGAGCGTCTCGGGGCCTCCGTGAGCCGGCATCTGGCCGCCAAGGTCGACCTCACCGACATCGCGTACCTGGAACAGCTGGAGACCCGCAGCGATCCGGGACGAGATCCCAGGGGCCGGGTCCTGGCCACGGCCTACCTGGCCCTGGTATCCGCCGACGTCGAACCGCGCATCCCCGGTGATACCGCGTGGCACCGGGTCCAGGACCTCCCGCCCACCGCGTTCGACCACGGCTCGATCACCGGCTCCGGCCGGGACCGGCTGCGGGCCAAGCTGTCCTACACCAACATCGGCTTCGCCCTGGCTCCGGCTACCTTCACGATCGCCCAGCTCCGGGACATCTACGCCGCCTCGGCCGGGCATCCGGTGTCGGCGACCAACCTGCAGCGGATCCTGATCCGGCGTGGCGTCATCGAGGCCACGCCCGCGGCCGCCCCGCCGACGTCACTGGGCGGCAGGCCAGCCACGCTCTACCGGTTCACCGCCCGGATCCTGGTCATCACCAACCCGTTCGCCGCGTTCCGCCCGCCATCCCCGCGGCCGCCGCAGCCCGGTAACAGCCGCGCTACCGGGTCGCCACCAGGCACCCCGGGTTCCCCGAGGCATGATGAGGCAGACGGGGAAGGCATGGATCGCCAGGTCCGCTGAGCCGGACGCGCGACGGAGGGCAAGGAGAGCACATGGACGGCGACCGGCCCCGGCGGGTGCTGACGGAGATGCGAGCCTTTCTCGCCGCCGAGCCGGCGCCGCCGGAGGATCCGCGCACGCGAGTGGTCGAGCTGTTCCACCGGGTGGCCGGGTCGGTGCCGGCGTACCGCGCGTTCCTGCATGACCACGGCGTCGACCCCGGTGAGGTCCGCACGTTCGCGGACTTCGAGCGGCTGCCGCTGCTGACCAAGGAGAACTACCACCGCCGCTACCCGCTGCCTGACCTGTGCCGTCGGGGACGGCTGGACGGCTGCGACGTGGTCGCGGTGTCGTCCGGCTCTACCGGGCAGCCGACGTTGTGGCCTCGTTCCGTCACCGACGAGCTGGCCGTGGCCGCCCGGTTCGAGCAGGTGTTCGCCGACAGCTTCGCGGCCGGCGAGCGCACCACCCTGGCCGTGGTCTGCTTCCCGCTGGGCACCTGGGTGGGCGGGCTCTACACGCTGGCCTGCACCCGGCACCTGGCCGCGAAGGGCTACCCGATCACGGTGGTGCCCCCGGGCAACAACAAGGCAGAGATCCTGCGGGTGATCCTGGATCTCGCCGCGCACTGCGACCAGACCGTGCTGCTGGGCTACCCGCCGTTCGTCAAGGACGTGATCGACACCGGCACGGCCGCGGGCCTGGACTGGACGCGGTACGCGATCAAGCTGGTGCTGGCCGGGGAGGTATTCAGCGAGGAATGGCGCGACCTCGTCGGGAGGCGGGCCGGGATGAAGAACCCGTGCTACGACTCGGCATCGCTGTACGGGACGGCCGACGCCGGGGTGCTGGGCACCGAGACGCCGCTGTCAGTGTGCATCCGCCGGTTCCTGGCCGCCCGGCCGGAGGCCGCCGGGGAACTGTTCGGCGGGGCGCGGTTGCCGACCCTGATCCAGGATGACCCGGGCAGCCGGTTCTTCGAGACGCAGGACGGAACGCTGCTGTTCTCCGGCGACAACGGAGTGCCGCTGATCCGGTACCACATCGCCGACGAGGGCGGGCTCATCGGCTACGAGGACATGCTCGCATTCTGCGGCCGGCACGGGTTCGACCCCGTGGCCGAGCTGGGTCGAGGGGTCGGTCCCGGCGCACGGGGGATCCGGCCGCTGCCGTTTGTCTACGTGTTCGGGCGTTCGTACTTCACGGTGTCCTACTTCGGCGCCAACGTGTATCCGGAGAACGTCGCCGTCGGCTTGGAGCAGCCGGCCGTCAGCGGCTGGGTCACCGGCAAGTTCGTGCTCGAGGTGGTCAGTGACCCTGACGGCAACCCGTACCTGGCCGTCACGGTCGAGCTCGCGCCCGGCGAGGCGGGCGACGCGGCGCGCGAGCGCGTGCTCGCGGAGTCGATCCGCGCGCAGCTGGCCCGGCTGAACAGCGAGTTCGCCCACTACGTGCCGGCCGGGCACCAGCTGCCGAAGGTGACGTTGCGGCCGGCGGGCGACCCCGAGCACTTCCCGGTCGGCGTCAAGCACCGCTACACGCGGGGACGGAACGACCGGTCATAAGCAGGATCGGGAGCTGCTCCTTCGAGCACGATCCGCTGCACGAGGTGGACAAGATCACAGCGGCCGGCACGCTATCGTTCTGACCGACGATGGCGCCGTGGCATCTCGGTACCGGGATCCTGGCCCTTCACAGGGTGCAGTCGACGGGCCGCGCCGATCCGCGGGCGGGGTCGATGCGCCCCGGTCGCCATCACGACTCGACGCTCACCCGCACGCGCCCGGCCGAGACGGCTTGCAGTAGCCGCTGGTGATCCTGCTCGTTCTGGTCGGCGTAGGCGACAGCGAAATCCGCGATGGCGTGATCGAAAAGACCAGCCGCCGGTCGGGCGCCGCGTACATGCCGAAATTCAGCAGGTGCGCGTCGCCGCAGGCCTGCACCCGGATACCAGACGTAGGCATCTGCGCGAGATCCCAGGCCATCGGCGCGGCATACCCGCTGAGGCGGCCTGCTGCACGTCCGCCTCCGCAACGTGCTCACCCACACCCTGCCCGGGCACACGGCGCGCTGCCGGGCGGGCGGGGTGCCAGGCCGTTCGGTGGTCAGCGGCGGGCGATGGCCCGGTCCGCAGCGAGCTTGCCGATCAGGTCATCGATCCCTGTTGCGGCGGGCAGGCTCGCACCGCGGGCAATGGCCTGCCGCCAGCCTGTTTCCCGGTCGGCGACCGCCTTGGTCATGGCCAGCACCGGCGCGAGGTGTTCCTTCGGGATGACGACGAGGCCGCTGGCGTCGCCGCGGACCACGTCCCCGGGACGGACGGTCACCCCGCCGCACTGCACGACGACGTTGATCGCCCCCGGTCCCTGGTTCGATCCCGTCGCGGGATGAGCGCCCACGGCGAACGTCGGCAACCCCGCCGCTTCGAGGCCGTCGAGGTCACGGACGGCGCCGTCGACGACCAGCCCGTCGCAGCCGAGGTCGGCGAGAGCCTGACCGGCGATGTCGCCGATCACCGCCGCGTCCGGCCGGCCGCCGCCGTCGATGACCAGCACGTCGCCGGCCGCGATCAGGTCCGCCGCCTTCAGCACGTACAGGATGTCGCCGGGCTTGGTCCACACGGTCACCGCCGGCCCGCACAGCTCCGCGCCGCCGGCCAGGTGGCGCAGCGGCGGACCCACGATCGCGACAGGCCCACCGCAGTCGGAGATCTGCGTCGTGGCGAATTCCCGCAGCGCGGTCACCAGCGACCTGTCCGGGCGTTCCGCGACCTCGCGGACCGTCCACTGCTCGGGGTGGGACTTGCTCACCTTTGTCTCCTCGGGAATCGGCTTTCCGCACCGACGGCGCACCCTCGGACCCGGCCGCGGGCGGGACCGGCCCAGGCGGCTGCCGTGACCCCGGCCGATCAGCGGTCCCCGGCGCCGGGCGGGGACGCCGCCGTCATATTAGCCATCGATGGCCGGGCCGCGTTGTCCAGCCCGAAACATGTGCGCAGGTCCCATCCGGCGCGGAGGTCCTCGACGGGGTCGGCGCCGGGTCGGCTCAACGGCATGCCGACGATGGACGGCTTCCTGGAGTTTGGACGGCCTGTTCACGAGCGGGTACGAGCCCCGCCGCCCAGCCAGTAAGCGACGTTCGCGGCGTCGAGTAGAGCGTGCAGCGACTGGGAGACAGGGCAGCGATCTCGGCCGCGCTGATCCGCGTCCCGTCGTCCCCTCGTCGCCATGCCGAGGAACCGTCGAGACGCGCCCCGCTGAAGGACAGCGCGAAGCCTTGCTCGCAGTAAGCCATCGACCCGCGAACGCAGTTCGGACAACCCCCGCAGAAGGGGTAAGTCAGCAGCACGTGATCACCAACTCTCACGTCGGCAACCGCGCTGCCGACGGCGGTGACCACCCCGGCGCCTTCGTGTCCCGGGATGACCGGGAAGTCCGGGATCGGGTACTCGCCATCGCGTATGTGGAGGTCGGTACGGCAGATGCCGGTGGCTGCGATACGGACCGCAATCTCGCTGGGGGCGGGGCTCGCCGAGGTCGAACTGTTCGATCGTCAACGCTGCTCCGCGGCTGGCCACGACGGCAGCTGTGCTCTTCAACGCGCCTCCTCTCCTCGTTGCCCTCTCCGGGCACCGCAGGTCAGAGCGGACGCGGGCGCAGTGCGCACGTGCCGTGGACGCGAGCCGAGCGGGTGCCGCTCCGGCAGGCCACCGTGAGTGGCCTGCCGGAGCGGCCCTGGGGCGCTCCTCGTCAGGCGCTACTTCTCGACGTAAAAGAGGCGCTTGTTGACGAATTCGTCGACGCCGAGGGGGCCTAGCTCGCGGCCGAAGCCGGAGCGCTTGGTGCCGCCGAACGGCAGGTCCGCGCCCTCGCCTGCCGGGGTGTTGACGTTGGCCATGCCCACCTCCAGCTGCTCGGCGACCCTGACCGCCCGCTCCTCGTCGGTCGACCAGACTGCGCCGCCAAGGCCGAAGTCCACCACGTTGGCGAGCTGGACCGCCTCGTCGTCGGAGCTGACCTTGTAGACGACGGCGACCGGGCCGAACAGCTCCTCGCGGTAGGCCCGCATGTCCGGGGTCACCCCGGTGAGCACGGCCGGGGCGAAGTACGCGCCCTTACCGTCGTCGAGCGTGCCGCCGACGTGCAGCGTCGCGCCCTTCGCTACCGCGTCCTGCACCTGGGCGAGGAGACCCTCCGCTGCCTTACGGGAGACCATCGGACTGTAGGAGCGCGGGGAGTCATCGCCCGGCTGGCGCGGCGACATCGCGGTGGCCCGCTTGACCAGGGCGGCCACGAAGTCGTCGTAGATGTCGTCCATGACGATCATCCGCTTGTTGGAGTTGCAGGCCTGGCCGACGTTCTCCATCCGGGTAACCCAGGCGGTCTTAGCTGCGTCCTCGACGTCGTTGGTGTCGAGGATGATGTACGGATCGGAGCCGCCAAGCTCAAGGACGACCTTCTTCAGGTTGCGGCCGGCCGTCTCGGCGACCACGGTACCCGCCCGCTCGGAGCCGGTCAGCGACACGCCGTGCAGCCGCGGGTCGGCGATCATCGCGGCGACTTGCTCGTGGGTCGCGAACAGGTTGATGTACGCGCCGTCCGGCACGCCCGCGTCCTTCATGATCTGCGCGATCGCCAGGGCCGAAGTGGGGCAGTTTTCTGCGTGCTTGAGCAGGACGGTGTTGCCGACGATCAGGTTGGGCGCGGCGAACCTGGCCACCTGGTAATACGGGTAGTTCCATGGCATCACGCCGAGTACCGGGCCGACGGGGCGGTACTCGACGCGCGCGGCGTCATGGCCGGGCAGCGGCTTGTCGGCGATGAGCCCGGGGCCGTTGTCGGCGTAGTACTTGAAGATGTCGGTGCAGAACTCGGCCTCGCCGACGGCCTGCGCGGGCCGCTTGCCCATCTCCTTGGTGATCAG